>Ga0307515_10009947_pt1 | contig 18308 bp, 18 predicted proteins | sample 17_EM_MG_FD_194513 | JGI IMG/M metagenome (GOLD analysis project Ga0307515, IMG submission 194513) | Populus trichocarpa ectomycorrhiza microbial communities from riparian zone in the Pacific Northwest, United States - 17_EM | ecosystem: Host-associated > Plants > Roots > Unclassified | place...
AGCAACGAGGTCGTGATGCGGCCCTCGAGCTCGTCGATCGGCACGCGCTCGGTCTTGCGGTGCGCGATGTAGGCGAACGCGTCGCTCGGCTTCATCGCCGGCTGCAGGTCCGACAGGTACATCTCGGTCGTGAGCCGCGCGATGTCGCCCTTCGCGTACATCTGGTGGATGCTCTGGCTCAGGTCGCGCAAGCCCATGCGCTCGTAGCGCGGGTGCGCGGCGCAGAACTCCGGCAGGATGCGCCACAGCGGCTGGTTGCGGTCGTAGTCGTCCTTGAACTGCTGCAGCGCGGTCAGCAGCGTATTCCAGCGGCCCTTCGTGATGCCGATCGTGAACATGATGAAGAACGAGTACAGGCCCGTCTTCTCGACGATCACGCCGTGCTCCGCCAAGAACTTCGTGACGATCGCGGCCGGGATGCCGGTGGTCGCGAACTTGCCGGACATGTCCAGCCCCGGCGTGATGATGGTGCACTTGATCGGGTCGAGCAGATTGAAGCCCTCGGCCAGATCGCCGAAGCCGTGCCACTTCGCGCCTGCCTTCAGCACCCACTCGTCGCTCTTGCCGATGCCCTCATTCGCGATCTTGTCCGGGCCCCAGACCGTGAACCACCAGTCCTTCTTGCCGTAGTCCTTCTCGACCTTGCGCATCGCGCGCCGGAAGTCCATTGACTCGGCGATGCTCTCTTCGACCAGCGCCGGCCCGCCCGGCGCTTCCATCATCGCAGCAGCGACGTCGCAGCTCGCGATGATCGCGTACTGCGGGCTCGTCGAGCTGTGCATCAGATACGCCTCGTTGAACAGGCTGCGGTCGAGCTTGCGCTCCTGCGAGTCCTGCACCAGCACCTGCGAGGCCTGGCTGATGCCGGCGAGCAGCTTGTGCGTCGACTGCGTCGCGAACACGAGCTGGTCCTTGGGCCGCTTGCGGTTCTTGCCCATCGCATGGAAGCTGCCGTAGAACTTGTGGAAGGCCGCGTGCGGCAGCCAGGCCTCGTCGAAATGCAGCGTGTCGATGTAGCCGTCGAGCGAGTGTTTGATGGTCTCGGTGTTGTAGAGCACGCCGTCGTAGGTGCTCTGCGTCAAGGTCAGGATGCGCGGCTTCACCGTCTTGGCGTCGGTGCCCTTCAACAGCGGGTTCGCCGCGATCTTCTTCTTGATCGCCGCCGGCGAGAACTCGCTCTCGGGGATCGGGCCGATGATGCCGTAGTGGTTGCGCGTCGGCCGCATGAACACCGGCACCGCGCCGGTCATGATGATCGCGTGCAGGATCGACTTGTGGCAGTTGCGGTCGACCACCACCACGTCGCCTGGCGCGACCGCGTGGTGCCACACCATCTTGTTGCTGGTGCTGGTGCCGTTGGTCACGAAGAAGCAGTGGTCGGCGTTGAAGATGCGCGCCGCGTTGCGCTCGCTCTGCGCGATCGGGCCGGTGTGGTCGAGCAGCTGGCCGAGTTCGTCGACCGAGTTGCACACATCCGCGCGCAGCATGTTCTCGCCGAAGAATTGGTGGAACATCCGGCCGACCGGGCTCTTCAGGAACGCCACGCCGCCCGAATGGCCGGGGCAATGCCACGAATACGACCCATCTTGTGCGTAGTCGACCAGCGCGCGAAAGAACGGCGGCGCCAGGCCATCCATGTAGCTCTTGGCCTCGCGGATGATGTGGCGCGCGACGAACTCCGGCGTGTCCTCGAACATGTGGATGAAGCCGTGCAGCTCGCGCAGCACATCGTTCGGCAGATGCTGCGAGGTGCGCGTCTCGCCGTAGAGATAGATCGGCACCTCGGCATTCTTGAAGCGCACCTCTTCGATGAACTTGCGCAGGTTCAGCACCGCGGGGTCGAGATCGGGCCCGCCGGTGAACTCCTCGTCGTCGATCGACAGGATGAACGCACTCGCGCGGCTTTGCTGCTGCGCGAACTGGCTCAGGTCGCCGTAACTGGTGGCACCCAGCACCTCGAAGCCCTCTTTCTCGATCGCCGCGGCGAGCGCGCGGATGCCCAGGCCGGAGGTGTTCTCCGAGCGAAAGTCTTCGTCGATGATGACGATGGGGAAGTTGAAACGCAGCATGGGCGGGCCTCGAAAAGCGTGGGCACGGAAAACGAAGCGCGAAGTGTAGGGCCACTTGATGACGAGCCTACACTGCGCGACGACTCACGGGCCAAGGAACTCGAATGGATCTGTCCGCACCCATGCTCTGGTGGATCGTCGCCGGTGTGGCGATCGCCGTCGAACTGGCGACCGGCACCTTTTACCTGCTGATGATCGCGCTCGGTCTCGCGGCCGGTGCGGTGGCCGCGTACCTCGGGTTGGCGTTCGCCGCGCAAGTGGTCGTGGCCGCGCTGATCGGCGGTGGCGCGACGGCCGCCTGGCACTGGCAGCGCTTCAAGCAGCCGCGCTCGGCGCCCTCGCGCGAAAACCGCGACGTGAACCTCGACATCGGCGAAAGCCTCCATGTGAACGCCTGGGCGGACGACGGTAGCGCGCGCGTGCAGTACCGCGGGTCGGCGTGGACCGCGCGACTCGCGCCGGGCGCGGCGCGGCAATCCGGCGAGCACCGCATCGTTGCCGTCGAGGGCAACTGGCTCGTGCTCGAACCCGTCGTCAAACCCTGATCCCAGCGCCCTCACCCGAAAGCACGCACACCATGGAATTCGCACTCGTCATCGCGGTCATCGCCGCCCTGTTCGTCATCCGCACGATCAAGATCGTGCCGCAGCAGCACGCGTGGGTCGTCGAGAAGCTCGGCAAATACGACCGCACGCTCACGCCGGGGCTCAAGTTCGTCGTGCCCTTCATCGAGCGCGTGGCCTACAAGCATTCGCTGAAAGAGGTGCCGCTCGACGTGCCCAGCCAGGTCTGCATCACCAAGGACAACACCCAGCTGCAGGTGGACGGCATCATCTACTTCCAGGTCACCGACCCGATGCGCGCGAGCTACGGCTCGAGCAACTACATCTCGGCCATCACGCAGCTCGCTCAAACCTTGCTGCGATCCGTGATCGGCAAGATGGAGCTGGACAAGACCTTCGAGGAACGCGATCACATCAACCTGTCGGTCGTCGCGTCGCTCGACGAGGCCGCGCGCAACTGGGGCGTGAAGGTGCTGCGCTACGAGATCAAGGACCTGACGCCGCCGGCCGCGATCCTGCATTCGATGCAGGCGCAGATCACCGCCGAGCGCGAGAAGCGCGCGCTGATCGCGGCCAGCGAAGGCCGCAAGCAGGAGCAGATCAACATCGCCACCGGCGAGCGCGAGGCCTTCATCGCACGCTCCGAGGGGCAGCGCCAGGCCGAGATCAACAAGGCGCAAGGCGAAGCCGCGGCCATCGTCGCCGTCGCCGACGCGACGGCCGAAGCGATCCGCAAGATCGCCGAGGCGATCCGCTCGCCCGGCGGCGAACAGGCGGTGCAGCTCAAGGTGGCCGAGAAGGCGGTCGAGGCCTATGCGCAGCTGGCGCAGAAGAACAACACGATGATCGTGCCGGGCAACATGACCGAGGTGTCGGCACTGATCGGCACAGCGATGGCGCTGATGAAGGCGCCGGCCGCGCCCACCCGGTGAGCTAAACTCGCGGGTTCCGGAGAGATGGATGAGCGGTTTAAGTCGCACGCCTGGAAAGCGTGTGGGGGCTAATAACCCCCCGCGGGTTCGAATCCCGCTCTCTCCGCCAGGACGCTAAGGAATACGGGCCATCAGGGCCCGTTTGCAAATCAACTCGGGCGTGCATTCTGTCGCACCGACAACGTCGAGCCTTCGCAAAAGTCGCGGGCGGGCCGTTAGCCTCACCGGCTTGACTGGCAATCCTTCCCCACGCTCATGACTGTCGCACTGCGCCGCCTCGCCTTGCTGCTTTGCCTTGCCTTCATGTGTGGGGTGGGCCCGGTCCGCGCCGGCCAGCCGGACCTGGCACCGGCCACGCTGAAGGCGACACTCATCGCGGCCGACCTGCCGGCGTCCGCCTTGCCGCCGGTGCCGGCATCGGGCGATGCACCGCCGCTGTGGGAGTCCGAAGGCACGCGTGTGCAGCAGATGCTGCCGTACCGCGAGCAAGGCAGCTGGGTGCGCATCACGCCTCGTGCGCTGCCGCCCAAGGCGCTGCTGGTCGTCGAAGGCCAGGTCGCCGACTCGGTGTTGCTCGTGCTGCCGGACGGTACGCGCATCGAGCGCGCCAAGACCCACCCGCCCGAGCGCGACGGTTCCGCGATCGCACTCGTGTTCCCGCTGGCGGCAACGCTCGAGCCCGGCGCGCCGCTGCTGCTGCACCTCGCCCACGGGCACCGCGTCAATGTCGACTTCTCCATCGTTGCCGGAGACGCATGGCGCGAGTACGAGAAGACGCGCCTGATCGTCTCGGCCGCCATGTATGCCTCGCTCATCGCGTTCGCGGTGATCGCCGGCTGCTACTGGGTCGCGCTGCGGGAGCGCATGTTTGCCGACTACACCTGCTACCTGCTGAGCCTGATCCTCTTCATGACCGCCAGCGCCGGGCTGCTCTATGCCGCGCCGGGAGGCGAGTGGCTCGGGCGACTCGGCATCCACGGGCAATGGGCCGCGGCCACCGCGGCGATCGGCTTCGCCGTCGGTTTTGCGCGCGACTTCCTGGACATCGGGCGCCATGCACTGCGGCTTCTCCCGCTGATGCATCGTCTGCGAACCGCCTTGCTGTTGGCCGCGGTCGCCATCGTGGCATGGCCCTGGCCGGCGAGCCGGTTTGGCATGGTGGTGGTGGCGGTGCTGCTGGCGGTCAACCTGTTGATGATCGGCCTGGGGGTGCGCGCGGCGCTGCAACGCAATCGCTACGGCTACTACTTCCTCGCTGGATGGATTCCGTTGACCGTTGCCACGTCATTGCGCAGCATGCAGGCGGCCGGCGTGGTCGACATCGCGGCCAACGACGTGTACCTGTATGCACTCGGCGCGGTATGGGAGGCCTTGGCCCTGACGCTGGGTATCGCCGATCGCGTGCTCGGCTTTCGGCGCGAGCGCGACGCCGCGCGAAAGATGGCCGAAGAGGACATGCTGACCGGTGTGCAGAGCCGGCGCGCGATCGAGATGCAATTGCGCGCGCTCGCCAGCGAAGCCCGCGCCGGCGGCAGCGGGCTGGGCGTGCTGTTCGTCGACATCGATCACTTCAAGTCGATCAACGACCGCTTCGGCCATGGCATCGGCGATGCATGCCTGGCCTCGGTCGCGCAACGACTGCAGGCCGAGCTGCGCGACGGCGACCATCTCGGGCGCTGGGGCGGCGAGGAGTTCGTGGCGCTGCTGCCTGGCGCCAACCTGGACAACGCCCACCACACCTCGGAGCGCATCCTGCGCGCCGTGTCGGCAGACCCGGTCCGGATCGCCAGCGGCGAGGTGTCGATCACTGTGAGCATCGGCATCGCGGTGCTCGATCCGATGCACGACGACATGCACAGCCTGCTGCACCGTGCCGACTCTGCGCTCTACCGCGCCAAGGCCAACGGGCGCAACCGCGTCGAACGCGATCCCGGGCTCGCGGCGATGCCGGCGGGGTCACGCGCGGCCTAGCGCCGCGCAGCAGGCCTGGGTGCGGCGGCGCGAGCCAGGTTGGCCGCGATCAGCGCCGCGGCCAGCGTGACGAGCCATGAGAAGTACACCCACAGCAAGAACACAGGGAACACCGCGAAGGTTCCGTACACGGCCTTGTAGGTGGGGATCTTGAGCAGGTAGGTCGCAAAGCCCCGCTTGCCCAGCTCGAGCGCAACGCTGGCGATCAAGGCCCCCGTGATCGCATCGCGCCGCCGCACCTTGGTGTTCGGGACGAAGTGGAACAGGCAGGTCAGGCCGACCCAGCTCAGTGCCACCGGGCCCAGATTCAGGACGAACTTCGCCGACGGCGGCAGTGGTCCGATCAGCCCCATCGACACCCCCAGCACATACGACGCCGCCCACAGACTGACCCCGAGGATCGGCGGCGCCACAGCGAGCATCAACGCGTAGAGACCCGCTCGCCTGAGGAACGGGCGCGGTCTCTTCACGTTCCAGATCTGGTTGAAGGCGTTCTCCATCGTCAGCAGCATCGTGATCGCGGTCACCAGCAGGAACAGCGAGCCGACCAGGGTCAGGTCGCTCGCATTCGCGGCGAACTGATGCAGGTAGCCCAGCACCGTGCGCGCGATCTCCGTGGGCAGCAGGCTCTTCAACAGATGCTCTTCGAGCGCGGCCTCGAACCGGCTGAACATCGGGAACCGCGTGAACAGCGCGAAGCTCACCGCGAGCAGCGGCACGATCGACAGCAAGGTCGTGAACGTCAGGCTGCCCGCCACCTGCGGCAGTCGCTCCTGCCTGGCGCGTTGGACGGTGAGGCGAATCAGATTGAACATTCGTCGCGCAGTGTATTGGACCGGCAGGTGGCACCGGGTTGTCGAGCGGCCAGCGCTCCCGTCGATCTATGTGGCGTCGGCATCACAATGTGCGCGCCGTGGTCGGACACCGTCGTTCGGCCCGAGCATCGACACGAGGAGGGTTCGATGGCGCTTTACGACGTCTTTGCGCGCGCGGTTGCCCTGGTGGGCGCTGGCGCCATCCAGTGGCGCCGGCTGCAGCAGGGCCCCGTGCACACCCCTGCGGTGGGCACGGCACCGCAGATCCCGCCCGGGCGGCCGCAGGGCCGCATCCCGACGCTGAAGATGCCCACCGCTCAGGGCTGGGCGCCGGGGCAGTTGCCGACGGCGGCAGCAGGCCTGAAGGTCAATGCCTTCGCGGCCGGGCTGAAGCACCCACGCTGGATCAACGTCCTGCCCAACGGCGACGTGACGGTGGCCGAGGCCTTGCAGTCGGGTGGTCGGCCCGAGTCGCTGTTCGACCACGCGATGGTGGCCACGATGCGCCGCGCAGCCGCGCTCGGCGAGAGTCCCAACCGCATCACGCTGCTGCGCGATGCCGACGGCGATGGCGTGGCCGAGCAGCGCCACACCTTGCTCGAGGATCTGAACCAGCCCTTCGGCATGGCGCTGCTCGGAGACACGTTCTATGTGGGCAATACCGATGGCGTGGTGGCCTTTCCGTACACCGCGGGCGCCACCACGATCAGCGCACCGGGTCGCCGGCTGACCACCTTCAAGCCCGGTGGCCACTGGACGCGCAGCCTGCTGCCCAGTCCGGACGGGCGCCGGCTCTACATCGGTGTCGGCTCGCTCAGCAACATCGCCGACCACGGCATGACGGTCGAGGAAGGCCGCGCCTGCATCTACGAGTTGGACGTGGCGACGAACCACTGCCGCATCTTCGCCGCCGGCCTGCGCAACCCGGTGGGGCCGGCTCTGGACTGTCGTGAACGAGCGCGACGGCCTGGGCGACGAGACGCCACCCGACTACCTCACCTCGGTGATCGACGGCGGCTTCTACGGCTGGCCGTACTGCTACTGGGGCCAGACGGTGGACGACCGCGTGCCGCAGGATGCGTCTCTGGTGGCCCGCGCCGTGACACCGGACTACGCGCTGGGCGGGCACACCGCATCGCTGGGCCTGTGCTGGATGCCGGCCGGTACGCTGCCCGGTTTCGACGTCGACGGCATGGCCATCGGCCAGCACGGCTCGTGGAACCGCAGCACGCTCAGCGGCTACCGGGTCGTGTTCGTGCCCTTTGCCAACGGTCGGCCTGCGGGGCCGCCGCGCAACATCCTGTGGGGCTTCCTGGCGCCGGACGAGTCGGTGTCCTTCGGCCGCCCGGTCGGCGTGACGATCGGGCCGGACAAGAGGTCGCTGCTGGTGGCCGATGACGTCGGCGACGTGATCTGGCGGGTGACCGGCGGCGCCTCAGCGTAGGACCTGAGTCGTCTGGCCCCGCCGCGCTCAGTGGCTGGACTTGCCAGGCGCCGGCGGGAGATCGTTGATCGCCGCCCATTCGGACGGGGACATCTCCAGCTCCTCGACCTGCGGCTTGCGCGCCTCCAGTGTCGTGCGGCGCTCGCGTTTGCCCGGCGGACCGAGTTCCGCGTTGCGCCGGTCCTTGCCGGCGCGTCGGTCGATCGGCTGTGCGGCCGGCAGGCCAGATGGCGCAGAGGCACTCAACAGGTCGCCCTGCGGGTTGAGTTTGTCCATGCGTCCCATCTGATCACTTTCGTGCTGTTGGGCCATGGTAGTCAAACAGCATGCCTGCCGGCAAGCAGCCAAGCGGACCAAAGTCACGCGCTGTGCAAGCGTGCCCGCCAGCGGGGAGCAGCGAGCACGCCAAGCGTGCGAAGTCCACGGCTTTCCCGTACCGCAGATCCCTGCCCCGAGCGCGCTGGCGGATCAGCGCGGGGTCTCGTCGCTCTTCGCCTTGTCGGACGAGCCGCCCATCTTCTCGCCGGTGCGGCGCAACGCGTCGCCGGTCTTGCGCCCGGCGTTGCCGATCGCGTGACCGGTCTTGTTGACGCCGCGCTCGATCGCGTGGCCGGTCTTGCAGGCACCGCGCTTGATCGATGCCTCGGCGCGCGCGAACGTCCCGCCGTCGGACATCTGCGCGCAGTCCGCCGAGCCCTTGTCGGCGCTCACGCTCGGTTGCCCTGCGCGGTAGTCGGCGAGCGCCTCGTCCATGCGCTGCTGGCGGGTGGTGGTCGCGGCGTCGGCCCGGTCTGCCAGGGCGAGTGTCGAGGCGGCCGCCAGCATCGCGCCGCAGATCCACACGGAAGTAGTCTTCTTCATCGCAAGCTCCTCGTTCAAACCGCCCGCGCCTGTCGCGGGCTTGAGCAAAACGATACGCAATGGAAGCCGCGGCGCGCACCGGTGAACGCCGGCATTCGCTGTCGGTGCACTCCTACGGGTGTTGGCCGTATCACGAGGCACGCGCGGTCTCGACGGCCCGAAGTTCGTCGATGACCGCGTCAAGATGCTTCGACACCTTGCGCATGATGTCGTCGATGTCGGCGTCGGCGGCGCCGTCGACGCAGGCGCGCTCCAGCGCGGCGGCGGCCTGTTCCAAGCCGTGCATGCCGAGCGTGCCGGCCTCGCCCTTCAGGTCGTGGGCGGCCCGATGCGCCGAGTCCGCGTCGCCCGCGGCGCGTGCGGCATGGAAACGCTGCGCGAAGTCGGACTCACGGTCGCGGAACAGGTCCAGCACGCGGCGGTACAAGACCTCGTTGCCGCCGGTGTTGGCCAAGCCGCAATGCTTGTCGATGCCGTTCTGCGGCAGCGCGGGGCCTACGGGCGGGACCCTGACCGGTTTCACCCACTTTGCCAAGGTGGCAAACATTTCTTCGACCACGATCGGCTTGGCGATATGGTCGTTCATGCCTGCCGCGAGCACGGCCTCGCGGTCGCCGACCATCGCATTGGCCGTCATCGCGATGACCGGCAGGCTTTGCAGCTCTGGCCGCTGGCGCAGACGCCGGGTCGCCGCGTAGCCATCCAGGACCGGCATCTGGCAGTCCATCAGCACACCGTCGAAGCGCTGTCGGCTCAGCATGTCGAGCGCCTCCTGCCCGTCGCAGGCCACCGTGGTGAGGACGCCGGCACGGTTCAACAGGTCCACCGCGAGCTCGCGGTTGAATGCGTTGTCCTCGACCAGCAGGATGCGCGCTCCGGTCAGCGCGGTCCAATGGTCGAGCATGGCCTCGGCGCGCCGCGCGCTGCGCGTGGGGGTCGGCGGCGCGTGCCCGAGCGCCGTGGCGCAGGCGTCGAGCAGGGTCGACGGCGTGGCTGGCTTGGTCAGCAGCGCGCCGACTTGCAGCTGCCGCTCGGCCAGGCGCTTGCGGACCTCTTCGAGGCCGAAAGCCGTGGCCATCAGCACGACCGGTGCCGGGTGGCGCAGCGTCGCCCCCTCGGCAAGCGCCTGCACGCAGGCCACGCCGTCCATGCCGGGCATCTTCCAGTCCAGCAGCAGCAGCCGGTATGGCACATCGTTCGCGTCGGCCTGCCGCACGAGGGCGAGCGCCTCTTCGCCGCTCGCCGCGGTATCGACTGTCAGGCCGAGCGCCCGGCTCATCGCGGCGAGCACCTCGCGCGCGGCGGCGTTGTCGTCCACGACCAGCGCACGGGTGCCGCGCAGCGCCTCGTCGCTCCACTCGAGCGGCTGTGCTGGCGCGGTGCCGGGCTGCAGGCCGAAACGCAGCTCGAAGTGGAAGCGGCTGCCGCGGCCCGGTGCACTCTCGACCGCGAGCTCGCCGCCCATCAGGTGCACCAGGTGCCGGCTGATCGCCAGCCCCAAGCCGGTACCGCCGTAGCGCCGGCTGGTCGAGGCGTCTCCCTGCGTGAACGGCTGGAACAGGCGCTGCTGCTGTTCGGGGCTCATGCCGATGCCGGTGTCGCGCACCTCGAAGTGCAACCGGATCGATGTGCCGTTTTGCGCTGCCACCTGCACGGTCACGACGACCTCACCTTGTTCAGTGAACTTGACGGCGTTGTTGCCCAGGTTGAGCAGCACCTGGGCCAGCCGCGAGGGGTCGCCCAGCAGCACCGTCGGCAGTTGCGGCGGCAGCGCGAGCAGCAACTCCAGCGCCTTCTCGTCGGCCCGCATGCACAGCACGTTGACGACGTTGTCCAGTGCGTCGCCCAGGCTGAACGGGATAGCCTCGATGTCGAGCTTGCCGGCTTCGATCTTGGAGAAGTCGAGGATGTCATTGATGATGACTAACAGCGATTCGGCCGAGCTGTGCGCCTTCTGGATGTAGTTGCGCTGCTGCGCATCGAGGCCGCTTTGCAGTGCGAGATACGACATGCCGAGGATCGCGTTCATCGGCGTGCGGATCTCGTGGCTCATGTTGGCCAGGAAGCTGCTCTTCGCCTGGTTCGCGATCTCGGCCGCGCTCTTGGCCTGCTGGGCTTCTGTGTAGGCGGCTTCGAGGTTGGCGATCGTCTCTGCCAGGCGCGCCGTCATCGTGTTGAAGCTCGTTGCCAGCATGCCGGTCTCGTCCCGCGCTTCGACGCGCGCGCGGGCCGCGAGGTCGCCGGCGGCGATCCGGCCAGCCACCTGAGTCAGGCGCCGTATCGGCCGGACGATGCTGCGCCGAAACAGGAACGCCATGGCCACGCCGACCGCGAGCGCCAGCAAGCCGCCGGCCACCGTCTGGGCGCTCGAGCGGGCCAGGCTCCCGCGAGCGCGCGACAGGTCGGCCTGCAGTTGCGTCTGCTGCCTCGCGGTGATCTGGTGCAGCAGATCGAGCAGCGTTCGCGCCTGCGGCACGACCTCGGTGCGATACAGGTACAGGTCTTCGTAGGCACGATCGTTGTCCAGGATCGTGCGGATCTGCAGGGTCAGGTCGTTGAGTTCGGCGCGCGCCGCGGCGATGCGGTCCAGGTGCTCGCGCTGCCGGGGTGTCAGCCACGGCCGGCGCGCGTCGAGCGCGTCCCACAATGCCGCATTGGTGACCAGCTGAGCGCCGTAGGTCAGCCTGAAGTTGCCTTCGCCCGAGGCGCCGAACGCCATCACGTTGGTGGCCAGCGTATCGAACGAAGTCTGGAAGGTGAGCATCGCGGTGAGCGTTTCGCGGTTCGCCGCGTCGCCGGGGCGCGCCTTCTGCAGCAGGATCATCGCTTCGGATTCGGCCAGCACGCGAACGCGCCGCGCTTGCACGTCGACGCGCGACAGACGCAGCGCCGGCCGGTTGCGCAAGGTGTCCTCGTGCAGCTCGAACAACTGCGGCGGCAAGCGCTTCCAGCGCGCGTAGCCCTCGGTCAGGGCCTGCACTCGGTGCCGCTCGTCTTCCTGCCAACCGGCGGCCAGGCCCTGCAGCGATGTCAGCGCCTTCTCGAACGCCTGGCCCGCCGCACCGTACTGCTCGATATCTGCGGCATCGGAGAGCACCAGGTAGCCGCGCAGATGAAGCTGCATGCCAAGCAGCGCCTCTTGCGCCTGAGCCGACGCCAGCGAGGCCGGCGCGCTGACGGCCTCGCTCACGCCGATGTCTCGCGTCGCGTCGCGGCCGGCAACGAAGGCGAGCGCGACGACGAGCAGCGTCAGGCCGACGAGTGTCCCGAAGCCGACGGTCAGCTTGGTTGCGATGCCCGGCGGCGCGGCCCCGAAGACCCGACGCAGGCGCACGATCAGAATCCCAACGATGTTCGATACGCCTCGCGCTGCCGCTCGCGGCCGAGCCGGATCGTGATCTCTTCGAAGTCGACGGCGGCCGCATCGAGCGCCGCAGCCGGACTCAGTTGCCCGCTCGCCGCCTCGACCAGGTGCAAGTCGAGCGCGAGCCAATAGCTGTAGGCCCCCGGGATGCGCAGATACGGAAACTGCTGCTTGTCGCTGAAGATGTGCTGGAACGCGCTCAGGTAGTCGCGCGCATCGGCCTCGTCCCAGCCCGCGCGCAAATACGGCTCCAGCGTGCCCGTGCCTTCGGGCGGCAGGAAATGGAACTTGCGCCCCGGGTCGATGCCGTCCCAGCCGCGCGCCGCGTACACCAGCGACTTCTCTTTCGTCGCCAGCAGCGCCAGCAGGAAATACGTGGCCTCGGGCACTTTCGAATACTTGGAGATCACGCCGGCCCAGGAGGCGCCTGTCGTGTTGCCGACGCGGTTGACGGCTTCGGTCTTGACCCACTTCGCTTGCGCGATGTCGTAGTACTCGTGCGTTCCGGGCACCGTTGCGGCGCCGGTCTTGCCTTTCACGTAGCTGCCCGGCTGCTGCGCCAGCGCGCCCAGGTCGCCCCAGGTCAACGCGAACGCAGCGCGGCCGGCCAGGAAGTGATCCCAACCGCGGCCATGGTTCCAGGTCAGCATCTCGCGCGGGCCGAACTTCACCAGCTCGACGAACAGCTCGAGCGCGCGCAGATGGCCGGGGCTCTTGATCAGCGGTGCCATGGTTCGCGGGTCGAACCAGTACTGCCGCGCATTGGTCGGGCCGATGACGAACGAGGCCGACAGCGTCATGTAGTTGAACATGCCCTGGCTGCCCGGCTGGAGCGCCAGCACGATGCCGTGATCCGGCGTGCCGTCGCCGTTCAAGTCCTGGCCGTTGAAGTACTCGACCGCATCTCGCAGCTGGCTCCAGGCCTGCGGCACGGCCAACGGGTAGCCGTATCGCTGCTTGAACGCGACCTGGTGCCGCGGGTCGTTCAGCAGGTCGCGCCGGTAGTACAGCACCTGGCCGTCGTGGTCGTAGGCGACCATATACTTCTTGCCGCCGTAGGACAGCAGACTGCGCGGACCGGGCAACACGTCGTCGATGTTCCACTTCGGAAAGCGCGGGTCGTCGTAGAACTTGTCGTAGGGCAGCAAGTGCCCGCCGGCCACCATGTCGCCGACCCACCAGGCGCCGGCGAGCGACGCGTCGTATTTGCCGGTGTGGTTGGTCATGTCGGAGATGATCGTCGGGTAGTGCTCGACGCCCGGCATGCGCACGAGCTCGAGCTGCGCCCCGGTCGCCGCCTCGAACTCGTCCTTCACTTCGAGCAGCGCCACGCTGATCGCACTCTTGGTGGCGATCACCGTCACCTTCTGACCTGGGAACGGGCACTTGCCCGGCACGCAGGCCGGCAGTACACGCGGCACGGGCACGTCGTTGGGCTGGACGACCGTGACGGTCGTGCTCTCGGGCCTGATGGGTGCCTTGACCTCGGGGCCGTCGGCCGCGAATGCTATCGGGGCCCAGCCGATCATCGACGCCAAGCATGCACAGACCAGTCTGCCCTGCAACATCTTCGCCTCCTTGATGCCCCAGCGGCCCGACAAGAATTATGCGCTCGCGCTCATCTGCAGAATCGGCCTGCTCAAGGCGTGAAACAGCGCCTCGATCTCGTGAGGACGCTGTGGCCGGCTGGCCGCCAGCCACCAAGTCAGGAGCTGGAACAACGCACCGGCGAGGTAGTTGACGGTCGCCTGGGCCTGCCACGCGCGCCGGGCACCTGCCGGCCGCTCCTCGGCCACCAGATCGACCAGTAACTCCCGAAACCGATCCTGCACGAAGTGGCCCGAACGCCGCCCCAGCATCGCGCGGAACACGTGCTGCTGTTGGTGGACGTGTTCGATCAACCCACCCACAAACGCCAGTTGCCCGGACGGCTCCGCCGCTGAGGGTGGTGCCTGCGCGCGCAGTGCGGCGCGCAGGTCGCCGAGACTGCCCTTGAGCAGCTCTTCCTTGTTGGGGTAGTGCAGATAGAAGGTCGAGCGACCGATGTTGGCGCGCGTGCACAGCGACTGGATGTCGACGCCGTCCCAGCCGCGCTCCACCATCAACTCGAGCAGCGCGTCGCGCAGCGCCCCGCGCGTGCGCAAGACGCGCCGATCGACACGTGGCGGTTCGGGGCGGGCTGGGACTTGCTTCATCTGAGGGCTCTCCTGAACGGCGTGTGGCGTTGTGTCCAGTTCCGGACGACTCGCGGCGCGACGGACTTCTGGCGCGTGAGGCAGCACCCGATGATGCCGGTCACCAGGTTCATTATTGGACATCGTGTCCAACAACGAGGCGACTCGTTCTGCAACAGGAGCAAAGATGTCAAAGCCGGCTCGGGATCGTCTTGAATGGGCGGTGCGCACCCTGCTCTACCCCTTCGTGGCCGCGCTGACGCTGGCCTATCTCGCCCATGAGTTATCCGGCCCGCGGCCGGCCATCGGCCGGCACTACGGCATCTACCTCGCCGCCCTGCTCGTCTTCATGATCGTGATCGAGATGGCGCACGCGCTGCGCTCCGAATGGCGCATGACACGCGCCACCTTCCTGCGCCGCGATCTGCCGTTCCTGGTTCTCGGTGCTTCGACGATTGCAGCGGCCAACTTCGCTGCGGCCCGCATCGTGAGCGCCCACGCCATTTCGCCCGGGAGCGCGCTTGCCGACATCCCGCTCTTGCCTTGTGTGATCGTGTCGATCCTGGTCACCGACTTTCTTTGGTACTGGCTTCACCGCGTCAGCCACGAGGCGCGAGGCAGCGCCGGCCGCGTCCTGTGGCGCATCCATGTCGCGCACCATCTGCCGCAGCAGGTCTATGTGCTGATGCACGCGATCAGTCACCCGATCAACGCCGTGATCGTGCGTGCCATCCTGACGATCCCGCCCTACTTCATAGGTTTCTCGCCCGAGGTGCTGTTCACGACGAACGTCGTCATCGGCCTGCAGGGCCTGGTGTCGCACTTCAACGTCGATAGCCGCGTCGGCTGGCTCAACTACCTGCTGGTGGGCACCGAACTGCACCGCTACCACCACAGCGCCGATCTCGCGGAGGCCAAGAACTTCGGCGCTGTGGTGTCGGTCTGGGACCAGCTGTTCGGGACCTTCGTGTATCGGCCTGGAGAGGCCCCTGCCGCGCTGGGTATCGACAACCCGGCTCACTACCCCGCGGACACGCAGGTGCTGTCGGTGTTGCTCCACCCGCTGCGCCGAAGTTCCCAAGCAACGCAGGCGTGAGGCCCGCTCGGCCAGGAGGTTTCCATCATCGAGCGCACCGATGGTCAGCCGCTCCGGCGCTGTGCCCAATGCTCGAATCCGTGGTTGACTGCAAGAGTATCGTGGCCTCATCGGAACAACTCGGAGCGGAGCTGCCCCATGGAATGGATCACGCGGGCCGCCGACAAGGCGGGAGTCGTGGGCAGCGTCGTCTCTGCGGCCGCCTGCCCGGCCTGCTTTCCGGCGCTGGCGAGCCTCGGCGCGGCCGTGGGTCTGGGAATCTTCGCCGAGTACGAAGGCCTGATCATGACCACGCTGCTGCCGCTGTTCGCGGCCGTCGCACTGGTCGCCAACGCGCTCGGGTGGTTGCGCCATCGTCAGTGGCACCGCAGCCTGCTGGGCATGATCGGCCCGGCGATCGTGCTCTCGGCGCTGCTGCTGTTCCCTGGCCAGGAGTGGTTTCCAGAGTTGCTGTACACGGGACTGGCCTGCATGGTCGGCGTCTCGCTGTGGGATCTCTTCTCGCCGGCGCACAAACGCTGCGAAGTGAACGGCTGCGTGACCCCGCAAGCACGCCCATGACGCGCGAACCGGGTTCATCCAACGGCGTGGTTCTAGGCTCGGTACTGACCTGCCCGCACTGCGGCCACGCCAAACATGAGGACATGCCCGTCGACGCCTGCCAGTTCTTCTACGAATGCGAGCGCTGCAAGACAGTGTTGCGCCCAAAGCCCGGCGACTGCTGTGTGTTCTGCTCGTTCGGCTCGGTGAAGTGCCCGCCTATCCAGGCACGGGGGCAGTGCTGCGGGGACGACTTACACGCCCTCCCCGCCGCTCGCGCCTCGTCTACTTGACAGTCGTCACGACATAGCCCTTGCTGCCCTGACCGAACTCGAAGTCCACCTTCTTGCCCACGGCGAACTTGTCGAAGAGCATCTTGTCCTTGACTTGGAAGCCCATCGTCATCGCCGGCCAGTTCATGCTCTTGACCGGCTCATGGGCCAAGGTGACCAGGCCGGCCTTGGCGTCGACCTTCTTCACGATACCCGTGGCTTGGTGAGACATGGCAGCCGGCGCGCTTGCGGCCGGCATCTTGCTCACGTCCATGCCCTTCTTCTCGTCTGTCTTCTGCTGCGCGAACGCGGTGGATGCGCCCAACGCGGCAGCGAGGACGAAGGTAGTGATGGCAACTTTGTTCATGGGAATCTCCGTTTCAGAGTGGATGATGGAAATGGTTGAGAGGGTTGTTTGCCACGCAGGCGATATGTCATGGCATTTCACTTGTCCGGCGTCGCCGTGCTGCATGCCTTCACCTGTGCGTCGTGGCGGTCCTTGTGTCGCTGATTCAGGTAAGGCGTGGTCTGCGCGCGCGGACCGTGGTCCAGTTGGAGCACAGGTGCGTCGGGTGGGCACTTCACAGGTCCGGTGCCGGTGGGCGCCATGGCCTCGTAGACATCGCCATGGCGCGCATCCTGGGCCACTTGCTTGGCCTTGCGCGCATGCTCGATGGCCTGCCAATCGGGGCCGGCGAGAGCCGGCAAGGTGGCACCCAGCGTCAGCGCGCCGATGAGGGTGATGAGTAGCTTCTTCATGATGAAATTCCTGGAATTGATCGGTACAGAACGGACGCGAGCGATGAAGCTCGCGGCCGCTGATCAATCCAGCCACCTGCAATAGGCAATGCGTATGGGGACCTGAACCCGGCTGCTGCCGATCTCGAGGAATCGAACCGTGGCCGGGGTCCACCGGTCATGCACCCACCACGCCGGCGACTCGGGCTCCTTGCCCTCGCCGTTGAACCCGTGTGTCGACAGCGCGGGGGCGATGCAGCAGACGGCACAAGGCATGCGATCCGACGCCGTCGGCATGGACTGCGAAGCCATGGCCGACCGCACTTCCTGACTCGTCGACGCAAACCCTTGCGCCCCACCTCCGAGCAGCGCCAGGCACATGAGTACCCAGACGCTCACGAAGGCGCACCACCCGCGAAGGGGTTCAGGCCGCAGCACGGCGCCTCCTCCAGAACGCCGGGCCGGCCGCCTTCGGTTCGCGTGGCCGACGCATCAGCAGGTACGCCGCCGGGATCACGAACATCGACAACAAGGGCGCCGTGATCATGCCGCCGACCATCGGCGCGGCGATGCGCTGCATCACCTCCGATCCGGTGCCGGTGCCCCACATGATCGGGAACAAGCCGGCCAGGATCACCGCCACCGTCATCGCCTTCGGGCGCACGCGAAGCACGGCCCCTTCGCGGATGGCGTCGAGCAAGTCGGCGCTCCCGGTGCGCCCGTCATCGACCCGCTCCTGCCAGGCCTGCTTCAGGTACAGCAGCATGATCACGCCGAACTCGGCGGAGACACCCGCGAGCGCGATGAACCCGACCGCGCCTGCGACCGACAGGTTGTAGCTGAGCAAATACAGCAGCCAGATCCCGCCGACCAGCGCGAACGGCAGCGCCACCATGATCAGCAGCGCTTCGTCGACACGCCCGAAGCACAGGTACAACAGCACGAAGATGATCAACAGCGTGAATGGCACGACGACCTTCAGCTTCGCGGTGGCGCGTTCGAGATACTCGAACTGGCCCGACCACGAGACCGAATAGCCCGGCGGCAGCGTCACCTCCTTCATCACTCGCTGTTGCATGTCCTGCACCGCCGATTTCAGGTCGCGCCCGCGGATGTCGACGTAGACCCAGCCCGACAGCCGCGCGTTCTCGCTGCGCAGCATCGGCGGGCCATCGGCAATGCGGATGTCGGCTACATCGGACAGCACCAGCCGCGCGCCGCGTTCGGTGTTGATCGGCAAGGCCCGCAGCTTCTCCAGCGAATCGCGGATCTCGCGCGGGTAGCGCAGGTTGATCGGGAAGCGCTGCAGCCCTTCGACCGTCTCGCCGATGTTCTCGCCGCCCACCGCTGAGCTGATCACCGACTGCACGTCGGCGATGTTCATGCCGAAGCGCGCGGCTTCGTCGCGCTTGATGTTCACGTCGACGTAGCGGCCACCGGTCAGGCGCTCCGCCAGTGCGCTCGACACG
>Ga0307515_10009948_pt1 | contig 18307 bp, 17 predicted proteins | sample 17_EM_MG_FD_194513 | JGI IMG/M metagenome (GOLD analysis project Ga0307515, IMG submission 194513) | Populus trichocarpa ectomycorrhiza microbial communities from riparian zone in the Pacific Northwest, United States - 17_EM | ecosystem: Host-associated > Plants > Roots > Unclassified | place...
AGAAAAGCATGCCCAGAATATTGCAGAGTGGGAGCTGAAGTGCCAGGCACTTCCCCCAGGTGCTCGAAAACCAAAGAAGCCAACTCAGCCAAAGCGTAAGGATACTCCAGCACGATTTAGAGCTGTGGGCAAGCGAAAGAAATCAACACAGGAGCATGTCATTGGGGATAGTGATGAGTGGGAGTCCGGTGACGACGCCGATGATGCTGAATCGACCTGATATAGATCCCAGTATGATTCAATGAATTTATGTATTTTTTTGGAGCGCAAAAATCTGTCATGAATTGCCCCAGGGAGCAATCGGCCAAGGAACGTCGTAAGGCATTAATTGCAAGTGTCATAGCGGGCGCATTTCTCAACGAAATTAACTCGAAATTTGCACAAAAAATCATAATTAAACATTAATTATTATGTACATAATATAAACGGTTTATTATTTACATGAAGGCCTCGGCGGATGGGCCGGCCAAGGACCGTACATACCCTGTAGACCCAGAATATTTCTTGCTCTGAGGTCACGAACAAAGCCAGTGGCATCGATTGCATGGTTGAGGTTCGCAGGCGGGTCCCGCAGATAGAGGCCTAGCATCTTGCACGTCTCCCCATATACAGACGGGCTATCAGGGGCATCACACTCGCGCTCGAGACCGTCTCTTACAACTTCGACAGTCACGCCACGGACACCTTCGGTTGTTACAATTATTGCACACACAGTATTGCTGGGAGGGCGGCCAAATGTGCCTGCAGAGCGGGGTCGGTTGTGCAAGGATAACACGCACCCAATTTAGAGAGTTGATCTGCTCACAGCGCCTAGGCAAGTGAGCATCGCTTGTCCGAGTGGTCGGTATGTCCCCTGCTTCTCTCCAGCTGGAAAATGACGACGGGATTTCATTCGAATAACCGGTGTGCAACGCGCGGTGTTGCTGAGTAGCGGAATTGTGGTAGTAAATCATACAATAGAGCTCCTTCACTGATGCCCTAGAAAAATAGCCTCATTAGGACCTAGTCCCTCCGGTAAGGAAAAAGAAAATCGCACAATGTGCATTGTGTGTCGAATTCTCTGCTCATTCGACCAATCCAACGCGGGGCCCATGGATTCACGCACGGAAACTAGAGCACAGAGGGGGCGTACGATATAAACATAATGCGTGGGGTGTACCGGCATCAGCAATTGGTGAAGAGCGGCAGAGTGTGAACATAGGGAACAATATGCACCGTCATGAGGTCAGAGTGTAGAAATATGGGACGCAACCTTGTGATGAACGGAGATGACAGATAGCTACTTACGGTGTTCCGTGATAGCAACAGCCTATGACTATGGTCACCATGATACCAGACTCGAGTATATCATCACGAGTGAATTGCCATGGTCTCGTACAAGACGGCCCTGCAGATTGTTAAGGCAACATTTGCAGTGAGGGGTACAGAGGTGCTGGAGAGGCGAAGATAGTGGACCGAGATATCGATTTGGCAGCTTGTCCGCGAGCGGTTCCCTTGAAGTGCGAAAGAAGCGAGAGAACGGGTTTTGCAAAGAACCCCGTGCAGAAATAGCAAAGGTCGAGGAGTAGTTTTGATACGTGGTAGAGAGGTCCGCTGAACTCCCGTCTGGAGACTAGAACGCCTGTGTGGGTTTCTGATAACACACGATGTACTAGAGATGAGAAGGGACTAATTTAGCATACCGTAATTGTCCAGGACGAGTGAACCTCTGGGCATACCACTGGGCAATGGAAAAGCTAGTCTTAGCCAAACCACGGCTTGCGAAGTATGTAACGTTGATATAAGTCCCAAAGAGATGCGAACGCCCGCGAGATGACCTTGTCGTCGTCGTGGTCGGACCCTTCCGCTGATGCTTTGTCTCCACCTGCCGAAGATATCGCGACAGGTTGCGGGAAATAGTAAATGCACACAACAACAAGGTGACGCCCTTCTGCGCATTGGACAGTAAGGCAGTACGAAATGGTCAACCAAAATAGCTCGTCCGACCTCGACCTCGACCTCGAAGCTGGACTGAGTACGGCGACAGCGGGACACACCCTCGTAACCACCCATAACGGCAGGGGAAATCCCGCTGCCTTCGAAAGCCTGTCGCCATATTTTAATTGACCCACAAGAAGTATGAGGCTGGGCAGACTGACCTCCCCTATGGTGGTATCTGTACACACTTCATTTGTAGAATATACACCTCGTATATTCACGTACTCAGATTTGCCTAAATAGGCCGCTCGGACGCCGGGACGCCCATCAGACTGCGCGAATGTCTTGTAGCGTTCGTCCGTGTTGATCCTGCTGGATTCATTGGAGCAGTCAGCTGGCCAGAGTCTGTACCCCGCGAGGCAACCATGTGAAAGCAGTATTGTGAGGGAGATTCCCAGACTCGATCGTCAACTACACCTGCGCCGCTTGCCTCACCACCACGCTGGTCAGTCCCTAAGCCATTGACTACTCCGATCTTGAAACGCTGCAAGTTGTACTCCCGTCATCGTTCTCGTCCCGATTGCCTCGCCTAACTTCAGCGCCTCACCATCAATTTCTCCCCTTCAAACCGTCCCCTCGCCACTACCTCACTCGAAACATAACACATCCACGCTCAGGATATGTCTGTCATTGACCGTATCCGTACGCTCTTAAGCGGCCAAGTTGGTAGACCAGAGGGCCCCGACGGAAGAGATTTGCCAACTAGATGAGGCTCGATGAGGTTGGTAGCCAGGACTACTTTGGCGGACAGATGGGCACGACTAGGTTTTGGTGAGTGTGAAAAGGGGCGGGGATGTCCGAGTATACATCTAATGCTCCATAGTACGCTGCTGCTGTCCGACCCTCTGCGCACTCCCAAATGGCAAGAGGCTATTTTCTTGATCGTTGAGAACACATGGTAAAGAGGTATTTGTCGATGAGCGGACTATGGACTAAGAGTGAAGATCAAGTACCCTACTAGCGCCAAGATACTCAACTCCATCCTTAGTTCATGGTACCAGAGAGTGCTTGAGCTCTCAGGGAGCGCTATTAATCCCCCCCACTCTCTGCTGATACAAGCTGGGCCGAGCTCAGATACCCCAGGCCAATTGATGAAAGGTTGACGAGTGTGTCATCTATGAGAGGTAGTGACGCAGGCTGCTAGCTAGCAGTGAGGTCGTAGCAGTGCAGCAACGTTGGTCAACATACAACTGTCTTTGAGCCTGAGATGGGGAGTCCCCATGTCGTAAATTCTATAATTGTCTCCGTCCCAAGGAACCTATTCCCTAGGTTTGAATATCCAGATCATATATGCGGAATGCCATGCGAGTATGAAAATATTTTAACCAGAGCTATGTACGACATTGGAGTGCGTCTATGACCACCGCTGAGATCGAACGTTCTGCGGAGGTCGCACTTTGGAGCCACGCCTATCATGAACAACAAACAAGAAAAGGAGCCGATAACCAATACTGGTGGGTCAAGTCAAGATGCTTGGGGCTCTATCTATGGACTTCTATCTACGGAGTTTCTCTACGTTCATGCTGGAGGGTTTCTCGTAAGTGGGACAAAATTGTAGGGAAAACATGGACTCACACTAATCAAATTCGTCATCAGGTATATCGTGCGAGTGAAGCATTTGGCCAACATGAGTCGGAAGGAACCCTTGTCCTTTCCTTCGAAGTTCTGTCAACTTCCTCAAAAAGGCGACTGGATTGTCGGTACACTGCGCGTGTTGTATACCCAGTACTTTCCTTACACTTGGATCACGAACAAAGCCGGTGGCATCAATCGCACCTGGTGGCAGTTTGACACTCTCGGGTGGGTCTTTCAGATAGAGCCCTAGCATCTGGCACGTCCCCTCATATGTTAATTTCGACGCGAAGTAAAGCTGTCCAGCGAACAGGTTGAGCTCGCTGGTGATATTGGCCGGGATAGCTGGAGCAGGATCACGGTGAGGGACCATGAACGATCGAAGAGCCTCAAAGGAACGCATGTTTCGTGATGTTCGGGGTGCATATATATGGAGCGTCACAAAGGGCGACTCGCGAACCTGGTCGACGAGGGCGTTGGCTTCGAACGGACTGAGGAGGACAAGTTGAGGCTGCTTGCTACTCGATAAAACCCACTGGACTGGACGTAGAAAATCGTCAGTATGGCTGGTGTTTGATATATATCCAACGGTCGTTTCGATCGTTCTTGCAAAGTCCTCGGTAACGAAAATGTGGGCGAACGCAGTCGCCTTGAGACGTCCTGTGAAGGACCCTAGTGTGGTTTCCAAAAGACAATGATGTGCCGAGAGGATCCCCTTGACATTTATTGGTGTTGAACCAGTCGAAACGAGAGTCCGGACGTCTTGGTGCAAAGTATGCCTGAATGGCACAGCTGGGGGGGGTCGGTTGATCCGCCATTGCTCCTCTTTCACCTGTAAAACCTCTCTCTCCTGCTCTTCTCGCATCCTTGTATCATTGGTCGACCCTACATCGAATTCCTTGCATCGATCCTGGATCCAGATCTTGAGCTGGCTCCGCTGATTACCGGTCGCCACGCTCTCGTTCATTCCATACAATTCTTTTAAGGAGTAAGACTCCTTGTCCTTCAAGATACTGATGAATTCATGTGCAGAAGCTGGCCCCTCCTTATAGCGTTCCCAGGCTCTGTTGCGGTCGTCGAAGCCACAGCCCTGGTGTGCCCATAGTGGTGCATAGGTGCGCAATTGGGTGATAGTTTCCTGGATAGTCCACTTCAGGACATGCTTGGACATCATCTGATGGTCTGCAACTCTAGTGGCAGCTGTAATATAACCAGATACCTCGGTCGATACCAGGAAGCAAACCGAGTGTGTGGAACCAAGTTTCCGCATCCTCATGCACCCTGATCTTATGTCAGAAACAGCTCGAATTCGAATGAGCCTGCGTACCTTGCATCAGCTTGTCCTTACAAAGTCTCGGTCCAAGAGTCACTACTGCTCGTGATCCTGGTGGCAGCTTCAAGTCCGTCCCGCGCGTATGAGCCTCGTCGAGATAGACCACGCAACGACCCAATAGCTCTTTGTAGGGCGATGAGACCAGCAATTCCACCACACCATCTCGTCTCAATACTTGAAGATCGTCCTTCGAATCCACGAACACAGCTGCCTCGATCTCCGGACGAGGGTCCACTTCCAACCAGAGTGCTGCTACCTCCTTGTTTTGAAGTTCCAACACCTGTGCCCCGACATCAAGTAGTACACGCGCACCAGCTTCTTCATCTCGAAGGAGTTCCAGCATCCCACGGATATCCTTGGCAGCATCCGGCAGATGGATGACCTTGCTGTTCTCCTGTCGCAAAATACAATCCAACCCCATTGCATTCGTATGGGTGTGGGCTCCCAAGTCGACCTGCCCAATCATCTGCGGCAAAAGGAAGCGATTGTCGTTTGTCCCTGAGAAGCCTGTCACGAGTTTGCCGAATGAGGACCGATCTTGAGCAAGATCCCATCCACTCGTCGAGAGCTTGTATGGGAACTCCTTCATATGCTTCGGGAATACGATGGTAGAGAGAAAGAAGTCGATGACAGCCTTGCAATGGCGCAGCTGAGGGAAGATGTGCTCATGGCATTGAACAGGATCGTCGAGATTGAGTCCTCGTAGGCTGCGAAGTGTTTTCGGTAGATCATTGTGGTAGTCCTTGATCCACTCTTCGTACCATTGATTGGGATTGTCGGTCTTGAATAGATGCTGGAAGCAGTCCCCCAATTGCGCGTCGGTAAGGCCCTCATAATAGTACGACAGGCAAGTCAAGCATATCGCGATGTCTGTGTGACCGAATTCGGCACGAGAAGAGGGCCTGTCTTTCGCCCAGTAGGGGACTGCGAGCATGGAACGGCTGATGTCGAGACCGTAGTCGACGCGCCACCTCTTCTCCTTCAAGATCGTGAGGAGGACACCGTGGCCAAGGAGACCTCGTAGGAGAAGGACGGGCTTGAGGGTCAGTGAGTCGCCCTGATTTTGACAGATATGAATAACTTGGTTGTAGAGGGCCCTATCAATGGCCGTTTCGGTAATGAATTGGAGTAGCGTGGTCTGGTCTGCTGCTGAAAAGTGTCGGAAAGAGTAAGAGGGAAGAAGGTTTTCGAACACGATACACTTGGCAACTTGGCAGAGAAGTCTCTGGCCACAGTCCTGTGTGAAAACCCGAATTTGTGGGAATTGTTGTGGAGAGGAGCCAATTACAGATAGGGAACCCTCGTATTTTTCATCACGTGCACAGACCCTGATGAGAGTGAAGACTTCTTGAGCTAGCTTCCAGCGCATGGACTTTCCATCGGGAGCGCGTTGTGTGCCCATAGTGTAGATGAGCTGGTACTTTGGACTGAGGATTTCATCGCTCTCGTCGAGGATGTCCCTTGCGTTCTCTTCCAACCACCGCTGGGTATTAAGGAGAGACCGAGAGGGTGCAGAAGGAGAGCCCGACAGAGCCTCGAACGCCATGAGCTTGAAGGAAAGGATATGCTCGGGCTGGCAGAGGAGGATACCACCGGCTTCCATGCATTCCACAAAGAGGTTGTGTATCCTATTAGCCAAGGCTTGATCAGGTCGCAGAGAGCGGTCGATTGGAATATAGAAAATCCGTCGATTTGTTAGACCGCTGAGAGTACGGCAGAGAAGGTGGAACATCTGCTGGGCGAGGGGCTTAAGTACCACGACACGAACGATTTGTGATCGATTTGCAAGTGCCGCGGAGACAATGGGGACGATGACCTGTCTGCAAGTCAGTCGTTGTTAATGGAGCAAGTACGTCTCCTTACAGAAGATTTGCCCTCTCCCATGTTTAATTGAACGACTGTATTTTCCCCGGAACTCGGAGCGAGCATCTCGATAGCGATCTCCGCTTGAACTTGGCGTATGAGAATATTGGTCTCCAACTCGATCAGCAACCAGTCTGGGTAAGACATGGCATCCCATCCTATCCTCCCGGAATTACTGAGCTCCCGTTCCAGTTCCGCACGATATTCGGGTGTTGTTAATCGAGAGATCCTGCATACTCGTTGAACCATTGTAACCTCTTCAGCGTACTTGATAAATTCCTCCTTCCATGATTCGCTCAGAAGTGATCTCTGCGATATGGCCAGCTTGTCAAGTATGTCCCTAGGAGATAAACGGGGCCAGAGTCCTGCCCTTGCCAGAATTCGGTCCTTCTCACAGAGGACGCCTAAACATTCGATGATGCGACCCCAAACTCCATCGAGCATAGTGGAGGTACGGCGGAATTCCTGATCGACGTCGACTGACGAAGTAATATGTCTCCGCTTTGCATGTGCGATTTTACTCTTCTGAAGCAGAGGGCTGTACTGCTGCTGCAATGGGGAGGTGCAAATATCACCCATCCTATCGAAGCAGCTCTCTAAAAGCTCATCCAGTGGTGTGGATGTGCGAGGGGGTGGCCTTGAGAGAAGTATTGACCAGGTCACATATGGGTATCGCTCCGGAGGGATTTGAAAGGACAGAGGAGTCCACTCAAACAATTGCCTTCTAAATGCAGGCCCTTTGATTCTGTTCAATTCATTTTGCAGCAACTGGAGATGTTCGAAGTAACACCTAAACGCGAGTGAGCGTTATGAATATAAATCAAGTCAATTGAACTACCTATTTTGATAGCAGCGCTTGAGAGCATCGTTTAATTGGCTCAGAAGCCTCCTTTTGTTAATGAGGTCGGGGTTGGGGAGGTCGAAAAGAGAAAGGTGACCCTGGTAGCGCAACTGAACCAACCTCGACACGCATTCGCCAATTTGCTGCTGTCGGCGAGATTCATATCGCGATCGAAAGGTATTTTCCTTCTGTGGTGTCCATTCTAAGGTCTTCAGCTCGTCGTATTCGGAAGACTGTTCAAATTGGACTGTATTGGATGTGACAAACGATCTAAATTGAGATTCGTTCAGGGCGTCTCCGTAGCTGAAATCCAAGTTCCTGCTGTCCGGAGGGGCCAGTCGAGCAAACTGGGGACAAGTGGCGAATGCGAGAAAGGTAGTATGAAGGTGGTTCTCCTCGGGGTGGAGATAGGCATAGGTTCCAAGGAGAAAGGTGAGTTTGCTTTGGTCGGTTTCCTTCTTGGCGGTACGGCAAAGGTCATACAGTGATCGCCAAACCTCCGAAAGGGAATACTCAAACCAAGCGATGCAATAGTCAAGGGTGAGCTCCGGTATACCGGTTTTAGCAGAGCCCCACCCCTTGACGTAAGTTGGCAGCTGGGTTGTAACGTCAAGGGAGGCCGGCCAATCTTGTACGAGCTTCGCCATCTCAAATGCTAGCGTTACTCGACGCACTGAACCAGACTCCCCCATACAATCACGAGGGGTGTAGTTACTATCCTTTTCGCGTGATTTTGGAGGGTCGCTCCAAGAGGGAGAATAGAAAAGGTTTCTCGCAGTTGCTCTTCGTGTCAAGTACTGATGCTCTGGCGCTCGGTATTCGGGCAATAATTCCTCGTCGCCGGCCTGTGTCCTCCCCTGATATTCAGGGTGGAAAACGCGGATATTCTGCCAATGAGACCAGATCTTTTGGACGGCTTCGGCGAAATCATGATGCTCAAGAGTGGGCGGGAGGGTCACATGACGTTGAACGACTTGCATTGTCTTTGTCCCTCGCGAGTAAAGACTCCGGTGAGGCGTAAGCCGGCCGAGGCGCTGGAGCAGATCGAAGTCCTCGCTACCTAGGGTCTGGAAGGAAAATGAGCTTGCCCGCATGAGTCCTTCAAGAGCCTCCTCGGTTCCCGTACGTTTCGTCAGTGGATCGACGAGTTGGTGTGAAGTGAGAGCATGGAGATATAGTCGATAGAGCCGGTGGGAGAAAGTGGCCTCCTGAAGTCGGCCTAGAAGTTCATCTACTTCGTATACTCGATATCGAATAGAGCGCGCATCGCCAGCAGTATCAATGGAGATGCTAGGGTGGTCAACTCCAGTCGAGGAAGGCCTTATGGAACCAATGGGAATGATGACCTTGCGATCTCTTCCAAACTTGGAAGGACGACACAAGACGAGCTTGTTTGATAGCCCGTATAAAGTACCGATATCCTCGTTGGAGTCGAGAATAAAACCGCGATGGCTAAGACAGCCAAGCTCTCCCTGCTGTGTGACAGCAAAGGCAAGGTTGAATCGAGGCAGAGATATGGAGAGAGGCTGGATGTTGTGATTAGTGGAGCGGAAGGTAATGAAAAGGTCGAAGATGTTTGGCTCAAGGGGTGAGAAAATGTTGTGGATGGTACGGCTAAGTGCGTGATTAGGGGCAACGAGAAACTGCCGGACTCCGAATTCTTGCTGACGGCTTAGTGCCGGCCAACCGTTGAGCCGGAAGGCCGTAGACCAATTCTTCTCCAAGTTTGGGGTCCAGCGGTCGGCAAGAGGTCGAAACTCAACGGTTTGGGTCTTAGTGTTGTACCAGTGGAAATAGTCATGGATGAGGGAGCGGGGAAAGACAGATGTCAACTTGGATTCTGGGATCAATTCGTACACTTCATCGTCTGTGGGATCGAACAACCAGGTCGTGGCTATCCAGCTTGAAATGGACCTAAAGAAACAAAGAAGATATAAATATACAAAGACAATGAATCACCCAGGTGTGGGTGGTCATACCTGCCAACCACATATGGATTTCTTCGTGTGGTAATCCATATTGGGCATGTCAGATGGCCCAACCTCAAGTACTCTCTAGAAAGAGTGTTAGAAGAAACACTAAGTATAAAGGCCTAGTCCCTACAGATTCACCAAAGAGCCGACGGTATGTCAGGTGTTGTGTATATGTATCAGGAAGTTTACCGAACATCTTATGGTCCACGTAGAGTGCCCCATCTGCAGCAGATGTTACATTTGGCCACATGTAAAGACGAAATGCGTACCTAGGTGGTTGAAGTGAACCTCGAGACTCTTGAACCCCTGGCCTGCAGCTGTTCTGGTGCTGTACCATCTATTGTGCTGCCCATATTTGTCCCATCTTCCCGTTGGTTTATAGCCATGCCAAATCGATTTGATTCCTTCGTCGATTCCACTCTCTCCGCCAGGCAATGCGCGAATTCTAGCGGATAATCTTGGGAGGAGCCGAATAGCAAGGATCTGATCTCGGTGATAGAGAATACGCAATGAGAACGGGAGGGTGCCTAATACCGGAGGCGTGGTCATGCAGATGGTGTAACGACACTCCACAAGAAGGGACACATCTTGAGCCGACTGGAAGACACGGTCGATGTGCTCGTCATCGACATCAAAAGTACTGCAGCCCAGGATTGCGAGGAGTAGAGTTTGTTCTGTTCTCTCTACTGCTCCATCTCCGGCCTCATCAGCTACGTTAACTTCCGTGTCCGCTCTCTCACCAACTCCGGTGACCTCCTTCAGCCATTTGTGTATCACATGTCTCACTCGTTTCAAGAGGCCGGTAGCAGTGTCGCGGACTTTCGGTTTGTCTGTCAATGATAAAATGCGCGCCGCCATGGCTATCAGCACTCCACAGCCATACGCCCAAGTCCTATTATCCTGTATGCCATCGAGAACCGCTTCCATTTCCTGTACAGCTTCCAACCCGAATACCACTTCATCTCCGTCGAGGTGTGATTCTCGACGCCATTCATTGCCTTCCGACTTTGGGCCAGCTTGCCACATCGATTGCAAGAAGAGGAGGTACACGTCCTTGTGTGAGATGTTCAGGATTCCCCTACGAAGCTCCCGTAGCATGCTTCGCCACTGAAGCTTGTGTCCCGCACGGATATGCCCGAATGCTTCGTGGTCATGAAGTGTGATACTTTCTGGACAGCTGGATTGTGACGCGACGACGTCATTAGATGTGTATGTCGTGCTGGATACAGCCGGCTGGAGAGAGCAATAAGGTCCGCTTGGATCGATTTTCATCGAAAGAAGCTTGTGGAGATGTTGGAAAGAGGCCTCACGAGACGAGAAGAAGGGATTATGGCCCCAGGCACCCCCGGTAAGGACTCGATACTGGTTCATAGAATGGGGTTCGATGACGTCTTGTTTACTGATCGGAGGACGGCAGATGGTATCGTAGTCGTTTCCATATGCGGCAAGTGTGAGTATGCAGTCTGGGTACGATTTGATGAACCACTTTTTGTAGCCTGGGTACCCCGAGAGGAGCAGAGGTGTTCCATTCGTCGGTTCAGTAATACCTCCGGAGCACGCAGACAAGACTACTGCTGTGGCATCTCTCCAGAGGGAGAATTGATGAGGAAGTCGCAATTCGAATGCTACGCAATTGACTATTACTGGATGGTTGGGGAGTGGATGTTCAAAGCTGGCCAACCTGTTAACGTGGGTTAGTGAGAATCAAACGGAGAGATAGTATTGCAACAGACCATAAGGGCTCATGCTTATTATTTTTGCATTTGTCACAATATGGATACTCCGTCTGCAATCCCGAGCGTGTCTGGACAGGACAAACGGTGCAGACGGCTGCACCTATTTTTCGCCTGAGGTCGCTGTAGCGGTCATTTAGCTTTGCCATTGCTACTAGTTTTCCCTCCTCGTCCCTCCGTGCTTCGTCTTTAATCTCTTGAAGGGTGGCTTGGAGCGACTGAGACTGACTTACGAACCAGTTCGCGAAGGAACCGGAATCTGTTGTGTCGTAGAAGATTGTAGATTGACTTCGCGCAGCTCTATGACGCTTCTGAAGGTATATCTCCGCGCGGGAAAGCCGTTGCATTTGGTCGCGTCGGGGGAGAAGTAGAGGTTCTAAAACCTCACTTGGGATCTCAGGAGTGTAATTCTTGAGATGAGGCTCCCACTCAATAACCTTCTCGTCGATTCCGACCCATAACTCGATCATTGTAAGGAAAGCCACTGACAGCCGTTCAGGATCCCCGTTATAAAGGGACAGTGCAGAGTGGGTGTAGTTGTTGAGAGCACCAGTAAGCTCAAGCATATCAATTTTGCTGAAACCGTTCTGCCGAGCAACCCACTGCTCAAAATCGTAGAGACGAATTGTGCGTTCCAGCGGAGCCAACGGTAAATTCGTGAGATCTGGAGGGGACACAAGGTCGGCGTTGTGCCTTGTCGCGTATTGATTGCCACCCGGTACGACGAATTTCTTGATAGTGCCCATTGGTGGTTGGTACGCATCTCGACGCATAATCACCTTCAAGTACGGAATAGCTGCGAAAAGGTCGATACGAGCTCCGTTGATGATCTCCCTCTTAGTTGGGACATACCAATTCAATTGTCTCGTCGTCCGCTTCTGGATGGCCTTCCAGCGTTTTTCAAGCTCGTTGGCGACCATCTTGTTGACAGTGACTACCCTATCCATTGCGAAACACCCATCCCTTGATCCGTCTGGCATTTTACTAAAGCGACGAGCAAGCTTGGCGTTCATCACGAAGAGTAGGTGATCGGGTTGGTTGAGGTGGAGCGCGGTGTGGAGGATAGAGGAAAGTGCATAAAGCATGAACGCTTTGAAACTAGCACACTCTACCACGTTCCATTCGCACAGGGTCGTTTGGATGGCGACCCGGATGATGAGCCAAAGCGGGCTTCGGCGCCATGGAGCCTCTGCGTTCCTCTCGCAGAGGATGTGATCGTCAATTCGCTTCGAAATGTATACCGTTTGCGCCAGCACCGCGTCAGGTTTCTCTGACATAGCGCGCACAATACCGGTGAGAAGCTCTGTGATATACTTTGGGCTTGGAGAGTCACGGGTAGTTTGGGGGTCCTTGGTGTTTTGAGTTCGGGTACTATTCTCGACTTGAGCATCCAGCCTGGGGTTGAGAGCATAGAAGCTAATAAATTGAGAAAGTGATTTGCGAACATGATGATCGATTGGAATGGACAGGCGGCCAACGGAGGGATAGACAATGCGGAGTTTGCCTTCTGTGCGTGTGACAACCGCCGTAGGTGGATATACCTCGAATGACTCGAGGGTAATAATAGTCTGGTCATCCCTGGGTCGGCGGAGTATGATGACCGCATTTTGTGCAGTAACGTAAATGGGGAGCACATCTACAATGAGGTCAGGTCAGATCAGCTCAGGAGCAGAAAGACTGCTATGCTCACCTCCAACCTTCATGACATTGATTCGTTTCTCTAGTTGGTCTTCTTCAACGCCCCAGTCACACAAGAGCATCCGTGAAATCACGTCCCATGCGCGACGAGAATGACGCGCGAACGTCTCGGCGCAGTCCCTGAAGACGCGAATGAGGGAGCCCTCATGCTTCGGAGTGCGATCGGACTTGGTCGGAAGTGCAGGAGGGAGAAATACATGGTTGATGACGAAGCGAAGAGAGGTCTCGTCAAGGCTGTGTAATAGACTTGGAATGGTGGGAGTTGGAGCAGAGTTCCTCGAAGGGCCTCCCATGCTACGACAAAGTAAGTGGGAGGAAAAGAAAGTGAAAGAAATTTTGTAGCGGTGAGGTGATTCTTAAAGAGCTAAGTAGAAGCGCCTGCCCTGCCAGCTTGGAACACAGGCACACACCTGGACCTTTAGGATGGACCACAACTGAAGTATATTAGGTGCCGGTGAAGAGTCATTAGGTGCATTTGAAGGGTTTTCAGAGGGTGCTTCAGTGGATGAAGTAGAAATTCGAAGGGCCTCGCATTTTGAATCGCTCTATTCGGGAACAGCAATCAAGAAAAAAGGATGGGCAAGGCGAGTGGAATGGGGATTCTCGGACTTGTCTGTAGCTTCTGACAAAGTGACATAGGTTCCCATGTGGATTCTAGCCCAGAAAGGCGAGGCAAGCTCTCAAATCTGGCCATTTCTGTGTCCAATGGACATCGCAGATGAAAAGGCAAAGCGCTGACCCAGTAGATACTCCAAACTGTATTTTAGGTTTAATTACACGAAATAATCCCCTCCTGTCATCCGTCGCTCGCTAAGGTGGTACTGACCGGCAGGTGGCGGTACTTGACTGTAAAGCTGCCCGGCGAAGTGGATGAACTCGTTGATGACGTGGGGGCACATGGAAAATTAAAGTGGTATTTGCCCGGAATTGCCAATGAGCGGACTACGGACTAAGAGTGACGATCAAGTATAATAATGGCGCCAGAATACTCGACTATGAGATGACCATCTGCCTCAGCTTCAACAAGGGTTGAGAAGAGATTTGTCTTCTCTCATCGTCAAAGGTTTACCGAAACTAATGACCCCTTTTTGACGACATTGATGTCACCCTGTATGCTCTCCAACATTGTCCGCCACAGGGATATTCGAATTGGGAATAGTGCTAGTGTCGCCTCGATCACTCGCTATGTAGGTTAGGCAGTGAGCAAGTGCCGTGCCGGAAGTGCGCTCGGATAATGGTCCCTCATCCTCTTCAACTTTCCTTCCTTGGTTCGTAATACTAGGAGGTGCTTGAGCTCTCAGAGAACTAGTGCTGATAGGATAGGGCATCTATACGATTGGCATATCTTGGACATGGGACAGAGCTGTGTACGACATTGGAGTGTGTCTACGAGGGCATGACCATCATTGAGATCAAACATCAGCAGAGGTCGCACTCTGGAACCACGCCTATCATGAACCACGAACAAGAAAAGGAGCCGATACCCGGTGCTGGTGGGTCAGGTCAAGATGCTTGGGGCTCTATCTACGGACTTCTATCTACAGAGTTTCTCTACGTTCATGCTGAAGTGTTTCTCGTAAGCCGGACAAAATTGCAGGGAAAACATGGACTCACACTAATCAAATTCGTCATCGGGTATATCGCGCGAGTGAAGCATTTGGCCAACATGAGTCGGAAGGAACCCTTGTCCTTTCCTTCGAAGTTCTGTCAACTTCCTCAAAAAGGCGACTGGATTGTCGGTACACTGCGCGTGTTGTATACCCAGGACTTTCCTTACACTTGGATCACGAACGAACCCGGTGGCATCAATCGCACCTGGTGGCAGTTTGACACCAGCGGGTGGGTCTTTCAGATAGAGTCCTAGCATCTGGCGCGTCCCCTCATATGCTAATTTCGACGCAAAGTAAAGCTGCCCAGCGAACAGGTTGAGCTCGCTGATGATATTGGCCGGGATAGCTGGAGCAGGATCACGGTGAGGGACCATAAAAGATCGAAGATCGTCAAAGGAGCGCATGTTTCGTGATGTTCGGGGTGCATATATGTGGAGCGTCACATAGCGCGACTTGCGAACCTGGTCGACGAGAGCGTTGGCTTCGAAGGGACTGAGGAGGACAAGTCGAGACTGCTTGCGACTCGATAAAACCCACTGGACTGGACGTAGAAAATCGTCAGTATGGCTGGTGTTTGATATATATCCAACGGTCGTTTCGATCGTTCTTGCAAAGTCCTCGGTAACGAAAATGTGGGGGAACGCAACCTTCTTGAGACGCTCCGCGTAGGGCTTTAGTGTGGTTTCCAAAAGACAGCGACGTGCCGAGAGGATCCCCTTGACATATATTGGTATCGAACCAGTCGAAACGAGAGTCCGGACGTCTTTGCGCAAAGTATGCCTCAATGCCACAGCTGGAGGGAGTCGGTTGATCTGCCTTTGCTCCTCTTTCTCCTGTGAAACCTCTCTCTCCTGCTCTTCTCGCATCTTTGTATCATGGGTCGATCCTACATCGAATTCCTTGCATCGGTCCTGGATCCAGATCTTGAGCTGGCTCCCCTGATTACTGGTCGCCACACCCTCGCTCATTCCATACAATTCCTTTAAGGAGTAAGACTCCTTGTCCTTCAAGATACTGATGAATTCGCCTGCCGAAGCGGACCCCTCCTTATAGCGTTCCCAAGCTCTGTTGCGGTCGTCGAAGCCACAGCCCTGGTGTGCCCATAGTGGTGCATGGGTGCGCAATTGGGCGATAGTTTCCTGGATAGTCCACTTCAGGACATGCTTGGACATCATCTGGTGATTGGCAACTCCATTGGCAGCTGCAATGTAACCAGCTACCTCGGTCGATACCAGGAAGCAAACTGAGTGTGTGGAACCAAGTTTCCGCATCCGCATGCACCCTGATCTTATGTCAGAAACAGCTCGAATTCGAGTGAGCCTGCGTACCTTGCAACAGCTTGTCCTTATAGAGCCTCGGTCCAAGAGTCACCACTGCTCGCGAGCCTGGTGGCAGCTTTAAGTCCGTCCCGCGCGTATGAGCCTCGTCGAGATAGACCACGCAGCGACCCAGTGTCTCTATGTAGGGCGATGAGACCAGCAATTCCACCACACCATCTCGTCTCAATACTTGAAGATCGTCCTTCGAATCCACGAACACAGCTGCCTCGATCTCCGGACGAGGGTCCACTTCCAGCCAGAGTGCTGCTACCTCCTTGTTTTGAAGTTCCAACACCTGTGCCCCGACATCAAGTAGTACTCGCGCATCAGCTTCTTCATCTCGGAGGTGTTCCAGCATCCCACGGATATCCTTGGCAGCATCCGGCAGATGGATGACCTTGCTGTTCTCCTGTCGCAAAATACAATCCAGCCCCATTGCATTCGTGTGGGTGTGTGCTTCCAGGTCGACCTGCCCAATCATCTGCGGCAAAAGGAAGCGATTGTCGTTGGTCCCTGAAAAGCCTGTCACGAGTTGGCCGAATGAGGACCGATCATGAGCGAGATCCCATCCGCTCGTCGAGAGCTTATGTGGGAACTCCTTCATATATTTCGGAAACACGATGGTGGAAAGAAAGAAGTCGATGACAGCCTTGCAATAGCGTAGCTGAGGGAAGATGTGCTCGTGGCGGTGAACAGGATCGCCAAGATTGAGTCCTTGTAGGCTGCGAAGCGTTTTAGGCAGATTATTGCGGTAGTCCTTGATCCAGTGTTCGTACTCTTGATTGGGATTGTCAGTCTTGAACAGCTGCTCGAAGCAGTCCGCCAATTGCGGGTCAGTAAGGCCCTCATAATAGTACGACAGACAAGTGAAGCATATCGCGACGTCTGTGTGACCAAATTCGGCACGAGGAGAGGGGCTGTCTTTTGCCCGGTAGGGGACTGCGAGCATGGAACGACTGAGATCGAGACCGTAGTCAACGCGCCACCTCTTCTCCTTCAAAACCGTGAGGAGGATACCGTGGCCAAGGAGACCTCGTAGGAGAAGGATGGGCTCAAGGATCGATGAGTCGCTGAGTGCGGAATGGCCCTGATTTTGACAGATGTGCATAACTTGATTATAGAGGACCCTATCAATAATCGTTTCGGTAATAAAGTGGAAGAGCGTGGTCCGGTCTGCTGCTGAAAAGCGTCGGAAAGAGAAAGAGTGAAGAAGGTTCTCGAACACGATACACTTGGCAACGTGGCAGAGAAGTCTCTGGCCACAGTCCTGTGTGAAAACTCGGATTTGTGGGAATTGTTGTGGAGAGGAGCCATTTACAGATAGGGAACCCTCGTATTTTCCATCACGTGCACAGACCCTGATGAGATTGAAGACTCCTTGAGCTATCTTCCAGCGCATGGACTCTCCATCGGGAGAGTGTTGTGTGCCCATCGTGTAGATGAGCTGGTACTTTGGACTCAGGATTTCGTCGCTCTCGTCGAGGATGTCCCTTGCGTTCTCTTCCAACCATCGCTGGGTACTAAGGAGAGACTGAGAGCCCGACAGAGCCTCGAACGCCATGAGCTTGAAGGAAAGGATATGCTCGGGCTGGCAGAGGAGGATACCACCGGTTTCCATGCATTCCACAAAGAGGTTGTGTATCCTCTTAGCCAAGGCTGCATCAGGTCGCAGAGAGCGGTCGATTGGAATATAGAAAATCCGTCGATTCGTCAGACCACTGAGAGTACGGCAGAGAAGGTGGAACATCTGCTGGGTGAGGGGCTTAAGTACCACGACACGAACGATTTGTGATCGATTTGCAAGTGCCGCAGAGACAATGGGGACGATGACCTGCCTGGGAGTTAGTCGTGGTTAATAGAGTAAGCAGGTCTCCTTACGGAAGATTTGCCCTCTCCCATGTTCAATTGAACAACTGTATTTTCCCCTGAACTTGGAGCGAGCATCTCGATAGCGATCTCCGCTTGAACTTGGCGTATGAGAATATTGGTCTCCAACTCGATGAGCAACCAGTCTGGGTAAGACATGGCATCCCACCCTATCCTCCCGGAATTACTGAGCTCTCGTTCCAGTTCTGCTCGATAGTCGGGCGTTGTTAATCGAGATATCCTGCATGCTCGTTGAACCATTGTAACCTCTTCGGCGTACTTGATAAATTCCGCCTTCCATGATTCGCTCAGAAGTGATCTCTGCGATATGGCCAGCTTGTCAAGTATGTCCCTAGGAGATAAACGGGGCCAGAGTCCTGCCCTTGCCAGAATTCGGTCCTTCTCACAGAGGACGCCTAAACATTCGATGATGCGACCCCATACTCCATCGAGCATAGCGGAGGTACGACAGTATTCGTGTTCGATGTCGACTGACGAAGTAATATGTCTTCGCTTTGCATG
>Ga0307515_10009949_pt1 | contig 18306 bp, 11 predicted proteins | sample 17_EM_MG_FD_194513 | JGI IMG/M metagenome (GOLD analysis project Ga0307515, IMG submission 194513) | Populus trichocarpa ectomycorrhiza microbial communities from riparian zone in the Pacific Northwest, United States - 17_EM | ecosystem: Host-associated > Plants > Roots > Unclassified | place...
ATCCCTTCACCAATTTTTTTTTTTTTTTTTTTTTTTTTTTTGCTAACCTTGAAAAGATGGTTCCACAATCACATTTGTATTCCCTCGTACCACAAGTCTTTTGATGAGCTTTCCAATCAGATTGTACTGCATATTTCTTCGAGCACTTGTCACATTTCCATTTCTTCTCGCCATGTTTTCGGCTAAAATGCTTCTTAATGCCAGTTAGATCTCCTAATGCACGAGCCGGGTTGTGGTGAACACATGTTGGCTCAGGGCATATGTAGACCTTTTTCCTCACCTCAGTGGTAGTTCTTTGCCTGAGCTTCCATGGCAGATTATGGCCTCTCCTATGCAATTGCAGGTTTTGGTCCCTTTGGAACCCTTTGTTGCATATCTCACACACAAAACGGTTTGTTGCCATAAGTGTCGTTGGTGATAAAGCCACGACTTCAGCAGTGGGATCTGATTCATAAGAGTTAGACCAGTTAATTAGTAATTTTAATTCAGATTTCTCTCCGAAAGAATAATTGATTATTGTAAGATGATTGCTCTATCATATACAAAATTATACACCATAAGACAAGAGTCAATGGAGGAAGAGAAAGTGAACTCATGCTCCAGGTGAGGGTGATCGTGGTAATTAATTTTTCCTATGCATGGTAAAATCGATGGCCCGGTTCTCAGAAGTGCAGTTGCAGACAAAAAGAGGCACAAGCAGAGAGGGGAGCCAAGGAAACAGTTCTCACCAATTATTGAAATCTCAAAGCAATAATTGAACCTTTCAATTCACATAACATCTTTCTCTCAATACAAATTAAAAAAAGAAAAAGAAAATGAAGCTTCTAATTCAGTGGTAGGCAGTAATAATAATAAAAGAATAAAAAGAAAAGAAAACTGTGTCACCAACCCTTTCATTCACTGAATTTATGCTACTACGTACGCATATAATATGATGCTATATATAAGAAATAAAGGTTTCCTTTTTCTTTTTTTTTATTTGCTTCTAATTGAGACCAAGACTAGAACGATCTGTATCAATAAATATTACTGTTAAGTTTCATAAATGGGGCGGTTGACTTTGCCTGGAGTTCCTGGAAGATTTCTTTTCTTCTTCACCGGCTGTTGGGAGGTAGACCCATTGCTGTTAGTTGCAGCAACTGAGTCTGAGCCATGTAAGTGATTTTGTGCCTGCTGCTGCTGCTTTCCTTGGAGCTGTTGGACTTCTTCTCCAGTATTTCCTGAAGAGAAGCTCCCTTCATCACCTGTGATATTTGACATCGAAACTGAAAAGATCAAAGAAATGGTTTTGCAAAGTTAGATTGTCTTTCTGTCCTTTTTCCTCCCTTTCCAATCTCCCTGTTTCTTTCCAGGACTTTTGTGCTTGTTGGTTTTCTCTAAAAGGAAGGGTTTGTATTTTGGTGAACATAAAATCAGCAGTTTGCTAGCACCAGAGGAAGACAAAAAATCATGGAATTCTCCTCCATTTCTGGTGAGGACGGGGTACTGTTGCTGCTATGCTATAATACTAGCATTGGAACCTGGCCTTCTTTGGCCTTATGTACTTATATATAGTGTTGATATGAGACAATTGTTTGGTAAATGCCCCTGGCTTTTTGGAAATTAAAATTGTTCCTATTCCATGCCCAAAATTTTAGAATATTAATTTGCGTGCTTAATAATTTTTCAATTAACAGCACTTATTTCATGTGGAAAAAGTAGTGTACATTTTATTTTATTTATTGTTCATTATAATAGTTAAATTATGATTTTTTCCCTCACTTCGAAAACAAAGAACTGGTTTTGAAGGGAAAAAAGGTTTTTTCACATGTCCATTTATTATTTTAGAATTTTTTAGAGATATCTCAGTTTTTTATAATTTTTTAAATAATTAAATTACTTGGTTACCCTTAAAAAAATAACCTAGAGGCTTTTCCAACAATTATTTGACTTGACTTCGAGGGGATAATAATTATTTCACATTGGTTTTTTGGCACTACTCATGTGGTCCCAATGGTCATTTTATAATTTAATAAATAAATAAATAAATAAATAAGTTGTTGTTACATTTATTAAACACGTCAATGAGTGATCCACCTTGCCGTATTTGGGCGACACGTATGGTAGCTCATGGAGGTTCAAAATTAGTTTTTTTAGTATTTTTCGATTCACAATGATGAGGTAAACCTTCTTAGCAGTGGTTGACTTTTTTTTCTTTTTTTCTTTTTCTTCCATAATTTTCATGCATGTCTTTGCAACATTTAATAAGAACCCTTCAATTTTGGTTTTCTTAGGAGTTGGACCCTTTTCTTCTAATTGTTTTTTTTTATTTTAATTAACTTATAGAATTGATTATTTTTTTTATTTCATCCTCCATCAATTTTTTTATTTTAGATTTAGTCCTCATTGTTTTGATTGCTATTTATTTTATTATGGATATTTTTTAGAAGTAATTGTTTTTTAAAAAATTCATCCTCCTTCATTATATTTGCATATTAGATTTTATCCTTATTCTTTTTATTACTATTTTTTTAATCTTGGCAAGTTTTTAAGATTGATTTTTTTTTATTTCATCTTTTAATATTAAATTGGGTTTCTTGATTGATCCCCGGTTTAAGATTTAACAGGTTGAGAATTTGAGAGACTAACTCAGGTTTAAAGATTCTTCCTATTCATTTGTTGGGTTTTTTAAAAAAAACTCATATTTTTTCAGTTTTATCTTTTGACATTTGATTTAAATGTATATTGGGCTCCGTAATTTAACTTTCTTTCTTTGTATAGGATTTTTTACTGCTTTGAAAAATAAGTTGGGTTTCTAAAGGATTTTTATGTTTTCTTTTCTTTATTGGATTTAGCTTCTTTTTAAAGAATTTTTTTAATTAAATTAGATTAATTGCTCAATATTTATTTTTAAAAATATTTCCTCCATTATTTATTTCATCATCTCCATCTATTTTAATATTTTTTTAATGTTGAAAAATAATATTTAGCCCGTAGCGTAGAGATCATTTAAAAGTTAGATCATTCTCAAATACTAGGTTTATTGTGGATTGGACTTTTAAAAAAATTAATTTTTTTTAAAGTTATTCAAATCTCATGACAAGACTGCAAGTTTGACGGGTTAACTCAGTTGACTCGAGTTTTTTTCTTCTAATTGATCTTCTTTCCTCAGCTCCAACCTTCAACATTGATTTGATTGATAATTAATCTTTGTGATTTATTTCAATTTGCTCTTTTTGAGGTTATCCTCATCTCATAACTCGGATTACGAGTTTTGCAAATTAACTTGGGTTGACTTGAGTTTTTTTCCTTTCTCCTAATTGACTTTTTTTTCAATTTCATCCTTCAATATTGGATTTATTAGAAATTAAGCTTCATAATTTGTTTTGATTTGCTTTCTATAAAGTTATCATAGTTTCGTAGCTTAACATGCGGATTGGTAGATTAACTCAAGTTGACCTGAATCGATCCAATATATTGTCCTTTCAATATTATTTTGAAAAAAAAATAATCTTGAATATTTATTGTGAATTAAACTATGTTTTTACCGATCATTCAAATTATTTTTAAATTCACCAAGTTGATCGGATTATATCGAGTCGATTCCCACACATAATTTTTTATTTTTACTAGAAAAAATATTAGCAATGTTTAGATTTTTTTTATATTAAAATTTTTTTTGATTTAATTAGAAGGGTAGCGCAGATTAATAATTAATAATGTAGTAAAGCATTAAAGTGTTTTTGGCCTAATGGCAAGGACATTATGGTAAGAGGTCATCATGGATTCATCTCTTTTATATATATGAAAAGGGCTTTGCATATAGGGACCAAATTGCATATTGATAAAAAAATTGAAGGATCATTGAGGTGGTTCACTGACTGCAGCTAACCTCATTATTAGTTTTAGTTCGTTACAATTGAGGGATCATTTGGGGTTTTTATTTTTTTAGTATAGATTATCACAAGTTGATTGGTGCCGAATCATTCTTGTCTCATTTGATCAAAACGATCGAAGGAAATCGAATAGGTCAGGGTCCGTCTTATAGAAATACAGAACCAGTTATTGTCATAAAAGATACATGCTGCTTCGTTTTCTTGGTTTAATTTACTAGTCAAGGCGGCTACGACGACAACGTCTCTATTTATAAAATTTGTCTCAACCGCGACTTTTGCTTTAGATAAGGTACATGCTGCTCGGCACGCTATAGACTTGGGTTCAAGAGCTTGGATTTGAATTTATTGTAAAATAATTTTTAGATATATAAAGAATGATTTCTTGTTAGCTTATTTTTATTTAGCAGTCCAGTCTATGAATAAATAATTTCAATAGTAATTATTCTTTTCCTAAACAATTTTATTTTTAAAATAAAAATATCTAATTTTTAAGAAAAAAACTGTCACATTTTTATTTATTTTTTGGGCAGGTAATTAAGGCAAAACAACATGAATTAATTCTACTAATTATCAAAATTAATTTTGCATCAATTTTAGTTAAAAAAATCAGTATAAAAATAGGTTAAAATGGAGATGTTTTGTACACAAAAAGCAATAGTTCATCTCTCTCCTTTTCTTTTCGTAACGTTTTGCTATGTTATTTCTTCAATTGTTCTAGAGCATAAGTTCAAGTTTTTTGTAGAGAGATTTCTTATATTGTTTTTCCAGTTTGTGAATCTTGTTTAGTAGTATAACTAATCAAGATGATGGTGTTAGAATCTTAAAAGGTTGATTGCAATCAATCTGTTTCAACCAAGTGGCGAACAATAAAACTTTAAGGATAAAGGATACAATTTTTAAAAACAACATGATTAGTTATTTGTTTGCTGAATTTTATTTTTCTTTGCATTTTGCATATTTAAAAACCAGATTTTAATTATATATATTTGGCTAATATTTTAGAATATTTATCATGACTTCAACACAAGAGATGGTTAATACAACCAATGTTGCTTCATTAAGAACTATTTTGGTAAGAAATATTTCACCGTCTCTTTTTGTGGTGCATGATGATAAACTTTAAAAGTTGAATGAATTGAACTTTTAAAAGTGGCACTGGAAGATGTTGTTCTATTTGATCACCTTGAACACGAGTAAAGTTTTTGTTTGAAGAAGCATCAAAGCTATCAGATAATGAATTTGATCATATCGTTGTAGCAGGTATTGACTCATGGAATAATACCACTTTTATGTGCAAGAACTATATCTTGAATAAATTAGACAATATATTATATGATGTTTATAGTTCAATCAAGAGTGCAAAGTACCATGAAAAGTCTTGGATCAAAATTACAAGGCAAGAGATGCTAGTGTGAAAAACTCATAGCCGATAATTTTTTGGATTTTAAAATGATTGATTCTGGGATCTAAGTTTAAGAGTTTCAACTTATTTTCCATGATATTCATGTTGAATGAATGATTTTAAGTGAATCCGTCAAAGTGACTGTAATTATTGAAAAATTGTCATCATCTTGGAAAAACTTCAAAAACTACCTTAAGCATAAGTGTAAGGAGATGGGAGTTGAAGATCTCATTTATCCTTCTTTATATAACCTAATAATTCTTGTTTCGTTTATAAATATCATGTATATTGATTATCTAGTTTATTCTTCTTATTGTTTATACTGAACATGAGCATTTCTTAATCAAGTATATACAAATCATTCATATAAATAATAAATCCATAATAAATATTATTATTATAAAATAAAAATATTTTCCTTTAATAATGAATTTAAATCCATTTAAGGCTACTTAAGAAACGAATACAATGTTTCTAGAAAATATTAGAACAAAATAAAAATTATAAAGTTCTAGTATTAGCCTACTTGGTAAAGTTAAATAATAAGTTCCTACAACTAATGTAACAACCCTTGCTTCATTGCCAACTTGTAGGTCCACTTTGCCTTTATGCAATTTTCTACTTTTCTCTATTTCCTGAAATAAAAGCTTTAGAAAGCTTTTTACCCTTCAAGATTATAAAATATTTTATGTAGTTCTTCCTCTAGTGGCCTTCCTTACCATAATAACGACAAATACTCCTGTTTTTCTTGATGCACCAAATAGGTTTTTGTGCTTTTAAGGTAAAGACTGCAAGACCAAGTAAACACTTAACTCATAATCTATGACAAAGGCTAATTATCTTAATTTCTCAATACAGTCAATTATTTTTAGAATATAGGTATTTATAGAGGAATTTGTTATCATCATAAAACAAAACAATTCCTTAAAGGTCTCATAACTCTCAATTTTACTAGACATATCAAACAAATCTTTAAGATGAATAATTATAATATGGGCATCCATATTCTCATGTTGTTTTTGAGATTCAGGTGACATGTTGGCTAACATCACACATGTAGCACACTTATCATCATTAATATGACATTGCTATTCAGTCCCAACTTCTTTATCACCATCCTCATTAGAGGCAAAAAGAATTAGATTATCAAGAATATATAACATTGTTTCTTGCTTGAGAACAACTCTCATATTACGATACCAATCTAAGATATTTGATTCAGTTAATTTATTAGCATCAAGGATGATACGAAAAGATATGTTTTTTCCCATAGTGATCTATCAATTTATCCATGTGAAGAAAGACCCTAACCCTTTGATTATAAATAACTAAGAATTGGAAATATAAGAATGACGGCTACAAAGACAAAATTATTTGATAAGTTTTGAAGAGTTACATAAAGAACCAAGAGTACGAAGAACCTTGCACACACATAATATCTTTTAAAAAAATTAAACCAAGTCTTCTAACTCTATATAGTGTTGCATTTCCACTACATTCAATATTTTAAGAACCAAGAGTACAAGCAGTCTTGCACACACATAATAATTTTTTAAAAAAAAATAAACCAAGTCTTCTAACTTCATATAGTGTTGCAATTCCACTACAATCAATATTTTATGATCCAAAACATTCAACAACTAGCAATAATAGTTTTTCTATTATATTAGCCCAAATCATAGCTACTTCCATTTTTCTATAATAGTCATTTACACTCTTAAAACCCTGAGTTAGACATTGTAGTTTTTGATTTGTTTCGTATTTGTTTTTTGATGTCATATTTGCTTTTGTTTTTGTTTTTGTATTTGTTTAATTGTCATGTGTCTTGAATTCTATTAGTTGGACATTACAAAACCAGTTTTTTTTTTATTTTTAGTTTATTAAAGAACTGAATAGGAGAGAATAAGAGATAAAAGGCAAAAAGGTGAGACTTATTATCATGAAAAGATAAAAAAAAAAATTTGAGTGAAACACGAGTATAATGATAAATTATTGTGTAAACACGTGGCTGAGTGTGTAAGGATAATTTTTATTACTAACGTGAAATTTTAGATTTGATAAGGTCTTTCAAAGATGGGTATCACCTAAAGAGGAGAAGGAGAACATGTTTTTTTTTTTTTGTAATGGGCTATACAACAACAGTTTGAGAGGATAAATGTGAGGTTTAGTGAGGTGCAAGACCAAATAGTAAGACAAGAGACAGTGATTACTAGTTTATGAGGTGGGCCACCTCAAAGCGGTTTTAATGTTAGAAGGCTAAAAGACGTGCTACAATACCTATAGACGAGTTGATTGATAAGAATAAAGATGAAGATGGTGAAAATTTTTACCATGCATCATTTGACCAAGGTGATAGATCTTGGCGGCCTATAAACCATGGTGATGGAGGATTTTAGCAAGCTAAAAATTTTGGTCAAAGAGGAATAGGGAATGATGGTGGTTTATAGAAGTTTAGGGAGTATTAAGATGGAAATTCTAGCTTTTCAGAAGAGGAATGATTATAAAGCTTATCTAGAATGAGAAAAGATGGTGGAGTTTATCTTTGATTGCCACACCTACTTAGAAGAGAGAAATATAAAACTTGTTGTAGTTGAATTTACTGATTATGTTATAAGTTGGTGGGATAAATTTATTTTAAGTGGGAGGAGAAATCATAAAAGACCTATTGATACATGGGATGAGATGAAGGCAATCATGAGGGGAAAAAACCGTGTAAACTTAAACAATCCAAATTCAATTGCAAACAAACAATTACACACTATCAAACCCAAATTGAGAAAAAAACTAATATGAAACCCAAAAACAAGATTTCAATAAAAAAAACCCACAAATAAAACTAATAAGTTTAATAGAATCTATATTGTAATTTTCTCAAGTACCAAATTCAAGAATTATAAGTTTTAATTTTTTAGCAGTAATAAAAACTTGTGATTTCAATTTGTTTCTTATTTTTTTAATATATTGATTTGGTAGTAGGCAAATTTGACACAAACTTTTGTTTTTTATAAAGTTGTTACAAATTCACGAATTATAATAATGAACAAATAGCAGGGAAAGATAAGGATAGATAGATAGATAGATAAAACCTAATTTTATAGCAGTGCTCTAATATCAACTGATGTGAATCCAAATGAACTCGACACAATAAACCCTTGAGCCCACACGTAAGAAAGAATAACCCAAGAAAGTTGAAATTAGATTATGATAAAGAACTCGACATAATAATTACCTGAATTAAAGCACCAAAGTTATTAGATGAAAAGGACCCTATATCTATGATTATAATAAATCACAAACTAAAAGTATAGAAAGAACACCAAAAAAATAGTTAATTTTTTATAAGTCCTGGAGAGTTTAATAAAGAACGAAGAGTATGATCAATCTTGCACACACACACAATACTTTTTCTATTTGGATTGGTACTCTTTTATTATTTTTCTAACCTTGTTTATGATGTTGTTTCTTGTTATAAACAAGGTTATTTAGCATTTATTAAGGTTTTTTAGAGACTTTGATTATTTCAGAATAATATTATGTGTGTGCGAGGTTACTCATACTCTTGGTTCTTCATTGAACTCTTTAGAACTTATCAAAGATTAACGATCTTTATGGCACTCTTCCTTATACTTCTAGTTCTTGATTCGTTATAATCAAAGGGTTAAAGTCTTTCATCCAATAACTTTGGTTCCTTAGTTTACGTAATCATTAGGTTGAGTTTTTATAAATCTAATTTTAACTTTCTTGGGATGTATTCTTTCTTGTTTCTTGGTTTATGGCGTATATAGCTATAAATGTGGAATGATGATAACTTAAGAGGAAGGGAAGTACATAGCAAGTTCAAAACTCGAGTTTTTTTTTGACATAGAGGCTAAACTTCAGGGAAAAAAAGGATGCCCAGACCAAGCCAATTATTAAAGCTAAAACAGAATCACCTAAGGGAAAGAAAGAAGTCTCCACTAATATTAAAAGTAAATTTGATACTCAAATACCTTATAATAATGATTTTAAGTGTTTTCAATGTTTAGAAATAAGTCACACTACTTCTCAATATCTAAACAAAAGAGCTATGATTTTACATGATCATAGGAAAATTGTACCGAAAATGACAGTAATGATAAGGAGAAGCCACCACTTGAGGATGCTAGTGATGATAATATAGAGTATTCGATTGAGGGTGAATCACTTGTGATTAGACGAGCATTGAATATCAGGTCAAGAAAAAGGATTTGGATAAATAAAATAGAGTATTTTCCACACAAGATGTCATTATCACCAATAAGGTATGTAGTATAATTATAGATGGTGAGAGTTGTTTTAATGTTACTAGTACTACGCTAGTTAGAAAGTTGAATTTAAATACTATAAAGTATTATAGACCTTATATACTTTAGTGGTTAAATGAATGTGGGGGAAGTTAAGGTTAATATATAGGTCTTGGTTTCATTTTTGAATGAGAGGTATTCGATAAAGTTTCAGGTGATGTTATTCCTATACATGTAGATCATATGTTATTGACAAAGTCGTGGCAGTTTGATAGAAAGGTTATACATGAAGGGTTTAGAAATAGATATTCTTTTTATAAAAGATGGAAAATCCATCACCCTTTTTACCATTGTCACCAAAACATGTTTACAAGGACCAATTAAAAATGAAAAGAGAAAGTGATGTTGAGAGGAGTGAAAATACATATTTCACTGTAAGCCATGAGGTGAGAGAAAAGCTAGATTCAACTGAGAGAAAAACAAATTAGAGAGTTGGCCGAGAGTGGAGATAAAAATAAAGGAGAGAAGAAATAAAGGAAGAGAAAAGAAAGTGTTAAAGGAAAAAATAAAGACGCAAATGAGTTTTTATATATAAAAAAAGAGAGATCAATAATGCTTTTTATACTTCCTAGCCTAGGTTTGTACGTTTGTAAAAGAGAGATATTTTAATATTAACAAACTTGATCCTTCTATTCATAGTGTTGTTATTTGTTTGTTATAGAAATTAAAAAATGTGTTTCCTGAAGGCGTGCCTAATAGTTTGTTGATAAAAGGAATCGAATACCAAATTGATCTCATACTTAGAACTGTGATTCCTATCCGACCAAATTATAGAAGTAATCATGAGGAGATAAAGGAGCTTCAAAAGCAAGTTGAGAAGCTGATATCTAAAGTGAATATAAGAGAAAACATAAGTTTATATGTTTATTTCAGTATTATTGGTATAAAAAAAGGATGGATCTTGGAGGATATGTGTTGATCGCCAAGATATCAATAACATTACAATAAAGTATAGACATCTCATTGCTATGCTAGATGAATTATGTAGTTATTGTGTTTTACTAAGATTGATTTGAAAAGTGAATATCATCATATTAGAATGAAACAATGTGATGAATGGAAAACTATTTTTAAAACTAAGTATGGATTGTATGAATGGTTAGTTATCGCATTTGGTCTTACTAATACACCTAGCACTTTTATGAGATTGATGAATCATGTTCTTTGTGTATTTATAGGTAGATTTATTGTTCTTTATTTTGATGATATTTTGATTTATAGTAAGATTTTAGATGAATATTTACAATTTATGCTTGATGTTTTGAGAAAAGAAACATTGTATGCTAATATGAAAATATGTATTGTTTGCATGAAAAAAAATTATTTTTCTTAGTTAAGTTATTAGTGCAAAAGGTATAGAGATTGATGAGGAAAATGTGAAGGCTATCTAAGAGTGGCCTATACCTAAATCAGTTATTAAGGTAAGAATTTTTCATGGTTTGACTAGTTTCTATAGGAGATTTGTTAAGGATTTTGGTACACACACCACTCACTCAGGTTGTTAAAGAATTTGTTGGGTTGAAATGGAATAGTGAACAAGAGCATGCATTTAATCTTCTTAAAGAAAATCTATGTTCAACACCTTTATTAGCATTACCTGACTTTACTAAAACTTTTGAAATTGAGTGGGGATGCCTCGGGAATAAGTATTAAAGTTGTTTTGATGCAAGATAAGTGGTTAATTGCCTATTTTAGTGAAATTTTAATGGAGAAACATTGAATTACCCAACTTATGAAAAAGAGCTTTATGCATTGGTGGGGACTTTAGAAACTTGGCAACATTATTTATAGCTGAAAGAGTTCACTATCCATTCAGATCACGAATCGCTAAAACATTTGACAGGACAAGGTAAGCTGAATAGGAGACATGCCAAGTAGGTAAAGTTTATTGAGACATTTCTATATATTATTAAGTAAAAAGAAGGTAAGGATAATGTAGTGATTAATACACTATCTAGAAATTATGTTTTTCTTTCTACTTTAAATGCAAAATTGTATGGACTTGAGTATGTGAAAGATTTGTATGCCAATGGTAGTGATGTTGTTGATGTGTACAATTCTTATGAGAAGTCAACCTATGGTAGATTTTATAAACTTGATGGATATTTGTTTAGAAAGAATAAACTTTTATTCTTGATAGTTTTATGTGTGTATTCCTAATGCGTGAAGCTCATGGAGGTGGTTTAATAGGAAACTTTGGTGTTTGGAAGACTTTAAAATTTTGCATGAATAATTTATTAGTCTAAAATGAAATATGATTTGCAAAAGATGTATGATAGATGCATTACATATAGACAAGATAAGTATAAGGTCTTATCTCATGGTTTATGTACTCATTTACTTATATCAACAGAACCTTAGGTAGATATTTACATAGACTTTGTTTTACATTTACCTAGGTGAGAAAGGGGGAGAGATTCAATTCTTATCTTTGTTGATAGGTTTTCTAAGATGAAACATTTCATATTATTTCATAAAACTAATGATGCAACCAACATTGCTAATTTATTTTTTAGAGAGATTTTATGACTTCATGGTGTTCCCAAGAGCATTGTTTCTAATCTTGATGTTAAATTTCTTAGCTATTTTTGGAAGGTTTTGTGGGAAAAGTTGAGAATTTTATTATTGTTTTTTAGTACTTGTTATCTATAAATGGATGGTCAAACGAAAATAGTAAATAGGATTTTAACTACTCTATTACGTACTATCATTCAAAAGAATATGAAAAATTAGAAGGATTGTTTGGTTTTATTGAATTTGCATATAATAAGAGTGTGCATTTTACCATTGACTCATCATTTGAGATTGTTTATGATTTTAATCTACTAACCCCTTTGGATTTTATTCTTTTACTATTGATGAAAAGGTTAGTCTTTATGGTAATAGGAAAGCACAAATGGTAAAGACACTCTATGAGAGTGTTCGTCAACAAATAGCGAAAAAAATGAATAATATGCTTCTAAAGCTAAATAAGGTCCTAAATGTGTTATTTTTTTAACCAGGTGATTGAGTTTGGGTGTATATAAGGAAGGAAATATTTCCAACCCATAGGAGATCTAAGTTGCAACCTAAAGTAGATGGTTCATTCCATGTTCTTGAGTGAATTAACGACAACACATATAAAATGAATCTTTCAGGTGAGTATGATGTTATTACTACTTCTAATATTTCTAATCTTTCTTTATTTGATGTAGGTAATGATTTAACGTGAATCCTTTTTTAGGAAAGGGGAATAAAAAAACATTATCAAAAGATCCATTAGATGTTTTGATTGAGCCAATTACAATGTCAATGAGCAAAAAGATTAAAGAGACATTGAATGAGCTTATTCAGGATATTTGGGCCAATTTAAGCTTTCAAACTTCAATGAGAAATGTTCAGGATTTAATTAATGTGATTCATACAAGCGTTGGACAAGTTTAAGTCAATTTTGAGCTCTACTTTTTCTAATACATAGTTTTACAGTGATAAGCATAACTTTTTATCTGACCGTTAGATCGGGATAAAAGAAATTTCAAAGATTCTAAATACTTTGTTTTCTATAGGGTTGAAATTTTATCATGATAAGATATTAGAAAAGCCTTGAGATATGGTCCAAAAGCTATTGTGTGGGAATTACATTATTTTCCTATTTGGTTTAGAAATATGTTTCCAATTTTATTTGAAACTATTTTATTATTTTTCTAGCCTTGTTTAGGATGTTTTATGTAGTATAAATACGTTTATTTAGCTTGTATTTAAGTTTCTTTAGAAGACATAGATTATTTCAAAATAATATTGTGTGTATGCAAGGTTGTTCATACTCTTAGTTTGTGATTCATTGTAATCATAAGGTAGGGGTCTTTTACATTCAATAACTTTGGTGCCTTAGCACAAGTAATCATTTTGTTAGGTTCTTTATACTAATCTGATTTTAGCTTTCTTGCATGTGGCTTCAAGTGTTCTTAGCTTCTGGGTTCATATCACCTTTAATCCTAATTTGTTCTCTCAATATTTTCATGCAAATTAATAGACAACTCTTTGTCTATTAATTTAATAAATTTCACTTCAATCTTTTAAGGAGTTAGGATCTCATTTAATTTATCTAACCTTAAATGACTTAACAAATCAAAATAAATTAAACTAGGTTAATAATATAATTGGTCAATCACATCTCTATATGACTCCTTAATTAGTTAGATGACAACTCTTTATCTAAACATATCATATATGTTTTGCCTAGCTAATGCCTCTAATCTTATGTGATCACGAATGTCTCATTTAAATCATATAAGTTTAGTTAAACAGGATCCAATTTATATAGCATTAAACATATTTGATTTATGACAACCTTAAGTAACTCAACAAATTAACCATAAATAAAACTCTTATTTTATACTTATAAAATCGGAAGGCAACAAATCATGTTCTTAACATGTACTTGAAATATTAATGAGAGATTTTTTTTATTAATTAGACCTCATACTTTGACATGATTAACATATCACACATAACAATTATATATAAACATACATCATCTAGCATGTCATTCTAATTAGAAATATATGAAAATATATAAACTAGTTACTTCAAGCTATTTGAGGAAATTAGGTGGTCAAAACCTAAGTAGTTGTTACACATCTTCATAAGTTTCGAAAATTTTACTTCGATCTTCTAGTGAGCTGAGATCTCATTTAATTTATATGACCTTAAGTGACTTAACAAATTAAAATAAACTAAACTAGGTAAATGATATAGCTTTACAATCACATCTATATGTGACTCCTAGATCAGTCAAGTGACAACTGTTTGTTTAAATATATCTTATATGTTTTGTCTAACTATTGCATCTAATTTTATATGATCATAATATCTTATCTTAATCATATAAGTTTAGTTAAATGGGATCAAAATTCTATAACATTAAACATATTTGATTTGCAACAACCTGGAGTGACTCAATAAATTAATCATAAATGAAACTCTCATTTTATGCTTATAAAATTGGAAAACAAATTATATTCTTAATATTAATGATAGATTTTTTATTAATTTGATCTCATACTTCAATATGATTAATATATCATATGTAACAATTACACACACACACACACCCTTACCATGTTATTTTTAGATGCATATTAAAATATCTAAATAATTCCTTCGAGCCATGAAAGGAATTATTGACCAAAAAATTCTTCCAAGCCTCAAATTAATTTAAAAAACAAAATTGACCAAATTTATTTGGAATAGTAACCAATAAAAATTTATTTTTGAAAAATACATGAGAGAATTATTTTATGGGAAATCATTGTTTTACATATAAATTTAATTCACATTTAATGCCAATAACAATCAAATGATGCAATCAACAACCTTAATTATTTAATGATGGCTCTAATACAATTGTTGGGTTTCCCAAAAAGACATAAATGCAGGGAAAACAATAATTTTAAAATTTTCAAGAGTCTCATAGTTCTTATTAGATAACATAGGATTGTTTAAATTTTGAGTAAAGATTACCTGAAGAGATGAGTTCTTTCTTCTAAGGTTTGATCAACTCTTCAAGGGGGGTTATTGTAAACCACAAGCCATCAATACTTAACAATATTTTGATTTAGACATTTAAGCATGTAGTATATCTGCTTTGTCAGATCATGTTTGTTCTTAACACCATAGTTATTGATTCTTTGAATAAGATTTGAAAGTTTTTTTCAAACCTCATTTCACCTTACACAAGGATTTCACAATCAATATTATTTGAGAATATATGAAACATTTTCTCTAATTTACTTGAGGTGTTAAATCATCTCTTGATAATTTAAAGACTTTCAGATAATTTATGTTATTACTAATATCTACTCATTGATTACCATTGATTAAGGCAATATGTAGTTGAGATGAAAACATAGCATTCTGTATATAAGATAACTTAGGGATATGAAGTCTAATGATCATTTACATAATTACCATATGAATCTTTCCATAGACATGAGTAATTTCTCTATATGAAATCCTTATTCGTGTTAGTTCAAAATATTTGATATTTAACAAGCACTTAAATATTAGTTTCAAGTATCTCTTATACCTCGGTTTATAAGAACATCTACTTCCTTTTATAAAAAAAAATAACATAATATGTATTAGTCTCAACAACTATAATTAATATACAGTCTTAATAGAGCATTGAACAAGAATATTTAGGAGTAATAATTTGATGCAATATAAATTTTCATAATGATAACCACTTTATAATTTCATTCACAAACATTTTTATCCCAATTATTTTAACTTAACTCTAGACTCATTAATCAAACTAGAATAAATATTAAAGATAAAAAATGCCTTTACAAATATAATTACATGTTTTATATGAATAAAATTAGTGTCGCATGTAACCATCTAATTGGCTAGATGTATACACTAACACTTTTCTCATTTACTTGCGGAGCTTTCCATATCCTTTTGGATCAATACTCTTTTTAGGGTAATAGCACATGATATTGAACCCTTGCAATATTTGCACATTCTTTTATGTCACAACCCTCTTTCTCTAACATTTGTTCTCTATTCACTACCAAATTTTAATAGTTTTACTGACAAAAATTTTTGTCGGTATTTACACTCATAGTCCATTGGTACGTATACCAACGGGTTCACAAACAGAAATAGTTAATCAGAAAAAATCTTGTTTGTAATTTATGGTCTACCGGTGAGTCTATCGGTAATAAATATATCGATGGATTTACAGACGGACAAAACGCGCCAAAACAAATTACTTGCTTATTCCATCAGTATCTCCATCGGTAAATTTAACATATCACTGACAGGAAAATCATATGTAATGTCATCGGTGTTTTTATTTGTTTGTCGGTATATCCATCAATAAATATAACATATCACCGATAGAATATCATATGTAATTTTATCGGTGAGTAAACAGTAGCAATGATATTTGTAGTAATTCTTTTCAACTCTCTTTGAAATATATTAACGGAATTGTTCCATTGGTAATCCCATCAATAATATTTTAAAATATATATATATATATTGAACAGAAGTATAAAAATAATTAAAATAAATTAAAAATCAAATATTTATTACAAATTTAAACATTTGTACGTTCAAATACAATAAATCTAAAATAAAAGCAACACTAGAGAAAGAGGAGGAGATTGGTCATAGTCGGGACCATGAAGCCAATTAGGGAGTGCACATGTACTACTCATCTGTGATCTCATCTATATTACCAATTGGAGAAGTTCTTCAAAATCAATAGTGATTCATTCACATTTTTCATTAAGATGGGCAATTCAAGCCTGTACTTGTTGGTCTAACATCACCGTGAACTTCAGAATTTGAGTACTCGAAATCAATTACGAGCATCCAATGGTCGAAGCACTTTGGGTCATCCACAAGTTCTCAGCTGTATTGTTAAAGAGCCCGTACAACCATAAATCTGGATCAAGATCTGAATGGGTCGAAGGATTATTCATATATCTTTCCTTCAGCCGACTGTTATAGGTATCTTGGAAAGAAAAAATAAATTCATCAAATTCAAGGAAATAATAACTTATGAAAAAAGTGGTTGAAAACCAACATACCACAAAGTGCTAAGTTCGGCTATCCATGAGCTGCTGCACCTTTTTTTCGTGATCATCACTTCATATATGCGTTTCAAAAAAAAGCTCCATCAGGTTTGGCTCATGTCCAAGAACCATAGTTTGCAAAAAAAAATTATTGTCAACTAAATATATTTATTAAAAACAACTAATAAAAAAATTAATGTAACAAAAAATGTTATCATCCGCTTCGCATGCGAAACGAAGAAAATGGATCGCTAGTGTGCCTTGTAAAAGAATGGTGAACACGCCGATTTTAATTTTCCGCACTAGACTATGACTGTCTCGTGAAACTCGTGGACATCACATGTTGAATGTATTCAGCTCATACAACCTCTGAGACGTACAACGGTGTGAAATCCTTTCAAACTACTATGTCATTCTAGCTTGGACGCTCTTTTTCTTTCACATATTTTTTGGCTTTCTTTTGTACCTCATACCAAAAATCATACAATCTATACGATACAAATTAATTATCTATTAGTAAATGAAAAATAAAATTTTAATATTTGGAAAAAAAAATTATCCTGAATTCAATCTTACTTTATTGCAGCGTGATTCTCCTAAACCCTCCTCGCAACATTATTATCAGCTCTCTCCCATTCAAATCCCTTAAAGTAAAAATTTAAAATAGGAAAAATTCATTAATTTCAATAAACTAACCAAATTAACATAAAAAAATATTTAAGTTAATATTAACCTTGAACGTTGAAAACTATGCATCAACCTATAGTTTCCATTCAAGATGTTTGGAAACCTGGTTCCATTGAAACAATAAAATTTTCATCGACAATTTAAAGGTTGATGTTGTTGTTCTCACATCATCAATGTTTGTAAACTAGAAATTGCATTTGTTAAATGAAATTATTTTTTCAAAAATTATTAAACATGTCATTGTGAAATCAAAACAAACTTACATTAAAAGGTCATCCTTCCATTGGGCCTCGTACATGCGAATAAATAGATCTCGTTGTGAAGGACCCCCCCTCAATGTTGCAGTATCGCACCGACAAGCTCGCATCATGAGTCGATATTTGTGCCTCAAGTGCCTGTTCCTGGTTGGCCCCCTAATGACTCGTGGTTGTCAGTATCGTTGCTAAAAGAAC
>Ga0307515_10009950_pt1 | contig 18306 bp, 14 predicted proteins | sample 17_EM_MG_FD_194513 | JGI IMG/M metagenome (GOLD analysis project Ga0307515, IMG submission 194513) | Populus trichocarpa ectomycorrhiza microbial communities from riparian zone in the Pacific Northwest, United States - 17_EM | ecosystem: Host-associated > Plants > Roots > Unclassified | place...
AGTTGCAAGCGATAATATTGTTGACTGTGTTAAACATCTGGTTGAATACCTAAGTTGCAGGGTTTTTGGCTAAGTAATGTATAAATATGTAATATCTATCTCTTGCACGGCATAAATAGGTTATAGTCCATTTTAAGTATATTAATTGTGGAGGGTGTAGGCTTATAGGGTGGGATCTAGGCGATATCCTAGCGTTTATAAGGCTTTTAGGCCTAAACTTTAGAGATCTGGCCTGAATTCTACCCGGTGCCTACTAGCGAAGCGCCTACTACCTATAAAGAATTAAGTTAAAATAAGAGCGATTTCCGTAGTCTAAAAGTATGAAGTTTCTACTCTATATTAGGCTTAGCGACTTAGTAGAATGGCAGACGGTAATGTACGGTATATTGCGGTAATGTTGCGGTAATATACCAAATATTGTAGAATATTGCTATAGGAAGACGGGTAGGCAGAATAGTATAGTGGTGTAGAATTCTGCTGGCTCTATTATTGAACGGACCAATTAGGATTTTTTATCCCCGGGATAGAAAATTGCTATTAGCTTAGCTAAGGGCGGTAAGCAGAACTAATATCTTTGTAGTAAAAATAGGTAGACGTGTACACAGAACCTTAAGGTAGGCGTGTATACAAAACCTTAAGAATCTAACAATAATTGTAGATATTGTAGATATGGTAGAATGTGGTAGGTAACGCGCCTTTAGCACCGTTATATAGCTAGTATAGGCATACTTTACTGGAAATTTGAGTTTAATTAAAGTTGTTTAGTTTCCGAGGTGTTATAGTAAAGTTTAACTGCATCTAATGTCCATTAACCTAACTGCGCCGTTTGTGACTCTGCGAAGCTATAATTATGCGTATGCTGTGCTGCACCCCTACGGAAGGAGTGGTTGGAGTAACCGTTAGGTAGGATGCCGCCGCCGGCTAGGCGGGTTAATAGAATCTTACGTACTACTGGCGCCGAAAATGCTGTATTATTAACGCTAAATAATAGATCTAATAGAGGCCGGGGGTTACGGTTAAATAACCGTATTATTGCGGCTATGGGGTATAGACGATCTCCTAGTATAGCGGCGATCTAGATATTAACGCCACTATAGGTTTTATCTGTCTTGCTCCGTTTAAGGTGGAAGACCATTAAATAGCCGTTAGGGGCGATCCTAACGTCGCTATAGAAGGCCCTTGTAGTGCTGAAGTCCTTAGCTTTCTTATTTAGGTACGTAATCTCTTCTATATATAGGAAACCCGTAAACGCCATTGTAAATACCGCATCTATATTTACATTAGCCTTATAGGGCCTAAAGGTGATAATCTTATTTAGAATGTCCTTTATAATTAGTAGTTTAGTCTTTTTAGTAGATAGGAATAGTAATATAGCCCCCGCTAGGGCCCTCTTAATAGTATAGTCTTTAAAGGCGGCAATTAAGTGACCTAGATCTATATAATAAGATTAGATTATAAAGATATAGTTAGAGAAGGTTTCTAGCTTAACCCTGCCTATTAGAGGGGCGGCTGTACTAAACGCTTATTAAGCGATCTATTCCCCTAAGTTTATCCTTTTAGCCGGATACGGTAATAAACTATTTAGGGCTAAAAAGGCCTCCCAGCTCTTAGTAGTAGAGGAGTAGCCCTTCCTTATATTGGCTGCTAAGTTATGCCATATAAGTAATAAAAAGTAATAAGACCTACTAGTCTCGCTCTAGAAGGTTAAGGGAGGTTAATTAAATAACTCTAGGTTAACTATAAGAGTTAGTAGCTACTTAGAGGAGAGATATTATTTTTTTAGTAAGAAGCCTTTGTTTATCCGGTAAGAAGCCATTATTTATTTAGTAAGAAGCCGTTATTTATTTGCCACTTAGGGCATAGTAATAATAATTTCTTGCGGTTAAATCGCGAGAGAGTATTAGTAAGCCTATTATTGGCGCTAGAGACCTATATAGTCGTTATAGTAATATTATTTATTATTAAGGATATAAGTATCTCTTAGAGTGATTGGTTTCTAGGACCTTTTATAATATTATTCTAGATACCACTATAGGCAACTATATTGTCTGTATAGATATAGAGAGACCTATGCCGCTAGACCGATAACTACCTTCTAAATACCTCTGCGATAGTATATATCTCTTTTAGGTTAATATAGTTATCTACCTAGTCTAGTAGGGGGTAATAGCTAAAGGCCTGGGCCTAGGGTAGGGAAGATACATAATTAGGCTAGTAGCCGTTCTTTCCGCTAAAGTAGAAGCCTCTATAGCCTTTAAGTGATAAGGTGTTAGTAAATAAGTAAAACTACGGCCTTTCCTTATTATTGAAGAATAGTATACTATTACTTAATATAAGAACCTTAAGCTAAAGGTTAAGGTCTTTTTTAAGCTCTAGGGGGAGGCGCTAGGGCGTATATCTTAATAACCTAGTAGGCTATTTTATTATAAAGTCCTATAAAGAGCGAGAGTATGAGCGCCTAAGGCGGATAACTCTTATATACTATGCTAGGCGGCCCGTTAGTTGTTGGGCTTATTGTAATAATAGCTAGCCCTTTTAGAGGGCTTTAGTTACCTAATTAATAGCTTTCTATTACTTAACTGGTAAGAGTCTTAACTCCATTGCTATGGTGTTAATAGTGTAACCTAGAACTTTAGCCTCCGTACCTTTAATATTCTTAGTATTATTTTAGGGTACCCCTAGCTAGTTAATAACCAAGAGGTATACCTCCCTTAGTAATGGCAGTATAGTTAGACACTTAACTACGAATATAAAGTTGTTAAGGTAGTGCTTAATAGTAGAGTTGATTTATTATACTAGGATCTAGTAGAGACCTTTAGTAAATAGGTTAAAGAGGAATGGGGCTGTTTGTAAGCTAAATGGCAGACAGCATTTAATATAAGTAACTCCCTTTTAGATAAAGCTAAGTAGGTAACGCGACTGTACTAAGACGGGCATAATCCGGAAGGCATCTTTAATATCTTATTTAACCAGGTAGCAGCCCCTACTGGCTATAATTACATATGCTAGTATAGTCTCTATCTAGGTATAGTATAGTGTTGCCTAGGCTAGGTTAATTAAGTTATTAACTGAGGAGCCTTTAGGTAAAGAGAGGTCGTAAATATAGCAGAAGCCGCTGTCTGCCTTAGGCACTAGGCCTAGAGGTAAGGTAACTATAGAGTTAGTAGTTTATATACGGCCTAGGGCTAGGTTAGTAACGATCTTTTTAGAGATAAGGTCTTTGTTATTGCGTAAGGAGAGGTGGTTTTTATAGATATTAGATAGCATAGGTAATAAGGGACCTATCTCTGTCCTATAGGTAAGGATGCCTTATAAAATTGCTAGGAGATTTCCAGGGTACCTATAAAGGAGCGTGCTCCAAGCGAGAGGCCTTAGGGGTGATAGTGAGTTGGCTAGAAAGGTTATTTGTAAGTAAGTTTTAAAAAGAGGTACTAAATTAGGCCTGCCTTAGAGCCTTGGCGCCTATAGCAGGTCTAACTAAATAGTTAAACCTAGGAAGATATCTTTATCTACTATTAAATCTTGGGTTTAACTGCTTACGGCGGTAAGCTACCTAGGGTATAACTTTAATGGGTGGTCTTTATCGCATTTAGAGTATATATAGCGGTAATAACATAGATCTTTTCTATAAGCCTGCTGGTTATTCCAGCTGTAATAGAGCTTATTAGAGGTAGGGGGAAAGGAGGTATTCTTTTGCGATCTCTTTAATGCCATACCACGGACTTTAAGCCCTTAGCTCTATGCCTTTATATTGGCCGCCCGGTAGTATAGGGCCTTAAACTGGGTAGGCATGTCCCAGTTACTAGGCTTAAGCTAATTGCGATCCATGACGTACCTATAGTAGTTAAATGCGAGGTCCAGGATAGAGGTCTAGTTGTAGGTTGCGGAATAGTCACGGATCTTGTTTATCTAGAGCAATATCCTTATATAGAGGTTGGTTAGGCATATATAAAGAGTGCTTATAATTACTATATAGTTTGTAAACCTAGTAAACCAGACCTCCTTATTCTTATAGACCTTACGGCTAGTAGTAGGTCTCTTTAAAATAAGCTTTCCGTTTTTGATAGTAGCCATATTAGAGAGGTCTGGGCGGCTAGAGTGTACCTATAGACGTGCTAGATTCTCCGGGCGGAAAGATCCTTTCCATATATTATAGAGGTCTCTTCTGGCTAGGCTAGGGAGGTTAAGCTTAAGCGTGCCTAAGCCTTCTGGTAGGTTATAGGACTTACCTAGTTTATCCGCCTTAGCGGTAGAGGGGTACTCTAGTAGAGCAGGCTGCTTTAGAGCGGCTAGTCTTACCTGGTAAAACTCCTCTTCCTATTCCGTCTTTCGGATCTGTGCCTATTCCTCTTGTTCCGTCTTTTAGATCTGTGCCTATTCCTCCTACTCCCTCTTATAAATCTCTAGGTTATGGAGTTATTAGGCCCTCTCGTCTTATTTCCTAACTCTTTCTTCTTCTGAAGATAAAACTATAGTGTATTCGGTAGATGGGATGGTAGTAGATAAGGAGGTAGATAATAGGGCGGTTAAGCGAGGAGTTTTCGAGCGGGTGCTATTGGCTAGAAAGTCGGTCATAGGCCTTAATGTAGGCCACTAAGAACACTAATCGCAAGCAATCTATAATAAAAAGAATGACCTATTAAGTGCAGTTGCAAGCGATAATGTTGTTAACCGTGTTAAACATCTGGTTAAATACCTAAGTTGCAGGGTTTTCGGCCAAGCAATGTATAGACACGTGATATATATCTTTATATACGTCTTTACCTATATCTCTACCTATATCTCTACCTACGTCTTTACCTACGTCTCTATCTATATCTCTACTTATATTTCTACTTAGGTCTTTACCTACATCTATATCTATATCTTTACTTATATCTCTCTTATATAGAAATACGTAAAGAGAGATATATAGAGTATAAAAATAAAGAGGTATATAGTGGCGTATATAAAGATAGGTTATACTTAATCTATAACTCTAAAGAATAAGCTCTAAGCTACTAATTTTATATTATAGTAAAAACTAGTTAATATAATACGGTTTATATAACCGAGTGTATCGTTATACTAATAGTATTATTATATATAGAGTTACGTATTAGGTTAATAAGTAATAAAAAAGGGGCCTTTATACTTAAGAAGGCTTAAGGCGTCTACCTTGCCGGCTAAATTAGGCTCCCTCCTATATAAAACCTCTACTAGTTATACCGATTTTGGTAGGGGAGGCTTAACGATATTATAATATTACACCAAAAAGGCTTTAATTAAGGGGTGTAAATCGTAATATAGAGTATATCGTTGTAATCAAATATCGTACTAACCGGTTTTCACTGTAGTAGAATTAAACTTAGCGAATGGTTCGGATAGCGGAGTTACTGCTAAGAGTTACGGTCTGGGTCCTGACTGGTGGGGGTATGAAGTAAAAATTCCTACGCGCTAATTAGTATTTCTATTCATGGAAACGGCTTCTATAATATCATCTGTGCAGTTTAACAATCTTATTTCGGCGGTGGAATAAGGAGGAAGCTACGCATTTACGGCGGAATTGAGAAATAATAGAGGTTTGCGTGAGCACCTATAAAATTGCAAAACTCAATTAGCGAAGATACCACTTGGTGAGAACGGTGCCAAAAACAAGAGGAGCGGTAGGCATCCCGGAAAGATCGGGCGCCAAAATTGTAAGATTATGCATTATCTAAGTTTAAACTTCTCAGCTCAAATGTCATGTGCCCTGGCCCGCAAGACCCCTACAAGAAAAGTTGCAGAATTCAGCTGGAGACAAGGCATCAAAGTATTAAAAAATGTGAGACGTTGAGTCAAATGCCGTATTAGGTACTGTCGACCTGAATCAGATTTACTTATTACCGTCTTACTATTGACTCGGTCGCCGACTTGGTCACCGACTTAGTCTACTACTCTATGTATATATAGTCTCGTTTTCTTCATAGATCAGTCTACACACGAGTCCGTTCGACAGGTACATATCCCGTACAGTGGAAAAATTTGCCTAGGGACCCAGAAAAGACGTAAGAAAGGTGAACTAGCAGGAAGCATTGCAGATAGTGGAAACGGAGAAAGACACTGTCCCGTACAAGCTGATACTAACAGAGAATTGGTGACTGCTCAAATACGAAAGTACCTATACCAATTTCATGAGTGAGTTCTACTTTAACCAAGACACTTCTTACAGTAGTTGTCATCATACAACGCGTTTGACCACCGAATTACGAGACCCAACCTTTGTACCATACCACCCTGTCGAGATATTTTCCAAAGTCTAAGTTCATCTAGAAAAGTCAGCTAACCGCGAGGAAGAGTCTTGCTACCTAGAGAAATCCTTGATGTCAGAATAGTATTGCTCCTGCGGTGGAGTCTTTCTCCTCTCTGCACAGTTCATTGGTCGATACAAACTCGCCGGGACATTCACGTCTCTGCCTTCATCCGCAGCCTTGCTCAATGAGCCGTATCTGATCGTCTGCACGTCAGCCCCCCTAGTCATAGCTGTGTCCTGATGCTGAGCTTCATACACAGCTCTCTGACACAGCTTCCAAAACTTCTGGTACGGTAGCGTGCCCGGTTGCCAGGAGTCCTTCAGCTCTATCTTCCCGTTTTTAATCAACTCTGAGAGCAAGTTCTCTAAGCTCTTTTGCTCTAATCGATCGCTGGCCCAGTGAAACCAGATAAACTGAGAGTCTTCGGGAGCCAGGAATGCAATGAGGCCCGAGTCATTTGAGAAGATGCGGTCTGCGAATACGAGAGTGCCGGCACCGTCGGGTATAGCGCTTTGATGAACATGGATTTTGACGGTGGTGTAGTCAAGGTTTTTGAAGTCACAAGCTTTCTGAAGCGATGCGCGTAAAGCCGTAAATGTGGATAACTGGCTTCGCGATGTATAGGTTTCGATCTCGCAAAAGTAGCTGTCATATGACTTTAGATTGTAGTATACCGGAGTGATGGGCAGGCGTGGGTTGGCATTGTAAGTGGACCTAGATGCTCGCTGCTGAGCTTGGCTCGCATCCTTTTGGTGTCCAGAGCGCGGTATTGGTGTGTGTTCAGAGGTTTTCCATTGTGAACCTTGGGGCGAAGTTCGTTGCTGAGGTGAACGGCGGTGATTTTGGTCTTGAGACTGGATCTGAGGAGAGCGCAATTGGGAAGGCCGACGCGGGTCTCTGACGCGAGATTGTGGCAGTGGCACTGAGATATGAGTGCGACCACCAGAAGATGAGGTGTTGCTGCTGAATCGAGACAACAGGCCTTGGACAGGGATTTTGCCTGAGCTGCGTCCCGGCGGGGTTTGATTTGGAGAAGGTGCCATTGACGTGTATTGCGTTCGAGTTCAAAGCGTTGGGGAGTATAGTGCGCTGGCCTGGTCGCCGTATTCTTCTTCTAGCAAGTTCATGGGTACTTCAGCAACCTACTTATCTTCTGTTTTGCTGCTTCATCTCGGATGGATGACTTTTGCGCGTCGAAGGGAGATGGATGGCAACGTTGTTTTGAACATCATAAGTCACGTGTTGCGAGGCCGTGTAGCTGGGTGCGGTAACTTGTGCCAGCCAGGTGAATGAGATTGACAATTTTTCAGCAAATGTGAAGATGTGCATATTCGTAATGCAGTGTAGCCTCACTATTCGAGGGCCATGCCTTCAGCGCGAGTGAAAGGCGTCACCAAGTATTGAATTGAGTCATGTATTTAGTATATAGAGCCGATAACTTGCTCGGGTGCATAAGAAAATAGAGTAGAAGACGCACTGTAGCGTTCCGAGGCTTAGAGAAAATGCTATTGATTTACTTTCAGGCGTTTGTATACCTGCGGCTAGGGAAAAGCATGCAAGTCAGGATACGGGCTCGTGGCTGTGGCAACACTTTGGGATTAAGCCTGCTGATAGTAAGCCTGCCGACCATCAGCTTTTATCCGCTGTATCCACAAATGATGAAGTTTTAGTGGCTGATGAGGTGAGCCGCACAAATCAAATTCGGGTAAGAGCACATGCGAGCCGCTTCTCACAAACATGGACGAGGACAAAATACTCCTACCAAACTATGCTAGATCATTTACTCATTAATAACCTTCAAGAAAGGGCCATTCACCAGATGCAAATAATGCATATGGTAGTGGTTGGACGAATTGCCAGAATAAAGAAGGTGATCTGTCCGGAGGAACTGCCAAGAGGTATTGACATGTTGTGGAGATGGTTTTGCCGATTACCCGGTTCCTGTTCCAGTCGCCTATCACCATATGACTTACACCGTTTCTGTTGCCTGTACCCCCCTTGTACCCCCTCTTTGTTGCCTACGCCTTCCTCGTGTATATATAGTTTCTTTTCTTCATAGTTCGAATAGACTGATCTGCATCGGATCGACAGATATTGCTTCGGCGGGACCAGAGGTGGATGATACTAGAACCATGCATCTTGTAAAACTGAATGTTTGCTGGCAGTCGAGGATTGTCTATGGTTATCCGGCTTGTAGAGAATCTTCGCGTTAATGAAGTATATTGAAAGAAATGTGTCTGTCCATACACAGTAACCTACTACTGAAAAACCTTAACCGAATACAATTTAAAGATTTTGGATATTAGGGCCAGGTGGTGAGGCAGCTAAAACATTCAGAAAACCAGAGTAGGCCGAGGTCGTCCTCCCGCAACTGGTGCATAGCACCAATCGACAAGTATGTAACCATTCGGCAGAAAAGGGCCGACAGCAGTCCCAGGACTATAGCTAGTTGGAGTAAAAGGCACGCTACAAACTGAACACCACTTGCGAAAGGACGATATTCCTTCCCCTGGTGCATTTCGTCCTACTGTTATCGATAAGGGCTGGCCAATAGAATCAAGGCTCTGTGACCATACTAGTACTTTTGATTCTGGTGTTCACACACAGTCCAACTCTCGTAGGACGCCACCAGGGGAAGGGATAAGAAACTAGCTAGGAGAAGAGATGTAAATAGAGACGACGGTCATCAGATATTCGACCAGGCGGATTTGTACAGCCTATCACAATATTCAATTAAGCTAGTGGCTTATTCTCCCAAGATACAAGATCGTCGTCCCGTTTATCTTGCAGACATGTCCCGCGCGTCAGTGTACAGTACATGGGAAATCACCGCGGGATTCAAAAGCTTGCATGTGCTGGTAGTGCAAACTCCACCTGTTAGTCCGGACAAGCGATTGCTGAGCCTTCCTTCGTTGATGCTAATTAAGCTTTTGAGACGCATGTGCTGTCAATGCCCGAAGCGGGGAGTTGCATACCACCGTACCTCTAACGATTTCATAGTCGCAGTTGGCTGATCATGTGACAGACTTGTTCCTACAGTAGCCGTATCCTTCCAGACTGAGATCTGCATTCCCCATCAAAAGAAATAGGTCCAACAAATGCCATGGGGAGCAGACAAATAGGAACACGATACAGTAGATGGAACTCTGACAGTTGTCTGCAGCTGTCGTTCGTGCGACCTTGGCGTACAGCATGTGGCTTGCTCCAGCTGCATCCTTGGCAACTCCAATTGCGTGATACCTACCTAGTGTCTCTCCCGGTTCGCCTACCGACCCTGTCGTCACGCTGCCTTATCTTTGGCGAACCTTTTTCGTGGGGTGCAGGGACTGCATCAATCAACAAATTATATTTAAAAGCCGCTTCTCTGCTGTTCTTGACCCTAGGCTTCTCATACCCTGCTGATCTCCTTGCGTCTCGGTCTAACTGCCGGCTTACAGGGTTGATTTTTCCTTAGTGCGCTACAAAAACGTCGGTGGCGCTTTTACGCGGGCTCAATTTGGAATATAATTGATCCAGCACTGTTCTGCTGGCTTTTCTGTTCACTATAGAGGGGTCTTGGGATACAGATCTCACTATACTCCACTACGCGCGCAGCATGCCGACCAAGCCCATCTTCGTAGCGACCCACCCGCGGGCATGTTCGACGGCCTTTGAAAGGGTACTACTGCGCCTCCGATAATTTAGCTTGGCGATGAGCTCATTGCCGTCCAGGTTTTCATGACGCGGCGGGACACGCTCCAATGCGTCCACGAGCCGTTCGGCGACGCGTTTTACTTCGGTCCGGAGAGACTAAGCGAACGATACGAGAAAGATGAGAAGGGGAGGATAGAGAGTGGGTTTTCGGAGAGCACATTCAAGACCATCTTCGAGAGAATCGAGAGAGAGAACGCCGAGGTTGGACTCTCTTGCCCTTCTGCTCTCAATTGCTTCAGTCGCTTGCTGTCTTCACTGCTTCTTTTGATCCATACGTACAGTCATGCCGAATACTACTACCATTTCATTTCTATTCCCGTTCTAATGCTTGCGTTCGTCACGTGCGATTCCTTGATCTCGATCATTACCCCGCTGCATCACTGCATCTGTCGGCAATCACACAAGAACCCAGCGATTCAACTCGCTACCAACAGAGCCATATCAAAGCCTCTTATGCCAATGACAACTTCGCCCCCACGGCTCTCAACGCCGCATTCCTTCCTTTCCTAGTCTCATTTCTTCTCCCAAATCACTCCCACCACCTCCGCGTGCCGACTCTAACACCTATTTACCCGCCCACAGGGTAAGCGCCTCTTCATCAAAGACATAACGTACTACCTCGTCCCACCAAACGGCAAACCGGCTTCAATCGCGCCCTCCATCGTCTCCTATAAACGCAGCGCCGGCACAGACACAACTCTTCTCCCCGATGGCCCACAACTCACCAAACCGGGCCCGCCGTACCCATACGACACTGCCGCAGAACCGGGCAATCCGACTGTTGTGCCCTCAGCACTGCTCGCCCAGTTCCACTTCACGTTCCTGATCCGCCACCCGCGCGCCAGCATCCCGTCCTACTTCCGCTGCACCGTCCCGCCGCTCGACGCCGTGACCGGCTTCTACAACTTCATGCCGTCCGAAGCCGGCTACGACGAAGTCCGCCGCGTGTTCGACTACCTGCGCGAGATCGGGCAAGTCGGGCCAAAGGTCGCCGCGTCCGCCACGACCGGGGACGCGGTCAACGGCAGCGCCGCGAGCGGCGCCGAGAACGGGGGCGTCGAGATCTGCGTCATTGACGCGGACGACCTGCTGGATAACCCGACGGGGATCATCCAGGCGTACTGCAAGAGCGTCGGGATCGACTATTCGCCGCAGATGCTGAAGTGGGATAATGAGGAGGACCATCGGATTGCTAAGGAAGCGTTTGAGAAGTGGAAGGGGTTTCATGAGGATGCGATTGTTTCATCAGAGCTGAAGCCGAGGGCCCATGTAAGCATCTGGACCTATTTCGGATCTAGGTTTTTGGCGGTGCTAATGGGTGGACAGAAGAAAACCCCGAAGACAGACGAGCAGCTCTATGCGGAGTGGGCGGAGAAATTTGGCGAGGAAGGTGCGAAGGTCATTAAGGAGACGGTGGATGCGAATATCCCGGATTACGAGTACATGAAGAAATTTGCTATTAAGGTTTAGAAGCTTCTAGAGATACAATACACCCAAGAAGGCAGCTATGGCTTATTGTAGTTGTGGCTAGGAAAGCAGACGTAGAGGGCAAGGACACGAGCTGATGAGGTCATCACGCAGGTTCTGGGAACCTGGTGAAATGTTGTTTGATTCCGCGAGTGTATTGATGCTATTGCTTTAATCGATTTGGGGAGGGTACGATAATAATCACGGCGGCTGTTTTGATTTTGCTTGCGATGTAGTTGTTCGACGAATTCAATAGCGGCGGCTAGGGTTATTGAGTGGTCAATAGCCTTGCACAAAGAAAAGCAGATAAGTTTCCAAAGCTTTCTAGTCCAACTTCTATCCTTCGCTGAACATTATATTTCTAAGCACGTGCGTCATACCCTAAGGATTAACAACATCTGTGCTTTTTAGCTAGGATAAGCCACGCATTTTAACTTTAGTGGATGAGAAATGTTTGCGTTAGCCTTGCTGCAAAGTCTAATGCGGATTCAGTATCACGTGCCGCTAGCTTCAACTATAGAAATATATAATTATTTTTTCCTAGCTATCCAAAATGACGGCCTATATACACTCAGCAACATGCTCCTTGGATTCTGAATATATCCTGTCTCAGTTGTCCCTGTCTCATGTTTCTCCACCACAAATCCAAAATGCTCCACCAACTTCACCACCTCCTGGTCTGTCAGCTCCACCGACCCAGGTTCCCCAATGCCCGCATCCTTCGTCTGAGCCCCACTCTTCGTTTCTTCACCATGACTGCCCGAACCTCGCGACCTATCAGCATGGTGCCACAGCAGCGGCCCAATATTAACCCATAGTCCGCCCTTAACAAGACAATTCTTAACCGCCTCAACATATCTAATCACATTCGGCGCCGTATCTATAAAGAAGACCGTCGCAACTGCCTGAAACGTTTCCTCCGTCTCCTTACTCCCATACAGTACACAAAAATCCGCCGCCGTCATGCTCATGCGGTCAAACGCATGCACACTCGCACCCTTCGACGCCTCCTCCAGCGCCTTGCCCGGATGCACGTCCGGGATTTTACACGTCGCGAACTGGTCCGCGCGGGAGCGGTGGTTCGAGCCGTGCAGTGCGAAAGGCGCGAGCGTGTACTCCCCCACGGCCCGCGTGTGGTTCAGCACTAGCGAGCTGGCGATCAGTGCATGGTAGGATAGCTCGTTCCCTTCGGTCGCGAAGCCAGCGGCGCAGAGCTCGAAGACGAGGCGGCCGAGCCCCGCGCCAGGGACGAGGACTTTGATGCTGCTGCGGTCCTGCGAGGGAAACTCAACGGCGAGAGCGGAGAGGACGACGGAGAGGACGGCGGCGCGCTCGGAGGCGCCTTCGGCGCTCCAGTCGCGGTAGAATTGGTTTATGCAGCTACAGGCTTTGTCGAGGTCGGTCGGGGTGGCTTTGATGCCTAGTTTGTCGAGGATGGTGGAGTAGATTTGCAGTTCGTCGCCGATCTTGGCGGCGTGGGGAGAGGATAGGATGGTGCGGTCGAGCTTTGGGGCGATAAAAGAGCGGAAGCCTACTTTGAAGATAGCTTCAGCGAGCTTGGCGTTTTGGTCTATGAGGTCGTCGAGCTGGGAGAGAGAGTCGAGGACGGAGAAGGGAGGTGAAGCAAGTAAGTTCCAGTGTTCCGATGGGAGAGAGTAGAAGGCCTGGCGGCGGGTGTGGGTTGCATTGTAGTGAGCCGCACGGCGGTATGACCTTGATAGTAGTAAGCTTTGGAATAAGACGTAAATTTTATAGAAATCAAGCTCATTTCCAAGATTTAATAATGGGCCGTTACGAGCATGGGTAAAAAGAGTAGAAAGTCAGTCGAACCAAATACGTTCATACAGCGAATAAATCAAGACCTACCGGAAGGAATCCAAGACAGAAAGGAGGTGCTTCTGTTCTTCAGGATCCGCAAGAGGGTCATAGTCTCCATGCCACTCACCACCCTCAGCCATGTCGATACAAGAACACCGCACTTCACAAATAATAATATAGCGTCTTATGAATAGAACGAGATTTCAAGGTGAGGATGTCAAGCCCTGTCAGCCGCGGATATTTCTATACTTTTTTGTTACGGCCTCTCGCTCAGTTTGCCTGCAAACTTAGCGAGCGCAAAAGGAAGAGAAGCTTCTACAGTTCTCCGGCTATGTAATCCTGCAGGAAGTATAGCTGTTGACGCCCCCGAAGACATTCACGGTATTTTCTGTGGAGCGAAACGTAAGGAGGAAGCTGGGTGAGCACTTGAAGTGGTCACACGCCACCGCCACATGCAAACCAGCCAAACTCAAACCCAGCTCCGCTCAACACCGAACTTCTATCCCAAATCCGCAACAGACACTAACCCCAGTAAGCCCCTCTCTCCCTCCTCCAACCATGGCTTCAGCCCTCCCAAACATATCTTCCCTGTCCCTCGCCGCCTCTAAATCCTTCGAACTCTCCTTTCCCCTCCCCCACGCCCCTCAAACCAGCACCCACCTCCACCTGACCAACCACCGCACCTCTCTCCTCATCTTCCTTACCACCTCCTCCGCCGACGCCGCCATGACCGCTGCAGCCCTCGGTAGCTTCGTTTACGCCATGCCGAACGTAAGTTTTTCCTTTTACCTCCTACCCCAAAAAATAAACCCTCAACTAACCTTTGCAGTGCACATCACCCTCGGCAGCCCCTCTCAGCACGCCGCTGTACACTCACTCCTCGACACTAGACTTTGCGACGCGGCTGGCGAAGGTGCTTGCACAGCGGGTGGGGAAACCGGTGTATGTGGGGAATTCGATGAGTTTTGCGAATGCAGGGATGGGCGGGACGGTCGAGGAGGAGATGGAGGGTTTTAAGCGGTGCGTGGAGGTGATCATTGGGGCTTTGGAGAGTAATGGGAAAGGAGAGAAGGGGGAGAAAGAATGAGGAGCGGGTGGAATGGAATTGAGATAACCGTGAGTGGGGCAATTCCGTCTGCGAGTGATGGCGTGTTAGCGGTTGAGATGTTTTAAGTCGAAACTGCTGTGGCAGTTCAAGATTTAAGGCAATTTTGACAGATGTCATTGAAGGGCACTGACAAAATTGCGACCACGGCAACCATGTAAAATGATTAGTGGGGACAAGTCAACGAAGGGCACTACTAGCATGAACTAGACACCTCTACGAATGACCAACCGTTGAAGAGGCGCGACAACTACCAGGAGACCAGAATATCTCATTGCCTGGCGGCCTACGAATACATTTACTCGTTAAAACCGGGAGCCAAACCACCAGCTTCAGCAGCCACTAGGAGACTTAACTGCAGACATAGCAGGCCCAGCCTACTGCATTTGATTCAAACGCTCACTGGCACTATCCTTGGCCTCCTGGGAGGCTCTCGGTTTGTTGATCGTAGCCTTGAGGCCTCCGGAACTATTGGTGGACACTTAGCAAAAGACGTAATTAACGGCAGAAGAACACCAACACATTGCCTGGATTCTTGCCCTCCATGGAGTCGCCGGAGTCAATGCTACCATTTGCCTTACCTCTAACTGTTGAGCGCCGCCGCGGCCGCCCGACTGGCCCCGTTCGCGTTGATACATCGACTCGTCGCGAGCTATTAGCATTTGAACAGAATACTGGGTATACTACGCGTGGGCATGGGCGTGGGCGCGGGCGCAGGGTGTGTACAGGTCGGCGCGACCACGCTCTATGGTAAGACTGACCTGCATCCACCGGGCGCAGGCGCAGGCGCGAGCGCGAGCGCGGGCGTGCTTGCAGAGGCAGTTCGTAGACATTAAGCAGAGGTAGCAGCACCTAAATAAGTTCACGCGACGCCTCACAAGGCACTGCGCAATTAAGGTATTACAGTTATAAGAGTTATATTTTAACAATTTATTTCGCGATATAGATGCAAACAACTTAAATCCATGTAACATTCTAACTTAATTAGGAAGGAACCACACTTAATTAGTGGGGGGTGTCCGTATATAAATTGGGGGGTGTCCATATATTAATTAGGGGGTGTCTCTTTACCGCTGTCCTAGATTTAATAGTAGTAGCGAGTAGCGTAAGTGCTAATAGTATTAAGCGGTTCTTTCTTGCCCCTATTTAGCTTTATAGTAGTAGGGCGTGCCCCCTAGCTATATCTACTATATAGTCCGCTATTACCCTTTTTAGGATCTTATTAAGGGTGTTTTTTAAGGTAATAGGGCGATAGCTTCCTAGGATTAAGTAATTTACTTTATCTTCTTTTTATAGGATAACTGTTATTATAGATCTTCTAAGTTATAAGTAGTAGCCTATAGCAAAGTATGCTTTAGCTATATTTATAAGCTAGAGTGCTATAAGTAGTCTATAGGTCTTTAAGGCCTTATTTAAAATCCCATTTAGTTCTAGTACTATATTATTTAAAAGGCGGCTAATAATTCTAGCTATTTCCTCTATTATTATATTGCTATTAACCTATAGGCGAGTTACTGGTATTTTACCTATAATATTACTAAGGCCTACTAGAGCTAGTTAGGGGAAGAACCTTTCTATAAGAATTTTTACCTTCTTATTATTATTATTAGTGGCCTATAATTCCCTTACTTTTTATAGAGGTAGTAGGTATAAGTCTTTTACTAAACGCCCTATCTTTTTCTTTACCTATTTTATTATAGCCTAAAGGCCCTTATTATAGGGGAGGCTTAGATTAAAAGTATACTTATTTATAACCCGTTTTTAGTTATTCCTTACTTCTTTTTCTAAGGTATTCTTTAACTGGTTTTTTATATCTTTATATTATTTCTTATCTTTAGGGTTATAGCTACTTTTATATTTCCTTTTTACTTATTATTAACTAGTAATAAGAACTGCATATTATATAGACTATATATATTACGTATAGGGGCCTAGTTTTAAAACTAGGTAATACAGTCAAACCCCCTTATAACGATACGACTTATTTAGCCGACCGTATCGTAATACCAAGGGTATCGTTATATTTAGTATTTGTATATAAAATGCACCAAAAATTAAAATTAGGTAATGATATTATATATCTACACCTATGAAGTCGCAATTAAGCGATTGGCTACACTAAAATACGTCGTAATTAATTGCTGTTTGGTGTTCTAACTTCGTCGATTTTGGAGTTATTACTTATACCTCAATAGAGTTGTAATTATGTCTCTATTACAATCTTCCTACTATTCCTTATAAAGACAAAGCTTTTATAAGGCGTTAAGCGCCTTATTAAGCTTAATTTGGGGTTGCTTAACGACTTCCTTATCTGTCTCTGTATTGCGATCGGGCCCTACGTAGAGTTCTACTATATGCTTAATAAGATCCTCTATTAAATCCTCTACTTCCTCACCTAGTAGCTTAATAAAATCCTAAATATTCGTTATGGCACGGATTCTTCCTACTGCTTGTAGCTCTTCTGCTATTACCTACAGCTTATTAACAATAGGAGGATCTATATAACCCTAGGGGCGAGGCCGTGGGCCTATATAAGAGCTAAATAGTATAGATTTAATAAAGCAGTTCTTAATTGTTTACGGTATAACCTCCTACTAAGCTGTAATTACCTATTGAATTGCCTATAGGACATGCATCTGCTTAATTAGATCTTAGTTTTTAAGTAACTGCTCTACTATAAACCGCATCTAATATCTTTAGTAGAAGAGCTTAAAGTTTGCAATTATTTCTTAGTTAAGAGGCTGGTATACGGAGGTGCAATTTAGGGGAAGGAACTTGACGCGCGTATTCTTAAGAGAGCCGTTCTTAGAGGTTGTTTAAATAGCTGCTTTATAAGCGCTAAAGCCGTTAATTAGGAGGAGCACCTTCCTACTAGATATCCTTTTGTTAAACTAGGTAAGCCAATTAAGTATAATAACCGTTGTTATCTAGGCCTTCTTATTATACCTCCAGATAATATCTAATAAGGCTATATTAACTTTATTGGCCGTAAAGCAACGTGGCTATTATGCTGAGCTAATTATAAGAAGAGGAAGCTTTTTAGAGCCATCTATATTATAGTAATTACCTAGAGAGATTTATACCTTTTGCTTCTTTATTCCTAATTAAGCCTTAGTAGCTAATATAGTATCCAGTATAGCCTTCCAAAATAGCCCTGTCTTATCCATATTGAAAACATCCTTTAGTAAATAAGGTACAATAATTACTTAAAGCTCTATTATGCGATCCTCTGCTCCCTCTATATTAACTAAGGCAGCTTTACTATGCTGCTTTCTCTTATAAATATTGTTATAAGATTTAAAGCCTTCTAACTAGCTAGTAGACTACTTTAGCTCTGCTGTCTTAGCTAATATAGGTATCCGTTGCTATAACTAAGCAGTAGTAATATGTATAAGCTCGCCAGAAATAGGAATACGAGAGTTCTATAGGCGTTAGTGCTACTTAAAGAGAGCTTCTTTTAAAAGAGGTTGTTTAGCGTCCCTCTTACGCTCTTGCCTGCCTTGCCCGTGTGGCAATTTAGCTATATTAAGGTGCTTAAACTTATTACTAAGTATTTCCGATATTAAGGATTAATTAATTCTGCGACGAAAGAAGTTAGTAGCCTATTAAGCGAGCTGGCTTTATAACAGGTGGGGGTAACTTTAGTAGTAGGCGCGTATTTTTTAGCGTTTAAAGTTAGAAAACCCATAACAGCGTTACCTTTTAGAATTTTAATGTCTTGCTATAATAAATAAGATAGAATTAGGTACAGAGAGTAAGATCTAAGGGTTATTTTAATAGATTTAAATCGTTGTATGGTGGTTATTAATGGCTGAATATGCAGTGAGCAAGCGTCAAATCCAACGAATTAAAATCTGCTTATACCAATATTGGCAAGACAACTTAACAATATTACCAAAAGCCAGAATATCGTAATATTACACCAAAAAAGGATTGATTAAGGATATATAT
>Ga0307515_10009951_pt1 | contig 18306 bp, 17 predicted proteins | sample 17_EM_MG_FD_194513 | JGI IMG/M metagenome (GOLD analysis project Ga0307515, IMG submission 194513) | Populus trichocarpa ectomycorrhiza microbial communities from riparian zone in the Pacific Northwest, United States - 17_EM | ecosystem: Host-associated > Plants > Roots > Unclassified | place...
AAATAAAATCTAAGCCTAAGCTAATTAAACGCACTACTTTTAATATTATAGGGGTGCACGTTACTAAATCTTAACACTAAATCTCTATATAGAATTTTAGCACCTACCTTTAAGCTATTAAACTCTGTTAGAGACCTACCTATTCTAATCCTCTAGAAGAAGCTATAATATTAGGGAGTTATATAAATATATTATATAAGGTTATAAAGCAATCTAACTACACTGCGCCTTTTCTAAAGATTATGCACCCTTATAAAGTTAAGATCTTAGTAGGCGGCTAACAGCTCCTTATAAATCTTCTTAAAGTCTTTACTAATAATAAAAGCCTAGGCGCAGAGGTTTATAATATAATTAAAGCAATATAGTTAACGCGCTTTCCGTTTTTTTACGGATATACCTAGGTAGAGAGCTCGTAGAACTGCATTAATGTAAGTATTATTTGCCTCCACGTTATTAGTTATAAAATACCCAATATTCTTACTAATATTATACTCCTTAAATAGAGCAATAAGAACACCTACTATATTCTTACTATTATGCTTACTAATAACTTTACGGAGGCCTAAAACTATATACTAACACTTTCCTTCCTTGTTAATAAAATGGCATATTACACCAAGAATTATATACGTATTCGGCGACATCTAAAGATTAAAGGATATTAATATCGCGCTATAAGCTTACAATAGCTCTACTCTTAGTTTCGCCTTCTAATCTTTAAATTTATTAATTACCAACTTTTAAATTATATTACTAATTTTTAAAAGGAACTTATTAAGGCCTAAGTATAAGAAGAACAGTAGCTATTAGAAGTAGGTATTCTTAAATTAGAAAAAGGCGATATAGTAATATACAATCCATTAAATTAGGAGGTTCTTAAATATAAGGAAGTTATATTTTAAGTTAAGCAACCTCCTTTATAGGTAGTCCTTAATTATAGGCTAATCGTCCTTAGTTATAGTATATTAATTAAGCTCGCCGGTAGCTTTATCTATATAGTAATTACTTATAAGGTATTCTAAAGCCGTTAATTATCCGCTAGAAATAATTATTAATTCTTAATAGCGCCTCTTTTTCTTATAAAGGTAGCAATAGAAGAATATCTTACCACTTAGGTTCTTAGCTAACTAAATATCCTTACCCTACCTTTAGATTAAAGAGCTTCGCTACTTTATATTTTTAGTGGGCTTTATTAAAGCACTACACTAAATATACTGGTTGCCTTAAAGCTTAAACTCCTCCACTTCTTTAGCCTTTTTAGCTTTTAGGTTAATTAAGGACGGAGCAAGATAAAAATCCTCAGTGGTGGTAGGATCTTATATGGAAAAGTAACAATCTATAACGGCAATAAGGTGCGAGCAGATAAGGAAGTAGAAAGGTATAAGCAGGAAGCTTAGTAAGGAGGCCTTAATTTTAATACTAATCACCCAATTAATAGATCACGACTCGTAATTGCCTCCTGTTATATATTCAACACCACGCACCGACCACAAGATGCACCCCCCCCTCAGCCGCCTCCCGAATTAGGTATAGATCTGGAGCTCCAGGAGCTCCACAGCCTCTGATCCACTCCGCTCCACCAATAAAATCAATAGATCCATATCCAGTACGAGCCTCAATCCAGCCAGGAGCTCCACTTTGCCTCCAATCCAAAAAGATCACTGCTGCTATGACCACCCGCCTGCCTAAAATCTACCTGGGTCGACTCCTACCAGGTGGATATCAATCTGGGTGGCCCGTGAGCTACCAGGTGGGCCCAGGTGGCTTTTTTGACCACCCACCTGGCCAATTTGACCTGGTCAAAAAAGGTTACCAAACAAGCCCTTAATCTCAGCAAAAATAATCCATAATAGACTTTGGATTCTGTATTGAAGTGGAAACGAGACCTAGGAGTTGAGATGCTTCTTACATGCAAACTGGGCGTCATTTAGAAGTTCTGGAAAAACCAAAGATCCCAGGAGATTATTCCCTTGCGGCATGCCATATTCTCGCCGAATAGCCTTACCTCCCAACCAAGAGCCAGTCCAGGACATGTTCCAGTCATTCCCCATCCTACGCCAAATACTGCTACACCAAGCACGAACTTCCAATCTGTCGAACGGAGTCTGGGTGTCTCAGTTACCTAATACTGTCTCAGTTGCCTGTACCCCTCTCCCCCCATATATATAGCCTCTATTTCTTCATAGATCAATCTTTACACGAGTTCTCATTTTCAGACCTCATTTTCAGGTTGACACAATCCGTATCTTTGATCGTCTTCGTTGGCAATTCGAAACGGGTATTGAGAGAAGGCGGGTTACTGAAACCTCGTAGTCGTATTTCGATCAAATTCGGTGCCACGCCGAAAAGAATCACCAAGCCAGACAGGAACTGAGCAGCGATTCTTGTGGAGAGTCTGGGTGTGTTTCTCGGCGCTCAATGTAATGTTGGCGATTAGTCGAGGAATGGCTTGGACCGCGATGATCGTGGCTGCTACGAGGACCAGGAGTGAAGTGACGGTCGAAGTGGATGGATATGTTGGAGCGTAGCATGGAACTTCTCGAGGACAGACGTCGTTTGGGAGGATGAACGAGGTGACGGGTTATCATTGCCACCGGCAAGAAAGTCGCCACCGCAATGGAAGAACGACCACTGAGCCGTGAGGGTCTGCGGAGCCTGTGTCCGTAGGTACAGCCGTTCGATATCTTGATCCATCGTTAGCACCTCTTAGGAACAAAGGAAAGGACTCATTCTCACCTTTGCTCCTATTCCGGCGAGTGCGCCTACTCCGACTATTACAATAACGGACGGTAGTGCAGAAGGGAGTGGAGGCTCTGGTAGAAAGATCTTCAGCGGCAAGAAACTCGTAGCTATGCCAGCAAAGAAGGACACAATTGATTAGGCTTTGACTACAGACTTAGAAGAAAACATACCATTCAAAGGACCAAGACCATCACCCGTTTCGTCTTTACGCATCTCCGCTGGTCCGGCCAACCCATCTGGAGGAACCAAGCTGTGCAATCTTTAAACCAGGACGCCAACTATTGAACTTGGGTGGCGAATCTGGCTTTGTTCCTAAGACCATCCGATCCTACCTCTCTTCGGAAACCCACCTTCCGGCCTTTGAGTTTTGTTACGAACATGGAAGAAATGTGTACCATCCGAAGAAGTAGTTGGGCCAAGTTCTAGGGCGGGCTGTAGATTGGACACGGTGCTCTCTGTCTTGCTGAAAAATCTCTTGAATACTTGATAGAATCTTTAGAACTACCGAGTGTGTCTCAGGATTGTCGAAGTGACGGTGGTGGTTGTACTCTAGTTTATGCTTGCCCACTCCAATGTCTTGAGCTCATTTAATCAGTAGCTGCTTGTCAGCTTCACACCAACCAAGCGACAATGGAGCGCGACTCGACTCCAAAGTCCCTGTAGGAATCCACCCTATCGATGACATCCAGGCATATACTGACAAGGCCAGCCAACCCCGCGATTCCACTAGCTACTCTCGAAAAGGCTGTGGAGGGCAAGCGCGGCTGATGCCTAGGAGCTTCGTAGAGAGCCTCTAGCAGAGCTTCGGGGTCGCAGCTCGGCGTGGTCACGGAAATACTCGGCGTGGTCAGAACTTTGAGTTTAACTTTCTGACCATGCGCAGCTTCTAGCAGAGCTTCTGGTAGAGCCTTTGGTAGAGCCTCTGACTCAGTTTTGGCGCGTGATGTATTTAATTGAGTCTACTAATCTATAATAATTCTAGCTTGAAGCTGGACTCTATAATTAATTTCCCTAGCCACCAAAGCTCTACACGGAGCTCTAGCAGAGCTTTCCACGGAGCTTTTTATTTACTACAATGTCTACATAAATCGGTTTAACCCAATTTTTACCGGGTCGGGTCACATTTTTAATGGGTTGAGTCTGACCAGGTCAGGACCATCAACGGGTTTAGACTCACCCGCCAAGAACCTCAGTGGGTATTACCTCACCCATTGTGACGTCTAGTTCCTATATATATTAGCGTTAGGCTATATAAAACCATTAAGCCTCAATCGGCAGGAGGTTGATGTCGAAATAAACGAAACTTTGAGGTGGATTTTGTATTAACCGCCTTTTGAAACCTAACCTAACCGTTGACATTACTGCCTGACGACAGAAGATGTTGCAGAGGAACGATGGCTCGGTTTGATAAGCCCTAATACTTGAGGTAATCCTTGCTGCCTTTGCACAATGGCCCATAATTTAAGGAGATTTGGGTAAAATGTTTTCGGCATAGGTCGACGAAGGAGATGAGCCTTACCATGGCATGTCAAGCGTGCTCCTACTAGCAAATACGTTCAAATGTCGGAAGAATTCTCATGCCTCGTGATCTGCGTGCTACCAAATCCCCTAATAGGGTATAGCTTCCCCATATCAACAATGCAGGCAACCACAGCCCGCAAGGTACTTAAACTTCCTCAACCTCACAGTGTCACACCTCTCCCCTACTAGACATCCCACAAATTTTCTTCCTTACACTGCTTGGAACCCCTAGCTCTTTCCATCATGGAACTCAGCAAAGCTTCTGAGCCCCACAAAGCTTTTAAGTCGCCCGACACTCTAAGCAAACCACCTCTCCCGACTTCTTGTCCAACTGTAAGAGCTTTAACTTGCCTGTGCACTAAAAGGGACACTGTCTAACCGTCTAACAGTGCAAAGATATCCATATCATTGGATATAAGCGAGTTCCCCTCAGTCAAGACGATGATGTTCCAACACTTGCCCGAAATACTCTAAACACCGCCACCGACGCTGCGGTGTTAGACCAAACTGGAGAGCCCGCGGCATTCGGGAACCCATTGGGTCTACAGCTTCTTAAGGAAAGAGATAGCTTGGGTTCAAGACTAGATCGGATGGAGGCACAGCTTGTTGCACAAAATGAAGAGATTGCGGCAAACAAGAAAGAGATAGGGGCACACAAGGAAAAGTTCGCAGAACTGGAGGAAGGGATTGTTGCACTGGAGGAAGAGGTTGCGCGTCTCAAGTTAGAGAATATCGTACTTCAGGAGGGGGCGGGTCAGTCTGAGAGGCGCATTCAATTTCTCTGCGCGAACAGCAAGGAATATATCCAGTCGCGCCACGAGTTCCTCGACAGGTATAAAGAAAGAATGGGCGGTCTCAATTAGAGTAGGAAGGCGTGCTGCTGTCACTAACACTGGCCTCTTGTTGACCTGGAGCATGTCTGCCCGGTGGCTTGACTGTATCAAGACTAGATTTGAATCCTTCGTAGACTTCAATCCTGTTGCCTACCTTGCTGCCTACCTACCCAGTGTATATATAGAAGCCCTAGAGCCACCGTTAATGGACAGACATCTCAACCAGGATCTCCCCTTTGAGAGGTATCTAGGGGTCTTTGCACTAAAATGAATACTTCGCTTAGACTGCAGATCTTCTGAAGTTGGATACAGTAAAGACGCTTCATTAAAGAAACAGGGGTTTATAAAGCTCATTCTTGCAATCACAAGGATTTGATATACAGCAGTATTTTCTCAATAGGTAATTATCCGAATTAGCGCTTCAGGATTCCAATCAGTCGGGAAGCTCTGCTTCGCTCCAGTCTTGCCTAGGCGGGGCGAGGAAAGTGACAGCAATAGCCTGCATAATTTGCACACACACCAGAGGACGGTCGACTGATATCGAAATTTGCTACTAGTAACGTGGTGATTTAAGATTGCAGGCAGTGCGACTCTCGAGCGGACGCCGGCCGCAACTTCATCCGGTGGTTAACAGACACATCTAGGTGATACGGCGATATTGTGATATGCAGAAGTGAGCTGGATAGCCATCAAACGGTTCCATGCCTAACCGTATTAACCTCAGATATCATTATCCAACCCTCCTATAGTCTTAGTCTTCCGCCCGACCGCCATAGACGCCGCCATCCAAGATCCATTGCTCATTGTCGCCATTGTCATCCTGCACTCTTCGCCACGTCTGCTTCTTCTCCCTCTCAGCCCCCTTCCCTTTCGGATCAATCTTTGCAACAGGCCTGATCAAGGACCCTAGTAAGGGATTCCGACTAAACGCACCACCTCCAGTCTTTGAAGCCTCCGCGTCTTGCGGCTGGCTGTCAAAGTTCTCATCCTCACTCTCAGGCGTTTTCGGTCTTTCAGCCGCCGCCATACGCCTCACGACCTTACCTCCTACAAGGTCAATCGACGCAACAACCTTTCTCTTCTCATACTCCGGCCGCGCATTCCATTCTTGCTCTCGTAGCACCTTCTGCTGCCGCTTTAACTGCAACGCGCGCTCCTGCGGACTCGCCCACATGCTCTGTCCTGCTGTTGGGGTCTCAAAATCCGCAGCTTCGTCGTGAACTCGAGTTCTACGCGCATTCTGTGCTTGAAACGTCAGAAGCTTGTCGCGATGCTGTTTCGCAGCCACCAGTTTCTCGGTCTCAGAGTCCGATGTTGGGGCAGAGGAGAGGGGAGTAGATTGCGAAGTAAAAGGCCGCGGAGCCTTAGAAATCTCCGCCCGCTTCTGGCTGGCGTTGTTTACGGCCATCTTCTCTTTCCCGCGCTCTTCGCGTAGAATACGGACCATTGACTGTATCTCGCCTGCACTTAGTAGCGGGCGAGAGCAAAACGTGCAAGGCCCCAGACCTTCCTTAACGCAGATAATTTTGCCGCAGTTGAGGCAATTGGGTGCAGCCTCAAGGAGTGGGTGACGGGTGGCCATGCAGTTGCAACGACGCTTGGAATTATCTTGTGAAGAAGAGAGGCTCGGGTTTGTCTGGATCTCCAGGGCGCGGATGGCAGAATCCAAATCATTGATTATAGAGGATGCCCCGTGCATGGACGTTCCGCCTGATATATTAATTTTAGCCTTGGCTTTTAGAGCCGGTGATGCAGTTCTAGATGCATTTCGAGAGGGCATAGCATCAGATATTAGTAGGCCTGCAGCGGACGGTGGCGGTTTTGGACTAGGTATAGGGCTAGTTGAAGTGGAGCTTGGTTGCTCTGATGGAACTTGTAACGCATCCGGCCTTTCGTGCAATGCTAATGCATTTGCCTTACGAGACTTTGAGCTCCCCGCGACGTAGTCTTCCTCATCCTTCTTGACATATCCACCTGAAGTATCACCATAATTATCGGGCCGGCGAGGTTCCGGAAGTTTGCCTAGCCCACCGACTCTCTTCTTGCGCTGTTTCGGTTTAGGAACCCCGGACAAGTTATTTGAAGGCTCACTCTGCTCGCTCGGCGTAGATTGCTTGGGTGGCGCACCCCTGAGACGGTCATTGAAAGATGTGATGAACTCTAGAGCTTGGGGCTCGTCTCCGAGAAGGTTTTGGAGTTCTTCTGCAGCTATGTGCCTAGGCAAACTAGCTGTGTGCGCGACTAACTGCTTAGCTGAATCCTCGTCAATGCCTAGAAGGCGGGATAGCTGGGGCACCGCCCAGCTTGCCAAATCCATGATACCCACTAGGGCACGAATGGATGTTATAGAGGGCTTGTTACGGGCAAATTTAAGCTTTCTGACTATTAGTCCCAGTTGGAGCAAAGGTATTGAAGAGAAAACAACGAAGGCGGATGGCGGGCTTGATGTCGAGGGGAGCTTCTATTCTGCAGAAAGCATCACTTACTACGGTATCAGGCATAAGTTTCGTTAGTATGCGTGGAGCTTGGCAAAAGGATTCCTTTTTTCTTATTGGCTACTTTAAAAGATTATCGCGCATCGTTGATCGGGTGGCCTGTCTTATCCTTGTCGATGGTGTACAAACGAAACTTAATTATGCCTGATACCGTAGTAATAGGTAGTGCCCGCGTCTACCCGATGTCGCCAAGAAATTAGTTTTCCGAGAGATCTCCAATACTCTTAGCCTATACGTCTCTTTTGTCATAAAGACGCAACACAACATGGCTACAGACGTTGCCCTCGAGACCACCATAGTAAGACCAGTTACTCTATTCCGTCTCTATCTCACTCACAACTCTGCAGGGTACGATAACCGTCGAACTCTACAACAACCACGCGCCGAAAACCTGCGAGAACTTCACAACACTTGCCCAACGCGGCTACTACAACGGCATAATCTTCCATCGCATAATTCCAAACTTCATGGTTCAAACGGGCGATCCGACCGGCACCGGCCGTGGCGGCTCCTCTATTTACGGTGACAAATTCGAAGACGAGATTCACCCAGAATTGAAACATACCGGAGCCGGCATCCTAAGCATGGCAAATAGTGGACCAAACACGAACGGGAGCCAATTCTTCATTACGCTGGCGCCCACACCGTGGCTGGATGGGAAGCACACTATTTTTGGGAGGGTGAAGGGGGGTATTAGGGTGCTGCAGCGGATGGGGTTAGTAAAGACTGGAGCGGAGGATAGGCCGACAGAGGAGGTGAAGATTGCAAAAGCTAGGATTGTAGAACAAGAAGAGCAAATATGATTGTGTACGGATGGCATGACCAGTGGCTAGAACCCATGCCGATATCTAAGAAGAGGCTGCACCGCCAATTAGCAGCTTTTTGGACTGGAAGCTGTGGACGGAGCTTGGCGATCTATCAGACTCAGATAGATAAATGAGCACCGAGTCAGCATGAAAGATTGACTGCCAGAATAGCTATGAAGATTAGGAGGTTCAAGGAACAGTGTTTCTGAAGAGAGTAGTGCACATGAATGACCTTAAATTACTCGAGGTGGTATTATCATTATCTCTTAACGTGAGTTTACCAAAAATTTGATCATACAATTTGAAAATCGCTAAAGCAGAAAAAAGTATCATCCAAAAATCTCCACCCCTTCATATTACAATGGTCCATTTGGATGTATCAAGACCTTGGTATATCCGTCTATCCTCTTGTCAAACTTCTCGTATGCTCCCGGCGCATTGTCAATGTTAATCTCATGAGAAACAATAAATGATGGCTTAACCCTCCCTGAAATGATCAAGCCTCTGAAATAGCGGTTTTAGGATTTGACATTGCACTAGCCCGTACTTAGGGAGAGGCCCTTTTGAAAGATTTCAGCAATAACCCTAACCTCGAAGAATATGCAACACACCTTCTCGAACAACTTCCCAAAAGATATCAGTATCTGGCCTTCTTTACTCTGCGCGTCTGGGGCGCCGGGGTCCGCCGGCACATAACCCTGGAACTCCCAGCCCCCCAGTCAGACACGTTATCTTAATTGATCAAGTACAACATTCGGCTTCTCTTTACTTCCCGAAGAATCTACGGCTTGATAACCCACCGCATCGACCGCCCGATCAACCGTCCCGTCATTCATCTTGATGATTTGATCCACAGGATCACTCTTCGTAAAATCCACCGGCATACACCCAATTTCCTTCGCTTCCTTCAACCGCTCCGGCACCTTGTTCACGACAAATATTCTGCTCGCATCGCGGATGACAGCACTATACGCCACCATCAACCCAACGGGCCTCGCTCCAAACACTGCCACGCTCTCTCCGGGCCCGAACCCAGCCAGCACCAGCCCATGCCAACCTGTTGGGAAAATATTCGCCAGTAGCGCAAAATACGCCTCGTGCTCCTTTTCCCTCCGGTAGCTTCAGCGCATTGAATGCCACATACGGGACACGCAAATACTGCTCCCGCCCACCCTGATACGGGCCCATGGCCACACAACCGTACGCACCGCCTGCGAAGCCCGGGTTCACTCCCGTGCAGAAGGCCGTGCGGCCCTCCTCACAGTTACGGCAGCGTCCATCGGCAACATTGAATGGAAGCACAATGCGGTCGCCTTTTTGAGGAGGGTTACTCCTGGTCCAGTTTCAATCACAACACCTGCTTCAGCGGCGGTGCGGTCCTGGTACATATGGAGGTCGGAGCCGCAGATTGCTGTGGTGGTTAGCATTGGTCAGCGTCTAGATGTTTACGAGAATTGGCGAAGGGAAGAGAAAGAGACTACCGGCTGTTGTGACTTTGATGATTGCATCATCCGGATGCTGGATCGTCGGCGCTTCAATCTCCTTCACAGAGACCCTGATAGGACCTTCGTAATGTACAGCTTTCGTCTTGCTTGGACTTATTTTCGCATTCGAATTACCTGTATCTCCTGATGTCCCGTTAACATTAGGTTCGAGGGGAGGTAGAACATTGGCGTCTCCCAATCACACTTTTAACTGAAATCCAGTTATTGCTATTTCCTTTCACTTTTTTTCTCTTATGCGTTAACTGCTACCCGGAGACTGCGATATGATGTAGGGGAGTCTGAGGCTGGTTGAATATTTTTGGACGGGATATGACAGCGGCATACTCTGGGGTAGCGTCAGGAGACTGTAGATCATTGTGGAGTGCAGCTTTCGGCAGAGGGGATGGCAAGGATATTGATTTACCATATTTGATGCAGGCTCCATAACATCCCTAGCGGTCATCTAGCGTCCGTCGAAGGCCTTACCCAAACATAGACAGACTCGTTGGATTATCCGGAGACTCTTCCGTTTCTGTAATATTTCTTGGGAAGCCCATAATCAGGTATTCGAGACGCCGTGACAGCTACCGAACAGCTACCGAACAACTACCGAACAGCTACCGAACAGTTACCGAACAGTATTCGAATAGCTATCATCAAACCGCCGGAAGACCTGTGACACAATACATCTGACATTATCCTTCTCGGCTCTTGTCTGTAAAGCCTATCAGAAAATACACATTCCGGAATTCGTTTATGAAGGAGAGTTGGCTCTACCACGATACCAATGTGAGAACATTGTTCAATGGAGCCAAAATCTAAGCACGTACAGTCTGCTGAACACCACCTAAAAACCTCGTTCTAAATAATTTCTCCCCTAGGGCCTTAAGCATAATTCCTCAAGCATCTAAGTAAGGAGAGTCTATATAGAAGGCAAAAGAGTGCTGCATCTCCGTCCTGTGCCATACAATCTCCTTTTCTCCCGCATCACTTCCACCTCTTCAATTAGCCCATAATCATTCGTCTTATTCGCTCACTCCCCCTACAGAACAACTTCAATTTTCACTTGATTCCAATCCTTCTCCTCCATCTCTTTCTCCGCCATCTGTCTTCCTATCCCTGTATCCAAAACTCTCGCCAACGGCCTATAATTCTCCTCCTCAATCCTTGCCAAAACACTCTCCCCGCCAACCTTCTCCCCCATCCCAAACAGCTCCTGAAAACACATAATCAACGGCCGCCACTTCCGGATCCACCCGGTTCGCAAACCCCTCCATCCGAATCCCCTCGCTCACATGTGTCTTCAACACCCTCACATCCAACGCCACGACCCCCAACCCGGCCTCCGCCCCCGGCATAAACTCATACACGCCCACAAGCTCGCACTCCATCTGCGCCGCACACTCCCCCACCCTCGACGGCGCAACGACCTCACTCGCAACAGCCGTCAGACCGGCTCGGGCAAACTTGTCCGCCACGTACTCATACCCGTTCGCGCGCTTGAAGCCGCCGTACATGCCACGCTGTGCGGCCATCGCCTCGCGGTTGCCCGTCGTGCGTGCAAGGCGATTCACGGCCGGCGCGAGGTCTGCGGAAGGCAGATTCAGCACGCATTCGCGCGTGCGGGTGAGATTGATGACGGTTTGGGATACCCTGCCGAGGCCGAGCATGCAGCGGTTGCCGAGCCACCACGCGGACGACATAGGGGCGATGTTGGTTGTGCCGTCGAGATTCGTGGTTGATATGAGGACAACGGGAGTGCCCCAGTAGAATATGGCCGGGGAGATGGTTGTGTGGGTGTTGGCGGCCATTGTGGTAGGAGTCGTTGGTTTCGAGGACGATAATAATAACGAGAATGGTGAAGCGTTAGAGGTAATGTATAGAGATTGATAATATGCAATGGGAGTCCTTAGATGCTGAGGACCTGAATCCGCGAGTACTGAGGCTCCATTTATACCCAAGCTGCCATGTATTTGCGCTGCCAGCTCGAAATCGTATCTTAAAGCTCGTACCTCTCTTACCACCAAGCTCACCCAGGCTATACCACAAGTGAGAGATCCAAGACTACCAAATGCTCTGAAAGTGCCCAATCGCGGCGCTCCAACGCTACCCACAGCCCTCTCGATGTCTTCAGAAGAGTCATACTTCTATCCCGTCAACCGGAATTTGAGGCTATATATTGTCCTGGTCTTTTTGGTGCCAATTAGTGGTCAACATATCCATTCCCATCAACTTCCGCATCATCTCCGGATCTCCTTTTATAATCTTTAACTCCTCGGAAGTATCAAAGCCACAATGAATCCGCGATTACTCAGGCATGCCCAACAGTTAAGACATGAGGAATGCACTTCCCAGGCTGACATGATGGCAGTGGAACGTTTTGGTAGGCTGAAACAAAACGCTAAGCGCTGATTGGTCATATCCAAAGCAACACCTGATCCCGCCTCCCTGACCACTTTTATGCTCCACGAAGAGTAATTACTCCCAGAAAATACAGCCATTAATGGCGCTAAAAGTGGGTTTGTGTTGCTGCCGACTGTGCTGTACACCAATCATCCGCCAATTCACCGGAGGCATCCGCGAAGCCCACCGAGAATCACAGAAGTAAGAACCCGGTAGGAACATCCATTGAAGAGTCATTTTATTGAAACTAATATCTGTTTGATGCGCCTCTCCGAATTCCCAGATTTATTACCAATCACTATATCTTCTCGCAGCATTTTCGCATATATTACCACGATCGCCGCCAGTGGTATAGGAAGGACAAATAAAAGGAAAGAGAAAGCCAAAGGCCACCCATCGCTAAACAGTTCATCTACCGTTAATTCACAACTGAGTTACAGAGGAGGGAAGAATCACCGCTTCTTCTCCCATCTCATATGCGAACCTATACAACCTCTAGTTAGAATTTGATGGCATTTATATGCGTAGTGCTCACCTAGCAAATGCAATGCTCATCTTTGCCAGCCCATGTTCAATATTCAATCGAACCAAATAGTGACATTCCCGGCAGCCTTGGAGCCGACGCAATGCGGTGTTCCATCTGGAGAGTAATGACAAGTACCGTACCAGAGCTTCCACAGACTGCAACCAGCCCCCAATATTGGTCGTTATCACAGAGTAAGATTTGAGAATTTCCAATGTCGCAAGAATAAGTTCCTGGGATACAGCCAGCGGCAGCATCGCGTTTGTCTAGAGATGTAGCAGTGACACCCCTGGCGGCGTTGTTGTTGATACAGAACGGCATTTCACCAGCAGAGTACATACAATGATGACCATATCCACGGAATCCAGCCGTTTCCCACGAGCTGTTATCATCGCAGGTCAAGATCTGAGAATCGTTGCTCTAGCAATGCTGGGTTGCAGGGACACAATCGTCGGCAGTAGCACGTTTATCAAGAGACTTGGCAACTGACGTACTAGCGACACCGCCTGAAGCGACTTTATTGCTAGTGCACCAAGCCCATCCATTGTCGGAAACACAGACCCAGAGCCGACAGGCGGTTGAAACTTGGAGACTACTCAGCGTATCGCACACTAGGACCAAGTTCTTGTAGTCGCAAAAGTTCCGGGAATGCATCTATCATTAGAAGTGGGCTCTCTGCCGCGTTGACCAAGATATTTGGCAGCTGGTGTGCTGACCGCATTGCATGCCATGGCTTTTAGGGGCTGGCAGAAAACTTGTTCGTTGTTATCGATGCAATAACCTGGATTGCAAGTGGTTGAAAGTTGATAATTACCCTGGCCGTCACATGTCAGGATTGACTGAGAGTTTGGAGAGCAGAAGAACGTTCCGGAGATGCAACCTTCGTCGGAAGACGACCCTTTTCCACGTTCATCAAGAGACCTGATGGTGGGCTCGCTGAATACTTTATCTCCTGCAATTTCCCCTTGTAGCAGAACACGCGCCCATTGTCGAAGACGCAGTAGCCTGGGGTGCAGGAGGCCGAAAGCACGCAATTGCTCTGCGCATTGCATACTAGAATGGATTCATAGTCGTCAGTGCAGGCATAAGTCCCGGGGATGCAGCCATCATTAGGGGAGACATCTTTGCCGCGCTGATCAATAGTCGTGGGGACAGTATCTCTTGCGGTAACAGGCATTCCACTTGCATTGCTCTTTTTATTGCAAATGCAAAATGCGCTATCGCCTTCAGTAATATGGCTGTCATCTACGAACGTGTTGCCAGAAATTTGGCAGCAACCATAATTACCACAGTCCGCTGAGACTAACCATTGGTTTTCAGAATTGCACGCGTATGCAAAACGGTTGTAGGGGCATGAGTATTTCCCAGGTACGCACCAACCCTGCTCTATTTGGTGGAGCGAGAAGTCGGTAATAGGATCACTGGATGCGTGGTCTGCAACACCCCTAGTAGCTGGCTTGCTAGGACACTGGCAGAACGCGGTAGCGGCTTTGGTGATCCCGTCGTCCACAAAAGTGTTGCTAGAAAGGTGACAGCATTGAGAGCGTCCACAATGTGATGACCTTACCCAATCATGTTCAGAATTACACACATACATAAATTGCCCCTCTACGCATGTGTAGAGCCCAGCATAGCATTGGCTTTGGGGGGGTTGACCAAAATCTGTAAAGTCGGTGGTGGGATTGCTGGCAACATCCTCTCTGACAGCAACGTCGAAGGAATTATCGGCCAAAATACCTCCAGTGAGAGAACCACTGTCGGCAGAATCGTGGGCTTTCGCGCATTGGCAGAATGCGGTGTCGCCTTGAAGAACACCGTGACTGTCTTCATAGACGGTACCACCAGAGATGACAACCTTCCGCACAATTACAGTTAGCACCGAGTTGCCAATTTGACTGATCATCGCAGACTTCGATTAGTCCATGGTGGGGCCCGCCGGAATATGTGTCGCATGGGTATTTTGAAGGAAGGCAGTCGTCGCACTGGGTAGTGCGTTCTGATGGAGTTTCTGGTGAGGAAGAGGCCTCAATACGACCATTTTTGGCATCGCAGAAGGCTCTATCGGCCTCTGGAACCCCATTCCTATCTATGAGCTGGTTGCCATCAAGACGACAAAAGATTCCAACGCAACCAGCAGATCCTATCCATGTACCTGTGGCATCCCAGACTGCGAAGAGCTGGGAGTCGATGTCGGGATAGTATTTGCCGCATGTGTATTTGCCTGGGGCGCATCCGTCATTTTGAGTGAGGCCTTCGAAAGGCGAACGGTCGATTACATCACGAGCAATAGCGTTGGTGCGAGTATCGAGAGAAGTCGGGACGTCGATGGCAGAAGCGCTGAGGGCTGCAATGGCCACGGTAGCCGAAAGGAGGAGATGCATGGTTGAGATGCTAAGGTGGGTAGGTGAATATCTAAGGGGGCTTGGCTTTGAGGCCGGTGGAGCTTCGTTGGTCGAGGTGCCTGAAGTAGCTTCCGAAGCCTTAGAGGCTCGGAGGTTAAGAGAATTTAAGGGCTGAATCAGTAACGTGGCTAGTAGGGTAAACAGGGCGATGGTTCTTGTAACTTACTCTAGCTTGTAGATACGAGGCTGGTGGGCTGTTCGAATGAAAGATGAGAGACTCTATATTGGCTAGTTGAAGCCTCAGGTGCTTCTGAGATCCGTTAGTTGCGACTAGCAGGAGCTAGGGCAAAGAACAAGAGAAGCGACCTACTTTTGAAACCTCAAAGAAGGCAATTGATGTCGTGAGGTAGAAGAGAGGATAGTTGAAGGAAGAGGACGGCTGGAGGAAGAAAATGAGGGAAGAAATGTGAGCTTGCTAGGAGGTAGATATATTTCGCCTGGTACGGCACTAGCGGGGACGAGGTGAAGTGGGTAGAAGCAGTCAGATGCCTCCAAAAAGAGCAGGAGCGCACGTCCACAAAGGGAGTGGGTATGAAAATTGTGGGTCTAAAACCAGATCGTCCTAGGCTAAGCAAGTGAGCGAATCCATATGGACTCCGTGACAAAGACGGGCAATACGGCGGAGCAGAGGAATAGTTTTACCTTTCCTGCTGTGAGATGTTCGAACGGAGTAGGTCACAAGGATTACCATAAGGAGACATGACTAGAGCAAAAAGAAAGTACTTTTGCACATGGACTAACTCTGCAATTAAAACCCTCAGAATGGTGTCAAAGGCATTCGACATCATCAACCTAAAGGGATAGAGTATGTAGATTAATCGTACCGCCCCAGTCTATTAATTCTCATCACCTACCCTATCTTGTCGAACCGTCTATACGAACGCCTGGAAATGCAACATGACGTGACCCGTATCTAGGACTCACCCTCCAGGTCATAAATGCATAGCCTCTATGCTTCGTCATCCGTGTCTGGTGGGTGTGGGGTACCCTATTAATAGTTAGCATCAGAGTGCTATCGAGATTATGAACTGGGACACAGAGTTTACTCGCCTTGGGACTGTTCAGCCACTCGATGTGCCTTAGGCGGCGCCTGACTTCTCTTTCCTTGAGCTGAGCCCTTGTCAACTTCTTCTTCTTACGCGCACGGAATTTCATATCCCCATCCTTGCCTTCGGCCTCTGAGTTAGCCGCACTTGCTGCCGCGCTCGGAGCAGCAGATGATACATTTGAGCTTGCAACGCTGCTACCAGGGCGGCTGGAGTCGTCAAATCGATCCATGGAGATGGCGAGGTGACCTTTGTGAGTGACACGGCCGTCCGCAACGTGCCATTGCTCGGGGCATAGCGCGCCGACGAATTCTTCGTTGTGAGAAATCATGACAACACCTCCCTTGTAATCTCTAATCGCAACAGCCAGCCCGCCCAATGAATCTCTGTCCAAGAAATTGGTTGGTTCGTCAAGGACCAGCAGATGAGGATTGTTCCACATGGCACCTGCTAGCACGACCTTGACTTTCTGACCACCAGAAAGACCAGAGATCTCATTGTGGTTGGCAATCTCTGGGTCCAAGCCTACGTCTTCGAAATGCTTGGAGATAATCTTAGGTTCGAGGACACGGAACCCGAGACCCTCACGCGAGGCTTCATGATCATCGAATTCCTGAACGAGTTTGGAGAAGCCGAGGGAAATAAGGGTTTCGCGGGAGACTTGGCTGTTATACTTAGGGAGCATATTGAGCCATTTGCTGTAAACACATTAGTGCCTGAAGGGCTTGGGTAGAGTGTGAGTTTTGAGTGACTTACACTTCATACTGGAAACTCTTCTTCCACTTCTGTCTACCAATCAATGACTCAATCTTCCTCCCACCACTGCCATCACCAAGGTCAACCAGCTTGTCCATCTGTGCCTTATCTTCTTCAGTCAAAATACGTGTCTGCTTCATCAGCACTTCACGATCATCGCCGTTAGCGTATCGCCATTGCAAATACTGATTTGGTGTCTTCTCCATATGCATCTCAACGTGTTCTAGCGCGTGCTGCTTGATATAACCAATTCGCAAATTGGGATGCTTTTCAACCTTGCCTTGCTGCGGAATCAACTCGCCAGTAAGGATTTTAATGAGAGTGGATTTGCCAGCACCATTAGCGCCAATGATGGCAGTACGAGAAGAGAGCGAGAGCGAGCAGCTAACGTCGTGGAGAGACGGCTTTGGCGCACCAGGATAGGTGAAAGTACAGTTTGTCATACGGAGGATGGAACGAGTCATGGATTTGACGCCGGTCAGGATTCCAGGAGGAGGGAATTTGAATTGAACATTTGAAGCGGTTAGAGTATAGTAGCTCTTTGCCTCTGGCTTGACTTTGACGAAGGCAGCGAGGTTACCTTTGTAGCAGACAAGCTTCTTATTTTCGTAATGGTAAATGTCTGTACAAACTTCATCAAGGAAGCCGGAGTCGTGACTGACGATGAGGCTAGTGATTTCAGTGTGCTTCTTGAGATACTCCTCGAGCCATTTGACATTGGCAACATCCAAATGATTGGTAGGCTCGTCTAGCAGTAGAACATCCGCGCGCATCAGCATTGCGCGTGCCAAAGCCAATTTCATTTTCCAACCACCTGAGAGCGAGCCAACTTTTTGAGATTGCCTGCCATTGGGTCCAGATGTGAAGCCGACCTCTTCTAGAACCTCAGAGATACGCTCTAGCCCCTCTGATGCTAGCTTGGGGTCTTTGGATACGAATTCGAGGATGCTGAGATCAGCGTCTTCGCCTTGGTTATGCTCTACGAAGCAAGTTCGAACTTCATCCTGAGGTGGGAAACCTTCGAGTTTGCCCTCGGAAATACTCCTCATGAGGGTTGACTTTCCAGCACCATTACGGCCACAGAGACCATACCTATGGCCTTTGAGAAGTCTCAGGTTAGTATGGGACAGCAGGAGCATGCCCCCGTACCCCAAAGAGAAGGTTGCGTTGACAATTTCAACCTCGCCATCGTCTTCCTTGACTGGCTGTCCAAACTTTCGGTGATCTTCTTCAAGATAGAATTGGTAAACGCCTTCCGCCGCTGGGGAGGAAGTTTCGGCATTCATCAATGGTTG
>Ga0307515_10009952_pt1 | contig 18305 bp, 13 predicted proteins | sample 17_EM_MG_FD_194513 | JGI IMG/M metagenome (GOLD analysis project Ga0307515, IMG submission 194513) | Populus trichocarpa ectomycorrhiza microbial communities from riparian zone in the Pacific Northwest, United States - 17_EM | ecosystem: Host-associated > Plants > Roots > Unclassified | place...
CAAAATCCAAGACAATGACATCTTTTTGTCTGTCTTGCTGCCTATTAAAGAGAAGCAAAGCTATGAAAAACAGCTTGGTATGTTTTCTTTTTTCTTTCATAATTAAGTGTGCTAGCCAGAGGCATCTAACCCCAGTGAGCAAGGACCTAGCAAGCCAGGCCCAAGCAATGGCTAGCCCAGGCTTGCCTTTTCCTTTTTTCAAAGAAAATTATTTCTCTATTTACTCATTTAATTTACATTTTTTTTCGAGTTAATCTTGTCTCTTCTTTTGATGATAGATCATATAAAATTATGCATGACATTTCAGCCATTTGACTAAAGCATGTCATGTAACTTATGAAAAAGAACGAAAAAAAAAAGTGATTAATGTTGCAACCTAAAATTATGGAGAGGACATGGGAAAAATTAACACTGGCAAGGAACAAAAACAAAAGTAAAAGCTCAGTAGGTTCAACTTCACAATTTACTGTAACAGTTTGATCAAAGAGTGCAAACTCTTATTGTTTGATCACTTTATAGTAACACAAAAGAAAAATACATATCAATGATCAAGCTTTTATGCACAAATGTTGTTTCTCTAAAATAAAAAAATACTTGCACAAATGAAACCAGCACACAAGACCTCCATTCAACCAATCAAACAACAAAGTACAGACAAATGGAATGAAAGCAAATATATATATATATATATATATATATATAAGACTAAGCAAACCACCACATTCATGTATTGGGTATTTGTTTACGCATATAATCAAACAATTATTGATAGAAATAGTCAAAAGACCTGAGAGAGGGAGGGGATTTAGGGGCCGCTACAGTGGTCAAGAAAGAGAAAGTTGCTGGATTTAGGGGTAGCTGCTCTATATTCCTCCAGGAGAGATTTGGTTAGTACTAAGAAATAGATCTATGAAAATCCTTTTGCAATATAACTTCTAAAGTGAAGGCAATAGCCCTGCCAAATTTATGGCTACCTAGTCGTTGCTATTGCCGTTGCCACTAGCTTGAGTGAGAGAGTCAGCTTGTTAAGTTTAGAGAAAAGAGTAGCGGGTAGGATATGATATGCGGATGATTGTTGAGTTTTTTTTTTAATAGGGCTTTGTAAATTGTTATTATAACAATGAAAATAAACCAATTGGTTAGTTTGGTTTCTTACCAAAGTGACTACACACCCTATCAATTTGGTTTAAATCGAAAGTTGCTCGACACTTCATATAAAACCAGCATCCTTTTAGTTTGTCTATCTATTATACCCATCTTCTACATGGAGCTTTAAGTTTCGTTCCTTATCAGGGACTCTCACTTGTCCATCAAACCGTTGGTGAGTCCAGTCAGTTACACGGACGATAATAGACCTCTCTCCCTAAAGTTTCGTAAACTGAATTGAGAAACATGGCAAACAAGCAAGTCCTCCAAATCTCCACAAATCAATTGCCATCTCTAAAGGACACAACTTCACTTCTACTTCTTCTTTCAATCTTTTGCACTTAAATCATTGGAACTGGTGTTACTAATCTCACTAACTCACTCTCTCATATCTACAACTCGGTCTTTGACTTGATTCACATTCCTATGCTAGTTAGCAGCTGATATCTATTCTTTTATTTGACAATTGCTGCTTCATTTTTGTTATAAATAGAATGTGCCTTTAACGGAACAACAAGAAGCAGAAATTGTGTCATCTCTCATGACCTAACCCTAACAAATGGTGAGATTTCTATTTATTTTTCTTTTTTAGTTTTAGAAATGTAAGTTTTGTGGTTTTTTAGGTGCAAGATCATGCTTCTGTGAAGGAGAATGGTGGCTTGACAATTTCTACCAAGGACAGCAGTTTTGGTGAATCTCAAGGCATTGATGCAGTTTTAGTCAATACAAATCAAGTAAATCACGCGCACTTTTGCTTATATTCGCGTGATAGTTGACTTTGATTAATGGTATAAGTCAATGCTTATAGTGCAGCTTGATAATGATTTGAAATTTATATGATGCAGTTTTATAAATGGCTTCCTGATCCTAAATCGGCAACAAAATCACAGGTTAGTTGTCATGATGATTATTCTTCTGCAAATGTGTTCTGTCGTGAATATTATTATCATTATTATTCATTTCTTAGGGTATTTATATTGTTAATAAATTCATAATTCTTTGGAATTATTATTTTTATTTAAGATTATCTGAATGCAGGCGGATGAAACTCTTGACTACTTTAGTGAGCTGCAGCTGCAGCACCAAGCGTTTCTACAAAGACTAATACTCGTCATATAAAAGATTACTAAAAAACATATTTAATTTTATTTCCTCAACAAGAAAAAAAAAAAAAAAAAAGAGGCCTCTTTCAACTATTAAAAAAAAAACAATAGCAAAAAATGAGCTTTTCCAATAAAAACGAAAAAAATATCAAAATCCAATAATGGCAGAAAGTACAAGCAATAGAAATTGAGAATCTCCATTTCAATCGATTTTTTGCAACCAAAAAGATCAATTGAAATACCTGATCGTCAATGAATCGTAGAGTAAAGCTAAAAAACGTTGCAAAATCAAAGCTTAGAAAAAGAACTCACCGGTGATTTGAAAGCCGTAGAATTCTCCGGCGATTTTTGTCACTGTTGTATTCCTCTCCGTCTTCCTTGATTTATCTTGCAGAGAAGATGATGGAAAAGTCAATAGAGGAGCAGTAGGGGAATTGAAGAGGAGAAATAAAAGAAAAGATGGCCCATATGGTTTGGGCCCCTTTTTTGGCGATTAAAGGGGTTTAACTATAATGGGCCGTCTTTCCTGGTCCATTAGGCCCGCTCTATCATTATACTATAATGTTAATGCTGAGTCTGTTTGTTTACGCATGCCTCGTCCCGTAGGTTTCTTCTCCAGTGCAAACTGCATGGCAGAAAGAGAGGCTTTGTACTTTAGTTTAGGCACTTAATTTGTGGGTACAGACTACCCGTAGGCCCGAATATTTTTTTTATTGGATAAAAAAAGAAACTAGGACAATACAAGCGTGTTTTTAAAAAGTAAATAAAAAAATAATCCAATGTATTACCCGATTGAACAGAAGAAAAAAAAAAGAGTTGGTAAAATTTAATTAGATAAAAAAAAAATAACAACGTAAATAGACAAATTTAAACAAAAATGAAATAAGGGAATTTGAAAATAAAAGATTATCGAAATGAAAAAAGTGACCATCTTAGGATCTTAGTCAATAAAAAAAAATAACCTAAAAAGGAAATTAAAAAAATAATTTGACTCAACCTAAATGAGCATGTCAAATATGCAAGAAAGGTGATAAGATTGAGATAAGCCTAAAAACAAATTGTTGAAGTCAAATTCTAAATAAATCCACTATAGCATGATAAAGTTGAAAAAAAATAAAAAAAACCTAAAAAACAAACAACAAACTAGGCAACTAAACCAAACTTTATGACCCAGATCATATGAATGAGATAACTCAATAGAAAACACACGAGAAAATATTACGAAGCTCAATTCTAAAACAATCCAATAATAAAGAACACGTCGTAAAAAATATTAAATTTTAAAAAAAATCATCTTAAAAAAGCTTGATCCAACTTAGGCTAATCCGTCAAACTAGCAATATAGGTGATGTGACTGAGATAAATGAATATAAAGGAAATCGAAGAAAATCACGAAGCTCGATATAAAAAAAAAAACTTCAACCTTGAAGAATGGAACTGAAAAGGAAAATTAATTTCGAACTAATTTAATGTTGAAGGATAAAATCGAGAAAAAATATCAATTTAAAAAAAATTGTCAAAGTAAAAAAAAAAAAGAAGCAATAAAAAGAACGGAGATCAAATTTGATAGGAAAAAAACCTTAAGGATGATGAAATTGTAAATAAAAAAAAACTTAAAAATGATAAAATTGTAAGAAGAATCAATTTAAAAGGTATCACAAATAAAACAAATAACAATAAAAAAAAGGATCAAATTTGAAAGAAGAAAAATTAAAATGAGATTGATTGAAAAAAATACCCTAATTTTATAAATTATCCCAAATAAAATAGATATTAATAAAAAGAATATAAACCAAATCCGAAGGGAAAAAAATTGAATAACTACTTTGAAATTTTAAAGGGGCGGGTGTTGAAATCGATGAGAAGAGAAAAAAGAAAAAAAAGTTTGTTGAGCTTAACCGAAGGGCCATTTATCACATGCGTCGCCTCACTATGAAGAGGACGCCAAGACTATTCAAATGTCATCATAAAAAGTGATGTTTGATTACCAGACAACCTTGCATGCATTGCCCTAAAGGATCAAATGTCGAGCTATCTAGGTGTGTGTGTGATACATGCGCCAACAAGTTTTTTTTAATAATATTCAATATTTATTAAAATACAAAAATACTCCCGAGTCAACCTAATATTAACAAAAAAAAAAAACAAGATGAATGGACAAACAAACCCATCAAAAATAATATAATAGATTTTTCTTTTAAAGGCAATCAAGTCATTTTATTGTGCTAAAAAATTTAAAAAGACTAAAAAGCTCATAAATGTAAGTTTAGATTTTTTTTTAATTAAATGGAAATTAAGTAATTTTACTGTGTAAAAAATAGTAAAAAGACAATTTTATCCTCATATAATTTGAAAATGACAATTGTATCCTAATAAAAATATCTAATTACCTGAATGCATAGTTCAATAGTTTAAGAAATGAATAGTAAATTTATCATTACAGTATTCTAATAAATTGTATTTTGTGTCTAGGTGTACATTAATTTCCTAAGCAATTTTTACTTTCTTATAATGGATTTGAAGGAAATTTATGAATTTATTAAGGTTTTCCTTAATAAAACAATTGATTGAAAGCAACTTTAGAGAGAGAAAGAGAAAATACAAAAACTATAAAAATGTCTTTTTTTAATTTCTTGACTTCCATGTTTTTGTACTATGGCTTTATATACAAATATTTGAAGCTAACTAACTTGTCTAACTTATTTTCTAACTAACAACTAACTATGATAACTAACTCTTAATTGATTCAACTGACTTCTTTCATGTGCAATTTTCTTGTCCTTTTTGTTATGATAGTTGTGAGAAATTGTTACTACAATAACTTCTTCTTCTTCTTTTTATGTTGTGATATATAGCTAAACTTTCCTCATATGCTACTCATCTTTTTTCTTACTTGATTAACAATCAATCAATTAATTTTATATTTAAACATGTAATATAGCTCCCTTTTAAAAGAATTTTGTCCTCGAGAATCAATGTAGAAATCAGAAAATTGTCTTAAAAGTTTTTTTAAGTCTTTCTATATGGCATCCTCTTTGGGATCATTGGATGAGTCCCGTTACAATTATTTGGTTATTCTTCTTCATGAATTTTATATCCAAAATGACTATTAGACTAATTTTGAATTTTCTAAATTAATCCATCATTAGTAGTGAAGAAGAAGTAACTACATTGTTTCCTACCTTTTTCTTAAGTAATGACACATGAAAAACTTAATGAATGGTAACTCTCTCTGGTGACTGTAATTTATAAGCCACATATCTTACCTTTTGAATGATTTTGTAAGGGCCATAAAATATAGGATTCAACTTCATGCTCTTTATAGATGTCACATTAATTTATAGGTGCCACACTTACCTGCTTGGAAGGTTAGAGCTTTAGATATACTAAATCACCAACTTGAATATTTTTTTGTTATACCTTTATTAGCAATTTGCTTTATTAAGTGCCTAGTTTTTTCCAACTTTAGTAGAAACAAATGATTGATGTTCACTTTTTTTAATAACATTTTTTACTATTACTATTGAGGTAGTTTTATGTGTTACAACTTTTCTATTATGAGGAGAATATCCATATAAAAACATGAAAATAACTCATTGTTATGGCAGAAAGGTAACTTGAATTATACCACCACTGAGCCAAATATAACCCATAATGTCATTTTTTGTATTGTGTATAATTATACATCACAAATAAGTTTTTAAACATTCATTTCCTCAAGAATATAGTATTGACATCTTACTTTTTATAGTTAATTAATGTTTGTTTGTTTTTTCTCACTTTTTTTACTATCAATGTCTTTTTTAAATCGTATTGTTAAAGTAATCAAGCTTGTTGAATCAAATTAGGTCAATAACCTAGGTTTTAGATGTTTCTTACTTCTTTAAAAACGCTAGTATCACCAAAATATATTTTTTTAACATTAGGAAAAAAAATAACTCTGTCCATAGCGTTGCAATGGCCATCTATCTAATTTATATTAAAGGCTAGTATCTCATTTTATTTTCTTTTTGTTTGGTTGTTTTTTTGTTTTTTTTTTTATAATAAGTAAGAGTTTTGAATTAAAAATCTCTAGAGAAAAGGGATTGATTTCTTATTAATTATTCAACCTTTAAATTTTCAAAATTCATAACAAAATAGGGGTGAATGAAGAGTATCTAACTTAATTTTTTTCAATTGTTTTCACTCTTTCTCGCCTCATTTTTGTTTGTTATATTTAAGTAAGTTAGAGAGGCAAATTGGTATTTAAAGGATAATGAATATTATTAAAAACAAAGGTGGCTAATGCGACATGTTAGAGTATGGGCTAACCCATGCTTTTCAAGAGGCGCATGAAGTGTCGTCCGGTGGCAGACGCAAGCTTCTAGGGCGGTGTTTTAGTTATCTCGGTAGCGCCTCCATCCCAATATGACGCGTATGGCTAACAAACCTCTGATTTGACTTTCCCAATCTTTTTTCCCATTTTTCTTTCTCTCATACCCAGTTTTTGTGTATGACCTTTTAAATTTTCAAAACAACCATTCAATTTGGTTTTTCTTCGGATTTGATCATTGTTTTTTTTATTTATCTTATCTGAAATTATTTATAAAATTAGAATTTTGTTTCAATTTCATCCCCCTTTATGTTTTTTCACATGTTAGATTTGATTCTTATTCTTTTTATTACTATTTTTTTTGAATAATTTTCTGAATTATATTTATTTTTAATTTCATCCCTTAACATTCAATTTAGTTTTATTTTTATATCAAATTAGATTCTTATTTTTTTTTATTGTTGTTCGTATTACTTTGAAAAAAAATAGATTTTTTTTTTTGGTTTCATACTTCAACATTAAACTGGTTAAGAAATGATCTTTTTGGTTAAACCCGAGTTTGACATTTTTTGAGTTGCGAGTTTGGGAGATTAACTTAGGTTTAAGAGATTCATCTGAAGTTGCTTTGCTTTTTTTCCTCTTTTTTTAAGCTCATGTTTTTTTCAGTTTAATCATTCAACATTGAGCTCCATTATTATTTTTATTTGGTTTTTATAGGATTCTTAATCAATTTTGAAAATGACATGGGTTATCTTCAAATCTTTTTTATTGTTCCTTTTCTTTTTGTTAAATTTAGCTTTTTTTAAAATATTTTTTATTTTTAAATTAAATTAAATTAATTGATTAAATATAAGTATGAAATTCTCACTTCATGATATTTTATTTGATTTACTTTTCATTTTATTCCTCTAACGGTGCGTGCGGTTTTCTTGTGTTATTATGCAGCCTTTTGCTGTGTTAAAACCATATTGGTGAGCTTTTTTTGGTGGTAGGTTGGTGTTAACGATATAATGACAATGTATCTTTAACAAATTTTTTTTCTCCTCTGGAGTATGACATTGTGAGCTCGTTTTTTATTGTTAATTATTGCTAAATTTTTCCCCTTATTTATTATCAATGTTTTTTAATTATATTATTAAATTAATTAAATTTACTAGACTAGTAGGAGAATGTGTCTCGGTTCCTTTTCCTTATTTAAAAACACGTATCATCTTTTTTTTTTTTTCAAGAAAAATTTAACTTGATCAACAATATATCAAGCAAACTAATCTAGTTTGAGCTATATTTCGATATCAGCTAGATAATTATTATTATTATTATTATTATTATTATTTTGCAACAACTCCCATGTAAACGAAGATTACCAAATATATGGCGAAATTAATTCCCTCCCTTTACAAAATAAAAATAAAATAAAAAGAGACCATCCAGGCAACCGGGACCCAGACAAGCCCAGATTTAAGTCAAGACCAAGTTCTATAATCTATATTTATCCATTCAAATCAAGACATGATCCATAGTTTTAACCATCTATGTGTTTTCCTCAAGTTTTTTACCCCAACATAATGATTCGTCATTGCCATGACTGGAACGAGAGTCTAGTTGAATTACGAGATCATCTCCAAATCCAAGACAAAATGAGAAAAAAGAGGAAATCCAACCCAAAAAAAAAAAAAAAAAAAAAAAAAAAAGCAAATTTCATTTAACACACTTGAAGGAATCTTTTCTTCCCAGGACAGATAAGCAAAAGCAACACTACATGCAAGTGAAAAAAAAAAAGTTGAGCATAAATTTGTAATGATGATTATATTATTATTCCTGTAGGAGCAGTAATATACATCTTTTAGAAAACGTTAACATGGGTATTTGCTTGTTGGTTCTTTTAATATCCGAGAATCTTGTGGGCAAAAAGTCATACACACATTTATTTTTGTTTTTCTTGATGATTTTGAAAAGTTATCCAATCAAATGTGAAACGAAATAAACACACCCCCTTTTATTTATTTCTTTCTAGACATTTTCTTTTGTGAGTTTTGGTTTTTGACTTGATTTGGTTTAGGAAAACAGTAGTTTATAAACTGACACTTTGTTTTTTTGAAAAAAAGAAAGAAAATGGTGATTTTGTTTGAATTTTAACGAAAGCATTGATTTAATGATTTCCTATTCTGATTTACTTATTGGGATTTATTTTTTATTTTTATTTTGTTGTTTCGGTACGTGAGGCAGTCAAAGAGAAGATTTTTATTAGAGATAGGGAAAAAAAGATGTCCTTTCAGGTTTTCGGGAGAGATTATTTCTTTAATATTACCATCTAGGGTTTCTTAACTTTACTCTCTCTTTGGTTTATGTTGTTTTCGATTCTCTTCCACTGCTGGGTTTTTTTACTCTTCTAATTCCTCAATTTTGTTCATTTGGGTTGCTTGATTTCTTGTTTTTCTCATCCGAGTCATTGAGTTTTCTTCAATTTGGAGTGTTTTTAGGTCTGGTCTTGAGCGCTTCGCACCAAAGTTTGGCTTTTGGTGATGTGTGTTAAGGTGGGATCCATAGATTTTTAGCAAAATTTAGGTTTTTGTTATTTGATTTGATTGTGTAGAAGTTTTCTAGGTTAAAGGAAGCATTGGTGTAATTGCTCCTGCTACTGGGGAAAGTGAGTTAGTTGTCAATTTTTTCAAACATATATTGAGGGATCTTGGCATGTATGCATGATGTTTCATGCTCAAGGTCCTTTAAGGAATCATTGTACTCTCCTTGCTGTTCTTTGTGGTAAAAGTGGTGATAATAAGCAGAAGCAACCTCTCTCTGATGATAAACCTAGATTTCCTTTTCCGGAACTTGCTTCAGCTGGGCGGCTGGAGGCATGTTTTTGAATTTTTTTGGCTATAAATTTGAATTCATGGTTTTAATGGGTTTTCTGAGTTTTAGTTTAAATTGATGTTTGTTATCGTTTATGTTTGAGTGCAGGTTCAGGTACTGACTAATCCGAGCACTGATGAGTTCCAGCGTGTGCTTCATTCATTGGAGCCCAGTATCGTGTATTTTCAAGGTGAGCAGATTGAAGATAGTGAAGAAATTGGACCTTTAAGATGGGGAGATATTGACTTGTCCACCCCAGAATCCTTATGTGGACTATTTGGTTCCACATTGCCTCCCACGGTGAGTGATGGTCCTCAAGATTGAATAATACTCGTTGCTCCTTGTTTATCATTTCAGTGACATGGAACTCATTGTTTGTCTTAAATTCTTGTCAGATTGTTCTTGTGTAGTTTGCAACGCTAATCATAGCATTTCACTGAATCTACCTTCAAATGTTTGTACAGGTTTATTTAGAGATCCCCAATGGTGAAAAGTTGGCAGAGGCACTTCACTCCAAGGTTATATTAATCCTTAATAGTTCTGTAATTTTTTAAGTTATTGATTTTATTTTTAGGTTGGGGAAAGAGGTATGAGGATTATGATTATTTGATGGAGTTACTGGTTAAGCTAATCATAAATGTTTAAAGAGATGGTGCATGCAAGTTGGAGACCTGTATATATATATATATATATATGCATGCTTTATCTAACTTCTTCTCATGAATCATTGTCGAACCCGTGTTTTCATGTGGCAGGGAGTTCCATATGTTATATATTGGAAAAGCATGTTTTCATGTTATGCTGTTTCTCACTTTCGTCAAGCATTGTTGTCAGTGGTTCAAAGGTATGATTTTCTACTTTTACATCAAGATTAACAATTTGCAGTAACCTTTTCTATTATGTGTGGTTCTATTAGTTCCATCTTAACCTCCTTGTTTTGATAGTTCTATATAATATGCAGTCTAGTAGTTATTGTTCATGGATCCATGTTTTGAATCAATGACTAAATTTGTAACTGTGGAAGTATTTGTTTGGGTGCGGATTATTTTCCTGTGATGAGATTGTGGACCAGATGTTGAGCTTTACATATAGATAATTTATTGGGCTGAATTATTTTTCTTTGGCAGCGTAGCGCAACATGCTCTTTTTTTTGTGAAATTAAATAAATAAATGGATGTCATATCCTCTGTTGTGCTCTCTTGTGCATTGCAGTTCTTGCAGCCATACATGTGATGCTTTCCAACTCGCTTATGCATCTTTTAGGCTCTACTGTGGACGAAACAACAATACCCTAGCTTCCAATGGCCAGAAAGTTGGTGGTAAACCTGGACCACAGTTACTCGGTGATCCACCAAAGTTTGATATTACTCTGCCCGAGGCAGATGATCAGGGTGAAGAAAGCTCTTCTGGGGCTCTTCCTGCTATAAAAATATATGATGATGATGTGACCATGAGGTTTCTTGTTTGTGGACTTTCATGCACATTGGTATGTCTGACTGACATAATTCTGAATATATTTTCGATTGTTGCTTGGTTGAATATATTAATGGTAGCATTCAATGGGCATGGATTGATTACAATCTTTACTCTCTTCAGGATGCATGTTTGTTGGAATCATTGGAGGATGGGCTTAATGCTCTCTTGAACATCGAAGTGAGTTCATTGCCAGCTTTACCACTTATTTCTGGAGTTCCTCAACTCCTAATCATTAAGCATCCCTTGGGTAAATTTTGTGAAATCACGAAGATGGCAAGGATATTATCTTTGATATCACTACTTCCATTTTTATTTTGCTCTCCATAAGCTCACCTTTTAGTCCTCAGCTGAACAATCCTTGGCATTCATGGAATTTTCATGTTTAAATATATGAGGTGCAGTAGATCCAATACTTCTTCACTCAGTCCACATAGAATTGAAAAGTCAACGTCACTAAATTAGAAGTGCTAAATGTTTTAGGCTTTAGCCAGTATGTTTATGTCTCCTGCACTAGGGATGAGATAAAAAAAATATTCTTGACGGAAGAGTACAAGTACGTTGGTTGGGTAGCCATTCTATTGTTGAGTAAGAAATTGTAACAAGGTTTGTTGTAATTTATGTTCCAGCAATTGTCATAATGAAAATATGCTTTTATGCGTTCTAACTATACTAAGCTGTGTTTGGTAATGTGTTTGCATTTTGTTTGAAAGTGCCTCTTAAAGTATGTTTGGTCTGAAAAAGCATCAAATTTGATGCCTTTTCAGTTGCTTTTGAATGGTTTTAATATGCCGATGTCAAAAACATTAACAAGTACGTATTTAAGTATCAAATTAATGCCTTTCCAGTCTAAACACACTTTTGCAGAAGCACCTGCATGGCATTACCAAATGCATACTTAAATGCTATCACCACTTCACATTTCTTCATTTGAATCTATCATCTTTTTTTTATTCAGCAGATTGTTATTTATTTATTATTTTGCAATGGTTTGCATGCAGATTCGTGGGAGTAAACTTCATAACCGGACAAGGTACTTAATGAATCTGAGCCCTGTTTCTTGCTTCCTGCTCCTTTATTTATAGTGCTGCAGACACATTTTGTTTATGTACATACATAAATGTGTGGACGTGCAGACGCACAGTTTAAAGCTTAGTGCAACTTTAGTTGTGCTTTCTTCGAAATAGTTATTATGATCATCATAATTAAATGCCTTTTGGTCTCACAGCATTCTGTTTTTATTAGCTCACAAATCTCACCATTATTTGCAGTGCTCCTCCACCTCCTCTTCAGGCAGGGACATTTTCTCGTGGTGTGGTGACAATGCGATGTGATTTATCAACCTGCAGTTCCGCTCACATATCACTTTTAGTGTCTGGCAGTGCACAAACTTGTTTTAATGATCAGGCAAGGATAAAATTTCTCTGCAAGGGTTGATTTTGTGCTTGCTTGCTTGCCACTTTTTTCTTACATGCATCTGACAATTTCTGGTCTCTTCTTTTTGGTTGGGGGGGGGGGGTGTTGTCTCAGCTTTTGGAGAATCATATTAAAAATGAGCTTATTGAGAACAGTCAGCTAGTCCATGCATTGACTAGCTTTGAGGAAAGCAAATCACCTTCATCTGAGCCACGAAAGTCTGCTTCCATAGCCTGTGGGGCAAGTGTTTTTGAAGTTTCCATGAAGGTTCCTACATGGGCATCACAGGTAATGTTGTCTCACATCCTTCCTATATATTCATATTCTAAAAAAAAAAAAAAAAAAAAAGTCAAATTTCTTTTGTAGATATTTCAATTGATGGATGGGGGGAAGAAGTTGCATTAATTCATGGATGAGTGCTTGTAAGATAACTGATTATATATATGTATGTATGTGTTATCTCCTCTTTCTTCTCTAATAGCTGTTTGGAGTAAAGATTAGAAATAAAGTTGTCATATAGTTTTGTAACAATAAGCTGTTGGTTAGAGCAACTAATGAATATTTAAATGAAAGTCTAATGATTATAATTTGTTATACAAATTTTTGTAGAAGTCTTTTTTCTTAGATACACTTAATAAATATGGAAGTATTACCCCACGCCCATTCTATATTTTCTTCTTGGTTGATAATATTAGGCCCAAATCAACCAATGTGAGTTCTGTGAGTTCTCATAGCCATGTCTTGTGGAATGCCATCACAGGTTTTGCGGCAGCTGGCCCCAGATGTATCCTACCGCAGCTTAGTAATGCTAGGAATTGCCAGCATTCAAGGACTATCAGTTGCTTCTTTTGAAAAAGATGATGCTGATCGCCTCCTTTTCTTCTGTTCAGAGCAGGGCAAAGAGTCCCATCCACTCAACACTTTTCTCACTAGGCCTCCTACCTGGTTGATTCCTCCTGCACCTTGTCGAAAAAGATCCGAGCCAACCCGAGAAACTAAACCCTTAACTTCTGGTCGTGGAGGTGAAAATGGAGGAAATGTTAAACACAAGTTTCATGTCGCTGCAATGAGACCAATTCCCCACACTCATCGTCATAAAATGCTACCATTTTCTGGATTTTTTGATGCTGAAAGATATGATGGAGAACAAGCAAAGCCTAGCTTGCCACCTCCGCCACCAAAGCATAGTGTTGTCGGACCTGCTCCTGTCACACATCGAAAATCATTGTCAAGCTCTTATCAGGCGCAGCAGATTATTTCTCTAAATCCACTGCCTTTGAAGAAACATGGATGTGGTAGATCTCCAATACAAGTTTGCTCTGAGGTAGAATTCATTTTTTTAATTCACGAATTGTGTTCTTTCTTTTCATGTACAATGCTTCTATGCATTTATATTCTTAGGAATGATTAAATTTTTATTTTCAGTTGTGGGTTGAGGGTTACTTATCTAGTCCTATGTTTCTTGAGTTTTATAACTTAGCCATCTATGAAAGTTTTGATGTGTAATAAGTTTGAGGTTATTTGTTTCTGAGTTTTATGCCTCAAGACATGTACGAGTCCTGGGGATTTCAATGGGTGGTTAGTTCAAGTACTGTCTTACACTGTTTTGTAATTTCTCTACTTTTCTTTTTCTTCCTTTTTCAAAAAATAAAAATAAAAATACTTCTATGATGTTTGGTGACTATGGGATTTGAGGTCTTGTTTGAAGTATATGATTACTTAGCTAGGTTTTTTAGATTCAACATTTGGGTATATGGAACCAAACAGGCACCTGACCATCATTCTGTGCTATTACATTTACACCATAGCCATTCCGATAATCTCATGCAATCATGTAATACGACCACAATTGATGCTAACGTGTTTATCCCCTTGGATCCAAGAGTTGGATATTGTATAACCCTGTTATATTAAATGGTTTATATACAAAATTTTGATATTATCAGGTTTTTTTTTTATATATTTTTCCCCAATGGTTTATTTTCTGGCAGGAGGAATTCTTGAGGGATGTAATGCAGTTTTTGATTCTTCGTGGTCATTCTCGTCTAGTTCCTCAAGGTGGACTGGCAGAGTTTCCTGATGCCATTCTTAATGCAAAACGCCTTGACCTTTTTAACTTGTATAGAGAGGTGAGTTTTTGTAATATGCTTAGTATGATTCAAATCTTCAAAGGTTTTAGCACTGAAAACTGAGAAATATTGGGTACTCAGGTGGTTTCAAGAGGAGGTTTTCATGTTGGGAATGGCATCAACTGGAAAGGACAAGTATTCTCAAAGATGCGCAATCATACTTTGACTAATAGAATGACTGTAAGTTACGAACCTCTAATTCTTCTTATTTTTGTTTGTGGTTTTTGAGATGTCCTATGGTGGCTGAGAGCTTTACAGTTGGTCACAATATTGGAGAGCTGGACCTGAATTGCATATACCGACTATGCTAACTTTCTTACAGCCAAGGAGTGCAGAATCACATTCTTTTCCTGTTGAAATTTGGAACCTTTGGGATGCATAAAATATGATCCATCTCAAATATATGGTGCCTTTTGCTGTTATTTGCAGTAGATTTTAACATAATTTAACTGCTCATTCAATGTTTTCTGTCTGATGTTTCAAGTTTTTGTTACATTTTCTTGCTCTTTAGGCTAAACTTCTTGATTTTGTTCTGGCAACATGCTTTGTTGCTTCCCCCAGCCTTCTTACCACTGTCTTATAATTTATTTTCCTTGATAACTAAAATAACTTAAAATAGTACTAAACAATCAGTATCAGTGAGTTCGACTGGTATGGTTCTTTTCTCTATTCTTAAATAAAAGTATTTCATTCACAATAAATAAATAAAAGTGTTTCTGATCTTATCTATTGACCCACATTTTCCACACTGCAGGTTTTTTATTCAGCCCTGTTTTAAAATTTTCTGGATATTCTTGTCTGATATATTCTTATCAGCTCCCTTTTCATTATCATCTACTTTTCCATCGGTTGTAAAAGTTTGCCTTGATCAATTTTTTTCCCCTAGACTTGTGCTCCAATAAATTGAAATCATCTTAATGAATGATTTCATCATAATTGGTATACTAGTTAGAATAGTAATTTGAGTTAGATGACTAGCGAGTAAACAAGCTGAGTTTATGAAATGGAGGGTCAACAATGCTGTGCCATGCAGACCGCATTATTTTTGGTACCTGCTGAGTCAGCTTTTATTATAAAATCTCTTCATGTTTATAATTTTTAGGGGTCAAAATAACATGTGCATGCTTCACATCATGTTATTTTGTGGATGGCCAAATCAGAATGTCTATAATACTGATGGGAGTGGGCTTTTGCCGCATAATTTCTAGCAAATAATAGACTTCAGCTGAAAGTTTCTCTGGTGGATCCATAAATTTATTCTGTGCATGGCGATTTCTTCTTGCTTTCCACGAATCATGACTCCTGCTTGGCAAGATATTGAACTGCTTATTGTGTGTACAAGTTTGGAGTAACTTACTGTTTTTGCTCCACGCATATTAGGGTGTTGGCAATACACTAAAAAGGCACTATGAAACTTACCTTTTGGAATATGAATTGGCCCATGACGATGTAGATGGAGAATGCTGCCTGTTGTGTCACAGGTCTCTCTCTCTCCCCGCCTCTCCTTCTCCCTCTCCCTTTTTGTTTGTGTGCGCGCACTAGAAAATACACTGTACTGACACTTGGGTTATCATATTCACAGTAGCGCAGCTGGTGATTGGGTTAACTGTGGAATATGTGGCGAGTGGGCTCACTTTGGCTGTGACAGGAGGCAGGGACTTGGTGCCTTTAAGGTGTGCTTTTGATCAAGCTTCTTTAATGATTAGACATCTCTAAAGATAAAACACTTGTTTCAAATCTTTTACCTCAAGCAGATAAAAAATGGTTGCTTGAAACTAAGGCTATGATTGATCTTTTCTTTTAGTTAGTACTTTTAAGTTACTATTGGTCCATTGTGACTTAGGTTGTGCTGAACTTAGTCTTGTTGTAGAGTGCAAGGGATAACTAACGTTATATATGGATATATCTTTACCTGTTGAGCATATGGTCATCAGTCGAGAATGAACCAGTGGTGTAAAAAAAACAAAAAAAAACCCAGTTTTCTTCCTTTAGATTGGTCAAATAGCTGTGAGGATTTGCTACTTCTGACTTCAATCTCTTGTTACGTTGTCAACTCTCTTTTTTCTGTCTGCATGAACTGCAAATTGTCAAGGCATGAGTGGGATCTTATTCGTTGCTTGAATTTTTTCTGGTGAATGACAGGACTATGCTAAAACAGACGGGCTGGAGTATATTTGCCCCAACTGCAGCATTGCAAATTTCAAGAAAAAATCACAGAAAACTACAAATGGATATTAGCAAGCTGGTCTCAAGGGGTCCATTTCCTTTCTTCCCCAACATAAATGCATAAGATAAAGAGTAGTAGGAATGTAATTATTGTATCGTATCTCGCTTCATATAGATTAAGCAATTAAGAAGCCCCCCACCCGTCACGTGCTGTGGAAAGCCAATTTCGACATAGTAATTGTAGAATATACTATATTTCATGAAATCTAATTTAATCAGGTAGTTTTGTCAAGTATTTAACAGAATGTACGAAAATAGGTGAGTTAGAGATCTTCTCTTTGGGTCGTTCTTTCCCAGCAATGGTTTAATCCTCATTATGCAAATCATTTGTGATTGTGTCCCCCCAGCTATCAACCTGCGGAGTCTTGAGTGCTCGGCATGTTTTGGAATTCTGATCAACGCTTGAATGATGGATCAGCAGACAGCTAGAATAGCTGTTTGGTTTCTTAGACCTTTCTTGGGCACGGGGCTTTGATATTGTAGTGAATGTTCTTGTTTTTTTTTAGCTGCTACTCATTCAATGACTAGCATGATTAGGTCTCAAATCACTAGTGTGATCCGAGTAATTAACCAGCTACATCCCCTGCTAATTGGATTTCGTAGAATCTTCTTCTTTTTGGTCAAGCCATGCAAGTTCAGGGACCGAAGAAACTCATGATAAGCTGATTCTCGAGTCTTGACAGGTCTGGTGGCGAATGCAGTCACTCCTGTATCCTAGACATGGCACGTGCACATAGAATATTTGAATTACGCATAGATGGTAACTCCCAGAATCACTCTTCAGATCTTAACCTGGTCCATATATATGGTCAGCAAGTTGAAACAAATTACTTAATCAAAGTAAATCTGCATGTTCTAAATATTCTCGACGGATAAAAACAGTATCGGCCTATATGCATGCTTGTATATGTACATTCTCATAAAAACGTACAGTCGATCTTCAAACAAGAAAGGACGATGAAAGAGAGACAAGTTCTAAAAGTTTAAAAGTTTAAGTAGCTCTAGATTCCAAGATTATCTGCCTCAGCTTGAAAAATGAAACCCCATCTAAAATAATGAAATTACATCTTTACTTTCCGTGCTCTAGAAATGCATCAAGTGTTCTTCAGCACTTCTTGCTTGACAACCTCATTGCAGCCATTGACAATCATGCCTTTGCTGCTAAGTGTACCGGTTGCAATATTGTTATCATTGGACATTGGATGGGTGTCAATGCCAGTTATGCTGCTGCTGCTGCTAACAAGACCACTGGTGTAGCCATTGTTCTTCCTCTCCTCAGAAGTTGTACCTGATAACGATGCCTTAACACTGGATATGGCAGCAGCAAGAGCAATGGGCATGAGGCAGAGACCTTTGCTTTGAAGATATTGCATGGCCATGGTCACATCGGATTCCAGTAGCTTAAGTACTTCTTGCTCAAAGGCAATCTGATCAGCAGATGGAGAAATATCAATTCCTAGACCAGCTGATGGAGAGAGCGACAAACTATTATGACCCTGAAGAAGACAAACGACAAACTGTCAGAATCCTTGTAAAATAATGCATCAACATGCTCCCTAAAATGATCAGATTCATCCTCATTATAGAAGATATTATTGTTCAAATATTGAGGTGTCAGCTATGATGTCCCTTGTTAGGGGGGGGGGG
>Ga0307515_10009953_pt1 | contig 18305 bp, 20 predicted proteins | sample 17_EM_MG_FD_194513 | JGI IMG/M metagenome (GOLD analysis project Ga0307515, IMG submission 194513) | Populus trichocarpa ectomycorrhiza microbial communities from riparian zone in the Pacific Northwest, United States - 17_EM | ecosystem: Host-associated > Plants > Roots > Unclassified | place...
AGAGACACTATTGAAACACCTTGGCTAGATGTTAGCGCAATAATTAGTGATGATGGATGGGTTAGTATGGCTATAGTTAACGTACACGAAAACAAGAACTTTGAAATTCGGCTAGGAGAAGTTGGCTTTGTAGATGTACAGGTCTTTCGGGTGATAGGACCAAAATGTCGGAGTTGTGAATGCGGAAGGTCGGGAGGAAGTTGGAATACAAGAAAGTCGATGGAATGGAAAGGGATTATTCTCCTTCTCAAAACATTCGTTGACACTTAGATGGAAGATATAAGAGGAGCGGAATGTAAATATATTAAAAATGATTTCCCCACACAAGAGCATTTTGAGTGGTTGTGGAATGGCAGGCATTGTGGACAATGATTGAGAGGCTAAAGAGCAAGGCTTCTCTCAAGGTCGTCCCATCGGTGTTTCCGTAATGGGTCTAGCTCCTTGAGCTTGGAGAGCCATTCCTGCATATCTATGGTCGTGAAATTTTGGTTGCTGCCTCCAATTTCGAGGTAGGACGATGCATATTGCAACAAAGCTTCGTAAATCCATTTGCAATCCTTAGTATCTTCGAGAATATCCCGGATACCCTCCATTTCTTGCTCATAGTATCTTAGCTGATCGTGCTTGGTAAGTTCTAACGCTATGACGGCGTGATGGGCATCGCTAGGTGATAGAGTGCTCATTAAGAACTGGTGGTAAAACCAAATCGATTGGTCGAAAGGATCAGTATTTATAGCCGCTTGTATTTGAGAAAACTCGGCATCAAGCATTTCTCGTCGAGCAGCTTCATTTGCTTGGCGGTGGCTTAGGAGACGCGGAATGAGCTTGCTCCTATTATGCCAGGCTGAAAAGTTGGATAGATTAGTCTTGATCATTTTGGTCGTGTATTCAAATTCCGCCTCGACCATACTCTGACTAGCATCACCAGGAGTACTACCTGAAACAGGTATGCGCACAATTTGTGTTACGACGAATCGCCGATAGCCCCACGCGTGGAAATTCCGGCTGTCTAACCTGAGCATTTTGCCCACTAGTTCGAGCTCCCCATGCCACAAATTACGAGTAGTAGCTGCCGGAAGTAAAATCTCTGCTTCTTGGAGCAGCCAGAGTCTGTGGTTCCAAATACAGTAGCATTTTGGGAGCTGCCTGAGGAGGGAAACAAGCCAGCGCAAGTCGTTAGTCAGAAGATCAAGGATATTTTGGTTACTGGTTGAAGTTGAAGGTCTGGTATTGGATGGCTGGGTGAACATATGCTCGAGTATTCGACGTCGATAGTTCCATATGGTATAGTATTCAGCGTTTTCGGTCAAAAGTTGGGTGGTAAGGGCAAGGACCTCAACGGTGTACTGTCTTTCGGCAGCCTAAGACGGCGAGCATTAGTTGGTGCGCCCGTTCCAAAGACAGAATCTTCTCCAACCTTTATATTTACTAAGCTGACAAGCTTTTTGTATTCTGAGATATGTTGAAGCTCCTTTAATCTCGACTGCTCGGAACCGACTTGACTGCCTGTAATCCTTGGAACACCGTGCTGTGTTTACACAAGCTTTTCAGTACCTCAAGTGGTAGCGACGGAGGGGGCTGGTGTTTCCTTACGCTTGCCATGTTTTTAAGTTCAGCCGTTGGCCCTTGCCACAAGACGAACGGGTTGATGTGGTGATGTGATGGGGGTGGTAGTAATTGTTGAGCTGCCTTGGGCAACTTAAGTTCCTTCCCCCCCCAACACCAAAACTAGTCTTCCGATACCTCTCCCTAAGAACTTTGTCTTTCGCGGTAACGTTTACTAACCTGCGATTATACAAGCAGTTCAGCCTATTCTTCTATTCTTCCATCGGTGTCATTGTTGACTTTCGCTCTCTTGTGAAAAACTCCGGCGGCTCGCCGCTTCATTTCTCTGGGCCTTGTTGACATGGATCGCACCTCAACATCAACATTGCAAATAGAGTGCTTGTACACTTTCCTCCGATGCTCCTGAAGAATCCATAATCACCACGTCGTGAACAATTCTACAACCCGAACAGTACAGTTTAACCGTGGCCTTATCACGCCTCCCACATCACCGCGAAAGAACGGTACCCTGAGTGGTCCTATAGAGGTGAATACCGTCATTACAGCGCCTTAAACCTCTGCTTGCAAGTTAAACAACTCTTTATTTTCGCGAGACTCCAGCTTCCGTTCCTGTTGACGCCACCAATTTCTCCTACGAACCCAGGGAGCTTAGCTTGGTCTAAGAGTGCCGATGCTTGGCCAACCTTACAACAACGGAGTACCCGATAACGACCTGATCCTATTAAACGTGAACTACATTGCAAACTGCACTCATGTAATCCTCTATTGGAACTTCAAGCTGGTCTATGTGTGTCGATGGAACTGATGATCGAAATCTTACAAGCACTCACAGAAGAAACAATTCGCTAACTACCACCCAAGATGGCCAAGAGACTGATAAATTTGGGGCATTGTCTAGCCTAATTATTTTGAGCTTATCTTCTGATGAGAACGAACCTGAGATTCTATCAGAAGTTGGTATTCCAGAGTCTGAGAATCCTTCCATAGGTTCCCCAGGAAGCATTCGTAAGCGCAATACACTTGTTGATTCTATTAGCTCTGGTCCCCGAGATTACTCTAATAATGGTCTTGATGCTCCTACACCGATTACCCAAGATAATACTGCTAATGGAGCTTTCCCTTCCCCTTGCCAAGAACGAAGCGTAGTTTCACTGTCCCCCCTTACTCTCCGCAACTCTACCTCTCTAAGGCCGAGTCAGTGGATTGCAAGAGGCGGCTCCTTATCGCCTCCACAAACACTTAGTCGAATCCCAGATCGTTTCATTCCATCTCGAAGACCGCTAAATAGTACAAGAGAAAGCTTTCAGCTGAATAAAACGACGGATAAATTAACTCCCAGTGAGCGTACTACCCGTCATGGTATCTCGAGCCCAGATCTTCTCAGTCGAAATATTCATAGAAGTGGCAGATTGAATGAGGAGCTCCGGACTCTCCGCGAAAGCCATTCGTTGTCACCGGGATAGTAGTCTTGGGGCGAAACAATGCCGTTTTGGGCTTTCGACGTGGCTAACTCGCTGGCGCTGCTAGGGAGATAAGCTGTGGCGCTGTTTGGAATGTTGGTGGCTCATCCGTAGTGAGCGGTACCGTCATTGGAGTATCTAATGGACGAGGAGGTTTGCTAGGAAGTAGGACTAATGCGCCGCTATATACCTCAATGTTCCTCAGCCGATTTGATCCTGAGGCCGAAATGGAAACGCACGAGAGACGCCTCGCGCTGGCATTCAACGTTGATCAGTCTAGCAGGGTCTTGGGCGAAGCGAGTCCTCTTGGCAGCCCTGCTTCATCAGGTGGGACCGAATCAAGTCGTAAAAGCATGCAATGCAATCGCATGAAGCACGTCTGGAAGGATACCGCCTGGGTTAAGGAGGGATCAACAATGAGTTGGTTCAGCGCTAAATGGAGATTAACTTCTTAGCCTACTAACAACTTATGTTATTTAGGAAGAAAACCGTTCCCAAAAGGATAAGAAACCAGTACCAATATTTTCCTTTAGATAAGTCAATTTAGCATTATTTATGCTTAATACTAACAGAAAACACAGTCTTGGATACACCCCAGCTACGGGATGACTACTATTGTTCTTTACTTGCATACTCTTATACTACGAAATGCCTTGCTGTAGGGCTAGAGAATTTTGTTCATCTCTGGTCAGAAAAAGACGGAGTTGATACTCCTGAAACCTCCAACAGCCGCCCAAGACAGTGGGCAGCATGTCACCTCGTTAGCATTCTCTTCAACCCCTGGTGGTGAAGCAATCCTCGCCGTTGGCCGCGCTAACGGGCGGATCGCATTGTGGAGTCTATTCGATGAAGAACCCCGCTTTGATGCTACTTAGCCGAAGCCTATCTCGTGCGTTTCTTTCAGACCTACTGTTGTCAAGCGTCGATCAATCCGGGACTCAGCAATGCTAGTGAGCACAGAAGAGTTGTTGATTGGTGACGAAGCAGGTCATATATACTTTTACTCTGTCGAAGGGCCAAACGAAAACGCTAGCGCTTTATTTGACTAGCACGGTGCGATGACACTGCTCGCTGGGATGACAATACATACACAGCAGATCTGTGGCATCTCGTGGTCCACTGACGACGAATTATTTGCAACTGGTGGAAATGACAATGCATGTTTCCTCTTCGGAACCAAAAATGCTCCCCAGAGTCACAACCCCGCTGAGCTTTCAAGCGCTCCTGACGTGCGGCTCGGGCTAAACGGCGAGAGCATATGGACTGTGGTTCCAGGCCGTGGCCCTGTCCTCTCCATAGAGCCTAGCAAAGAAAAGCATAGGTGGGAACTCAATGCTGCCGTTAGGGCTATCGCCTTCTGCCCTTGGCAACGCGGCTTGCTTGCTATCGGAGGCGGCTCTAATGGTCGTTGTATTCACTTTTATCATACAATCTCCGGCGCCTGTCCAGCAACAATCGATTGTGCAGCGCAAGTCACCTCACTCGTTTGGAGCACGACGCGCCGTGAGATCGGTGCTACATTCGGCTTTGCACAACCCGAGCACCCTTTTAGAATAGCTGTCTTCTCGTGGCCCGCATGCGAGCAGATTGTTGCGATTCTGTGGTATAACGAACACCGCGCTTTGTACGCCATTCCGTATCCCGGTGGACCAAAAACTGGGTGTGGAAAGGGTGAGGATAGTATGTGGTGGAGTCGAACGAGCGAAGAGGGACGCATTGTCGTTGCGGCGAGCGATTCTGCGATCAGGTTCCATGAGATATGGAGCGAAGAGAGCCGGGCTACTGCGACTGGGTCTGGCTTGTTAGGAGGCAGTGTCATTCTGGAAAGTTTGTATGGGATTGAGAAGGAAGGGCCGGAAACGCTTTGGTAGCGGAGGCTGAAGGATATTAAATGCTGGACGTTTTCAGGGCCTTTCCCTTGCTTCATAATGGCTCAGAAGAGTTTTGTAGGGTCGGCTTCTCCTGTGGGTGAAGGGAGCCTTAGTGAATTTGAGTGGGCGTAAAGTTTTGTAACGGGTCCCTTCACTCTCAGCGCAAACACGCCGTATAAAATATCTTGATTACTCCTTTCCCCTAGGAAAGTATTCAAAAAGATCTTTGAGAGTTATACGCCATCCTAATTTACTGACCCCTTTCCATATTGGATTGTGAAGATCAGTAGTGAGTTCGGAAGCTATGAAGCTGCTAACATATTATTCGCGGGGAAAACAGATACGGTGCTTTATAATTGTACTTTCCGAGGATAGTAACGCACTGTACAAATCGGTGTTTTCTAGCGGACCTCTGTATCCTAAGGATTGGTTGAAACCAAGTATACATCATCTCTACGCCAATGGTTTCCGACGCATCGCCATGAGAGCCCGAGCGGAGGGAATAGCGCTAGAACCTTCCAATATATTTACTGGATACATCGAAGGAAGCCGCCGAGGTTGCGCCACCGCTATTTTACATCAAGACCTTTATCAACGCCGTGTAAATGCTCTATACTCTATGCTCGCTGAGATAAGAGATCTAATAACAGAGGAAATGGTCTGTACATGAACAGGATACTAACAGAAGTATCTACTAGTTTACAACCAAAGTAGGGACCAAACCTCTTACTCCCTTAGACCTTGTAAACTTCTGTATATCTTCTTATGCTGTTCTAAGAACAAGAACGTCGCAATTGTGTGGGGTCCAAGTCGTATGAAACTTGGTACCCAGCCTTTGAACATCCATTTAAACCCTTCGATACGATATATATCGGCGAGCAAACGCGGTAACCCCTTGCTTTCAGAAGCGCTCATGACCCTAGTTTTGATAACGTCTACAGGGGAACAGATGGTCGTTGCAACGAAACCAGCCAGGAACGAGGCAGTAAAATGTGTCGTTAGGTTGTCTTCTAATGACGTATGTGTTAGAAGGGCGCGTTTGAAGCCATCATAGGATGCTAGCTGTGAGGCTGTCATAAGAACAGCGCGCATTGAATTCGGCCACACTCCTCGCCATAAAGCGCGGAACCCTTCCTCGCGTGTCATGCGCATAAGGCCATGGATTGCATTTTTGTAGTTGCGACGTTCAGAAACAGGAAGCGCCGCATCGTGCTGCATGCGAACATTGAGCACATCAGCGGGATTGCCAGCAATGCCGCCGAGGAAACCAGAAGTTGAAGCTATGGCAACGAGTGTTAGAAAAGATGGTGCAGATTTGGCGGTGCTGAAGACATCTTTCAGCTCTTCGTAGACGCCGAAACGCGTCGTGCTGTATGTCAATTGCCGGAGGAGAGAGGCAGATAGCTATAGGCAGGAGGATTAGTATTCGATCAACAAAGAGATTGGTGAGGCTGCTCTTACACCACGATAGAGCCCTATGAGGCCATGTTCACTTGCGACGTGGATAAACATTTGCAGCATGTTTCTTTTGGGGCCATGGTGTTGCTGGGTTTGGAGTCGGACCTTTGACTGTGAGCAACAATGTTGTACTAAAAACAAAACACTCTATACCTTGACTATTACATTTATCAGCAGACATTAGCAGGTACCAATGGCTCTTTTATCTCACCTAAATCCAGCGGATGTGTCACACAGGCCGCAAAACAGGACGCCGACCCTCCAAACCAGAAAGGATAGTGAACAGACTTTTTCTGGCAACCTTTGCCCTTCCTCACCTCTTTTGCAGGAGCAGACATAGCTCGACTGGCATCCTCGAGCTGTGTACTAGCTACGAACTCAGAGGGAGAGGGAGAGAGCCTTGATGTGAGAAGCAAAGGGCGACCGAAAACCGCCGGCAGTAGAAAATGTCAGTCCCTGCCGTCGGTTGTAGGAAATTCGCTGGGCATCGTCATTCCGAGGCGCCGTTCGGATAATCAAAAACGCCGGGGAACGCCGATCTTAATTCTAGTCCCAGACCTACATTTTGGCGTCTTATATAACAATGCGAATATCTGTGAGGGCTCCTTGGGTTCTCTGCTGCCCTTGCAGCGCTGTATCGCCAATTATCGTGACCCAATGGCGGCAGACATACCATGCATCTTTCCAAGCTAGATCCTCATCGTCAGGTAAGCATCACATGATTTTTCCAACTCTTCTACTTTCATCCGTTTTTCACATATCGAAGACCATTCCTTCGATTCTGCACTAAGCGTACTTTGTATTGGTTTGAATGTTTCACAATTAAGACCTAAAACATTTGCACAGAGATTTTTTCTAGGTTGTTTTCAGTTTGGATTTCTAATTGCAAAAATTACCCGATTTCTTTTCTGGGCAGTTATGCTCAACCTTGAATGCGTTCAATTGGAACCGAATCATTCACGTAGTCTTGCTTGAGGGACTTAGTTGACTGGCTATGCGCGTATGCTATCGGATCACACTGGCTGAGAAAACCAATTTCGGGTCAGTTTCATGCCATAAACGTTCACTTCTTGCAAGATTATCGTCCTATTTCAGTCTATTTGCCATGACTCAAAACTGAATATTCACCAGCTGATGATGCCCTAGGGACCAGCTCGAAAGATGTTACGGTTGAAGGTCGGCAATACAAACCGGACGAGTGGATGAACACGCCTGCATCTATTCTCTCAGCGATCTCGAAACGTTTACATCTACAACCCGATCATCCCCTCTCCATCACTCGCCAACTCATAGAGTCTCGCTTTACAGGCTACAAATATCACAATGAACTTTTCCCTGTTGTATCAGTCAAACAAAATTTCGATGTGCTAGAGTTTCCTCTCGACCATCCGGGCCGTAGTCGGACGGATACTTACTACATCAATAAAGAAACTGTCCTTCGCACTCACACATCCGCTCATCAGGCTGATATCTTCCACGCTAATGAAAGCTCCGGCTATCTTATTAGCGCTGACGTCTATCGCCGCGATGCCGTTGATCGAAGTCACTATCCAGTCTTTCACCAAATGGAAGGGGCAAAGTCCTGGGATCGTAACTGTTTGGGCTCATACAGCACACTTGCAAAGCAAATCTGGGCTGACGTAACAAAAATTCCGTCTCATACTATCAAAGTAGAAGATCTAAACCCTACCATCCATCCTGAACGTAATCCTTTGCAGTTGAACTACCATTCAGTCGAAGAGGTCGAAGCTATGGCTACTCATCTTAAGCGCTCCCTCGAAGACGTTGTAGTGACCATTTTTACCGCTGCTCGCGCGGCCGCAGCCGCGGCAGGGGATACAGCGGCCTTAACGCAGGAACCACTCAAAGTGCGCTGGGTCGAAGCTTATTTCCCTTTCACGTCTCCATCCTGGGAGCTCGAAGTATTGTGGCAAGGCGACTGGCTAGAGATTCTAGGATGCGGTATTGTCAAGCAATCGATCCTCAACAACGCCGGCGTTTCTTCGCGATTGGGATGGGCTTTTGGTTTGGGACTTGAGCGTATCGCCATGTTACTTTTCTCGATCCCAGACATCCGGTTGTTCTGGTCCTCCGACCGGCGCTTTCTATCTCAATTCAGTGCTGCGCGGCCCATTCAGCTCTTTGTGCCGTTCTCAAGACACCCCGCCTGCTTCAAGGACGTCTCGTTCTGGATACGCAGTACATCTAGCGGCGCAGGTGGGCAGGCTGCGCATGCAAGCACCTGGGACTTCCACGAGAACGACGTTATGGAGCTAGCCAGGGATGTAGCTGGGGATCTGGTCGAAGACTTGCGGCTGGTGGATGAATTTGTGCACCCGAAGACGGGACGAAAGAGCCTGTGCTATCGCATTAATTATCGCAGTCTGGAGCGCACCTTGACCAATGAAGAGACGAATGAGCTGCATGGAAAGTTCCGGCAGCAGCTAGTCGAGAAACTGGGCGTTGAGTTAAGATAGAGGCGATGAAGTGGATGTAATGATAGTTGTGGTTGGGCGTGAACGTAGATTGTACTATATTGTAAGACAGACTGTATGCTTGTATTTGGTTATACTTTTAGATACTTTGCTTCCCCGCGTTTTAACCCAAGAAAAGAGAGAAAGGTTATAATTAGCCGCAAAACTTCCAGTCTGCACGAGAACGTTTATTTGGATGCTATCGGTCTGACAGCTTGCTTATCGACAAGGACGACTGGACTATTAGCAAATATCCGATCGAGATTATCTATAATGATCGCATTATCATTTGGAAGCAGCCGAGAGAAATGCCATAAACAAGTGAGTGACCCGGGCCAAGCGACCAGTAAGAGCGAAGGAATTAACCCGGACTGCGAAAGCGAATACTCAACATCAGACAAGAAGCGAGAATTAGACCAAGCTCTAGAGGTGGAACACGAATCTCATAGCCGTACCATAGACGAATAGAGATACTAGCGGATTGGCTGTATCTCGCTCGAAGGGTTCAGACGTTCGGTATCGTCCAATTCTAAAGACTCTCCCTGCAACGCGGGACTAATCCCAAGGAATTCGATGTTGATGGTTAAACTCCACTGAAAATATTGCATTCACCAACAGTAAATTCTTCAAATCTACGAAGATTTTGAAAAGGGCATCAAGCTCAATCCTCCTTCGACCGTGACGAGGCAGCTGTAACATTTTGAGGTATAAGTACCGGCAGTGAAGCGACTGTGAATATTCGTGAATTATCTAGCATATTAGATCGTAAAGGACGAAAAGTGGGGTGCGAAGGCGAATGGTTCTAAGAGTAGGGACTCCAAAAATAAACGATCCGGTAGGAGATGATTCTAGTGTGAAGTTTCGTGGAAGGTTTCGGATGAGGTTTCCAATCCCTGACGAGAGGGATGGATGGATCTCCATTGAGAAACGAGGGCGAAACCGATGTTCCCCCACGTGTGGAGCCAGTCCTTGGACATGACTTCGCTTCAAAGCCTGGACGGCACATTCTTGAAATTTCTATCAACATCCAAGTTGATGTTGCAGTGCGAGGCGGGTAGTGCGAGACTTTCGACATTGGAAATTCATCTGGGGATCACGATAACGGTTTCGAGAGTATTGAACTTCAGAGTAACGACTCGGCTACCAAGGCTTCAATAAAGGAAACAAGCCTTAGCTACTTCAAAATCTCACCAATGAAGTGTTGGCTTCGGATGTGCCGATGTTTCAAGCTGCTTGATGCTCGGTTATCACACTCCTCCATGCAGTCCACGCTCTCCAGCTCTTCGGAACAACAAGCAGTCTTATCGTCCCATTTCGTCACATCCAGCAAGAACTGCAACAAGATATTGTGAACGGCCTTCGTGGCTGGCAAGTTTGTGAAGAGGAGGTGCCGTAAGCGAGTGTAAATATCTCAGCATGCAAGATTACCCGCAAGTGAAGGTGTGATTATCGATTAAAGGCAATTATCGTGTGCAATTGAAGGCATAAACTGCAGTGCCCACTGCCGGAGGCTTGCTACAGGCTTGGCGTTTCTTATTTGGCCGAACCCACAAAAGACTTTGTAAAAAGCATTGGCCGGCATCCCGCACGTTTTTGAAGCCGAACATGCCTCACAAGCCGCGGCTAAGATTGATCTGTGCTGAACAAGCAAATTTCATCTAATCAAGGTGCTTTGGCTTCAACGCTGATTACCAGGCTTAGGGAACGCTGACCTAGGAGATGGTAATGTCCTACTTCAGTTTTCGGACATTATTGAGGATTCCTCCACTCGAAGCTGGTTCATGCAATTTGAAGCGTAACGGGCTACTCCAATCTGACTGAAGCTGAAATTCTAGGACGGTGGGATATAGGAAATACAGTCATGGAGAGGATCTTCATCTGGCATCGGAAGGGTTCGCAGATGCTTACTTGTCTGAGGGGTCTGCAGGCGCACAGAGCTTCAGAGGGCCTGTTAAACGCAAGCGAGCTCGATGGCAACGATGTCTGCATCAGGCACAAGCGAAACGAACTGCGGGGCGCGGGCCAGCATTTTGCTGGTGCCCCCAATTGGTTTCCTGGTAAGTAGGCTGGCAATACGGCAGCTACCCGCAGCCAACGTTTTGACTACATGTTTTTCCGCCGCTATGGCTGCCCAACCACTACGCCCGTCGTCGCAGCTAGGCGTGCGCTATACGAGAGGAGCAGGAGCTTACGAAAAGGAGCAGAAGTCGGGAGCGAGGCAGCCTTTTCTGGGGGTGCAGCCGAGCCGTCGATGGCAGGCGTCAGGGCATGGGCTGCAGCCGTGACAGTGCCGTACTAGCGGCGCAGGAGTGCGGGAGTGGGAAGGCCAGGTTCGCGATAATCTGATAGTGGAGTGCAAAAGATGCAGTACAATATACCCATCGCTGTGGGCCTGGGGCTACACAGACTGTAGCCGGTGATGCTTCCAATCTGCGTTCGCAGTCCGCAGCTCGTTGCACCGGTGCTCAACATGAATGGCCCGCCCATAGACTGACCCTAGATATTGCGACGGATGGGTTGGACCGACTGCAGCAACATCATGTGCTGACGTGCAATACCAGTGCCGTCGAGATGGGTGCTCACGGGTGCTCATGGGTGCTCGTAGATGCTCTCACGGTGGGTTGGGAAGCTGGCAGGCTTGTGGGCTGGCTTGCTGCATGGACAGACATGTGTTATCTCATGAATCAGACGCTTCGTGACAGGATTGGCTGGGGGGGGGGAGCACGTGCGTACTGCTCCCTATATCCCCTTGGATTTTATCCCTTTTTATAAACTACGGCCCAACCCCGATAGTTATAATATTAGCCCTATATCTGTTATATTAAGGTATGGGGTACTGACTACCTCCAACTTTTTATATAATATAGCTACGATGTAGCTACCGCATGGAGTGGATAGAGAAGTTTAAGAGCTTTCACTTCGTAGTATTTTTGGAGTAATTAGACATAGAAAAGGTAGTAAGGATTGGCAGTGATTTGGTTGGCAGAGAATTCAGGGGCTAATAGGGAGCAGTACGCACGTGCTCCCTCACTTGTTCTCCACGAAGCATCTGATAAGGCATGTGTACCTCTCGAACGGGAGTACCTCGCTTCGCTGTTGCACACTGCGAGCGACAGGCTCATCTATCTACCTGCCCTTGCCCCTCCGAACCAACCCCCCTAACAATCGCTCCAACCCAAAACCACCATCCTAGGAGGAGTTTAACTCGTCTTGGTCGTCACAAGTATAAGCATATCTATAATAGCCTAACTTAAGACCAGGAATAGTCTGCAGCATGGCGCACAGTGGCACGTCCGCACTGCAGGTTCCCAACGAATCGCCAACCTGGGAGGTCAGGGCCGCGTTTCACGTCGGGGTGGTCCCCCGAGAGCCTAGTCTGTATTGCCGCTATTGGTACCTCCTCGCCACAGGGGCTTCCTCGTTCTCCCATGTAGCAGTAGCAGTTTGAAGGAGCCACACTTAAAGCACCTCGATGCCATATCGCAAACGCTGCAGGGAAAGCTTACATGACATGCCAGCCATTCGAGTCTCACCAAGATTCAGGACCTGGCAGATGATATTAAGCCTCTGTGCTTAAAGCCCTCCGCCATGACACACATCTCCAATTGCATGCGGCCCGACGTCGATAAGGCAAATGTTTATATAGCATCCGAAACGTCGTCTACCAAGAGTCCAGTAAGCTGACATTTCCCCTTCGCACTAATGCTGTATCAAGGCCCCCGCCGTTCCCATTCACTAAAAGAAACTCAGACTGTAAAAGAGACTGTAAGAGCCCTGGAAAGACACCCTTCAAGGCTAGGATTGCAGCAGCAGTCTACGACTTCCAAGTATCAGCTCTGGCCGTCAGCTTCCAGAAGTCCTGTCGGCCTTGCTAGGCCATTATTGCTATCAGATAGGTCGATGGCACTGTCCATGGGTCGTTCACCCACATCTTTGAGCGATACTGCCGCCAGCCCCGAAAACATTCCGTTTTGGCACAGGGGGGGCTCATTGTCCAGACGGAGGAAGATCAGTGTGCCAGAGTTGGGCAGCACAATGACCACCGTCCAAGAGACTGCAGTGGATTCCCGTAAGTTAGCGAACGTAGCTAGTTAGTTCATGTACTCACGGTTCTAGCGACCATTCCTGGAAGGCCTCCTCTTCGGAAGGCATCGTCTGAAGCATTTGGGCATGAAAGATCAAGCAGTGCTCCAGGGACCAGCTGGAGATTTGGTCCCTTTGGCGATGCACTTGTCTCCTGCGTGACCGGGCCGTCTTATTTGCAGCCTGAGCACGCTAGTCAGCCATCATCCGCAGACCCTTCGAAATCCGAGGTTTCGCTTTCCTTGAGCGGAGGGAAGCCGTTATCTCCAATACTCAGTCCAGGTGCGAGCTCTAAACCAGTTCTAAAGGTTGATACTGGGCCGCATATCCTCGAAACACTTGAAGTTCCTCCAGAAGTTCCACCAAAATTACCGTCACTTGAACGAAAAGGATCTCCGGCACCAAAATTAAGCGCGAAGTCAAGCAGAACTCAAATATTGGCTCCAGCTACAAACACACCTAGTGCAATCACGCCGAATAGTGCATTAGATGCACGACGATCTCCTAACGTACCACATTCTGCTCTAACCTCGAATCCTCCAAGTGCCCTATCGCCTCAAAGCGCCGTCGAGAGGCGAGGGTCTCCGAAGCCTGAAGCTCGACGGGATGGAACGACTTCACACAACAGAAATATGTCCGACACTTCGATTTTAGACAGGGGAAGACCAATTAAAAAGTCCATCAAGCGACAACGAAGCCGTACCTGTTCCGAAGTGAACAACACGGACGTCGTGGTGGCGGATAACTGGAAGCTGCCGACAGGCATGCGTGCGACTGATGCGTCACTAAAACTCGACGATATTGAAAAGGAGAATCTGCGAAGGCAGGCATTCAATCAAGCAGAAAAATTTGAGGTTTTAAATAAGCGGGACGTAGCCTCTCTCTCAAGGGTAGGTTATTGTGTACGAATTCAGTGAAATGACTTGAAAGCTTACCCTCATCCAAGGAGTTACGCGCACTAGATGAGAGATGCGAATATCTCCGCAAGGCTTATAAATCCCTGCGATCAGGTCGACAGAAACTTCACAGTAGGATGATCTCCTATCTGAAGCGAGGTGAGACGGTCATATTTTCGAGGGAGAGTCTATTGAAGCAGGAGGAAGCTCTTGCAGAGCTCGATATCTCCATTGATGAGTTCATCCTCAAACTTGAACAAGCCGAAAATCGGCGATTGCGACTTCGCCAAAAACTGTTAGAGCATGTTGCAGCGGCTCTGCTACTGAACCCTCCTGCATCTAATAGGGGAGACATGACAGAGTCGACGCCACCTCGAAGTCCAGTCAAGGCTGAAAGCCCTGCGCGGATTGAACGAAAAGATGTGGAGTCAATCAAGATCTACGCCGACGGACATGTGCTCAACCTCTTCTCCGACATCGAGCAGGCAATTGGAAAAATGTGTGAAGCATGCTAACGCAGGAATGTTAAACGAATTCATAATACCTTCCACTTCGGTATAGATTGCTACTACATATTCTATTCCCGTGGTTTGAGTATTTGTCGGAGGGATGATGTGCATAGGGTGTATTTACCTTCTCCTGCAATCTCCGTTGTAACGGCCAGCCTAATGGCGCTTTCATGTTATGTCCTATTACGGCCGTCATGGCTTGCGATGGAGCGGCGATGTGTCGTCTGCGATCGCGTTTAGTTTCTCTTCTTCTGACGATACCCGGGCCGCCTTCTGCATTTGAAGCCCGTAGCATTTTCTGGGACAAGTTTAGGGAGCCGATGGCGTATTTGGCGTAGTTTCAGATATTTTGGAATGAGAGAGCATGCATTAATCAAGGCCTCAAAAACCTAAAAATAAACCTAGCACGGCCCGCGAAACAAGTCAAGAGCATTGTGGCCAGAAGCAGCAGTGGGGTAGCGAACAGCGCAAAGGTGAAGGGTGAAGCTCAGGGGGAAGAGATCGCATGAAGGCTAATAAAGCAGTGGGCAACCGATGATTTCCTCCGGGGTGCAGTGGTTGAAACGGACGAAGGGTGCCGTCGCTGATTACCAAGTCAGAGCGCCGTTTCGGTACGAGCGTGAAGTGACAAAGCGCCACAACTTGGCATCGGCCCGGACATTATCCCTAGCGGCGGGGCGGTCTCGCTCGAAATTTTGAAAGGTCAGCCGCGTGCAGTACCCGGAGCTTCACTTGTCTCTTTCGCCATGCATCAATCGCAATATCCCCGCCGGCCATCCTTCTGTCATGGCTACAAACTCGATAAAGCTGCTCACGGGCAACAGCCACCCTACGCTCGCGAAGCTGGTGGCTGATAGGTGCGCCAAAACCCGGCGGGACAGCTTATAGCCCGTCACTTTCTAGCACTGCTAACATGGCCAAAAGGTTAGGAATCGAATTGACTAAGATCCTAGTATTGCAGTACTCGAACCAGGAGACTTCAGTGACAATTGGTGAATCTGTACGAGACGAAGACGGTATGCGCTTGACGACTAATATTGTCTACTCGCCTTCTCTGAAGCCCCTCTATAATTTTGCCTCGCGATCTAACTTAGGCAGTCTTCATTCTTCAGTCCACAGCTCCTGGCGACATCAACGATGGTCTTATGGAACTTCTCATCATGATTAATGCGTGCAAAACTGCATCCGCCCGTCGCATCACTGCCGTGATACCCAACTTCCCATACGCACGGCAGGACAAGAAAGACAAGTCCCGCGCTCCTATCACTGCAAAATTAATGGCAAACATGCTTCAAACTGCTGGCTGCAATCATGTCATAACTATGGATCTCCATGCTAGCCAGATACAGGGGTTCTTCAATGTCCCAGTAGATAACCTTTATGCTGAGCCTAGTACTTTACGTTGGATAAGGGAGAATTTGAACGTCAAGGACTGCGTCATTGTAAGTCCTGATGCTGGAGGTGCGAAAAGGTATGTTATTATTGAGAACTTGGTGTCATGGAATTCGCAGCGGCTAATTGAATTTAGGGCTACTTCTATCGCAGATGGTTTGGACTTAGGCTTTGCCCTGATCCACAAAGAAAGAGCAAGACCCAACGAGGTCTCAAAAATGGTGCTTGTTGGAGATGTCAAAGATAAAACGGCTATTATCGTCGATGACATGGCAGATACTTGCGGAACGCTTGTCAAGGCGGCCGATGTTGTTATACAACACGGCGCGAAGGATGCGATTGCGATTGTCACACATGGAATCCTAAGCGGAAACGCGATAGATGCACTGAACGGCAGCAAACTCAAAAAGGTTGTCGTAACAAACACTGTCCCACACGAAGAGAAAAAAGACCGCTGCTCTAGAATCGAAACAATTGATATCAGTCCTACGGTAAGACAGTTATGCACATTACTGGCTAACCTAAACACTGACTCCCTTCTCAGCTTGCGGAAGCCTGCCGACGAACTCACAATGGCGAAAGTGTATCGTTCTTGTTTAAGCATGCTCCTGTGGACTAGGCAAATTTCAAAGGCGTTACGGATTGGTTCGAACATTTGCTAGATGTGATTTGTGAGGCGTTCAGCTATCTGCACGTAGGGTTAGGTATCGGATTATGCTGATTTTAAGCAAATGTGGAATTGAAAAATAACTTTCAGTATATCATGAAATGGTTATTAGTTGGATTAGGGAGTACTTGAAAGCCCATCATGTAGGGGATGGCAAAACGCTCAGATATGTAAATAATTTGCAACGAAATTTTAGTTATTCTCATCTAACTACGGAGGATAGAGTTTATTGCTTGAAGAGATTTTACATGTATAGGGAGTGTATTCGAACATTTCGGGTACTATAATGATTTGCCGCCCGGGCTGTCAAAAAGGTAATAAATAAAGCTGAGATTTCGAAGGGTGATGCAATTGCTATATAATAGAAAACTGCTCATGTCCACGACAACCGAGTGACAATGCTTAGAATTTCTCATGTCTTTATGCCGAAGCTCGCTGAAATACATCTGCTATTTCCCAATTGACTCCCAGCGGACCAACCTCAGCCATCATAATCCCTCATTTTCTACTTCATCCTAATGCCTCATCGAAGAAGCCCTCCGCTTCCTAGCCTCATCATGTGCTGTCTTCGCCTCGCTGATACGCTTGTGGAGAATTTGGGCATACTCGTTCTGTGAAAGGTTAGCGGGAGTGCCTAGAATCAGATCCTAGAACTTACAGCAGCATCCTTAGAAGCTTCTGCACGACGGCGCTTGAGCGCAATTCGATGACGCTTGTGTTGTAGGCGTTGAGGAGTAACGAGGCGTTGGATCTTAGGAGCCTTGGTGTATGGTTTCTTGCCCTCGCCCTTAGGCTGGACCTCACGTCGGATAACGAACTTGCGAACCTATAGAATGGTACATCAGACTCGATCCAAGAGGACCGGCGAAGTGATTATGAGGAAACTCACATCATCTTCCTTGCTGAGACCAAAGAACCGGCGAATCTTGGTGGCTCTCTTGGGACCCAATCGCTTTGGGTGAACAGTATCGGTCAGGCCCGGCAGCTCCGCATCACCCTGCTTGACAATGCTGAGAGCAAGGACCGACAAGTCCATTCCAACAATGCAGCCGCGAACGCTCTTTCTCTTGCGCTCACCAGTGCGACGTGGACGATAGCAGGAGTGGCCGTCGGCGAGAAGAAGTCGGACACGAGTCGGATGCATAATACCCTGCTTCATCGGGAAACCCTGCTTGTCGTTGCCGCCGGTGATCTTGAAGATATAACCTTTGAATTCGTCGCCAACACTGTCACCAGGCACTTCCTGGCCCATACGGCGGTCCATGAACACGCGCAGCTTGCGCTCATCGTCAACCTCGATCAGCTTTTGAGTGCCATTGGCCGGGTAGGAGATGTTCAGCTTCATCTTGACGAATGTTGTCGAGATGAAGAAACTGAAACAGAGTTGTCGTCGGTCGACCGTCTGTGTTAGCAGTCTCAAATTGAGCGCGAAATCCATTTCGACTAGTGTGGGCAGATTCTTAGCGAACTTTCGGAAAAACTGTGTGCTCCGATGTCCTGGCATGTGGATAATTTGGCTTTACCTCAGCAAGCTCAGACGTGATTCTGTTGGTGCGGATTTTCAATCGGTCCGCAAGCTGACTAACTACGTTTGTGATGCACCACCAGTATCACGTCTGAGCGTGTTCCGCGACAGTTCTTAGTAAATCCACGGATATCCACGTTGCGGAGGTTGCGGATATTAGAATAACTCAACACTAATATTTTATATTATTTCCCAAAGTTGATCGATTATATAACAGAACCTAGGCTTTTAGAATATATAATTTTTATTACTTAGGTATTTTTGGGTCTTATAATCATTTTTATTAAAAAAAAAAAGCGTTATTAGCAATTCTGTAACTATATATAACTTTATTAAACGCTAACTAATATATATAAAACCTATATAGATCTATAATAGCCACCCTAAAGAACCTATTATAGCCT
>Ga0307515_10009955_pt1 | contig 18302 bp, 16 predicted proteins | sample 17_EM_MG_FD_194513 | JGI IMG/M metagenome (GOLD analysis project Ga0307515, IMG submission 194513) | Populus trichocarpa ectomycorrhiza microbial communities from riparian zone in the Pacific Northwest, United States - 17_EM | ecosystem: Host-associated > Plants > Roots > Unclassified | place...
TATAGGCAAGAATAGAAATGGTATAAATTGTTTTGTTTAAATGAGTCTTTCTTTTCTTAATATTTGTAACTATTGTAAAAAATAACAATAAATTTTTTACATATATTTCTTTTAATTTTTATAACTACCACCCAAAGCTAATTCCATAAATCAAATTTAGTCTGATTTTATTAATTTTGCATTAGTTAAGTTTGATTTTACTAGTTTTAGAGTTTTTAATCTGATTTTATACGTTAGATATATATTAACTCGTAAAATTATATGATTTTTGGATTTAACTCACGACTTTGACAACAATGCCTCCAATAATAATTTGAACTTAACAATTATGACTCATAAAGCCTGTTTGAAAGTATGGTAGATATTAGTTTTTAAAATATTTTTTACTTAAAAATATATCAAAATGATATTTTTTTATATATATATTTTTATTTTTAATATCTATATATCAAAACGATTAAAATATACTAAAAAGATATTATTTTAAAACTTTAAATTTTTTTAAAAAAACACAATGCCTAATATTTTAGATCCAGGTGCTGTTACAAACTATAATCTGCATTATATCTTTATTTTCGAAATTCCATAATTTATGGCTTTAGTCTCTCAATCATGCGATGATTAGAGAAAAAAGGAAAATGATAACATTGCCCATTGCCCCACTCAATAAATATTTAGTCTTCTGAAAAACAAAACAGGAAATATTTAAAAGAAAAAAAATAATCACACACACGAGAGAGAGAGAGAGAGAGAGAGAGAGAGAGGGTTTTGAGTGCTTAAAAGCAAGAGCTTGAACATATTTTCCTCTTCCACTCGGTCCTTTAAACCCTCTGTCGCCGCGTATAAAAAACGAAGAGAAAACTCAGACGAGCAAAGCAAACAACGTTGTCTTCCCTTCTCAGATCTGAGAGAGAGAAAGAGAGAAGCAGATACTGTCTCCGTGCGTGCGTGTTGAGAGAGAGAGAGAGAGAGAGAGAGAGGATGAGTGGTAGAGGAGGAGGAGGAGGAGGAGGAGTAAATAACAATAATGGAAAGGGTAACACTGGAATATCAGGGATACCAGCAGCGTCAAGGAAGATGGTACAAAGCTTGAAGGAGATTGTTAACTGTCCTGAACCTGAGATCTACGCTATGCTTAAAGAGTGTAACATGGACCCTAATGAGGCTGTTAATCGCCTCCTCTCTCAAGGTCTATTCTTTTGTTTTTTTGGGTCTCAGTGGAGTTTGGGGATTAGATTTTTATTATTGGACTGACAGATATTTTATTGCTTGGGCTCTTGAATTTGATTGTGATCAATTTAACTTTTCGATTTCAAGTTGTTTACTTTTCTTTCTGTTTCAAGCGTTCCAACCTTTTCAGGTTAGGGTTTTTATCATGGGCCGAGAATATTTTTTTTTTGGTAATCGAACTGAGGATTTTGTGTTAGTCAAATAGTTTCAATGAAATTGTTTGATCATGTTTCTTGGACGTGATAGTTTGAAGTTATTAACCTGAAAAGTTCAATTTTTGTTAACTTTCCAGGGTGTGGTAAGATTTCAGTTTCATCTTGTCGAAGTATTTCTCTACTGCAGTTTGTAGTGTGTTTTGTGGTCTTGCAGTTTTGATGGAATTGCTTGATTCTGGTTCATAGATATGAGCAATAGAAGCTATACAGTGGAAGTTCTGGAGAAATATAGTTAAAGTTCCTACCTTTTTGACAAAACATGACAATGGAGCTATCTTTCTCTCTGTAATCATTGAAGATTTTAGGTTGTGGATTTGGATATGTTGATTGTTAGACATTAAGTGAACATCACGAACATTCTAAATTGCTTGCACTTGCACGAAAGTGCCTGCGTAATTTTATTTTTGGTGTGTTTATACAAGCCCCCTTTTTTTTTATCAGAAAATCAAAGTAACATTGATTAACAGCTAATTAGGCCACTGCTGCTGCTCAGCCATTGTTGTCCATGTCAAATCCCTGATTTAACTGATGGTTGTGCTGTCTTATTAGCTGTTTTTTATGGCTTCATGTTTCTGGTTTGTTCGAGCTGTTTTACTGCTTGTGTATGGGATTTTAGTTATATTAATCTCAATGTTTCGGTTCTTATCATTACTTTACATTATCTCTCATATTAATGTATTGCTTTAAAGTTTTGATACTTAATGTTTTTTTTTTTGTCTTTTATGCAATTGGAAAATTGAGAGGTCTCAAGTCTTCTATTGAGTTTTGCATGCATATGAATTTGACTTGAAATTTGTTCATTGTGCAGATCCTTTCCATGAGGTGAAGAGCAAGCGAGAAAAGAAAAAAGAGGTATACAATGTAGATACTTATCTCTTTGGTTTTTCTGATTGTTGGATTTAGTGTCAAGACCCCCAAAAAAAAAAAAAACCCTTTGCTTATTATCTGTTTCTTTGAAAGGCTATTGAAGCAAACTATTTTGTTTTGCCTTATAACCCTTAATTTAAGGGAAGCATCTTGTTGGAAAATTCCTAGTATTTCATTTCAGTGGCCCATCTGTAGCTATCTTTTCTTTCTTTCATCCATCCTCACCTTTCTTTCTGTTGTTGATCCAGAATAAGGATTCAACTGATTTCAGGTCTCGTGGTGCTAGTAACATTTCGAATCGTGGTGGTAGAGGCGGTGCAGACCGTTATGGGCGCGGTGGCCCTGGGAGGTCTGCGTATTTCAACTCTAATGGTATGAGAATGCTGCAATTCAATTTACTACAGTTAATCATTTGTTTAGTGTGCAATTGATGTGGACCATAACAAACAACTTTTCTCCAGAATCCAGCACTTTCCACAGCAAACCTGCATACAAGAAGGAAAATGGAACAAATGCTTATATTGATCCTTTTCCTTCTGCATCTGGTATTGCAGGAAATAATATTAATTGGCAACCTCCATCGCACAGGTAATTTTCCTGTTTAAACCTTAGGAGTGGAATTTTTTTGGCTGAGAATTCTCTATACTATATGTCTATATTTATTCATGTTTTTGAGGAATGGTATGATAAAACTATTATGTTTGTGATAACTTCTCTGCTATATTTCTTTTATCATGCATGTGCTGATGTCTTTTACTTCATATCTAGTATTGTAAAACAAGATTTCCATAGCTCAGTGCTCTAAGAATTGGATAGTTTTCCTGAATAAAAGGGCCATCATGGATTTACTGGCCTGGCATAAATAATTGGATAGTTTTCCAATTTGCATGATTTTCTTAGATTGGAACAAATCTGGGTTAAATTACCTACTTGGGGCACATGATGACTGCATTATGAATTATAGCGGTGTTTGTTTTAGATATAACTTTCACCTCAGTGGATCCAAACTACATTGCTAATGTTAGTTAATTCTGCAAAACAAAAGATTTGTTATGTGCTCATCTTTATTAATTTATATGTATTCATATGTGAAAAAATCATGAAATTCTTCTGTTGGGACTGTTATTTTGTTATCGTCTATTTTGGGATGCTTCATTTCTTGTTGGGGCAATATGATTACCAGTGTCAATGTGTATGCAGTGTGGAGTTTATTGTTTATCATGTTTGATTTACATTTCGTGCAGTGATTCTGTGGCCGCAGAAAATAAAATGTCCACCATAGGTGCAGGTGATGGAGTTTCTTCATCACCACAGCCTTCTCCTGTATATCAATCTTCCTGGATGGGGGTTCCAGGTCAGGTATCAATGGCTGACATTGTGAAAATGGGTAGGCCGCAAAATAAGGCATCAGTCATACTGCCTCACCAAAGTGTTAATCATCACCGTGCTGCAGCTCCTCCTTTGGCAGCATCACACAATGATTTTCATTCATCAGAAAATTATGCTTCCAAGGTGGTGGAAATAACTGCAGAACCAGAAATGGCTACAAGCCAGAATAACCATTCTAACGATGAATGGCCATCGATTGAGCAGCCAACAGCTGCTATTACATCCTCTGTTCGGGACGTTCCTGCAGATTCGGAGTTGTATGGAGATCTATCCAACTTGCCTCTGGATAGAGGTAATCAGCATGTCAAGTCCCAGTTAGATGATCAAACAGCAGAAGATGCTCATGTTGAATCTTTCGATGGAAACCATGTTGGACCTGCTTCTGTATCTACTAGAAATACGCAGGAGGATGGTTCTGGAGGTTCATCTCTTTTTGATAATGACGTGTATGAAAACATTAATTCCTACCAGTCTGACAGTCTTGCTTTTGAGAATAATGAAGGTGAGTTTAATGTTCTAGATTCATCTATCACTTCCCAATTGCATTCAATTATTTCTTTCAAAATTTTAACTTCTCCTTGTATGGTATTTTGATGAATTGTATGTTCAACATTGACTTGAGGCATTGGAGGATAAGTTCGATTTCTTGTGATGATTTTGTCTTTCCTATTTAGATTCTTTCAGCTTTGAACTGATCACCTTTGTATGCAAATTAAGTAAATTCAGTAAGATTTGTACAGAGAGTATTGAGCTTCGTGTTTCTATTATAATATGTGTAGTTGGCCGATGCTTTTCAAGTGCTTGAATGTAACAGTCCCACCCCAGCATATATCCACCTAAAAAAGAAATACAAAATACAACAATTTTGCATAAAACATGTGGCATCATAACAGAAAATGCTGGTTTTTTTCACCCCCATTGTTTCTAGATTTTCTCATCAGCTCCTTCTCAGTGAGGGGACTGTCGACATCATTCCTACAGTGTAATGATCCACTGGGGAGTTTATTATTTTGTGATTTTTCCTTATATTACACACAGCAATGCTCTTCTAAACTTGTCTCCTTTGCTTTCTTTAAGGAGCCATCGACAATTTGTCAGAATTGATTGTATCTCATGTGATTTCAGCTGAAGATGGGACTTCATCAGTAGCAGCTAACTTACAGCACCTAAGTTTGCAGAATGATGATCAGGGTGTGCAGCCTGAAGAGAATAATCCTTCTGTAATAATTCCAAATCACCTGCAAGTTCATGCTCAAGAATGCTCACACCTAAGCTTTGGGAGTTTTGGATCTGGCATGAATTCTGCTTTTTCTGGGCAATTTGCATCAATGCCCATAAATAAAAGCTTGGAGGAGACATCTGAAGTGGTAGATGCTTTATCAACTGGACATTCAGAAGCTAGGTATGCCTTTTTAAGGTCATATTTTTATATCCTTATGTGTGTTTTTCATTTTTGAATATTAAGTGGAAAGAACGTTTCTTGTAGAAATCCTGAATATTATGGGGATGAGCATCTCAGAAATGCAGTAGATGAAAGTTTGGTACATAGAGCTGGCGTGAGTGCTACAAATTACGATTCTTCTTCAGTTCCACAGTCAGAGACTTTGAAGGAGACATCTGAAGCAACTCAAGGAAATCAATATGCATTTCCTTCATCTACACCTGGTTATAGCTATGAAAACACTCAACAGCTGAATGTTGCATTTAATAACCCACAGACAAGCACTCAGATGCAGAATATTGCTCCTTTCTCGAGTGTAATGGTAATGCATTACAATAATCTGAACTTTTCTCTTTAATGTACACTATTTTTGCATGATATATTGAATTTATTGTGGTCAAGGGTGGTTTGTCTGGAAGTTTTTATTTTTTTAGAGAGAAAGATTCAGTTTTATATCAAAGATAAGGATTTTATCAATGACTCTTGTTGTTCAAAGCTCTAACTAGGAATTTTTTTACTTTTCTATTCATTTTATGCATGAGAGATTGGTGTGCTGAAGAGAGAGAGAGTTTAAATTATTCATGTGACAGCCATGCTAGATAAATGGAACTATAGAGTGAAGATAATACTGTGAAGTACCCATTGCTTCATCTTTCTTTTTATTATTATCTTATCATTTGTGTAGCTGAGGTTATGTGTGGAATAATGGATATATACTGTTTCTGTGTACATATGTATGTGTGTTTATCTACTCAATTAGTTTGTGTTACCAACTTACTAGAACTAAACTTAGGAGAGAGTACCACATTATTGATCTGGTTATCTTTTTTTTTTTTATTACATTTTTGTTTACAGCAGGCATATACAAATTCTATGCCAAGCGCTTTGTTGGCCTCAACTGTTCAGGCTGGGAGGGAGACTGATCTTCCATACTCACCCTTCCCTGTGACGCAATCACTGCCCACAAAATACAGCAATGCAGCTACTTCTATTAGTGGTCCAAGCATTTCCATGTCAGAGGTACCCTGCTGCCATAGCATTCTTGAACTTGAAGTTTACCATGTTTTTCTCAAGATGTATTTGCTGATGAATTTAAGAAGTCATTTAACTGTTAATATATGGAAAAACTCTATAGTTCTTGCTTATCTGTAGGGGGGGGGGATATATATTTTTGTAAAATGAAATTGTTGAATTAACTGAAAAATGTGAGGCATACTCCTTACCTATCTCCATAACATCTGTTTTGGGATCTAGACATACACTTTCAAGTTCCGTTGTCTATAACGAGCTTTCAGCATACTCGTTCTGTACAGATGTAGGTTAAGATGTAGCATCACATAGAAGTGAAAGTGCAATGCATCTTTGTTTCACAAATCATGTGCAAAAAGCTTGCTAACTAGAGATCTCATTTGTTCTCCAGTTTTCAACCATTTCTCGTCCAGGATAATGAATTTGTTGATGGTGATGAGCATCTTGTGACAGATTTTTTTATACATGTTGCTCCTAAGCTGTATAGTAATTGCTATCTGTATCACATATTGAACAATGTCATGGGTTTAGCATTCAGCTGATGAGCTTACACATGTTAACTCATAGCTGACCTCATTGTTGTGATCTGTTAAGTTTGCATCTTTTGTCTTTTGATAGGGTCTATTTCTTTTGATTGAGGACAACAGCTGTTTAAATTAAATGAATCCATTATTGCAAAATATTGGATACAACATTATTAGGAGAAGAAATCTCATAACCATTCTTCAAACAAAATACTTTTTAACTTCAACACATCAAAACCAGTTGTCCTTTTCTTTGTAATTTCTCGCATTTCTGTAATTCTTGAATATAATATGATGATATTGGGGCATATAATGATAGAATTGACTTCATATTTTGGTGATTTGAGTTGGTTTCTTATAAGATGAAGATGTGATCTGGTTGGTTTAGAAAGTGAATAAAAAGAGTGAAATCACAAGAAATTTACATTTGAATCTAGTCTCAAACTTGGTTGGAGTGATATGATTTGATTGTTTCCCTCCTGATTATTGTCTGTCTTGTAAGGTTGTCTTAGAATGTGAATAAAACGAGTGAGATCACACACAAAAAAATATTATATAATGAATCTAGTTTCAAACTTAGTTGGAGTGTTATGGTTTGGTTGTTTCCTTCTGATTATTGGCTTGTAAACATGCCAGGCTTTGAGAGCAGGTGGTGTTTCTACACCTCAGCCAACTCCTCAGACTCTTCCTGGTGCCAACATTGCCACAGGACCTGCTCTTCCACAACACCTTGCTGTGCATCCTTATCAACAGCCTACCCTTCCTTTGGGACATTTTGCCAACATGATCAGCTACCCCTTCATGGCTCAGAGCTACACATATATGCCATCAGCCTTCCAGCAGACTTTTGCTGGTAATAACTCATACCATCAGTCGCTGGCAGCAGTGCTTCCTCAATACAAGAACAGTGTTTCTGTAAGCAGCTTGCCTCAGTCTGCTGCTGTTGCTTCTGGGTATGGATTCGGGAGTTCCACCAGCATTCCTGCAGGAAACTTTCCTCTGAATGCACCCACTGCCCCTGCAGGCACAACAATAGGCTATGATGATATTTTAGGTTCTCAATACAAGGATGCCAGCCACTTGATGTCACTTCAGCAGGTAATGCCTTTGCTCTTCACCTAGCATTGAAAAACTCTCATGAATGTTAATTACCTAGTCTGCATTGAATACACATCATCCATACAGGGACAGGTGTCATCACGAAAATTCTTATTTATATGTCCAAAATCTTTTTGTAGTTTTCCTTTTGTAGCTACCGGAAGCTTGAGTTTTGTGTGTGGTTATGATTAACATAAAGAAATTGTTTCATGGTAGATTATTCACTTCACTTGGTGCTACCCTCACATTCATGTGGGGCCCATTATCGCAGGTTCAACATGGATGTGAGGGAATATAGAAATGAGATGGCTGTAGTGAAAAATTCCTTTATCTCATTTGGATACTACTCTATCTTTAAGTACAAGTAGCTTTATTTTGTGTCTTCCTTTTGTTGTCAGAATGAGAATTCAGCCATGTGGCTGCATGGGCCTGGATCGCGAACAATGTCTGCCGTCCCTGCCAGCACATATTACAGCTTCCAGGGGCAGAATCAGCAGCCTGGTGGATTTCGGCAAGGTCAGCAACCATCCCAGCATTTTGGGGCTCTGGGGTACCCAAATTATTATCATTCACAAACGGGGATGTCTTTGGAACATCAGCAGCAGCAAAACTCAAGGGACGGGTCCCTAGGTGGTTCTCAAGGCCAACCTTCAAAGCAGGCTCAACAGTTATGGCAAAACAGCTACTAAATCTCATAACTTCCCGCTTTTTCAGGGTCATGTAGTGAGTTTTGAAAGTGGCCAATCGAAGGCATTCCTGCCGTCGAATAATTAATTGTAATGATTTGTTGGTGGTCGAGAAAGAGGCCTTGACTGGCTACTGCCCTGTGCTATGAGGTTGTATTCTTACTTATCATCTTGATCTGGTTAACTTAGGAACACGTGTGCTAATCTGGGTTAGTGGACTTTTTTATTTTCCTTCTTTGGGTCTCTCGTTCTCCCTCCCTTGTTATAGTGAAAGTTACCTCTTTTTCTGCTGGACACAGTTGAATCTGTAGTTTCTCTAAATCTATTCCGATCACCTGACCATGTATTTGTAGTCTTTTTACAAGAGTGCTAGCAGCAGCAGCTCGCCGCCTTTCTGTTTTCTTTTTTTATCTCAAATCAAGAACCATCATCTATTCTTGGTCATGATATTGCATTATACTGCGGGACTATCAAGACAGTCTGATTCCTCTGCCACTTGTTGCTAGATCATTCGGACAAAAAGACTACTGTTCAAGGCTCTCAACCTTTTATGGGTGTCAAACCATCGAAGCCCCGGAAGATTTTTTAAAATAAATTCAGCAAATATAGTCTAGATGGAAAGTAATGTACCATTCCGCTGTCAACAGAAGAATAATAATAATCTCATAAAGGCACTATTTTAAGCACCAAAACAGTCCCAAGCAAGGCGGTGGAGGAGGAAAATAAAGGCTGAGGAAAGACTGATTTTTTTTTTAACTTTGCCCTCACATATCTTCTCTTTCAAAGCTTGAAATGCACTCTTATTTATAGAAGATAAAGAGTGAAAGAGAGACATTTTATTTTTATTGGTGACAATCTTGACTCTTAATTCGAACCGAGTTGACCACTTTAAAATGACATTGAGTCTACTGTGTTGTCAATCAACTAGAAAGAACTATATTGGGGTATGGTCAAATATCAGGTTATCATGGTGGTGTATGGTTTATTTGATTTGGTTGAGAGATTAAGCATTAAATATTTTAAAAAGGTGGCCATCTAAGCAGTTTTCCGGTGAAAAAAATAATGAAGAAGATGAACAATAACCAGATGATATGTCTTCTGGTTCCTTCTTTTTACTATTTGGGTAAAACACGATGTCATTTTGGTCAAAATACATCGTTTCATTTAATGAAACGATGTCGTTTTGGCCTTTAAGGCTTTGATTTAGCAATTTGATCAAAGTTTAATTTGGTCCTCCGACTTTTAATTTCTTTCAATTGCACCTCTAATTAATCATAAACTTCTAAATTTATACAATTTTGTCCCTGCCAAATTTCAATATCAACCCCGAATTCTAGTGTTTTTCACATTAGTCATTAGTCTTAAATTTATGCAAATTGACCATTAAACTTTTAATTTTTTTCAATTTCACCCATGATTTCAATCAATTGAGTTCCCATAATTTGACATCTTTTGCAAAATGATCCTTATATGTGAGTTTCTTCAATTTAACCTCTAATTGATCCTAAAACTTTGATTTTCTTGCAATTTTACATCTGATGTGAACAAATTAACTTTGTAAAAATTAAGTTTGGTCCTCTAAAATTCCAATCTTCTAAATTAAGCTCAAATTGAGCTCTCAAACTTAAAACCTTAATAAAATTAATTTGACCCATTTAAAGTATAATTAAGCCCTTGCCCCTAATAAAATCCTTTAATTGTACTAAAATTAATTTTTAAACATAATTAAATTCTTAATTGGGCTCATGATTAAATCAAATTGACCTATTAAAAATTTAATTATGTCTCTGAGCTTAATATTTATACAAATTCATCCAAAAATCATTTAATTTCACCTTAAATCGTTATTGTTTCTCTAGTTTTATTATAAAGAGGTACAATTAGGCTCCTAATTTACCCAAAATTTCAGCTTGATTTTTGTGTATATTTGGAATCATCCTCGGCCTATTTTTGTCAAAATATTAATCTTCTTGCTATTATTTTTTTAAAAAAGGGTAAAATTTTGGAAAATAACCCAAAAATAATTTATAACAACCACTTAATTTTATTTTTTTGTAAATTCCAGCCAGAATTACAGATTCTAGCTAGATTCATATAATTCATCTAGATCTGGCTAAAAATAGTAGCTAAATATTTTTTTTTTAAGAATCACTAGAGAGACAATTTTTTAAGGGGGAAATGATTTTGCATATAAAATCAATTCAAAAATAATATCAATAACAATTAAAATATAAAATCAACATCCCTAATTGTCTAATGATAACTCTAATACCATTATTGGATTTCTTGAAACATATATAGGTAGTGAAAATGATAAATTTAATTTTTTTTAGGAGTCCTAAGTTTCGTTAGACAAATCTAAAATTGTTTAGGGTTTATATGATGATTACCTAAAGATCAGATGTTTTTTTCAGCTTTGAATAATTGTTTAAGGCTGAGTTATTGCAAACCTCAAGACAACTAAGCGGTTGGACTCTAATAGTAGAGAGAGATTACTATGTCTTTGAATGCAATCTCTTTTATTTTGTGTTTTCAGATGTTTTACAACTTACATAGTTTTTGTACTAAAAATAAGAGACATGATATTTTATTTATAGAGAAACCTGAAAACCCTATAAATAACAAAATATCAATTTAATATCACACATATTATTTCAGAAAAGTTTTAGAAATTTATTCAATCAAGTTCTTGTATAAATTACACTTTAGTTTTTAATTTTTAAAATTTATTTATAATCAAGTTATATTTAATTAATCATTTTATTTTAATTTTTACTCAATAATTTTAATGTATATGATCTATTAGATTCTCTGCTAAACCCATTCAAATATTACAATTAAAAAACAACAATACAAATCACGAGCAACATCCATACACGTCATAACAATTAAAAAAACACATTCTTTCCTTCTCCGCTCTTCTCGCTCTCCAAGCCCCAGGTGTCTTAAAAACACTCTATCCTAGGAGAGCGTCTCCTTCTATCATTCAGTAATAACTTTTGGAGATACAGTTTCAGGCGCCATTAGTAAGCAACTCTGTCTGATATCCTATCTGGAGGTCATCATGGAAGGTACCAAGTCCCTCTTAACCCATTTTTGGTTCTTTGTCTTTCGTCATTCTGATCTTATTCAATTTGATTTTGGCCGCCCTTTTAAGAACGACCCAATTGTTTATTTGCTGTTAATTTCTGTCCTGTTCCTTGTTCATGGGAACTTCAAAGGTTCTAGATTTGAAACAAAGCGAGCATAATATATATAGGATAGATGGTGGTAATTAGCTTATTCGATATTGTTATCTGTTAAGTGTTTTTGGTATCTGTGGACTGGGTGGTGAATGTGTGAATGCCCCTGTACCGACACTAGTTAAAAAGGCAATTTTGTTGGGATAATCAATGTCATAGGTGGTAGATCAAGTAAACTGAGGATATAAAAGTATAATTTCTTAAACAAGAGAGCCAAGTATAATCGTGATAGAGGATCCTTTTGACAATTTTTCTTTCACTTTTATATCATAGCAAACATTGTTTCTCCCCTGTACTTTTTTTCAAATAAATTTATTATGTGAAGATGATTTTTTTTCATCTTACAGCTCCAGTACTGAAGTGAACACGATGTGTAAGGGGTCATGTGGGGGTGTCATCAAATAGAAACCCGGTTTTCAAACTTGTAACTTTTTTGTATCAGCAGAGGTGTGTGATGGCCTGTGTCCAATTTAGTGCTTGAGTAAAATGCAAACCATTGTTTTTTCTTAAAAAATAAAACTTTATTCCGTGACTTGGATCTTCTTCGACTTGTTTATCTCACAAAACACAAAAGAGAAATGAAGAAAATCCATTCTATTTCAACCAAGCCCATAGCCAAGGGTGGCATTTCAGTGGCTTAAGCTTGCAATCTAAGAGGAAGCGAAACTTCTCAAATCTCTTGCAAGCAATTTTCAATTTTTTGTATCCTTCATTATCTATTTATTTCATTGATTATCTATTTATGCCTCTCGACAAAGTCATTTCATTCTACTCAAACCATTGATTTAAGAGATCAGCTTTGACAAAGGCATTTAAATGGTTAAAGTTCATACAGATTGAATGAATTAGTGGCCTTCTATATAACCTCAGAAAATTTTTAGAACCAGAATTTAAACAAAAAGAGAAGGAATGTATCTCGGTTGTGTATACATCTATATCATTCTCTCTCTCTCTCAACAAAAATGTATATATTAGTAACTATTAATACTTTTATTCCATTACACTTTCGTCCACCTTTACCTTGTCTGGATGGTGCTTTCAGATTTCATTTGCTCTTTTCCCTGTTGTCTTTGGTGGGTGGAGAGAATAAGGGAGTTCAGTAAATTTTCTTGTATAATATCGGTCTCATACAGTTCTTGAATAAGAAATGCATGTTTAGCGTTTGATTTGGCAGCACAATACATGCTATTCATAAGATCCTCATGTAGGATGCTTTAGTGAAGATCATCCTACTTTGTGCAATCTTTGAAGCATGTGGTTAAATATTAGATTGCTTTTGAGAATTTTATTTTGGCCACCCTTAGCAGTTGCAGCTTATGGCATAGTATTAGGACACAACTACTTGCATGTTGGATATGGGTTATTCTTGTTCATTGAAACAGTTTTGCTTCCTATGATAGATTTGGCTGCAAAGAAGTGTGTGCCATGCAACTCAAAGGATCTACAAGCCATGACTGAAGAAAGTGCAAATGACCTTCTATCGAAGGTTTTCATTTTGATTTGTGTTTTTGTTCATTTTTTCATGCAACCTCTTTTTTCAAGGTGGTATTTTTTAGGTTGCTGGGTGGAATTTGGTGAATGAAAATGGTACACTAAAGCTGAATCGTTCATGGAAAGTAAAGAGTTTCACTAAAGGGCTGGAACTATTCAAGCTTGTTGGGAATGTTGCTGAAGCAGAAGGTATGTATGCTCTTGTTGCTGGTGGATCTCACTGTTGTCTGATATATGAAATGACAATGTTCAATTATTTACTAGAAATTTTGAGCTTTTTACCTAGTCGAGTAACAGTATATGCAAATGCAGGTCACCATCCGGATCTTCATCTGGTTGGATGGAACAATATAACAATCGAGATATGGACTCATGCAGTGGGTGAGAACTTTGTGTCAAATCACATGGCCTCTCTTTTCAAAGTTATTTTTCTATATATTTACGTGCAAGTGACAATTCCAATGCCCTCTACTCTCTCATCGCTGAAGCTATGTTCTGAGAACACCTTCCTTTGTCCCTTTGTTGTAAAGAAATGTTCTATTTACACCTCTTTCTCCACTGTCCTTTTGCTTCGCTGGTTCAGTAACAATGTAAGCCATGAAATTAAGTAAGATGGTTGAAGCTTAAATACGAGTATAACTATGAGTATGTTGCTTTGCCAGATTTCTTTCTTCTCTAATTTCTGTCAACTAATGATGTTATATGAATTGGGAGAGAGGATATTATGCTTATGAAGTGAAGTGCTTGGACAAGTGGGGAAGGGCCATTCTGCAAGTTAGTAGGAGTTTAGCCATATTTTCTGATTTTCATTTGATCTTGAAAGTGGGTGCCTGAACAAAGCTGAAAAAGGTTATGCAGAGTAGCTACTCATTTATTAAAGTAGTTTGCCTTTTGTGTCATATTTCTGATTGGCATGCATCCAAAAACGAATCTGAATTTCTTCGAAGCAGGAAAACCTCACTTGACTGTGAACTTCTGATGGTAGAATCTAGCGGAGTGAAATAAAGAATCATCTGTGGGAGTTAGAAATTATGCTGATATTGATCCCACATACTCCATTCTTAAATTTTTTTTATTTGTAATTAATAATATTGGTCTTATCATGATCCATGCTTTCACAGGTGGACTAACAGAAAACGACTTCATACTTGCTGCTAAGATAAATGGGCTTAACCTGCACCACCTACTGAGGAAGAAGGCTGCTGCTTGACTTGTAAATACAATTAGACTTCAGTTTTTGGTTAATAGTCTTATCCAAAGGTATGAGGAAAGACTTTTTTTTTTCCTCTCCAGTTTGTTAGATATTCTAAGTTTTGACTTGAGTTCTGCATAAATGGGTGACTTGGAGGCTTTGCAAACATATATCTTGGTAGTTGTAGCATACACTGATTTTAAAGATGAGCATTGAGAGTTGTAAAAGAGGTTTGTAACTTCATTTAGGGTTTGCCAGTAGGATTCATCGTGCTTTTGGTTTGCAGGCATGTCTTTAAGCATCCACCGTTTTCCAATGGGATCTTATCTTTTAACTTTGGCAACTTCTCCCACCCACCACCTCACCACAAAACACCCAATGTGGTTAATAAACTAGGTCCAAAATGCAAATCCTAGCTTAAGTTTTCTTATTTTTTTCAAAGTCAACTTTTTGACTCGGCTAGGTCTTATCTAGGTTTGTTTGAGTTGATTGTGTCAATAAGGTTTTCAGTTACATTTTGAAGACATCACACATGAATCCCCTTTGCCCCCCCAGCTGGTATGGTCTCTGTATGCCTTTTTTTATTCGTTTGTTGGGTTTTTTCTTTTTAGACTCACTTAAAGATCCACGAAGAAGTGGAGCAAATCCAACAAAAATCCATGGAGGTGGAGTCATTGAATTTTGTTGCTTGGAAAAGACAACATTGATGCATGATAAATTTGGTTCAATAGACATGATAATGCTGTCCAGTTCTCTGTTGTATTCTGCAATTCGTTGGAGAAGACGATTGAAAGTCCTGGGAAATAGAAAGAAGGATGCGCTACATGAAAAATCAATGTATGCTAAATGGTTAAAAACATGTATATATAAGCTCATTATGTACTTTTCATGTTTACTGTGAAAATTAGTTGAGTAATCACTGAAACTACAGTTTGTGACGGTTTTCTTTTCATTGTTGGTATTTATTCATGGCAGTCAAAAGTCCATAATTAGTATATACTGTGAAATTACTGTGCGAGACTGATTTTATTTACATTTTTTTTATTTAGATTAAGATTTTTAATTTAATTAATATTTTACTATCTATAAATTATAATGTTAGATGAATTTTTGTTAGATAGTGTTTTGTATGCTAGACAAAGATGGATTTTACATGACAATTTTTTTATGAAGTTTGGTGTATATTTGGTACAAAAATCAATTTGCTTTTCTAGTATAGAAATTTTTGTCCTACTAAAAGAGGTATGATGAACTTGTTCAATTCTCTACAGAAAAGTTAACTCGGGTTGATTCGGGTCAATGTATAAATAAAAATAGTTGTTATTATAGTTTTGTAACCTGATTAGAGGGTTGACCTGTGACAAGGCCAATGTCACATGTCGGGTTCACCATTGACATTGGTCAACAAAAAAATAAAAATATTATTATAGTTTTAAAATTTGATTAGAGGATCGACCTGGAGTAAAGCCTGGGGCACGGGCCAGGTTGATTATTGATCTAAGTCAATAAGATGATAAAAGTGGTTATTATTATAATTTTAGAACCTGACTAGGAGGTCGACTTGAGGCTAGGCCTGGGTCACGGATTGAGTCGGGTTGACTATTAACCTATGTTAACAAAATAATAAAAGTAGTTATTATCATAGTTTTAAAACTCGATTACAATGTTGGCCTGTGGCAAGGCTTAGGTAATGGGTTGGATTGACCATTGACCAGGATCAACACAATAATAAAAGTAGTTATTATTATAATTTTAAAATCCAGCTTAAGGATTGACCAAGGCAAGGGCTAGGTTCTGAGTCGAGTTGACCTTTGACCCTGGTCAACATAGGAATAAAAATGGTTATTATCATATTTTGAAACTTGATTTGGTGGCTGACTTGGGTTTGGCTGACTATTGACCCGAGTCAATGTAATGATAAAAGTTATTATTATTATAGTTTTTAAAACACAACTTGGGGATCGACCTGAGGCTAGGCTTGGGTTACGGGTCGATTTAACCATTGACCCGAGTCAATATAAGGATACAAATGATTATTATATAGTTTTAAAACTCGACTCGGGGTCGACTTGAGACCAGGCTCGGGTCATGGGTCAGGATGACCATGGATCAATATAAGTATAAAAATGATTATTATCATAGTTTTAAACCCAACTATGGGGTCAATCTAGGACAAGGTCTAAGTCACGGGTAGGGATGGTCAATCTAGGTCGACTCGAAGTAATATAAGAATAAAAATGATTATTATAATAATTTTAAAAACTTGACTCAAGGGTCAACTTAGGACAAGGCCTGAGTCACGGGTTGGGAGAGTTAAATCGGGTTAATCTAGGTCAACATATGAATAAAAGTGATTATTATCATAGTTTTAAAACCCAACTTGGAGGTTGACTCGGGTAAGGCCTAGATTACAGGTCGGAAGGGTTAACCTGGGTTGATCTAAATCAATGTATGGATAAAAGTTATTATTATAGTTTTAAAACTTGATTAGAGGGTCGACCTAGGATAAGACTTAGGTCATGGGTCAGAAGGGTCAATTCGAGTTGATCTAAGTTAAAAAAATAATTAAAGTAACCTCATTTTGACAAAAAAAATAAAAAAAATTGATGGATTTTTTACGCGTGTTTTATCCCTGGTCACAAGTCAACCTATGTTTTTAAACGAGTCATGTCATATCAATCTTTTCTTTATTTTTTCTTAAACTCAAACCGGTCCAAGCACATGGTCGGTCGGGTCCTATCTAATGTCTACTAAGAACAAAATAAGACATTATCCAGTTCAGTCCAAAACACACCAAACAGAAGATAAGATAGTTATTTGTCATTCCAGTTCAATCTAATCAATATTTTCCAGTATACCAAACACTTTAGTTAGGTAAGTTTTAATTATGAATCATTTTCTATAAAGAATTTTATGTTTAAAACTAATAGAAATAAGGATGTCTAGTTTAGTTTGAGATTAAGATTCAGAAAATATTAGAGATTTTCTCTATTCTCATAAAGTGTTTAGGCTTGTAACCTTAAAGCTTGAGAACCCTAGTTTCTATTCATGCTATATGTCGTGTTAATTGGTATCATAACAGGTTGGCCTCTTTGATAAGCAAAGTGGAGGCCATTCAGGGCACTGTACGGGCTGAGAAGTAGAAACTAGATTGTTTTGCTCTAGCATAAAACAAATAATAGATCATTTGGAGCAAGCCGTAACACAAGTAAGGATGGTGAAAATGAGAGGAAGTTGCCTGGAGATTTAGCTCAAGACAAACCTAACTCTAGACTTATTCCTAAATTTAATGAGATTCTATTTTATAATGAGAGATCTTTTTTAAAAAAATATTTATTAACTAATTAATAGAGTTGAAAGCTTACTTTTATTTCAACAAGGTTCCTTATCATCAAAAGATAGGACTTATCGCACACAAACTTTCTTATAGTGTAGAGAATGGTGGTTTGAATTTCTAGACTTTAGAACTCGTATTGATATGTTTTTAATTATGTCTTGGCAATATTTGACACAATCATCAAATTTGAAGTTTATACAAAATGATTATGAAGAAATTTTATGTTGGGCAGATAAACAATTAGATTGTTATTATTTTATTTTTGCTCAACCTTTTAAAACAATAAGGAAGAAAATGATAGAGGAGATATCGTCTCTTCAAAGTAGTCATTTCAACGGTGACAACATTGCTGCAAATATAACTCAACTTGTCATTGTTTCATCTTCTAATGTTAAAGAAGTCAAGAAAGCTTTCAAATTAGGACATCATGGACATGATAATTTCTAACAATTCTTTTAAAGACTATCTTGAAGTTTCTTTATATATAAATGTTGAAGTATTGCAAGTCATGGATGATAATGAGGTCAAAGTTTGAAAAAAAGAGAGGATATGTTAAAGAAC
>Ga0307515_10009956_pt1 | contig 18302 bp, 11 predicted proteins | sample 17_EM_MG_FD_194513 | JGI IMG/M metagenome (GOLD analysis project Ga0307515, IMG submission 194513) | Populus trichocarpa ectomycorrhiza microbial communities from riparian zone in the Pacific Northwest, United States - 17_EM | ecosystem: Host-associated > Plants > Roots > Unclassified | place...
CCGGCTACATCCGCGCCCACCACCTCGACCATCCGGTGATCGTCGGACACAGCCTCGGCGGCTTCGTCGCGCTCGACCTCGCGCGCATGTATCCCGATCTGGCCGGCCGCCTGATCATCGTCGACATGCAGCCGTTCATGCCGGCGGCGACCAGTCCGGGCGCGACCGCCGAGTCGATGCGCGCCGCGGCCGATACGATGCGGACGTACGTCATGAGCCTCACGGACGCGGCGTTCGAGCAGCTGCAGCGCGACAGGCTCCCGAAGATGATCACCGATCCGGCGAAGCAGGAGGTCGCGCTCGGCTGGGCGATGCGCTCGGATCGCGCGGCCTTCATCGAGGCGCTGATCGAGCTGATGACCACGGATCTGCGGCCGCAGCTCGGGACGATCACCGCGCCGACGCTGGTGATCGGGACCTGGACCGGCTGGGGCGGCAGCCGCGAAGACAGCGAGCGCGAGTACGCGCAGCAGTACGCTGCGCTACACGGCGCCAAGCTGGTCGTCGCCGACACCGCCAAGCACTTCGTCATGTTCGACGACCCGGCGTTCCTGTTCGCCCAGATGGACAACTTCCTGCGGTGACCGGCCGCCGCACCCGTCGGCTGGCCCGCGCCGCTGCGCCGCTGCGCGCATGCTGCCGCTCGCCCACTGCCCCGCTCGCCCACTGCCCCGCTCGCCCACTGCCGCGTTGCTCGAGCCACATCCATCGCGACGCTGGGCGGACCTCGGAAGAACGCCCGGCTGGCCTGTGACTGGCGCGCCACGGCCGACCAGGCTGACCAGGACGCCCCACTCAAGAACGGATGTAGTGGTGACGCTCGAACGAACTCTCCGTCGGCAGGACCGCGGGCACGTGTACCAGGTGGTCGCTCTGGTTGGACGTCAAGGCAGCCCTCGGCCGTGGGCACTTCGCGGTGTCGACATCGGTGTGGTGCCTACCGACGAGTCAGTGCGACCGCCGTCGGCTGCGCTTGCTCGACCCGGCGCCGGGCACGTGTACCGGGTAGTCTGCGCTCGGCCTGGGCGTCAAGGCTGCCCTCGTTCCTCGGCGCTTCGCGGCCTTGACTCCGGCCTCGCTTCGACTGGAGAGCCTGTGCGGCAGCCGCTGGCTGCCCTTGCTCGAGGAGCAAGGGTGGCTGTCTTCCTCGGGAACGAGGTCGCGGTAGACCGTGCCTCAGACAGTAACGCGCTCGAAGCGCATCGAGAGGAAGACAGCCATGAACCATGTTGCCATCGATCTGGGAGGACGAGAATCACAGATTTGCGTGCGTGGTGCGGATGGGACGATCCTCGAGGAGAAACGGCACGCGACGAGGTCCCTCGGCAAGCTGATGAAGCAGTGGCCGCCAAGCCGGATCATTCTCGAGACGTCGGCCGAGGCATTCCGCGTCGCGGATGCAGCGAAGGCTGCTGGCCACGAGGTGCGGGTGGTTGCTGCCACGCTGGTGAAGACGCTCGGGGTCGGTGCGCGCGGGATCAAGACGGACCGACGCGACGCGCAGACGCTGAGCGAGGTGTCATGCCGCATCGACTTGCCGTCGGTGCACATCCCGACCCCCGCATCGCGCGAGCTCAAGTCGATGTGTGGGGCCCGCGAGGAGCTGGTCGAGGTTCGCACGAAGCTGGTCAACAACGTTCATGGCTGGCTGCGGGGGCAGCTGTGGCGAATCCGGTCGGGCGTACCGGCGACGTTCCCGGAGCGCGTTCGGACGCACGCGAGCTCGCTGTCGGCGGAGCTGCCGCCGCACGTCGCCCGCAACCTCGAGGTTATCGAGCTGGTGAGCCAGCAGGTTCGAGCAGCCGACGCGCAGCTTCGCGAGACCGTGAAGGCCGACGCGACCTGCCGGAACATGATGACCATCCCCGGGGTAGGGCCTGTGACGGCCGCTCGGTTTCGCGCCGCACTCGACGACGTCACGCGGTTCCAGTCCGCACACGCGGTGCAGTCATACTTGGGCCTGGCGCCTGGAGAGCACTCGAGCTCGGAACGTCAGCGACGCACGGGCGTGACCAAAGCGGGGCCTGCGGCGGTCCGGCGGATGTTGATTCAGGGGGCGTGGGCGGCGTTCCGCATGCGTCCCAACGAGCCCATGGTGCAGTGGGCACGGACGATCGCCGAGCGCCGGGGCAAGTACATCGCCATCGTCGCACTGGCGAGGAAGCTCGCCGGGATCATGTTCGCGCTGTGGCGGGACGGAACGACGTATCGGCCAGCACGCAGCGCGACGAAGACTACTGCAGAGAGCACGGGGACCGCGGCCACCATGTAGCCGGGTGCTCCATCACTTCAGGTGTTGGCTGTCCAACGGCGGTAAGCGCGAACAGGGCTGCCGCGCTCGACGAACTTCTCGTCGATGACGCTGTACTCACGAATGCGCCGCCGCCTACGGACTCCGCTAATGCGCCGACGAGCGCGAATAGTCGATCGAGACAGCACGACACCCCTTCCTGGACCGCGACCACCTGGAGAGCGTCAGCCACGCTGCTGGCATGGGCACCGATGAAAGAAACATCGGCGGTCGAGAGTAGTTTGTGCTTGACGCCGAGCCCACTACATAGTCAATCCTGTGCCCTGCGACGACGCCCTTCCGGAGATGTTTAGGGATGTCCGGAGACGGAGACCGGTGACTCGCGACGTCGAGAGGCGCGGTATGGCAACGACGCCGAGCAGAGAATCCCGCCACGCCGGCCGTCCCCGACAGAGCGCGGGGCGCGTCCGCGGCCTCGTTCGCGCCGATGGCGATAACGGCCGGAGAGACCTCGGGAGAGCGCACGCCGGCTTGTGACCGGCCGCGCGTAACTGACACAGCAACCGCGTGGCGCGCCCGCTCAATCCTGTGCTCTGCGACGGCGCTCCTTCCGGAGATGTTTGGGATGTCCGGAGACGAAGATCGGTGAACGCGGCAGATCGCAGCGAGTCATCGAAGGATGCGGTGTTGCTCGCCACCAAATGACACCGTGAAGCGATCCGCCGTGAGACCGCGCCCTCGAATACTCCGATCGGCCGGTCGATCCATTTGAGATCCGAATGCCCCTCTCCGAGTGGCCATCGATGGACGTGGCGTAGGGCGGCCATCAATTTGATGGCCACATTCAACTGCAGCATTCATCGGCGGTGCGAGTTGCTCGACCTCGACGCCAGCGGACACCTTTGCTCGAGTGGGGCATGCGAGACCTCACGGCGCCTCAGTCATTTTGTTGACAATCATACTGGCCATCGAAATCGAGTATGTTAGATAGGGCGACGAGTGCTGGTGCGCGAAAGGACAAGCAGTCATGTCGTTGAGCTCTGACAGGACCGATGAGGCGAGCGAGGTTGCAACGACCGGGCGTGGACCTATCGAATGGCAAGATCTCGATCGCCGGCTGCGCGAGTACGTGCGGCATCGCGCGACGCTGGATGCCGCCGAGATGTTCGACCTGGTGAGAGCCGAGCAGCTCAAGCTCCACTTCCACCACGGGTTCGTCAGCATGTACGAGTACATGGAGCGCTTGCTCGGATACGGCCCTCATGCGGCGCGCGAGCGGATGCGCGTGGCGCGCTCCCTCGTGGCGCTGCCGGCGACCACGGCTGCGCTGTCGCGCGGCGAGTTGAGCTACTCCGCTGTGCGCGAGTTGACGCGGGTCGCGACCGCCGAGACCGAGACCGACTGGCTGGCGCAGGCCCAGGGTCGCGCCGTGAACGAGATCGAACGCCTGGTCGCCGGTCACCAGCCCGGCGATCGTCCCGAGGATCCGACCTCGCCGGATCTGCGCCCGCGCGTGGTGCGGCTGGAGTTACCGCCACAGGTCTACGCGCTGTGGCGGCAGGCGCGCATGGTCGTCGCGGCGGAGCGCGGTGCCGAGATCTGCGACGCCGACTTCGTCGAGACGATCTGCCGCGGCGCGATCGCGCCGGGTTCCGGGGAGGCCGGGCCCACGCACCAGATCGCCTACCAGCAGTGCCCCGACTGCCGGCGCGCGACGCAGAACGGCGCCGGCCGCGAGATCGACGTCAGCCCCGAGGTGTTCACGCGCGCGTCCTGCGACGCGAAGAACCTCGGCTCGCTCGACGCGGTAGCACCTGAGCGGGCCACGACCACTGTGACGCCACGCCTCCGCGAACAGGTGTTCGCGCGCGATCATCATCGCTGCACGGTGCCTGGATGCCGATCCGCAAGAAACCTGGACGTGCACCACATAATCGAACAAGCCCAAGGTGGCAAACACGAGCTGTTGAATCTTTGCCTATTGTGCTCAGGTCACCATTCCGCACTTCATGAGGGCCTGTTGACGTTGCAGGGCGAGGCACCTTACCATCTGGCGTTTCGCTGGACCTACGGCTCACCGCTTCCGGTTGGCCTCGATCCCAAGGAGCGCGAGGCGATGATCCTGGAGCGAGTTCGCAAGATATTCGAGCCAGATGGTGCGAGTTCGTCCATGCCGGACAACCGGCAGGTCGCGCGTCCCGGCTGGGACCACGAGTCCGTCGATGCGCAGGCAACCTTGCTGGGGGCATGCCGTGCGGCGCCGGACATTGACATGGTGTCCCAGCCGGGACGTTGAGCGGGGCCGCGCGGCCACTTGCTGCCCTGTGATGATGCGTCGCTGCAACCTGGGCGCGGTGGGTGGTGCCGCGATCCCAGCTGGGACTGGGCGCCTATCGATGCACAGGCAACTCTCCTGAGGATGCCTGCCACACCGGAAGATCGGCGCGCCGAGGCGGAGCCGGGTCACCGTGGGCACCGCGGAGAAAGGGCACGCGGCTCGCTGCGTCCACCAGCCTTCTTCTCCGAGATCCCGAAAATCATCCGAAAGGAGCGTCGTGCAGGGCAGTGGGTTGTGAGCAGGCGCGCCATGCAGGGGCCAGGTCAGCCGCGCGCGGCTGGTCACAAGCCGGCGGGCGCTCTTCCGGGTCTCTTCCGTCTCATCATGCCCGACTGCGACCCGAGGAGGCTGGTAATCACGGCAGCGCTGGTCGAGCAGCGTTGCGAGGGTCAGCCTGGTGGCATTCCATCGAGGCGCTGCGCCACGTGCGATATCGCCCGCCAGGTCGAAGCCTGGCGTCGCTGCGGCGCGCGGCACAGGTTCCAGGTTGGATTCGTCACATGCGATCGTCAATGGAATCCGTTGTTTGCCGGTCATTTCCCGTGCGGTTTCTCATCGAGCAGTGAAACATGCCGATCGTACCCGTGATGACCACCACGTGAGATGACAAGATGCGCGCACTCTACCACTTGTCCGTCGTCGGGATAGTCGCCGTGCTGGCCGCGTGCTCGGGAAGCTCGGGCACATCGCCGCCGGATGCGGCCGCCAGGTGCGGAAATCTCATCGTCGAGTCCGGAGAGCAGTGCGACGATGGCAATGCGGTGAACGGCGACGGCTGCGATAACAGCTGTCTGATCTCTGTGTTCACGTACCTCAAGGCCTCGAACACGGACAGAAACGACACGTTCGGCAGGAGCATCGCGCTGTCGGCCGATGGCTCGACCCTGGCGGTCGGGGCCCCGCTCGAGAGCAGCACAGCGACCGGCATCGCTGGTAACCAGGCCGATAACTCTGCCGGCAGATCCGGCGCCGTTTATGTGTTCGCTCGCCGCAACGGGAGCTGGAGCCAGCAGGCCTACGTCAAAGCATCCAACACCGACGCGGATGACCAGTTCGGCTGGAGCGTCGCGCTGTCGGCGGACGGTTCCATCCTCGCGGTGGGCGCTCGCGTCGAGTCCAGCGCGGAGATCGGCGTCGGCGGTGACCAGGCCAGCAATTCCGCCGCCGGCGCCGGCGCGGTCTACGTATTCGCGCGCAGCGGCACGATGTGGAGCCAGGAGGCCTATGTCAAGGCGTCCAACACTGGCGAAGGTGCCAACTTCGGTATCAGCGTCGCGCTGTCGGCCGACAGCACGACGCTCGCGGTGGGCGCTGAAGGAGAAGCCAGCGCTGCGACCGGCATCAACGGTGATCAGTCCAGCACTGCTGCCACCAACTCCGGCGCCGTCTACGTGTTCACGCACACCGGGACAAGCTGGGTCCAGCAGGCGTACATCAAGGCGTCCAATACTGACCGCGAGGACAGGTTCGGCGGGAGTGTCGCGCTGTCGGCCGATGGCTCGACGCTGGTGGTGGGTGCCCTCGACGAGGGGAGCGCGGCGATCGGCGTCGACGGCGACCAGGCCAGCAATACCAGCGTCGCGTCCGGGGCGGCGTACGTGTTCACGCGCACCGGACCGACCTGGTCGCAGGCCGCATACCTCAAGGCATCCAACACCGATGACCTCGACCACTTCGGCTGGAGCGTGGCGATCGCGGCCAACGGCGCAACCGTTGCCGTGGGCGCCGCGTTCGAGGCCAGCGCAGCGACTGGCATCAACGGCGACCAGACCGACAACGCTGCGCTCGGATCCGGCGCGGCGTACGTGTTCACGCTCAGTGGAACGGCCTGGAGCCAGGAGGCGTACGTCAAGGCGTCCAACGCCAGCGGCGGCTTCGGGTGGGGCGTCGCCTTGTCGATCGATGGTTCGCGCCTTGCGGTCGGCGCTGCGCTCGAAGCCAGCGCAGCGACCGGCCTTGGCGGCACCCAGACCGACGGCTCTGCGCCCGGATCCGGCGCGGCGTACGTGTTCACGCGCAGCGGCACGGCATGGAGCCAGCAGGCGTACGTCAAGGCATCCAACACCGGCCAGGGTGACAACTTCGGTTCCTGCGTTGCGCTGACGGCCGCCGGCGCGACGCTGGCGGTGGGCGCCGATGCTGAAGCCAGCGCGGCGACCGGCGTCGCTGGGGGCCAGGCCGATGACTCGGCACTGTTCTCTGGTGCCGCTTATATCGTGACCGGGTATCGCTGAGCAGCCCATGAAGCCGGACCCGGGCGCGGCGGCCGGTCACTCCATCCGGCCGGTGGTCGACAGCTTGCCGAGTTCGCGGTACTCGAGCTGGATCGCGCGGATCAGGTAGCTCTGGCTCAGCGGGCGCTCCTCCTGGGCGGCGAGGAACGCGGCGCGCAGCGCGCTGTTGCGGATGTAGCCGCCGGACAGCGGGAAGCGGTGGGCGAGGGCGGCGAAGTCGAAGTCGCCCGCGGTCGGGGTCTCGGGCGGGACGTGGGCGGCCCACAGCCGGGCGCGCATCTCCTCGTCGGGGAACGGGAAGTGGAGCCGCAGCGACATCCGGCGCTTGAACGCGGGGTCGATCGAGCCCTCGAGGTTGGTGGTCAGGATGCAGATGCCCTCGAACGAATCGAGCCGCTGGAGCAGGTAGTTGACCTCGAGGTTGGCGTAGCGATCGACCGACGACTTGACCTCGGTGCGCCGCGCGAACAGCGAGTCGGCCTCGTCGAACAGGATCACGACCTGGCCGTCCTCGGCGGCGTCGAACACCTCGGCCAGGTTCTTCTCGGTCTCGCCGATCCACTTGGACACCACGCGGGACAGGTCGACCCGGTAGAGCTCGAGGCCGAGCTCGTGGGCGATCAGGCCGGCGACCATCGACTTGCCGGTGCCGGGCGGGCCGTAGAACAGCGCCGACAGCCCGCGCGACGTGGTCATCTTGGCGTCGAACCCCCAGCGATCGTAGACCGTGCGGCGGTGGCGGACCCGGCCGATGAACTCCTTGAGCGAGTCGAGGATGTCCTCGGGGAATGCGACCTGCTCCCAGCGCGCGAGCCGGGTGACGTGCGACGCGACGTGGCCGAGGCGGCGCGCGATGTGCTGGGTCGCGGCGTCGATGATCGCGGGACCGGCGTCGTCGGGAGGCGCGTGGGAGGCATCGGCCTGGAGGTGCTGGCCGCGGGTCGCGACCTCGGTGACCACGCGCTCGATCACGCCGGGGCCGATCCGGAAGCGCTGCGCGAGATCGGCGACGTCGGCGGCGCCCAGGCCGCTGCGCGCCAGGGCCTCGCTCCACAGCAGGGTGCGGTCGGCCTCGGACACCGGCGGGAACTTGATCGAGACGTAGCCCGGCTCGAGCGGCAGCGAACCCTCGGGGGTGGTGCGGATGACGATCGGCCCGGGGTGCATCCGGATCACCTCGGTGATCGCCTCTTGACCCTCGCTGCCGCTGGTGTCGACGGTCTCGAGCCCGGAGATCACGGGGATCGCGCGGCGGAGCAGGGCGCGGACCAGCTCGGCGCGCAGGCCGACGGCGAGCCGGTTGGCGGCGCGCGGCAGCCGGCTGGCGTCGATCGCGGCGACCCGGCGGCTGACCCGGGCGGCGAGCGCGGCGATCACCGAATGCCGCCCGGCGCCGCGCCGGCCGCGCAGCACCAGGCGCAGCGGGGCCTCGGGCGGCCGCGGCTCGGCGAGCAGGAGGACCAGCTCGCGCTTGAGCTCGTCGGGCAGGCGCAGCTCGGCGAACGATCGCGTGGCGTCGCGCAGCAGCGTGACCCCGGTGGTGGCGCCGGCCTCGCGGCCGCGGATCCGATCGACCAGCACCGGATCGGCCGACAGCTCGGCGAACAGCGGCGAGTCGCCGGCGGCGCGGACCAGGCCGTAGCGGATCAGCGGCGCGTCCGGCGCGAGCTCGGCGGCGACCTCGGCGCGCATCCGCGGATCGCCGGCGGCGACGAGGACCTCGACGAGGAAGCGGTCGACCAGCGAGCGGTGCTCGTCGTTGGCGAGCACGCCGTAGAGCCGGGCGATCTCGCCGCGGATCAGCGGCGCGATCACGACCAGCAGGATCTGGGTCGCGGTCGGCGACAGGTTCATCTCGCGCGCGAGGTCGACGTACGGCAGCGGCGTCCCGGCGGCGATCGTGGCCGCGGCGCGCGCGGCGGTGCGCTGCGAGGTCTGGACCAGCCGCTGCTCGGCGTCGGCCAGCAGGTCCGGGGCGTAGCCGCCGGTGCGGCCGAGGATCGCGAGGACCTCGCGCTCGAACGGCCGCTGGTCCTCGGCGGGGCTCGAGAGCAGGCCGGTGTTCCAGGCCTCGGCGATGGCGCGCGCGGCGCGCAGCTCGATCACGTGGACCAGGTCGTCGACGTGCTCGCGGGCGAGCTGGTAGGGCGGCGCGTCGGGCGGCACAGCGATCCGCAGCGGCGGGAGGTCGCTGCCGAACGCGCGCGGCAGGACGTCGGGCACGACGATCGGCGGGGCCTGCGGCGCGGGCTCGTCGAGCAGCGGCGGCACGTCGGCGGCGTCGGCCGGCGCGGCGACGATGGGCGGGTAGGCCGCGGCGTGATCGGGCTGGGCGGCGGGGCCGGGGCCATGCCCGGGGCCATGATCGACACCGTTGTGGCGGCTGTCGTCGGTCTCGGGGCTCTCGACGCCGGGCGATACCGGGGCCTCGGGCGCCGCGGGCGGCGACGCGCGGCGCGCGTTGGCCATCAGCTCGGTGTACGCGGTGTGGATCAGCGGCGCGCGGCCGGTCTCGTCGGGCGGCCCGAGGAATGCGACGAACTGGCCGTCGCTGTCGAGCGCGAGCTCGGCGATGTCCGCCGGGGCGGTATGGCGCTCGGCGATCCGGCCGTACCGCAGATCGATCGCGATCAGCTCGTCGCCGGCGGCGACCAGGGCGATGCCGCGGTTCTCGGCGAACGCCCAGCACCGCGGCGCCGGGATCGCGACCTGGTGCAGCATGCCCCGCGTCGGGTGCAGCACCACGAACTGCGTGCCACCCGCGCCCTGGGTCAGGATCGCGATCGCGCGGCCGGCGAACAGGCTGCACGCCGCCAGCGGCGTCGACTTGTCGAGCACCGGCAGGCGGAGCAGCTCGCCGCGGCTGGCGTCGATCACGCGGAGCTCGCTGGAGATCGCGAGCAGGTGGCGGCCGGACAGCGGGAACAGCGCGCCGGTCGCCTTGATCGGCGTGGTCGACACCTTGTCGTCGACCGCCTGGGCGATCAGGCTGGGCTCGCCGAGGACGAGCGCGGTCACCGCGTGATCGCCGGCCGCCGGCGCGATCTGCCGGGCCTCGGGCCCGACCGGGATCGCGGGCAACCGCGGCCGCAGCCCGGCGAGCGCGTAGCGATCGATCGCGGTGCCGCCGCGCGGCAGCACCCACAGCGAGTCGCCGACGCACGCGAAGTCGGCCGCGCCGTCGGGCAGGGCGACGCGGTGGCGCGGCGACGTGCCGAGCGCGTCGATCAGCTCGACGGCGTCGGGCAGCCGGTGCGCGACGAACCGCCCACTTCGCGACAGCGCGATGTTCCGCCGATCACCTGCCACCATGTCCGCCCATCGTAAGAGGTTCTGCGCGCCCGAGCCAGGCGCGAGGAGCCCGCGGGTCCCGCCGGCTCGCGGATGGATGCGCCATGTGGGAAAGACGCAGACCGCCGGGAATCTTCCCGGGCGGCGGAAATCCAGGCGGTTGCCGGCGGCAGGGGTTGCCGCGGTTGCGCCTGAGGGAATCGCCGATGGCACCCCGCGTCAGCGCGGGCGCGGGCGCAGTGCGGCGAGGCTCCACAGCAGCCAGACCAGGCCGTAGCCGCCGCCGGCCGCGGCCAGCCACCAGGTCGCGGCGGCCTCGCCCCGGGCGTCGGCGATCAGGCCCGCGGCGATCGCCGACACGCCGATCCCCAGGGTCGCCAGGCCGTAGTCGAGCGACAGCACGCGGCCGCGGAAGTGGTCGGGCGTCTCGCGCTGCAGGCCGTAGGTCGACAGCGACCACTGCGCGCCGCCGCCGAGGTGCGCGAGGGTCACGAGGACCATCGCGGCGAGGAACAGGCGGCTGATCGGAAACACGGCGTAGATCGCGCAGTAGGTCAGGGTCGACGCGCCGCATACCCAGATGATCGCGCGCCGCCCCGGCGTGGCGCCGACGGCGACGCGCGCCAGCATCGGTCCGAGCATCGAGCCCAGGCCGCGCGCGGCGAACAACAGGCCGGTCGCGATGCTGGTGCCGGCGAACTGCCGCGCCGCGAACGCAGGCAACAGACCGACGATGCCGTTGGCCGAGCTCACGCCGACCTTGGCGAACACCAGGCGCAGCACGATCGGCGTGGACCGGATGTAGCGGATCGCGTCGCGCACCGAGCCGGTGTCGCGCCCGGTGGTCGGCTGCTGCATCGGGCGGCGGATGCCGGCGTACAGCCAGGCCGAGGCCAGGAACGACGCGGCGTCGATCAGGAACGCGGTCCGCCGGCCGAACAGCTCGGCGACCAGGCCGCCGATCCCGGCGCCGACCATCAGCATCGAGCCCCACACCGCGCCCATCAGCGATTGCGCCGACGCCAGGTCCTCGGCGTCGACCAGGTTCGGGGTCGCGGCGCTCGCGATCGGATCGGAGAAGCTGGCGCCGACCGCCAGCGCGATGACCGCGGCGACCGCCAGGGGCGTGCTCTGCCACTCGGCCGCCAGACACAGCGCCAGCGCGAGCGGCACCCGCACCAGGTCGGCGATCACCAGGATGCGCTTGCGATCGAAGCGGTCGGCGATCGCGCCGGCGATCGGCGAGGCGGCGAACACCGGCAGCACGGTGGCGGCGTAGACGAACGCCGGCGCGCCGGGCCGGCCGGTCAGCTCGGTGACCAGGCCCGCCACCGCGACGAACGAGAACCAGTCGCCGGCCAGTGACACCACGCTGGCGAGGAACAGCCGCCGGAAGTCGCGGTTGCGCACCAGGAGCTCGCGCATCGACCGCACGCCAGCAAGCTAGACGATCACCACGCCCGCCGCCATCGCGCTGCCGATCCACCAGCGAGCCACCCGACAAGAAGTTCCCGACGGCGGGTGGGACTTGGGTAGACTCGCCCGGACCATGAGCGTCCAGCTCGTCTCGATGGAGGGAATCGACAAGTCCTTCCCCGGTGTGCGCGCGCTAGACCAGTGCAGCTTCGCGCTTCGCGCCGGCGAGGTCCATGCGCTGGTCGGCGAGAATGGCGCCGGCAAGTCCACGCTCATGAAGGTGCTCGCCGGGGTGTACCGAAGCGACGCCGGCACCATTGGCCTGGGGGGCCGAGCGGTGACCATCGCGAGCCCGAGGGCGGCGCAGGACCTGGGGATCAGCATCATCCACCAGGAGCTCAGCTTGATGCCGCACTTGACGGTGGCACAGAACATCTTCATCGGCCGCGAGCCGCGGCGGCGCCTGCGGTTTGTCCTCGACGAGACCGCCATCAACGCGCAGGCGCGGGCGCTGCTCGATCGGCTCCGGATCCGGATCGATCCGCGCGCACGGGTCTCCGACCTGACGGTGGCAAAGCAGCAGATGATCGAGATCGCGAGGGCACTGTCGCTGAGCTCGCGGGTCCTCATCATGGATGAGCCGACCGCGGCGCTGACCGAGACCGAGATCGCGGAGCTGTTCCGGATCACGCGCGAGCTCCGCGACAAGGGAGTCGGCATCGTCCACATCTCGCATCGCCTGGAGGAGCTGCCCGAGATCTCCGACCGCATCACGGTCATGCGCGACGGGCGCACCGTCCAGACCCTGGTGACCCGGGACGCCACCATCGATCAGATCATCCACCTGATGGTGGGCCGGACCATCTACGAGGGCGCGCCCGAGATCCCCGACCTCGCCCAGCACGAGGTGGTGCTGGAGCTGCGCCACGTGAGCCGCGGGCGCGCGCTCCGGGACATCAGCTTCACCCTGCGGCGCGGCGAGATCCTCGGCTTCGCCGGCCTGGTCGGCGCGGGGCGCACCGAGGTCGCCCGCGCGATCTTCGGCGCCGACCGGGTCGACTCCGGCGAGATCCTGGTGCGGGGCCGCGCGGTCCGGATCCGCAGCCCGCGCGACGCGGTCCGCCACGGCATCGCCTATCTGTCGGAGGACCGCAAGCGCTTCGGGCTGGCGCTCGGCATGGACGTCGAGACCAACATCGTGCTCGCGACGCTGCGGCGCTTCCTCGGCTGGCTGGGCACCGTGAACGTGGCGCGGACGCGCGCGACGGCGGTCCGCTACGTCGACGCGCTCCGGATCCGGACTCCGTCGCTCCGGCAGCGCGCCAAGAACCTGTCCGGCGGCAACCAGCAGAAGGTCGTCATCGGCAAGTGGCTCGCCGCCGAGACCGAGATCCTGTTGTTCGACGAGCCGACCCGCGGAATCGACGTGGGCGCCAAGAGCGAGATCTACCGCCTGCTCAACGAGCTGGCCGGGCAGGGCAAAGCCATCGTCATGATCTCGTCGGAGCTGCCCGAGGTGCTGCGGATGAGCCACCGCATCATCGTGATGTGCGAGGGCCGCATCACCGGCGAGCTCCCCGGCGGCGCGAGCCAGGAGGAGATCATGACGCTCGCCACGCAGCGCAGCGAATCGGTGGCGGCGCCGAGCGCACCAGGACCACAGCATGGACCAGCCCACCGCGCGGGATGACGGCCAGCCCACCGGCTGGCGCTCGCTCGTGCGCTCGAGCGCCGTCCAGACGCTGCTCGCGTTCGGCGCGCTGATCGTCATGCTGGTGGGGTTCTCGATCGCGTCGCCGAACTTCCTGCAGTTCGACAACCTCGTCGGCATCCTGCTCGCCACGACGGTGAACGGCGTGCTGGCCCTGGGCGTCACGTTCGTCATCATCACGGGCGGGATCGATCTCTCGATCGGCACCGTGATGACGCTCTCGGCGGTCATGACCGGCGTGGTCATCACCCGCTGGCAGTTGCCGATTCCGCTCGGCATCGCCGGTGGGCTGGTGACCGGGGCGGCGGCCGGGTTTGGCAATGGCGTCCTCATCGCCAAGCTCAAGGTGCCGCCGTTCATCGCCACGCTCGGCATGCTCAACGTGGCCAAGGGACTCGCCCTGGTCACCTCCGGCCTGCGGCCGATCTATTTCACCGACACGCCGTCGTTCAACGAGATGGCGATGGACTCCGCGCTCGGCAAGCTCGTGCCGGGCCTCGAGGTCCCCAACCTCGTGCTGTTCCTGTTCGGCGCCGCGATCCTGGCCAGCTTCGCGCTGAAGCGGACGATCCTGGGCCGCTACACGTTCGCGCTGGGCTCCAACGAGGAAGCGACGCGCCTGTCCGGCGTCAACGTCGATGCCTGGAAGATCGCGATCTACGCGGTCTCGGGCCTGTTCGCCGGCCTGGCGGGGGTGCTCATCGCCGCCCGCCTCGATTCGGCCCAGCCGTCGCTCGGCGTGGGCTACGAGCTCGACGCGATCGCCGCGGCGGTGATCGGCGGCAGCTCGCTCAGCGGCGGGGAGGGCACGATCCTCGGAACCGTGATCGGCGCGTTCGTCATCAGCATTCTCGCCAATGGCCTGCGCATCCTCTCCGTGCCCCAGGAATGGCAGACGGTGGTGACCGGTACGATCGTCGTCGTCGCGGTCTATCTCGACATTGTTCGCCGCCGGAGACAGGAACAGGCATGATCCCCCAAGGAGGCTCCACCATGAAGACGAGGAATACCCTCACCGCCATCGCTGTGTTCGCCGTTGTGTTCGCCGGACGCACCGCTTCTGCCGAGGACTACATCCCGGTCATCTCCAAGGGCTTCCAGCACCAGTTCTGGCAAGCGGTGAAGCTGGGCGCCGAGAAGGCGGCCGCGGCGCTCAAGGTCAAGATCACGTTCGAGGGCCCGGAGAACGAGTCGCAGGTCGACAAGCAGCTCGAGATGCTGCAGGCCGCACTGGCCAAGAAGCCGCAGGCCATCTGCTTCGCGGCGCTCGACTCCAAGGCGGCCAATCCGCTGCTCAAGAAGGCGCAGGCCGCCAAGATCCCCGTGGTCGGCTTCGACTCCGGCGTCGACAGCGACATTCCGATCGCCACCGCGGCCACCGACAACGTCGCGGCAGCGGGATTCGCCGCCGACAAGATGGCGCAGCTCATCGGCGACGACGGCGAGGTCGCCGCCGTGGTCCACGATCAGACCAGCCGGACCGGCATCGACCGGCGCGACGGCTTCGTCAACCGGATGAAGACCAAGCACCCCAAGATCAAGGTGGTGGACGTGCAGTACGGCGGCGGCGATCACCTCAAGTCCACCGACCTGGCCAAGGCCATCCTCCAGGCCCATCCGAACCTCAAGGGATTCTTCGGCGCCAACGAGGGCTCGGCCATCGGCGTCCTGAATGCGGTCAAGGAGCTGCACAAGCAGGGCAAGATCGTGGTCATCGGCTACGACGCCGGAAAACAGCAGAAGGACGCCGTGCGGAGCGGCGTCATGGCCGGCGCCGTGTCCCAGGACCCGGTTGGCATCGGCTACAAGTGCGTCGAGGCCGCGGTGAAGGCCATCAAGGGCGAGAAGGTCCCCAAGACCATCGACACCGGATACAGGTGGTATGACAAGTCCAATATCGACTCCCCCGAGATGAAGCCGCTGCTCTACGATTAGACCTGATCACTCCGGGATGGCCGTTCCCGGCGCGGTGCTGGCCAGATAACACGCCTCGACCAGGGCCATGGTCCTGACCGCGTCGTCGACCGGGCTCACCAGCCGCGCGTCCTCGCCGGCGACGAAGCGCTGGAGATTGGACATCGGGCCCTCGAACGCCTCGGTGAACCACGACCCGCGGAGCGGCACCGCCTCGAAGCGATCGGCGCCGCGCGTCCAGATCTCGAGCGTGTCTGGCTCGCCCTTGGGGTAGGCGAGGTTGACGCCCATCTGCGCCACTGCGGATCCCCGGGTGCCCTCGATGCGCAGCTCGCTCATCGCGTGCATCGGCAGCGGGGCGTGCGCGTGAAACGCAGCCACGAGGACCCGGCAGGCCGGTCCGTAGTCGAGGATCGTCGCGCTCGCGACATCGGCGTAGTCGGGGAGCGGGCTCCTGGTGGTGCGCGTGAACACGCCGCGCGGCTCGCCCAGGAGATGGCGCAGGGCGTCCAGATAGTGCACCGAGTGATAGAGGATCTCGAGGCGCGGAATGCCGCGCATGAAGCTCCACAGCTCCCAGGGCGTGTGCGTGACCGTCCGGACCTCGACGTCGACCAGATCGCCGAAGTGGCCGCGGTCGAGCAGCGCCTTGATCGCGATCAGGTTCGGGCTGAAGCGGAGCTGGAAGTTGAGCGCCACGGTCAGCTGCCGGGCGCGGCACACCGACAGGATGTGCTTGGCCTCGGCCAGCGATTCGCCGAGCGGCTTCTGGACCAGGACCGGGCTGCCCTCCGGTAGCGACGCGAGGACCCCGGCCACGGCGCTCCCCGGCACCGCGACGTCGAACACCGCGCCCGGCCAGCGGGCGGCCTGGTCGATCGTCGCGAACGCGCGGGCGCCGGGCCAGCGGGCGGCCATGGCGCTGGCGCGCGCCGGGTTCAGGTCGTGGAAGCCGGCGACGTCGAGGCCGAGCCGGCGGTAGGCCGGCAAGTGCGCGTGCTCGACGATCGCACCGGCGCCGATGACCACGATCGGGCGGGGCGCGCTGGGCCTTGGCCAGCGCTGTGGCAGGTCACCGGCATCCGGCATCGCGGCCAGCCTAGCAAAGCGCTCGGCCGGCCACTATCATCCTCCCCACCGATGAAGATCCGCGCGGTCGACACGCAGCTGTGCCGGGTTCCCCTCAAGCAGCGCACGATCACCGACTCGCAGTCGCGCGTCGATGCGGTCGAGTTCCTGCAGGTCGTGCTCGAGACCGACGCCGGGATCACCGGCTACGGCATGAACTGGAGCTACACGCCGGGACTGCGCGCGGCGCAGGTCGCGGTCGTCGATAACTACGCGCCCCTCCTGGTCGGGCGCGATCCCGAGCGCCGCAAGCAGATCGTGCGCGACTGCTACTACTCCAACCACTTCGTCGGCCGGGTCGGGGCGACGGCGGTCGGGCTCGCGGCGGTGGAGTTCGCGCTGTGGGACATCGCGTGCAAGGTTGCCGGTCTGCCGCTGTGGCGCCTGCTCGGGCCGTGCCGCGATCAGGTGAAGGCGTACAGCACCGACGGCGGCTGGCTGTCGTGGAGCGTCGACGAGCTGATCCGCGACGCGACCCGGCTGGTCGAGCGCGGGTTCGATGCGGTCAAGCTCAAGCTCGGCCGGCCGGATCCGCGCGAGGACCTCGAGCGTGTCGCGGCCGTGCGCAAGGCCATCGGCCCTGGCGTGCGGCTCATGACCGACGTCAACTGCGCCTGGCCGCTGGCCACGGCGATCCAGTGGGGAAAGCGGCTGGAGGAGCACGACGTGTTCTGGCTCGAGGAGCCGATGCACCCGTTCGACGTCAAGGCGCACGCGCAGCTGGCGCGCTCGATCAACGTGCCGATCGCGGTCGGCGAGACGATCTACACCAAGTACGCGTTTCGCGACTTCATCGAGGCGGGCGCGGTGCACGTGGTCCAGGCCGACGCCACCAAGCTGCTCGGCATCGACGAGTGGCTCGAGGTCGCAGCGCTGGCCAGCGCGGCCAACTTGCCCATCATCCCCCACACCAACGTCCAGCACAAACTCCACGTCCAGCTCGCGGCGGCGACGCCCGCGGTCATGATGGTCGAGAACTGCTACGAATCGATCGCCGACATCTGGGAGGAGCCGATCGGCGTCACGGACGGCGTGTACGCGCTGCCCCAGGAGCCGGGCGTCGGCCTGCAGATCCGCCGCCCGGTGGTGGACGCCACGCGCATCGGATAGCCGGGCACGGTCACGCGGACAGGCGGTAGAACGCGATCGCGTTGTCGGCCAGGACGCCCGCGCGCTCGGTCTCCGACAGCGCGGCGCAGTAGTCATCGATGACGCGCTTCACGCGCCGATAGCTCGCTGCCACCAGACAGACCGGGAAGTCGGAGCCAAAGACGATCCGCTCGGCGCCGAACGCCTGGAACGCGACGTCGAGATAGCCCCGGAGCTGGTCCGGTGTCCAGCTCGCCCAGTCGGCCTCGGTGACCAGGCCAGACGCCTTCAGAAACACGTGTGGCCGCCGGGCCAGCGCCCGCAGATCGCGAGCCCACGGCGCCATGCCGCCGGTCGCGATCGGCGGCTTGGCGAGGTGATCGAGGATCAGCCGGAGCTCCGGGTTGCGGTCGGCAAACACGCACGCGGCCGGCAGCTGGCGCGGGACGATGAGGAGGTCGTAGCTCATCCCGAAACCGCCGAGCAGCGACACACCGCGCTGGAAGTCGGAGTCCAGCAGGAATTCGTCGTCCGGTTCGGACTGGACGACATGCCGCACGCCGGTGAGCCTGCCCGCATAGCGCTCGAGCACCGATCCCACGTCCGGCGCGCGCAGGTCGACCCATCCCACGACGCCCAGGATCGCGCTGCAGGCCGCCTGCTGGGCCAGCAGGAAGTCGTTCTCGGCGAGCGTCGATCGCGCCTGCACCACCACGCCCCCGCGCACGCCCGCCGCCGAGAGCTCGCGCACCGCGTCGGCGGCGACGAAATCGCGCCGGAGCGCGCCCATGTCCTCGGTGATCCAGTCCAGCTCGGACGCCCGATAGCGCCAGAGGTGGAAGTGCGCATCGACGGCGAGCGAGGTCATGGCGCTCAGAGCGTGAAGCCGCCGTCCACGAGGTAGGCAACCCCGGTCGTGAACGCGCTCTC
>Ga0307515_10009957_pt1 | contig 18302 bp, 13 predicted proteins | sample 17_EM_MG_FD_194513 | JGI IMG/M metagenome (GOLD analysis project Ga0307515, IMG submission 194513) | Populus trichocarpa ectomycorrhiza microbial communities from riparian zone in the Pacific Northwest, United States - 17_EM | ecosystem: Host-associated > Plants > Roots > Unclassified | place...
TGGTCCCATGTTCGACACTGCGGCCGCGCTGCATCACCGAGACGGTGTGGGCGAGTTGTCGCACCAGGGCCAGATCGTGGGAAACGAACACATAGGTCAGGCCAAGCTTGGCCTGCAGCGACAGCAGCACCTCGACGATGTCCGCCTGGACGCTGACGTCGAGCGCGGAGGTGGGCTCATCGAGCACGATCACGTCCGGTTTGAGGACCAGCGACCGGGCGATGGCCACCCGCTGGCGCTGGCCGCCTGACAAGGCTTCCGGCTTGCGTGAGAGCAGATGCTCGCCGAGGCCGACATCGGCCAGCGCTTCGCGGACCCGCTCAGCCCGTTCCTCACGAGTCCCGATCTTGAACCGGTCGAGCGGCTCGCGCACCAGCTGCTCGACCTTCCAGGTCGGGTCGAGCGAGGTGAACGGGTTTTGATAAACGAACTGAAGATGCCGCCACACCGCGCGCAGCGAACCGTTCGAGCGACCGGTGAGCTGCTCGCCGGCGACCGTGATATTCCCGGCGTCGGGTTCATCGAGGCCCAGCAGCAGCCGGATCGTCGTCGTCTTGCCCGAGCCCGACTCGCCGACCAGCGCGTGCGTGGTACCGGCCGGGACGGTGAACGACACATCGTTGACAGCCGTCAGCATCTTGCCATCGACCGTGAAGGTCTTGGTGACGCCACCGACCTCGATCTTCGGTGCCTTGCCGGCGTCGGTCTTGAGCCGACGGAAGCCGGGATCGCGCAGCCTGGCATAGCGGTTGGGGTTGAGGGCCGGGACGTCGGCATGCAGCTTTTTCGCGTATACCGACGCCGGCGACGAGAAGACGGCCGCGGTCCTGCCGGCTTCCTGGACGAGGCCGTCCTTCAGCACCACCAGCGAGTCTGCCCGCTCGGCGGCGATCGCAAGATCGTGGGTGATCAAAAGCAGGCTGATATCGAGTTCCTGCTGTAGCCGCGAGAGCAGGTCGAGGATCCGCTTCTGGATGGTGACGTCGAGGGCGGAGGTCGGCTCGTCCGCGACCAGGAGCAAGGGCCGTGGGAGGACCGCAAGGCCGATCAGCACGCGTTGCAGCATGCCGCCGGACAGCTGATGCGGGTAGGAGTCGTAGACACGCTGGGGGTTGTCGAGCCCGACCTGGGCGAACATATCAAGGATAAGCGCCTTTTGGATTGCCTTGTTGGGCTCATCAAGGAGCGCAGCCGCCTCGATCGCCTGGGCGCCGATCGTCCGTACCGGGTTGAGCGAGTTGCCGGGGTCCTGTGGGATAAAGCCGATGGCCCGTCCCCGCAAAGGCCGGAAACGACGCTCCGAAAGGCCGAGAACGTCCTGGCCATCGAACTCGACGCGGCCGGTAGCGTGCCCCCCGCTGGGCAGGAGCCGCAGCACCGCGCGGGCGATGGTCGACTTGCCCGAGCCTGATTCCCCGATGAGGGCGAGGCTTTTGCCGCGGCCCAGTTCGAAGCCAACGTCGGTAACGACCTCCTGGGGCCCGTAAGAGACGGACATACCCTTAACGAGGAGCAGGGGGGCAGACCGCTGTGGATTTAGCGTCGTGATCTCTCCATGGGCGAGAGTGAGGTTCAGTCTGTCTTGCGGAGCCATCGGCTGATCCTGTTCACAGAGAGGACGGTCGCGATTGTGACGAAGGCGGGTGCGTATACCAGCCATGGCCATTTGAGGTAGTCCTTGCCGATCGAGATCAGCAGGCCCCAGTCGGAGGCGGGTGGCGGGTCGCCATACCCGAGGAAAGCGAGGCTTGCGATCACCAGGATCGAGTCGCCGAACTGCAGCACCGCGAGCGGCAGCACCGAGCGTGACGCGTTCGGCAGCACATGCCGCCACAAGATGTGCCAGCGCGAGCCGCCCGAAAGGAACGACGCTTCAACGAATGTCGCCCGCCGGGTCTTGATGACTTCGGAGCGCATGACCCGGGCAAAGACAGCCACCGCCGAAACGCCGGTAGCGATGGCGGCGTTCGTGGTGTCGAAGCCGATCGCGGTGACGACGATGACGGCCAGCAGGAATTTTGGAATCGCCAGCAGCACGTCGACCAGGCGGGCGAGTACAGTGTCCACCCAGCCGCCAAGGAAGCCGGCCAGCAGACCGATGATGCCGCCGGCGACGACGCCTATGACCACGGCAATGAGTGCGCTGGATACCGAGGAAACCGTGCCATAGACGACGCGGCTATAGAGGTCGCGACCCAGGTGGTCGGTGCCGAACCAGTTCTCGACGCTGGGGCCGAGCAGCTTGTGAGCGGGAACGCCGTTGACCGGGTCATGGCTCGTGAACAGGCCAGGGGCGAGCGACCAGGCAATCACCAGCGCGATGATCGCGAACGAAAGCGCGACGATTGGCGGCATCCGGAGTGCTGTCAGCCGGCTGGTGACCGTCGCGCGCGAGGTGGAATATACGGAGACGAGGGTCATGATGTCACCGCCTTGGAAATGCCGGCGGAGCCTTCGTCAGCCGTGGATGGGCGACGTTCGGGAGCGCCAAGGAGCTTCACGCGCGGGTCGAGCAGCGGGTAGGCAAGGTCGGCGATCAGGTTGACGAGCACGAAGACCACGGCTGCCAGCGAGACCACCGCCTGCAGGACAGGGAGATCCTGCGTGCTCACCGAACGCTGCACCAGGCTGCCGATACCGGTGCGTCCAAACACCGTCTCGGTGATCAGCGAGCCGCCGAGCAGTTCGCCGATCGTCAGCGCGATGACGGTAATGACCGGAAGCGATGACGGCTTCAGCAAGTGTCTGGTAAAGAGGCGCATCTGCCCGAGCCCTCGGCCGCGCGCGACGGCGGCGTATTCCTGCTCGGACTCGTGGTCGAGGTTGGCGATGAGCACCTCGGCGATTTGTGCGGATATGGGGATACCGAGCGCGACCGCCGCGAAAAGGGTCGCCCAGAAGCTGTCCGGCTCAATGACCCGGAAAAGACCGATCTGGAAGCCGAAGATGTGGATCAGTACGAGGCCGATCACGAAATTGGGCACCGACAGGAACAAGGACGGGAAGCCCCGCAGCAAGCCCTGGCCATACCGTTTCGGAAGGAACTGGGTGCCATAGGCGATCACCACCGCCAACAGCAACGCAACCACGAGGCCTGCGGTTGCGAGGGTCAGCGTCGATGGCAGCACCTCGGCGATCAGGGTCGAGACGGGCCGGTTGGACCGCATCGAAAGGCCGAGGTCACCGGTAACGAAGCCGGAAAAGGATGCCCACAACTGAACCAGGACCGACCTGTCCAGGCCCTGGGCGGCGACGATCTCCTTGATCTCCTGCTCGGTAAATCCGTTCTGAGGATTGTTCAGGACGTTGGTGATCGGGTCGCCCGGCAGAATGCTGACGACGACGAATGTGAAGATGTAAGCCAGCGCGATGACGACGACGGCCTGGGCGAGGCGCTTCATGGCATAGGTCAGGTAGGCGTTGTTCATGCCTGTCACCCTCACATTCATCGGTTGCATCGCGGCTTACTCGCTTTCGATCTTGCTTGCCGTGTAGTAGCTGGCATAGGCGACGCCATTGTAGGTCTCGCCCCTAAGCGTCGGCGACTGCACGTAGATGCGCTGGACGATCTGCGTGCGCGGGATGAAGTAACCCTGTTCGAGGACATACTTCTGCAGTTCGTCCAGAAGCGGTTTGCGGATTTCGGTCGAGCCAGCGCCGGCGATCTTGTCGCGCAGGTCGTTGAGCGTCTTGTCGCTCTCGTCGAGGGCGAACCAGTTCTCACCGTTGTTGGCGTTGGTCAGGATGCTGGCGACGATGCCCGCGTCGATGAAGCTGCGCGTCACCTCGTAGGCCGGCACAGCCGCGCCGCCATACTTGACCTTCTGGCCATATGTCACGACGTCGTAGGCCTGAATGCCGACCTTCCAGCCAATCTTGCCGAGTTGCTGGGCGATGAGTTCATCGACCGCCTTCGAGGTTGCGAGGTAGGGATTGGAGTGGAGTGTCAGCGACAGCGGCTTGCCGTCCTTGGCGCGGATGCCGTCGGCGCCCTTGGTCCAGCCCGCCTCGTCGAGGAGCTTTTCGGCCTTCTCCGGGTTGTACGCCAGCAGATCGCTATGGTCGGTCGCTCCCGGCACGTTGCTCTGGATGAAGGACGTCGCCAGCTTCCAGTCGGGCGTGTAGACGGTGTCGATGATTTCCTGTCGGTTGATGCCGGCCTGGAGGGCCTGGCGAACCTTCACGTCATCGTACGGCGCCAGCTTGGTGTTGATCGCCAAGCCGTTGACGAAGCCGAGATAGCGCGGCGTCGCAATGGTGAAGCCTTCCGCTTTGAGGGACAGCAGCTCCTGGGGGGAGGCGTTGTAGGCGACGTCGGCCTGGCCGGACTGAACCGAGGCGACCCGTAGCGACGGCTCGGAGACTAGCTTGTAGGTGATGGTGTCGAGAAAGGCCGGGCCGGTGTGGCCGACTGCCGCGGGACCCCAGTTGTAGTCCTTGCGCTTGACCAGCTTGACGAAGTCGCCCTCCTTCCAGCTATCGACCACGTACGGGCCGCTGCCTGAAGTCTTGCTCAGGTCCGCCTGATCCGTGGCAGGCTGAGCAATGGTCTTCGGAGAGATCAGGATCGAGCCGTGGTAGCCGAGCGTCGGGATGAAGCCGAGCGTCGGCTTCTTGAAGAAGACCTTCACTGTGGCCGCGTCAATCGCCTCGGCATGGTCGTAGGTCTTCGGGAAGAGTCCAATCGGGTTGATGCCCTCGTTCTTGCGGCCGGCGTACCAGATGTCGAGGTTGGCGACGACAGCCGATGCATCGAGCGGGGTACCGTCGGAGAAGGTCACGCCGTTCTTGAGGTGGAGGGTGAACTCGGTGGCCTTGTCGTTCTGCTCCCAGCGCTCGGCAAGCCAGGGGCTGACCTTGCCGTCGGCGTCGACGTAAAGGAGCTTGTCGGTCACATGGCCCCAGATGTGGCCCTGGAAGCTGGAGATCGCGCTGTTGTTCGGGATCCAGGTGTCGCCCAGCGAATCGATCAGGAAAGTGATGTCCCCGCCGTTGCGCGGGCTATCGGCACTCAGAGCCGGCGAGAAGCCCGCCGCTGCCACCAACGCGGTGGTTGCCAGCGCGGAGGTGGCGATCAGCAGACGACGCCGGGAAAGGGTGAGCAGAGAAGAGCGTTCGGTCATGATGCGGTCCTGTATTGTTTGCCAAGCAGATCATGACGCATAGCCTAAGCAGGGCATTGAGAAGGAGAAAGACCAGTTGTTCTTTTTCTACTAAATTTATAGATTATTTTGTTCCGTTTCCGGGCGTGTGAAGATCAGCTTTTCCGGGCTTGTCGGGATCTTTGATGGCGGAGCTTTTTCGACGATGGCGGTGATCGGCGCAAAAAGGGGCCTCGGGCGGCACCATTCATCCCGCGGCTTGACCGGTCCGTTCGACTGTCATCGGCGGGGATTGAGCCGTGATTGGGAAAAGCAAAGCTACCGGTTACTGGCCTGCGTGGACCTATCACTGTCGTCTATGAAGCTCATCCCCTCGAATATCCGCACCGCCGGCAGGTCACCGACGAACCGCTCGACCTCCACCCGGGTCAACTGCCCGGTTGAGGCCTGGGCGAGCTGGGAGGTTCCGACATCGTGCGTAAGGATGTTCGGGTTGCCGTGGATACACATGGTCTTGTCAGCGCTCGCATCGTCCGGCTCGAACCACGCACCGGTCGCCAGTTGCATGACGCCCTTTCTCAGGTCTTCGCTCAATACCGCCGCCGCAAGGCAACTGCCACGGGCGTTGAACAGCCTGACGATGGCGCCATCCAAGATGCCGCGCTCGGCCGCATCGGCCGGGTTGATGCGAAGCGGTTCCCGGCCCTTGATCTTGGTGGAACGACTGAAATCGCCATAGTCCAGCTGGCTATGCAGACGCGAATGCGGCTGGTTGCAGACCAGATGGAGCGGATAGCGGCTTTCATCCGCCGCTGCTTCCGTTCTGGGGGGATACCATTGCGGATGACCACGGCAATCGTCGTAACCGAAGCTCTCGATCTCCTGCGAAAAGATTTCGATTTTCCCGGATGGTGTTTGTAGCGAGGCTCCCGCCGGATCCTTGCGGAAAGCGCGTGCAGGTCCGCCGTCGTCGGGCTGGAGCGGCAGGCGTATCTCACCGCGTTCCCAAAACTCCCCGAAATCGGGCGCCTCGTGCCCGTCGGCCGCAAGCGCCTTGCGCGTCGTCTCGAACAGGAAAGCGAGCCATTCCTTGCTGGTTCGGTTTTCGGTGAACGCTTCGAACGTTCCGAGACGGCGTGCTATCTCCGAGAATATTTCATAATCGTCCCGCGCTTCGCCGACCGGCTCGAGCAGCTTCTTCATCGCTATCATCAACGGATCGCCTGCGGACGCGCCGATATCGTCACGCTCGAGCGTCGTCGTCGCGGGCAGCACAATGTCTGCGTGACGCGCGGAAGACGTCCAGGCCGTTTCATGCACGATGATGGTATCAGGTCGCTTGAATGCCGCCCGCAGTCTGTTGATATCCTGATGGTGATGAAACGGATTGCCGCCTGCCCAATAGACGAGCCGGATATCGGGATAACGTAAAGCATGGCCGTTATAGTTGAACGCCTCGCCCGGATTGAGGAGCATGTCGGCGATACGCGCGACAGGAATGAAATCCGGCACGGCGTTCTTGAACTGACCGAGTGTGGGCAGCGGAACGGCGAGCTGGCGTTTGCCTGTGTTGCCCAACGCCCCGAGAGAATAGGAGAACCCGCCGCCGTCCAGTCCCATCTGTCCGAGCATTGCGGCCAGCACGATGCCCATCCAGACCGGCTGCTCGCCATGATCGGCACGTTGAAGCGAATGGCTGACGGTAATCAGTGTCCTTGCCGCCGCCATAGTCCGCGCCAGATCCTTGATGGCATCGACGCTGATGCCGCAGATACCGGAAGCCCATTCTGGGCTTTTATCGACGCCATCGATGCGGCCGAGCAGATAGTCCTCGAAACGTTCGTAGCCGACCGTATAGCGGTCGAGAAATCCGCGATCATGCAATCCTTCCCTGACAAGCACATGTGCCAGGCCGGCCATGAGCGCGACATCGGTGCCCGGCACGATCGACAACCATTCGGCATTCGCCTCAGCGGGAAAATCATCTTTCAACGGACTGATGAGGACAAAGCGCGCACCCCGCGCGCTGGCGCCCTGCAGCTTGTCGCGGACGATGTGCTGGCTGTTCCCGCCGCCGTGCACATCCGCGTTCTTGATCGCCATTCCGCCGAAGGCAACGACGATCTCGCTGCTCCGCTCGATGGCATCCCAGGTGACGCTCTTGCGTTCGAAATGGTCGTATGGCCCCAGGACATGCGGGATGATGACCATCGCGGCGCCGGAGCTGTAGGTGTTGACGGATCGCACATAGCCGCCCAGCAGGTTCAGAAAGCGGTGAACCTGGCTCTGCGCGTGATGGAAGCGTCCGGCGCTGGCCCATCCATAGGAGCCGCCGAACACGGCCTGGGGACCAAAGTTTCCATAAACGCGCCGAAGCTCCTTTGCGACGAGGTCCAGCGCTTGCGGCCAGCTGACTTCCACGTAATCGTCCGCACCGCGAGACTGCGCGTTGCCGGGGGTGCCATCGAGCCAACCGCGCCTGACTGCTGGACGCCTGATGCGCATGGGGCTATCGGCGATCGCCGGCAGGTTGCCCAGCAAGGGCGACGGATGTGGGTCATCGGAATGGGAACGGATTTCAAGGTTTCCGTTTTCGTAACGTCCGGAAAATGCCCCCCAATGAGAGCTATGTGTCTTGAACGCGTTCATGTGCGGAATACCCCGGCGATCACATTGATTGTTGAAAGGTCGATGACGCCTACGAAGGCAGGATCTTGCCCGGATTCATGATGCCTCTCGGATCGATAGCCTGCTTGATGACGGCCATGAGCTCGACGGCGTCGCCGTGTTCCTGGCGCAGATAGGCGATTTTGCCAGTGCCCACGCCGTGTTCGCCGGTCGAGGTACCGCCGACCGAAATCGCATATTCGACCATCTTCTTGTTGATGACCGCGACCTCATCGATCTCTGTCTGGTTCGTTGGATCGACGGCGAAGACGACATGGTAGTTGCCGTCACCGACATGGCCAAGGATAGCCGCCGGAACGCTGCAGTCCTGCAAAAACTCGCGCGTCTTGACGATGCAGCCACTCAACTGCGAGACAGGCACACAGACGTCGGATGACCAACCCTTTGCGTTCTGCCGCTGGGAGACGACCGCATAGAACGCATTATGCCGCGCCTTCCAAAGCCGATTGCGTTCCTCCGGCGCGTTGGCCCATTCGAAATTTTTGCCGCCATTGTCCTCGACGATCGCCTTGACCATCTCGACCTGCTCGCGAACCCCAGCCGGAAAGCCATGGAATTCGAAGGCGAGCGTGTCTTCGATTTTCAGCGATAGACTGGAATAGGCGTTGACCGCCTGGATCAGGCCGCGGTCCATTAATTCCATGCGGGCAACCGGGATGCCCAATTGCACGATCGCAATCGCAGCATTGACCGCCTGATCGACGCTTTCAAACGAGCAAAGCGCCGCGGAGATCGTTTCCGGGATGCCGTAGAGCCTGAGCGTGACTTCGGTAATGATGCCGAGTGTGCCTTCGGAGCCCACAAACAGCCGGGTGAGGTCATAACCAGCCGAAGACTTGCGTGCCCGGCCGCCGGTGCGGATGACCTGGCCGGTTGGCAGGACGACTGTCAGCGACAGGACGTTTTCGCGCATCGTTCCGTATCGCACCGCGTTTGTCCCGGAGGCGCGCGTTGCGGCCATGCCGCCGATTGAGGCGTTGGCGCCGGGATCGATCGGGAAGAACAGGCCCACGTCGCGGAGGTGGGTGTTCAGTTGTTCCCGCGTCACCCCGGCCTGCACAGTGCAATCCAGATCCTCGGCACTGACGCGGATGACCTGCGACATCCGCGAGAGATCGATTGAGACGCCGCCGCGCACCGCCGTCAGATGCCCCTCGAGCGAAGTCCCCGCGCCAAACGCGATCACCGGCACGCCTTCGGCTGCGCACAGTCGCACGGCCTCGGCCACGTCCTCGGTGCTTTGCGCGAACACGACGGCATCCGGGATGGCAGGCGTGTGATGGGATTCGCCGCGGCCGTGCTGTTCGCGCAAGGCCTGCGAGATGGAAAAGCGGTCACCGAAACGAGCGCGAAGCGTTTCGGAAAGGGCAGGGGATAGCGCGCTCATTTGCCGCCTTCACCCTTGCCGGCATCGGTGTCAACGGGTGTGTCGCCCGGTTGACCCCATTCGGTCCAGGCACCGTCATAAACGGCGACGTCGTCCTTGCCGAGGAGATGCAGTCCAAAAACAAGTGCGGCGGCGGTCACGCCCGAACCGCAGCTCGCAATGACCGGCTTTGATAAATCGAGGCCGGCAGTCTCGAATGCCTTGCGGATGTCCGCCACCGGGAGAAGTTCGCCGGATTGCGGATCGGTCAGGGCGTTGAAGGGAAGATTGAAGCTGCCGGGAATATGGCCGGAGCGCAGGCCCGGCCGCGCCTCCTTTTCCTCCGCGGTAAACCGACCGGCCGAGCGCGCATCGATGACCTGCTCGGCCCGGCTTCCCAGATTGTCGAGAACTTGTGCCTTTGAGCGGACAGCGGCCGGGTCCAACGCGGCACGGAAACGTGTCCTGGCGGGGATGGCGACCTCGTCGGTCACCCGCCGTCCCTCGGCCAGCCATTTCTTGAGCCCGCCATCGAGGATCGCGATCTTGTCATGGCCGAAGGTACGCAAGCTCCACCAGACACGCCCGGCCGACATCAGGCCGGGCGTATCGTAGACGACAACGACGCTCTCGTTCGAAATGCCGAGATCGCCAGCGTAGCGTTCGAAGGCGTCGGCGGACGGCAGCATATGCGGCAGCGACGTCTCGTGGTCGGCGATCACGTCGATGTCGAAGAAGCGTGCGCCAGGAATATGACGCGCGGCAAAATCCTCCGAAGCGGTCGGCGTCGCGCCGGGCAGCTTGAAGGATCCATCGAGAATGACGAGGTTCGGATGATCGAGATGCGCCGCCAGCCATTCGGTGGAGACGAGCGATCCCGGCAGGAAAACAGACATGAGAAGCTCCGAATATGATCGGGAAAAACGCAATGCGTGACCGGCGCATGGCAAGACAATGCCACGCCATGCGATGAGATCAGGCGACGAGCTTTTCACCCTTCAGATGGCGCTCCAGGAAAGGCAGGCTGTCTTGCCCCCAATAGAGCTCGTCCTCGAAGCGGAAGGTCGGAAGGCCAAAGACACCGGCGGCCTTGGCGGTCTCGACGTTCGATTTCCAGATCGACTGCACCGCATCAGCTTGAGCAAGCTCATTGAGCCTTGCACCATCGAATCCTGCTGCATCTGCAATCTCCTGTCGGACCGTGGCTTGGCCTATGTCCTCGCGGCGTGTCCAGAAGGCTTCTTGAAGTGCGCGTGTCAGCTTCAGCCAGTCCGCGCCGCTTTCGATCGCCGCGATGACCATGAGACCGGCGGGCGTCGGATCGGAGAGAGCGGCGCGGTTTTCGAAATTCAGCGTCCTGCCCCGCAGCGCCGCCCACCGCTTTAGATCTTTCGTCCAATAGGCACGGCGCGCTTCCGGCCGGTTGCGGGAATAGATCGCACCGTTGTCCTCGATCAGCGGGATCACGTAGGGGCGGATCGATGCCCCATGCTGCGAGGCGAGGGCGGCAAACGGCTCCAGGCCGATGAAAGCCCAGGGGGAGCCAATGCCAAAGAAGTAATCGATGGTTTTTGTCATGGTCTGTTCTTCTCAAGAGTTCTGGTCGAGGAGATCGCCGCGTTGAAGACGGAAAGTGCGCAGTCCCGGGCAACGAGAACGGCCTGCGGATCGCGTTCCACTGCCACCGTGGCAAGTGCGCCTTCATAGAGGAGGGAAAGATGAGCGGATGCTTGATCAGGCCGGATATCCGCCCTCGCCATGATGGCGCGAAATATGTCCCTCACGGTTTTCTTGTGCGTTCGCGCTATCGACACGACGCGTTCCGAATCGCCGTGTTCGGCGACAGCAAGAGCGAACGCGCAGCCCCGAAACTCCGGGCTATCGGCCTTTTCGTACAGGCGCTCGAAAATCAGTTTGATCTGATCCCTCGGAGCCTCCGCGGTGTCCAAAACCTCCTGTAGCGAACGGATAACACGGTCATGGCGATCCTGGAGATAGGCTGCAACAAGGTGGTCTTTGGACGGGAAATGTCGATAGAGGGTTGCCTTGGCAACTTTCGCTTCTTCGATGATCCGATCTATGCCAACGGCGCGGATACCTTCGCGATAAAAAAGTGCGCCGGCGGCGGTAAGGATCTGGTCTGATATCGGTTCTTTCATTGGACTGCTTCGGGTTGGGGATGTTTCATTGATGAATCGGCAAGCCATATCATCAGGCTGCCACCGTCAAGGGTTGGTCCGATTGACTATCCAATGTTGAAGATGATCCCGCTCGACTCGCCATGGAGAAAGGCTAGGGTGCGAACCGATAACAAGAAAGACAGGTTGTTCTTTTTCTGCCGGCTTTATGGAAAATGTTTCGCGCGCCGTCTCGTTCAGGCAACTGACTTTTTCGTGGCCATTGGCAGCAACCTCATGCGGGAGTGTGACACTCTGTGCCCGTGGAGAGAACATGCGGCTGGGTTATATCCTCGGATCGCGTAAAGCGTTGCGAGGCGCCGGATATGTGGCGGTCATCTTGCACCGCATCCGATGCAAAACAGTCCTCAATGCCATCGGAAAAAAATGGCCACACCGTTTCCGATGCGGCCAACCGATTTCCCAGACATCTCACTCAAGCTCGAAACGGTGGGTCTGTAGGAGGCCAACGGTCGCATTCCGATTTTTCGCTAGGACCGTTCGGAAATCCTGATCAGGCCGAGGCTGCCACTTCCTTCGTGACGCCGCCTGAAAACAGGCGCCAGATGCCGAAAGCCGCCACACCCATGGTGAGGAAGATCACGAATATCAGGAAATTGTAGTAGATCATCGCAGCCAGGGCGACGAGAGCCAATCCGAGTGCGATGGCCGGCACAACAGGATAGCCCCATGCCTTGAACGGACGGGCAAGCCCCGGTTCGACGCGGCGAAGCTTGAACAGCGACGCCATGGAGACGATGTACATGATGATCGCCCCGAACACCGACATTGTGACGATGTTGGCGGTCAGCGGCAGACCGCCGATCTGGATGAGGCTATCGGAGAAGATGGCCGCTATGCCGACCGCGCCGCCTGCAAGAACGGCGAGATAGGGCGTGCGGAATTTCGGATGGATCTTTGCCAGGACTGCAGGCAGATAGCCGGCGCGGCCCAGCGCAAAAATTTGCCTCGAATAGCCCATGATGATGCCATGGAAAGAAGCGATCAGACCGAAGAGGCCGATCCAGACCAGCATGTGCAGCCAGCCGGAGGATTCGCCGACCACCGCCTTCATCGCCTGCGGCAACGGATCATTGATATTGGACAGCGTGCGCCAGTCACCCACGCCACCGGCGAAGATCATGGTGCCGAATGCGAGGAAGACGAGCGTCAGGATGCCGGCAATATAGGCAATCGGCACGGTGCGGGTGGGGTTTTTCGTTTCCTCCGCCGCCATGGCCGCGCCTTCGATTGCCAGAAAAAACCAGATAGCGAAGGGAATCGCGGCGAAAATCCCGCCGATTGCCCCGATCGAGAACTCCGATGAACCAGCCCAACCATTGGCCGCGAAATTGGCAAAGGAGAAGCCCGGAGTAACGACGCCCATGAAGATCAGCAGTTCAGCAATGGCGAGAATTGTGATGAAGAGTTCGAAGGTCGCAGCGATAGTGACGCCGACGATATTCAGCGCCATGAAAACGATATAGGCGCCGACGGCCGCAACCTTCGGGTCAAGCCCGGGAAACTGCACATTGAGATAGGCGCCGATGGCCAGCGCGATGGCCGGAGGCGCGAAGACGAATTCCACCAGAGTGGCGAAGCCCGCAACGAAGCCGCCGAGCGGGCCGAACGCCCGGAGCGCATAGGCGAAGGGCCCGCCGGCATGAGGAATGGCGGTGGTCAACTCCGTGAAGGAGAAGATGAAGGTCGTGTACATGACGGCGATCAGGATCGTGGTGATCAGGAAGCCGAGTGTGCCGGCGACGGCCCAGCCATAGCTCCAGCCGAAATATTCACCCGATATGACCAAGCCGACAGCGAGCCCCCAGAGATGCAGCCCGGTCAGGCTTTTTGCGAGTGTGGGTCCGGATTCAGACATGATTGTTCCCCTTTTCTGAACGGAGTTATGATGGTGAGTATGACAGCGCTTCTGTGGCGCCTTCGGCATTCTCCTTGAGATCCACGCCTGTTAGTTGCAGGCGTAGCGCCTCCCGCACGATCCAGGCGACCTTCTCGGCGCCCGCCTCATAGCTCAGCCCGTCGGCATGGATATTCGAAATGCAGTTGCGCTCGCTGTCACGCCGCCCTGCTCGCGGACGGAAGGTGATATAGGCGCCAAGACTATCCGGCACGCTGAGCCCAGGACGCTCGCCGATCAGCACGATGGCCACTTCTGCGCCGAAGGCCGCTGCCGCTTCATCGCCGAACGCCACCCGGGCCTGCTCACCCAGGATAACCGGCGCGACAGTGAACCCTCCGAGCCGTTTCATGCAGGCCTTGAAGAGTGGCACCGCGTGGCTCTCGACCGCCGCCGCCGAAAGACCATCGGCGATCACGAAGGCGATGTCATGGCGCTCGCTTGAAGTCGGCAAATCGTCCGAATTCACGGTTCGTCCAAGGTCAGGCCGTGACAGATAGGTTGCCCGGTCTTTCGCACGCGAGCGGACGTGAATGCTGGGCGCCGGTAGAAGCTGTTCTTTCAGTGTCTGAAAATCCACTTGTCCATGAACCGCATCCCTGGCGCGGGCATGTGCCAGCTGAAACTCGAGAATGGCCCTGGTCGGCATGGCATCGCCGGATCTGCCAAGCCCGATGCGCGCTCTGGTCACATCGCGAAAACGGGCAAACGGATCGATTTCAATCGCATTTGTCATGCCGAAGCCCTGTAATCCAGAAGGTTGCGGGAGAAGGCACCGGTGGATCCGGCGGGAGCCAGCCGACCCTTCCAGTCCAGCATGCCCATGCGATAGAGCCAGGCTTCAAACTCCGGTGCAGGCGGGCGGGAGAACTGATGCCGCAAGCCGACAATATCGTGATAGGAAAGGCTCTGATAGTTGAGCATGACGTCATCAGCGCCGGGGACGGCGATCAGGAAATTGACGCCTGCAACGGTGAGCAGCACCATCAGATTGTCCATGTCGTCCTGGTCTGCCTCGGCATGGTTGGTGTAGCAGACATCCACGCCCATCGGCACGCCGAGCAGTTTGCCACAGAAATGATCCTCAAGGCCCGCTCTGATGATCTGCTTGGCGTCGTAAAGATATTCCGGCCCGATGAAGCCGACCACGGTATTGACGAGCAACGGCTTGAGTTCCCGGGCGACCGCATAGGCCCGTGTTTCGATCGTCTGTTCATCGACGCCGTGATGGGCATCCGCCGAAAGCGCGCTGCCCTGGCCTGTTTCCAGATACATAACATTGTTGCCGACTGTGCCACGCTTCATGGAAAGGGCGGCATCATAGCCTTCGCGCAGGATTGACAGATCGACGCCGAAGCTCTTGTTGGCAGCCTGCGAACCGGCGATCGACTGAAAGATCAGATCGAGTGGCGCACCGGCCTCGATCGCCTTGATAGAGGTGGTCACATGGGTCAAAACACAAGACTGGGTGGGGATCTCGAAGCGTTCGCGCAGCCGGTCAAAAAGAACCATCAATCGGGTGCAGGCATCGAGATTGTCGGTCGCCGGATTGATGCCGATCACCGCATCGCCGATCCCGTAGAGAAGTCCGTCCAGCGTCGACCCGGCCACACCCTCCGGATCGTCGGTGGGATGATTGGGCTGGAGGCGGCTTGAAAGCCTGCCTGGCAGACCGATAGTCGAGCGGAAGGCCGTGATCACGCTGCATTTGCCGGCAACCGTGATCAGATCGTGATTGCGCATGATCTTGGAAACGGCCGCGACCATTTCCGGAGTAAGGCCTGGCGCAAGAGTTGCCAGCCTTTCGGTCGTCGCTTCGTAAGAGAGAAGCCAGTCGCGAAACTCACCGACCGTCATATGCGCAACCGGCGCGAAGGCAGCAAGGTTGTGGCGGTCGACAATCAACCGGCTGACCTCGTCGGTCTCATAGGGGATCAATAGATCCTCCAGAAAGGTTCTGAGAGGCATATCCGCCAGCAGATAGCGCGCCGCCACCCGTCGTTCATTGCTTGATGCTGCGATCCTCGCAAGCACATCGCCCGATTTTAGTGGCGAGGCGCAGGCCATCACCGATTTCAACCCCTGAAAGATATGGCGCTCGCGGCCCAGAACTATCGAATAGGCTGTCATTTGCTCCTGGCTATCAATCAATCGATGTTTTGCCCAAGAATTGGGCTCTTCCCATCTGTTTGCCGTGAAGGTTCGCGCCTTTGTGCCAAGACAGGTCTGCGCGCGCCCTGAATGAAGAAAACGCAATTCCCGTGCCAATTTTTGTGCGCTGCACAATGGAGTGCAGATGCGAGGTGATTTCGGACTTTCGGATAACGGGAAAAGTTGGCATTGGCTGCGGAATCAATTCAGGCAAGCATTCCGGTCACTGCGTTCCAATTCCGCCACGGCACTGCAGCTACGGGAGTGAACCGCGAAGGCTGAACATTTTTAATGGGGCGGACGAAGAGATTTCTAAAGAGTGGAAAAGCTGGCGACCGTCAAAACATGAAACGCTCTAAAAGAGAAGAATCCCCGCGACCGGTTCGACCTCACGAAAAGTGTATTTGTGCTTAGGCGTATCTATTCTTAAATGAGTTTGCCATCCTGAGCGACAAGCCGACCGCCTTTATAGACGGAGCGCGATCTTGGAACCGAGACGACAGCCTCGGCCACATGCTCGGCATCGAGAACGATGAAATCGGCCTTTGCGCCGACTTTCAGACCGTATCCCTCCAGTCGCAGGGCCCTGGCACCGGAAGCGGTGACCACATCGAATACCGCGTTCAGTTCTTCGTCGGTATAGAAGCCCGAACGGTAGCCGATCATCATCGCCCGGCCAAGCATATCGCCATCGCCATAGGGCCACCACGAATCGCGAATGTTGTCGCTTCCCGAGAAAACCGTGACCCCCGCCGCGCGCAGCAGGGCAACCGGAGGAAACGCATGCGCGCCGGGCGCATTGGTCATGATCGACACACCGCTGCGCGCCAGTTCATCGGCTGTCCGTTTCGCGATATCGGGAGCGACGTCGCCGAGAGCGTAGGCATGGCTGACGGCCACGCGCCCCTCCAGGCCGAGCACACGGGTTCGGGCACAGATCTGCTCGATCGTGAAGACGCCGAGCATACCGGCATCGTGCAAATGGATATCGATATCGACGCCGCGCCGAGCCGCCACGCCGAACACAACGGCAAGATGGCCTTCGATATCACGGTCGAAGCTTCCAGGGTCCAGACCTCCGACCAGATCGGCGCCAAGCCCGATCGCGTTGTCGAGGAGATCGGATGTTCCGGGACTTGTCAGGATGCCGCTCTGCGGAAAGGCGACAAGCTGGAGATCGATGAGGCTGTGATATTCCTCGCGGACCGCCAGGATCGTTTCGAGCGAACTGAGACCCACGGAGGCATCGACCATGACGTGACTGCGCATCGCGGTCGTACCGTTGGCGATGCAAAGCTCCAGCTGCTTGCGGGCGCGCACGTCCATCGGCTCGGCGATCGCCATATTCTCATGCTGGAAGGCGACCCGTTCGCGCACGTCGAAACCATTGGTGCAGGGCCTGTGGGGAATCCATTTGCCGCCGTAGAAGCTGGTATCGAGATGGATATGTCCCTCGACCAAGCCCGGCAGAACCAGCCGGCCACCGAGATCGACCACCGTTTCGCCAGTCCGGACCGGTACCGTACCGGCCGCGGATATCGCCTCAATCCGGCCATCACGGACCGTGATATCGACCGGACCGGCCTCGGCAAGCCTTCCATTGGAGAAAAGTGTCGCCATGTGGCATCCTCACTCTCTTGGTATCAGCACGTCATGCGGCCACGATGATCCGGACACCGCGCTCGCTCAATGCGGCGGCGAGATCGGCGGGTGGCGGCGCATCGGTGACAAGGATGTTCACTTTTTCAAGCGGAACGATCCGTGACAAGGCCCGGCGTCCGAATTTGGATGAATCGCACAGCACGATCACGCTGCCGGCATTCGCGATGAAGGCGCGTTTGACTTCGGTATCCTCGGGCGAATAGTCGTAGAAGCCGCTTGGATCCAGACCGGAAACGCCGATGAAGACTTTGTCGAGAAAATGGCTCTTGAGTGCTTCGACCGCCTGTGGCCCGATCACCGAATATTCAGGCACGCGCACCTGGCCGCCCAGAATGTAGACGCTGCTTTTTCCCTCCGCCATCAGCATGCTGACGCGCAGATTGTTGGTAAAAACGCGCAGATCCCTCCGGGACGCCAAGGCACCCGCGAGCGCCAGGATGGATGTGCCGACATCGAGGCCGACGGATTCGCCCGAGGCGACCAGCTTCGCCGCCGCCTCGGCGATCGAGGATTTCTGCACCGCTTGCCGGCGCATACGCTGCTCGAACGGTGGCTCGTCCTCGTCGAAGGCGAGCGTCGCCAGCGGACCTGCCGCAACCGCACCGCCATGCGTGCGTTCGAGCAGTCCGCGTTTTCCCAAAAGATCAAGATCGCGGCGTACCGTCATACCGGAAACGCCAAGCTCGTCGGCAAGGCTCGTGATCGACACGAAACCGTTCTTTTCGAATGAAGCAATGATATGCGTCTGCCGCAGCACCGCCGGAACCCGGTCAGTCCGGCCTTCGCTTGGACCGGCATTCGGCGGCTCCAGATCCACCTTGGTGTCCGCGGGATGACTTCTTTCCATGCTTGCTTCCATAAACGGGTTGCCAAAAAAGTCTGGGCCGTTTTCGCGTCATTCCTGACGGTTGCCGCCAGTGTCACGATTTATCGGCTGTTTGTGCGTAACACAGGCATACGCGTGAATAAAGGTTGTTTTTTGTTATATAATGTTCAAAACTGCGAAAAATCGTTAAACAACGCTCGTTTCCAAGCGGGCGAGATTTATGGGGCCTCATGTCGGAATTTGTAGGAAAATCAGTCGTGGTCACCGGCGGTGCGTCAGGCATCGGCGCGGCAATTACCAGAACGTTTCACGCAGAGGGCGCGCGGGTCACGATTCTCGATCTCGATGGTCAACGTGCTGCTGCTCTAGCCGGCGAACTGGGCGAAAATGCATTTTTCGGCAGCGTCGACGT
>Ga0307515_10009958_pt1 | contig 18302 bp, 4 predicted proteins | sample 17_EM_MG_FD_194513 | JGI IMG/M metagenome (GOLD analysis project Ga0307515, IMG submission 194513) | Populus trichocarpa ectomycorrhiza microbial communities from riparian zone in the Pacific Northwest, United States - 17_EM | ecosystem: Host-associated > Plants > Roots > Unclassified | place...
GAAAGTTAGTTTGATGCTCCTTCTACCATATAAGCGGGTCCTGGATTGATAGAAGCCGGCAATTAAAAGACCTTAGATAGGTGTTAAGCTCTAGACTATCTATATCCTTCTTCTTCTGCTTGTGATACTTCCGTGATAGGTAATTAACTGAGAATTCGTCGTATGCAAGGTAGGAAGATTTTGCGTTATTTGGCTGATTCTTAAAGTTAAAGGCGGAATTAACATTAGGAACCTTTTTATAATAACTTAGGAAAAGGTCTTTAAATGCCTTCCTTGCGGTCTTAACCCAACTTAGATGCTCTTCCCACTTATCCTTAAAGTACTTAAATTGCCGTGTAGGGTGAAGGACAATAGCTGCAACGTAAAGAGGTGAGAAATCTGTTAGCTTAAAGTATTTCTTAAGCTTTAGCCAGGCCGTGTTAATACCAGTGTTATAGTGCTTAGTTCGTTTAAAATTGGCATTAGACTTATTAATCTCCTCCTGCGCTTTCTCAAGAATATTATACATAAAGTTCATACTATGGAGAACTCTCCATAGTGCGCCATATTATTCCTCTTAACTAACTCTCTATGCTTGACCTTCCTCTTGTTTATAAAGCTCCCAAAAGGGAACCAGTATTTTTTACTACCTAATTAGGTTCTCCCAATCGGCCTCTTGTAAAAAGTCTTGTCGAAGGTTATAGGCACCCTACTGGTTTGGAAGTTTCCAGCGGGTTTAGTAAAGGGTAATAGCAGTACGTAGTTTAATTGCTAGTATTTATTAGTATAATAGCTAATATAAATTATAACAACTTAGATAAATGGCTCTAAACAGAGCCTTAAATGATTGCTATCTTTATAATACTAAATTAAGGAGAAGAAGAAGGGGTTGCCAGGACTGATGTAAATAAATATATATAGCTGACCGCCAAGGCTTATTATGCAGTATGCCTAAGTTATATAGTTTACTATAGGTGCTACTATAGGAATATGCGGTATAAGTTGCCAGCTGGCAACTTATAGTAACTTATTACGACCGCAAAGAGCCTAGAAATAGCGCGTAGTACGATACCCCTAGTGGTAACTAAGAATGATAATATGTAACATAATAGCAATGTGCGACATAATGGCAATATGCGACATAATGGTAATGTACGGCATATTGCGGCGATATGGCGGCAATGTGGCAGGTGATATACTCTAGTACTATTATATAAATAAAAGAAACAGAACATACCACGAGAAATTATAGCCTTAGTTGAATTCCACTAAATTCCTCTATTAGTAAGAAGCTGGTAATATTAGAAGTCTTCCTCCTGGCACTCTCTAAATGTTGTTATTCTTGTTAAATTATAGTTGATATAGATATAGATATTATGGAGCTTGCCGATTGGGCCTATACTATTCCAAATTTTAAATGCGTTATTATATGAAGCACCAGCTAGCTTCCGCTTAAGCTTACTAACGCTCTTACTAAATAGTAAGGCCTTAATAACTAAGTTAATGATATAACCGAGACATTGTAGGCGTGAATAGCCAACGTTAATATTAAACCGAGTTGCTAGCTCCTTTAGTATAGTATTGTTGTCCGTAGCATTATCCATTATAAACGCCCTAAGATTCTGGCCAATCTCGTAGTTATTAATAATATTAGCTGTAATTTCTGCAATTAATTGGCCAGATTTTGCTCCATTTACTTTCCGGAAACCTAGAAGACAGTACTTAAGCTTATACTCCTTACTAATAAAGTAAGCGCATATCGCTATATAGTTGTCATAATTTAGAGAGCGCCAGCCATTAAGTGAGAGGTTGATTTTGCTTTTTGCACATAAAATCTTGTCCTTAATCTGTGTCTTCCTTAACTGAAATGTATCTATTACCCAGCCCCTAATTGTAGTATGCGAGGATAGAAGGATTGCTTTAATCTTAGGTCGGCTAGAAATAAGGAGCTGTTGAAATCGTGTATTTTAAATAGTCGAAAAGCTAAGGTCGTAGGCAATGATTGTGTTAATAAGGTTCTTCTTATATTTAAGATCGTTAAATGGCGGTGGAAGAAGACCACGTTGTATAAAGCCTACGTAAGTAGAACCTTGTCCTTGTAATAAGATGGAGTCAGGATCCTTGCCGGCTCCAGTTATTCTATAGGTCTTTTTTAAATGAGATGCAATTAATAAGGTAGAGAGTGTATTAAAGAGCTAGGTACCATAAGCCTTTTTTTAATGGCAGCGCTTATAGAGCCAGAGCTTCTCGTAGCCCTTTGCTTGTAGATTAGCTCCATACTAATAAACCCAAGAAACCTTTACCTTTATATTTAGGACCCGTTTATTACGTGAGCGATACTACACATCCTAAAGAAGCTGGCCACGGTATTTAAGAGTATCGTATTAAATGTCAAAAACGCAGGCGTGCGAGGTCTGAGTGGGCTGAGATGCTTCTGAGGTAGTCTCAAGTAAATTAGAATCAGATAATTAAGAAGTTTTGTTAATATCCGAACTTATATTACCCTTTAAAGTTAATAGGGTTATTGTATAATAAGATAATAGTGGGCAATCTAAAAAATTTTAAACCGGATAAACTATTAACCGAGACTATTAATCAGTCATTAAATATCTGACCTCGGTTCAAATATTTGATTGGCTTGACTGATATCTAATCTCGTATTTGATTGATTGGACTGACGCTTGGACTGATTGAACTTCCAATCAAATCCGTTGACTGTTGGCAGCACTGTATCTATCTCTATATCGCAATTAGGCCCTATATAGAGCTCTATTATATACTTAATAAGATCCTTTATTAAATCCTCTACTTTCTTACCTAGTAGCTATTAGCGACTTAGTCAATCGAGGCACGAGCACGGCAAGAGGGACGCGCAAGCCTGTACAATTGGTAGTTTATAAACGAGGATCTAAAGCTAAAGAAAGGAAAGGAGACGGAGGGCGGCGCCGCTTGACGTTATATATGATCCTCTAGTTATATAACGGCAACTATTTAGAACTATATAAAACTATCTACAACTGTCTACAACTGTCTATAACTATCCGCTATAATCTACTAATATCCATTAGCCGCAATCCACTAGTTTCCACTAGTGCCGTAACATTACCCCCCCTCTAAAAAAGCCTGCCCTTAGGCTTTATACGTCCATATTATATCTATAGGGTATTCTTATCTTTATGCCTAATAGGTAGCTTATTATCTTTGCTATTCTAGCACTCTATTTACTTATTAAGGTACTTTAAGGGTTTAGGTTTATTAGAGTAACAACTATAGAATTCCTAAAGCTTATAGGGTACTAAGTAGGGTCTAAGTTGTACTCTTTCTAACTAATATAATATTTTAATGTTCTCCTTACAAGCTTACAGGCCAGTATTTCTTTAATTTCCTATTTATTGTCGCTATTAACTTAAATTAGTAGGGGAGGTTTATTCTTTTATCTAGGTAATAGGTTATTTATAGCTTTCTATAGTTTATCTAAAGAGAAAATAGGGTAAACTTTAATTAAATTTAGGAGCTTTACTTTATACGCGTTGCCTATCTTCTTAAGAACCTTATATAGTCCTACTATCTAATAGTCTAGCTTATAGCTAGGTCGTTCCGTCTTTTAGTTTTTTATTATAACCTAGACTATATCTCCTACGGCAAAGTTAGGCTCTCGCCTATGCTTATTTACCTATTATTATATTAATTTTTAGGCCTTTTCTAGATTTATATGGGCTACTATCTAGACTTCTTCTAAGCGCTTAGCGTACTACCATGCTTCCTTATAAGATAGTTTTTCGCGTATAGTCTGGGGTCCTTCTAGTCTTTCCCAGTTAAAGCTTATATAGGGTAAGTAACCTATTTCTAGTTAAATAGGGGCAAATCCTATAGAGTTATGGGGTAGGGTTGCTTGGGTATAGTCTATTAAGGGTAGCAGTTTAGCCTAGTTATCTTAGAAGTAGTTAATAAAGGGCCGAAGTCTCTAATCTAAGTATTAATTTATAATTTCAGTTTAACTATCTATCTAGGGGTAGTATACGGTAGAAAGCTTTAGCTTAATACCTAAGATCTAGGTAAACTTATTCTAAAATACTAATATAAATTACGGCTTATAATTAGATATAATAGTATCTAGTAGTCCGTAGATTTGATAAACGTGGTAAATATATAGTTAGGCCGCTTCTTTAGTATTAATATTTTTATAATATAAGATTAAGAACGGGCGCTTAATAAAGTAGTTAACTAGAATTATAACTATATCGTATCTGTTACAGTCTATAGGTAGCTTATAGAAGTCTATAAAGATATATTACTAGGGGCATTCTAGTATTAGGAGTGGTTTTAATAGTCCTAGGGTCTTATCTTATAGGATTATAAATTTACAGCAGCTGTCGCAGTTCCGTATATAACAGTTAATATCTATAACTATTCCGGGCCATTAGTAGCGATTACTAATAATCTTATAGGTCTTATTATTTCTAGGGTAGGCTATAGAGACCTAGGTATAAGCTTCGGCAATAAGCTAGGTCTATAAGTTCTATTCCTTAGCTACTACTAGCCGTTCTTAGTGCTTAAGTAGTCCATTTTTAAGAGACTATAGGCTAGTGACGTTCTTTACCTTTTTACGGTACTTCTATAAAGAGGGGGTCGTTTAGTTAGCCTATAGTAGTTTATTAATAAAGTTAAGTTTAAAGGAGTTAATAGAATATATCTTAGCGCCTAAGAAGTCCGTATTTAGTTCTGCCTATATCTAGGGGTTAAGGTATTCTAGTTATAGTAGCGTTTAGGTCTATAATAAGATCTTTACAGCCGTCTAGTTATTTAGGTCTTACTTACGCCTTATAAAAGCGTCTATACGGGTTATAGCGCCTAGTCTATATATAATTAAGAAGTTAAATTAAGATAGGGTATCCGCCTAGCGTACTTACCGAGCCGTAAGGGCCTTAGTTATTATAAAGTATTCTAGGGCCTTATAATCTAAAACTACCTTAATTAAATTAGGGGTCCCCTCTAGCTATATACGCCAGTGCTAAAAGCTAAAGATAATAGCCAGTATTTCTTTATTATGGATATGGTAGTTTAACTTAGTCTTTAAATAGTATATAATAGGGTGCCACTCTCCGTCTAGTTACTTCTAGGAAAAAACACCAGCTATTACGCTATTTAAGGCATTAGTTTTTAGTATTAAGGGCCGTTTTAGGTTAAAATAGGCAAATAGGGGAGCTAATATTAGCCGTTTCTTAAGCTTATTAAAGGCCTGCCTATATATAGTATTAAAGTAAAAGGGCTGGTTTTTTCTAGTAAGACGGTTAAGAGGCTAGGTAATCCTACTATAGTTCTTAATAAAGCGTTAGTAGAAGTTACAAAAACCTAAAAATAATTATACCCCATTTACCGCCTATAGGGGTGCTTACTAGTTAATTACGGCCGTCTTCTTTAGGTTAGTTTTAATTCTATCTATACTAATAATAAAACCTAGGTACTTTATACGCTTAATACTAAACTCTAACTTCTTAATATTAACCTAGAGGCTAGCCTTATAGAGCTGTTATAGGACTTTATAGACATACTCCTCGTATTTTAGCTTATTCTTAAAGTAGATTATAATATTATCTAAATAGGCCGTATAGAAGTCGTTAAGGTAGTTAAAGAGTATATTGTTTATATACCGCTGGTACGTAGCTAGTCTATTAGTTAGTCTAAAAGGAAGTACCTTATATTTATACGTTCCGTAATAGGTTTAAAATATAATAAAATCTTTAAACCTAGGGTTTATTTTAATTTAGTAGAAGGCCTAGTAGATATTAAGCTTTATAAAGACCTTAGCTCTACTTATTTAGGCTAAAGCCTTATTAAGTAGGGGCAGCGGATAGCGGTCCTTATAGGTTATATTATTTAGCTTATAGTAGTTAATATAGAAGCGGAGTCCTCTATTTAGCTTTTTAATAAAGAGAATAGGTAAGGTAAAAGGGGCTTAGCTAGGCTTAATAAAGCCCTTATTTAGGTTATTAATAAAATACTACTTTATAGCCTATAATTCGGTAATAAACTACTTATAGAGGGGGCTAAAGCTAAGAATATTTTCCTTACCCTACTTAATCTTAATCTTATAGTTATATAGTTAGTAAGGTAGAAGTATATTAGACGCTGCTTTAAAGAATATATCCTTAAATTTCTAGTATTAATAGGGCAGCTTTTATTCTACTAGTTCCTTATCTATAAGCTCACTTTCTTATCTGCTAAGCTTACTTCCCTTTTCCTTAATTATTTAATTAATTTTATATAAGCTCGTTATAAAGGCGATAGTATTAGGCTAAACTAAGTTCTAGTAGAATCCTACGGCACTAATATAGTAGATATTAACTAGTAGAAGGTCCGCTAGTTTCCTTATAGCTATTTTCCGGACCATATTTTACAGTCTAGGGTTTATAATATTTTTTAGCTCCTATTCCAACTTTTATAGGCTATCCCTCTAATCTATTAGTTTAGTATAACGTTTAATATCCCTTACTATTTTTATAGCTATATAGGGCCTAAGCTCTCTATAGGGGGCTTTTTTAGGTCACTACTAACTTTCTAGGTCTTTAATGCGGGTAGCGTAATATAGGTAGTCTATAGGCAATGTAGTATACAAATCTATTACAAATTAAGCTATATATCTTTCTTGAAGGCCTAGTCTCTATATATAGTACTGGCCTAGTAAATAGTATTAATCTAGGGCTGTATAAGGTTTTCTATTATAATGCTAATTTCTTTTATAAAGGAAGAGGTTAAGGGTAGAGTTTTGGGCTAGATAAGCCGTCTACTCTATATATTAAGCTATAAGCCTAAATAGGCTAGCCATTTTCGTCTTAAAATTATATTATAGCTACCTAGGTCCGTAATAAGGAAGGGGATATTATACTACCTTTGTCCGTTAATATAGAGGTAAATCCGCAAGATAGTTGTAATAGGTGGCCCTATCCGCCTATTATACCCGCGAATAGGAATTAGTTTAGGCAGTTCTTTAATAGGTATATTTAGAAAGTTAGCTAGCTTTATATAATACTAGGTATCTATTAAGGCAAAGGCATTTACTTTAAAGTTAGCTAAAGCAGAGGTTAAAACTTAGTATTTATTACGGAATAAAGTATAAGGGATAGTATAGCTTTTTCTACTAACTAGCTAACCTAGATTAACATCTAATATATTAATCCCTTTTAACCCTAAAGAGAAGTCTTCCTCTAAAGTTCCTCTTTTTTTTTAACTCTACGCTATTCTCTTAGATTAATAGAACCTTATTTACTTTTACGCCTATTAGGTAATCCTTTATATAGTAATCTTTCTAACTATAAGAAAAGTAAGCTCCTTAATTACTAAGGGCCTATATATAGGGGTTACTATATATAGGCCGAGCATTCACTAGACCTATAGTAGGACTAGCTATATAGCTAGCTACTAAATTGGCGGCGGGCTATATAGGTAGTATTATAGGGGTTGCTAATTATACTAGGGCATTGCGGGCTATTCTTATATTACTTATAGTCTAGTTTAAAGGGTTTCTAGCTTTATACTATTTAGCATATACCTTAATTTAGCAGAGGCCTTAGTTAATAGCTAAGCACTAGTTTATAAGTTCCTTTAGCGTCTATATAGTAGTAAAAACTAGTAATATAGCTTGCTGTAGGTCTAGGGTAAGCTTATTAAATAGGTCTAGTATTAGATCTTCCTAGGGAATTTAAGCCTAGCTAGCTAGGTACAAAAAGCGGGTCTAAAAGGCTAAGAAGGTCTCTATTATTTTTATATTTAGGCTTTTATAATTAAGTTAAGCGTTTTATACTTTAAAGGGGTCCTTATAAATAGAAGACAGGTAAATAATTATTTTTTCTTAAAAGAGGAAGGGATCTGCTAAGTCCTATACATACTGCAGACGTAGGTATATCTATATATCCCTACTAATACGGCCAAAAACATAGGCCATTTTAGCCTAAGTAGTAGGGAAGTAGTCCGTATTAACTTTAAGCTTATCCTATAATTAAAGCTTCTAATTATTAAATATAGGGTTAGTTTTATCTGTAAGTAATAAGGGGTCTATAACCTTTACGGACTGCAATAATACTAATGCTATATATTAGGCTAGAGCCTTAAGGACTATAGTAAGTCTTTAGGTATTTAATAACTCTTTATTAAGTATAGGGGGTTCTCTAGCTTTAAGCAGCTCTTAAAGTTATTTAATTTTAGTATTAGCTGCTATAGCTCCACCTAGGAGTTTAAGTTAGTTACTATTTTATTATTAGAGGTATTTAAGGGTTCTATAGCTACTTTGCCAGCTACTATATATTTTAATATTATAGTATAGTTATTAGGGTAACTTTTAGTAGGATTCTATAGGGGTTTTAGTCTATACATGTTTTATAAATCTTATTATTCTTTTCTATTCTTTTAGTTTTATTTTATTCTTTCAGTTCTAGTAATAGTCTTTAGGTCTATTTATATATTCTATTCTTATTTATAGTCCGTAAATATTTTTAAGTTCCTTCTTAAGAAGAAGAGGTAGTTAAGCTTTAAATAATATTAGTAACTTAGTTAATTAAGGTATAAGCACGGTAAGAGGGACGCGTAAGCCTATATAATTAGTAGTCTATAAATAAGGATCTAAAGCTAAAGAAAGGAAAGGAGATAGAGGGTAGCGCCGCTTAATATTATATACGATTCTCTAGTTATATAATAGTAACTATTTAAAACCATCTAAAACCATCTGCGACTATCTACTATAATTTACCAATATCTATCAGCCGCAATCCACTAGTTTCCACTAGTGCTATAATAGTAGCTTAATAAAATTCTAAATATTTATTACGGTATAGATTCTTCCTACTATTATCTATAGCTTATTAATAATAGGAGGATTTATATAACCCTAGGGGCAAGGCTATAGGCCTATATAAGAGCTAAATAGCGTAGATTTAATAAAGTAGATTTTAATTATTTATAGTATAACTTTCTACTAAGCTATAATTACCTATTAAATCACCTATAGGATATATATCTGCTTAATTAGATCTTAGTTTTTAAGTAACTACTCTACTATAAACCGCATTTAATATCTTTAGTAGAAGTGTTAGGAATAAAGGCAAGTAGTTACTATATAAGGCATATTGCCGTTATATATGGCAAGTTGCCGTTATATGCGGCAAGTTGCCGTTACGTATTGCCGCGGCACTAGCGTAGCGAGGAGCCTTAAGCTCCTCGCCCCCCCTTATAAAGATATATACAATAACAATTATTATACTATCTACGAACCGTAGCTACGTAATATCACCTTATATAACTAACAGAAGAGCTTAAAGTTTATAATTATCTCTTAATTAAAAGGCTAGTATATAAAGGTGTAATTTAGGGGAAGGAACTTAATACGTGTATTTTTAAAAGAGCTGTTTTTAGAGGTTGTTTAAATAGCTACTTTATAGGCGCTAAAGCCGTTAATTAAAAGGAGCACCTTCTTACTAGACATCCTTTTATTAAACTAGGTAAGCTAATTAAGTATAATAATTGTTATTATCTAGGCCTTTTTATTATACCTCTAGATAATATCTAATAAGGCTATATTAACTTTATTAGCTATTATACTAAGCTAATTATAAGAAGAGGAAGCTTTTTAAAGCTATCTACATTTAAGTAATTACTTAGAGATATTTATACCTTCTGCTTCTTTATTCTTAATTAAGCCTTTATAGCTAATATAGTATTTAATATAGCCTTCTAAAATAGCCCTATTTTATCTATATTAAAAATATCCTTTAGTAGATAAGGTATAATAATTACTTAAAGCTCTATTATATAATCCTCTACTTCCTCTATATTAACTAAAATAGCCTTACTATACTACTTTCTCTTATAAATATTATTATAAGATTTAAAGCTTTTTAACTAACTAGTAGACTACTTTAGCTCTACTGTTTTAGCTAATATAGGTATTTATTACTATAACTAAGCGGCGGTAATATATATAAGCTCGCCAGAAATAGGAATGCGAGAGTTTTATAAGCGTTAGTGCTACTTAAAGAGAGCTTCTTCTAAAAGAGGTTATTTAATATCCCTTTTATGCTCTTGCCTACCTTACCTATATAGCAATTTAGCTATATTAAGGTGCTTAAACTTATTACTAAGTGTTTCCGATATTAAGGATTAATTAATTCTATAATAAAAAAAGTTAGTAGCCTATTAAGCAAGCTGGTTTTATAATAGGTAGGGGTAACTTTAGTAATAGGCGTGTATTTTTTAATATTTAAAGTTAGAAAACCTATAACGGCATTATCTTTTAGAAATTTAATATCTTACTATAATAAATAAGGTAGAATTAAGTATAGAGAGTAAGATCTAAGGGTTATTTTAATGGATTTAAATCGTTATATAGTGGTTATTAATGGCTAAATATACGGTAAGTAAGCGTTAAATCCAATAAATTAAAACCTGCTTATACTAATATTAGTAAGATACCTTAACATTATTACTAAAAGCTAGAATATCGTAATATTACACTAAAAAAGGATTAATTAAAGGTGTAGATCGTAATATAGAAGATATTGTTATATACCCTATATTGTTATAAGGGGGTTTAACTATAGCAGGTAATATTAATATCCCTTAAGGTACCTCTTTTCTATTAGTCCTAGCCTTATACTAAGTAATATCTTACTAGCTTTATTAAAGTAGTAGGGTCTAAAATAAACTTCTAGAAGTCTTTAACTCTGCTAGAAAAGCCTTTGGCTATAGTATATTTTAAGAAGTTTTTAACCTAAGTAGGTGCTAAGGTAGGTTTAATTAAATTAATAAGCCATTTATATATAGAGTTTAGTTAAATTGCCATATAGTTATAAAGGGTTTCCCTAATCTGTAAGACATTCTTTTAGTAACCTTATTTACGTCTTAACCTTATCTACTTTAGCATTGACTTAATCTACACCCCTTTTAATCTCTATTACTCTTACAGCCTAAGGAGTATTACTATTATATAGGAAAGCTGACGAGTTGCTTAGTATGTCTATAGCATCGTCTAGGTAAGGGTTTACGTTAGTAAAGAGGTCTCGTTAGGAAAACGGGAAGTAGTGCACGAAATTTAGTTTTGCTAAAAGTGGTTTTAGGGCCTAAGGCTAGCTCTCCGCCATATTAGCTAACCCCCTAGGGCTATACGCTAGCTTTCCGCCATATTAGCTAACCCCCTTAAGCTCTACGCCAGCTTTCTACTATATTAGCTAAGCCCTAGAGCTATACGCTAGCATTATACTAGCTTACAGCTATAAAATAAATATTATTACTATTATTGCATTTATTGCTATTAGGGTATTAAAATCCTAAAGGCCTCTTAGTAGGATCCTAGTAGGACTTTAATTTTCCTAATTATCTAAATCGTCCTAAGTACTATTGGGTCCCCGCTATATTCCTAATAGCCTATACGTGTTTTTATATACCCCTTATACACCTAAACGCCACCTTATTTTTTACCCTTTTTTTCTTATATCCTCCCTACCTAGGGAGGCTCTAAAACGATAGCTAGTAGAAAACTATAACTAGAACTAGACAACCGTCGCTAGAACTAGACGATAACGACTAGCTAGCAAACACTACGAACAATTTAATCGATTAATCGATTGAATTGAACCAGAGCCTCGATATAGTCCATTACCAAATTAAATCGGATTAAGGCCTCCTGGGGAGGCATCTTAGATAACCACTATTTAAACCAACTCCTCCCCTAAATTAAATTAGATACTAATATAGGCAGGCCCTAAGCCTAGTTAGGAAATTAATATACAACTAGCAGATTATTAGGAACACCGCTAATCGACAATTTGGAGCCTCTATGTAAGGTTCCCCCCTACTCCTTAATTAATTGCTTAAAGCCTAAGCGGTAGTCTCCCTAAAAAGACATAGAGCTCCTATAACAGACATAGGCAGGTAGGTACGTAGGTAGGTATATAGGTAGGTACGTAGGTAAATATATAGGTAGGTATATAGGTACGCAGGTAGGTACGTAGGTAGGTAAATAGGTATATAGGTATATAGGTAGGTAGATAGGTAGGTATATAGGTACGTAAGTAAGTATATAAATAGGTACGTAGGTAGGTATATAGGTAGGTACATAGGCAGGTAGATAGGTAGGTAGGTAGGTAGGTAGGTAGGTAGATAGGCAGGCAGGTATATATATAGGTAGATAGGCATTAGACCTAATTAGGAAATCAGTATACGGGTAGCGGATTATCTAGACTAGCCAATTAACGATTTAGAGCCTCTGCAAAAGGCTTCCCCCTTTAACTACTATTAATTTAATTTTAAAAATTTTAATTTTATAAATATTATGGCCATAAGAAATATTATAAATATTGCAGTTATAGGAAATATTATAAATATTATAACTATTAGATATAAAGTGGCTAAAGTGGCTAAAGTAGCTAAAGTAGCTAAAGTGGCCCTAGGCCAGTGTAAAGAAGTGTATATAAGCAGATTAGCAGATCTAGCTAAAATGACCCCAGGCTAGCCCCGGGCTAGCCCCTACTACTCTCCCGTTTTTCTAACACTTATAGTTAAGTAGGTAGCGTAAAGTTAACTAAAGTAGTAGTATATTTATAGATTGTGTAATATAGGTTCTTTAATATTATATAGGATGGCTTAAATAGGACAGCTAATAGAGCCATTATATTAGTAATACTTACTACTTCTTCTATCGCGTATATCTAATATCTACGTATTAGATATTTATATATTTTAATAAAAATAATAATAGAGTCCTATAGGATAGACAGTTATCTAAAAGTTAGATTTAACTTAATTACGTATACTTAAGCAAACTAATAGTAGAAGCTTACTTAGAAGCTAAGATATATAGGTTCTTTAAATAATCTAAAATTTAACTAAATCGTTTCTTATTCGCTAGCTGTATACTTAAACAATTAATATCTAGTATACCTATAAGGGATATTATTACAATTACCTTAGGTTACCCTTAGAATAACCCCTAGATACCCCTTAGATAGTTACCGGTTATATACTAGAGGCGCGTACCCGTAGTATATAGTCTTCACAATTCTAGAGGCCTTATATCCTTAAGGATTTGTCTCTCTTACTAATCTATCCTATTCCACAATCGTGTCCCTTATATTTAAATCCTTCCTACTCCTTTTTAGAAGGGCAGTTAGCTTTAAGGACTAGATTATTTATTTATATCTTTTATTTACAATCTACTATCCTCCCTTAAAAAATCTCACGATAACCTAAATAGAAACTCCACGAATACCTTATAGAAAGCCGTCGCATTAAGGTAAAAAGGTCCCTCTAATTGCAAGAAATTGCAATAATATAAACCTTTAGGTAAGATAGCTAAATAAGCCCTACTAATACCTAGATACGCTAGAAGCTTAAAGACTCTTATATACCTATAGTTACCGCTAAGAAAAACGTAAATACCCTCTATAATAGTTATAATGCTACTAGAAAGCAACTAGAGTCCTTTTAGCCCTACTTAGGCTAATTAGAAGATTAAGCGCTAAAGGTAACTCTAAGATCTTCCTCTAAGCTAGAAATTCTAGAAAAATATACTAATATATTTAACTAGGAAACTAACTAGAACGCTCCCGGAAGACTACTAACCTATAATTAGTATAGTAGTAGTATATAAACTGCTTATAAGCTAAGCGGGCTTACCTATTTAGGTAATCTAACCTAAATACTAACTTAAAACCTAAGCCTTATTAGGAAGCCTATACTAGCTACTAGTACTAATACTACCTCTATAGCCGGAGCTTTTCTAGGCCTAAGTTTAGAAACTTAGGGGCCCTATACTAATATCCTCTAAGATAGATATTAAGAAGCTATTATAGGGCTTTTAGAAGCCATATAGAAGGAAGCCACTAATAAATATATTAGAAACCTCTAAGAGTAGATCTAAAATTAGTAAGACTTAATCTAGGCTAAATAAGGTCTTTTATAACTTAGCTAAAGTTAAGGGTTTTTTAGGGGCTACCTAATACCTACTTAAGGAAGTATAGAAGACTTAAAGAGGTATTTATACTATAAACGGAAAAAGAATATAGACTAACTAGCTAAGGCCTTTAGTAGTTTAGAACTCTGCTATAGACCTAACGCCTAGCAGTTAGACAATTAGGTTTATAAAGTAGATAACTTTTTTTAAAATACTAATAATATAAGATAATACTAAAGAATATATACGCTAGGTTATTAGTAAGATTAAAGACTAATTACTAGACTAGATTGTTCTAGCCATTCCTATTTACTATCTATTATATAGTCCTTCCACTCTATAGGGCCAGTAGAGGGGGGTTTAGGGGATAAAGTAGTCCTAAAAGCTTTATATTGGTCCTTAAAGCTTTCTGCTAGTCTAGTATTCCTGTCTTTACTATACTATAAACCAGGGATTATTTGCAATGTTCTTTTCTTTAACGTGTTTCACTACCGAGCGAGCCACGCCAAACCCCACCAAAAATCCGGAATTTTAATTTAAGATATCACAATAACTATATAATAATAATTTATAAAAATATAACCATATACTCTATTATATATGTTTTATATAATTTTTAATTTTTAATGTTTTTACTTTAGTAGTTATTAAGAAATAGACAATTAAGTCTATTTTGGCCTATTTTAGCCCCCAAATATTAATATTTCAAAAATTACCAAACTAAATTATTTAAAATGCTGATATTTAGTAGAATATATATATAGAAGTTTATCTTTACAATTTTATAAATTATTATTGCGTGGTTGTTATAATATCTAAAATCAAAATATCGGATTTTTGGTGAGATTTGGGGGTGGCTCGCTTGGTGGTGTGGCTCGCTCGGTGGTGAACCACGTTATATATTTTAGGGTAGTAAAGACCTCCTTTCCTTATGCTTTTTCTAGGAAGCTATTCCAGCAGCTAGTCTTAGCTTCCCTTATTACGTGGAAGTATTAATTTTTAGCTTCTTTATATGCTTCTAGTCTAGAAATTCTAGTAGGTTGTTCCTCTTAAAGTCTTCCTAGTTTTGCCATTTTTTATCTTTTCTTTAGAAGCTCTTTATTCTACTAAGGTTTAGAGAATTTACAGGTTCTAAATCTAGGGATAGCTTTCTTTACCGCTAGCTTTATACAGCTAGTAAGATCTATTGCTAGGTTATTTACTAGTATGCTTAAGCTTTTATCCCTAGGTTTATAAGAATCTTCTAAAGAGGCTAGGGAGCCTTTTTCTCCTATCTCTATATAGGGATTTTCTCCTACTAGTTCTTCTAGTACTAAAAGTTTCGCTTTTAGTTCTAGCTCTAGAACTTGCTCTTTTAAAGAAGTAGAGAAAAGTTCCCAGTTTGCCTTTTTTATAAAGAAAGGAGTTTCTTAAAGAGGGTTTAGGTATCTTTACATCTCTTTAGTAAATAGAGAGAATGCTATAGTCTTGTAATTAGATTCTATTTCTTCTATTATAGTCTAATTATCCTAGGTATTTTCTTAGAAGTTTCCTAAGTAGAAGGCTAGGTCTATAATAGACTTTCCCCTTATATTAGATCTATAGAAAGTCCCTTCCTATTCGTCTAAATTTAGTAGTTAGTAGTTATATTTGTCTAAATAGTCTACTAGTTCTTTAGCCTCTCTAGTTAGATTCCTAGCTAGCGCGTTCCACCGTATATAGTATAGGTTATAGTCTCCTATTGGTATAAAAGAGAGGCCTATTTCTAGTTCTAGAATAGCCCTAGAGGTAGTAGTTGTACTATTTTTTAGGTTCTAGAGTTCTTGTTTAGTTGTTTCTTGTTATAGACATTAAACAATAGAAATCTTTTTTAATTGGCCATAGATTTCTAATACTATAATATCTGTATCTTTGCAGATATCCTCCCTATTTCTATATTATAGAATACTAAAACTAGTTTTCCTTATATAGATAGCTACTCTAGGGCGAATAGCTAGATTACTAGGGAGGATAAGATTAAATGCAAGATATAGAATAGAGAAGTAGGATCCTTTTTATCTATCTTTCCAGGTACTAGGTTCTTATACTAGGGTAATATTTATTTTTCTCCTAAATCCTATTTCTAGTAGAGTTTGCTGTACTTCTTATCTTTTTCCTACATTATGTTAGATAAAGGAGATTTCCCCTCTAGCTTTAGAAACTAGAGAGATCTCTTCTTCTTCCTATATAGAACCTTCTAAGCTTATACTTATTAATGTACTAGTTTAGCTGCTTTAAGAGACTTACAGTCTTTGCTATTAGTAAAGTGTTTTTCTTTATAATTGCTATAAAGAGGGGTAGTGTGCTCGTAAGGTCTACCTATTATACTACAAATAGAACAGGAGTGGTCTTTAGATAGATATACCGCCGCACAAAATCGATAGGCCTTAGTAGAGCATTTATCTCCTATATAGCCAAATTTTTGGCAACTTGTACACTGTGTAGTAGGAGAGACTTTTAGGTATTTAACTACCTTAGCAGCTACCCCTGCAATTTAGATTTCCTTTTACTTAAGGATTTCCTATCTTTTCTCCTTGTTTTTTATAGCAAAAACTATAAAGCCAAACCTAGTTTATGGATTGTATCTCTTTTCCCTAGATAAGATCTATTTAGGTAGTCCCTGTATTCTAATAGAATTAAAGGTCTCTATTTCTTCTTTAGAAGTTTAAAGCCTTTAAGTTCTAAGAAAGGGGAGATAAGGACGCCGTAAGCTACTACCTAAGCCTAGGGTTCTAGTTTTTGTTCCCTTCTAAAAGAGAAGCAGTTAGACTAGATTTCCTTATATTTAACTAGAAACTCTACATTATATTCTTCTATAGTTATAAGGAGAATATTCTACTTTTCTCTAATTCTAGCTATAGTAGCTATTACTAGCTTCTCTATTTGCAATTTAGACGTAAATAGTTAATTGACTTAATTTCATAGAGAGAAGATATCTAGAGGCTAGTCCTTTTAGTCTATATCTAGAACTAGTCTCCTTTCTTATAGCTGCTTCTTTTTCCCTCTAGTAGAGGTAGGGCTAGTAGAACCAGTAGTACTACTGGCTATCTTACTAGTAGGGGGAAATAAGGAGGAGGGGGGAGAGGAAGAAGTAGTAGAAGTAGTAGAAGAAGGAGCAAAAGTAAAAGAAGAGAGGCCCTTCTTTAGCTTCTCTATATAGGTTCCTTTAGTAAGAGCTATCGCCTTATAGAGAGCTCTTACGTCTTCTATTAGTCCTTTTAGGATATCTTCTTCCTTATTTCCTTTCTCTTTTAGAAAGGGGTTTTCTCTAAGTAGAAGATGTTGTACGTAGTTCCCTAGTTCTTTAACTTGTTCTTTACTTTCTCCTTTTTATAGCCCTATATATGCCTAATTTAGGCTATCTAAGGCCTGTTATAGGTGTTGCTCTAGAGAAAGTAGGGAAGAAGGTATACTAGCCCTAGCCGTAGTAGGCTTAGGCATTGATTTTTTTACCCTTACTTTAGGTTCTTGTTTTTCTTTTCCTTTTTTAGGAGAGAATTGACTTTTTCTCTTCCTCCCCTTCTTTAGTACTAGATCGACCCTTTCTCCTATATCTATGTCTTTATCTCTTCTAAATAGGCAAGAAAAAGGAGAAGAAAGAAGGGAAGGGGTCGACCAGAACTTGTTATTACTTATATTTATAGGTTCTTTACCTATAGAAGGTTGTTGTTTTTTTGGCCTAGGAGGCCTTAACATCTTATAGGGGGGTTTCCTAGTTTTTTCAGTAGATAATAACCTCTTTAGGTCTCTTATCTCCTAGTTATAAAGGTGAAGAACTAGGTAAAAAGCCAAACTAGTTTTTACTATCCTTCTATACCCTTTTCTCCTTATTAATCCTACTAGAAGATTTCTAGGAAGATTGTGCTAAAAGGTAGTAGAAAAACTAACAAAAAAAAGACTAGGGTAGCTATTTTCTTTTCCTTTTAGAAGTAGAAAAAACTAATAAAAAAAGGACTTGTTAGGCTTTTACTAGCAGAAAAGCCTAAAAAGGTAATCCTTCACTTACTAAGGAAAATCTAACTAAATAAGATATAGAAATGTACCTACACCCACTATTTTAATAGGCTTTTGCTTTATTATAGAAGAAAAACCTAGGAAAAGTCTATTTTTTTAGTTTTAGTGTTCCTATCCTTATCTTACCTATTCTTGCTTATAAGCTAGAATTACCCCTAAGAAGAACTTTCTATTAGGGAAAAGGGGGTAAATTAGTAAATAAATCCACCTCTAGCTTGCTAGGCAGTAGGAATTAGGTCTTAAAAGTTGGAAAATCAATTGTTTTTAATAGAGAGATGGGTATGCGTAATTTTTGAAGTACGGCGCTACCTTTTGGTAAAGTTGCATGTAAGCGTTAATTTTCCTTTATAAA
>Ga0307515_10009960_pt1 | contig 18299 bp, 14 predicted proteins | sample 17_EM_MG_FD_194513 | JGI IMG/M metagenome (GOLD analysis project Ga0307515, IMG submission 194513) | Populus trichocarpa ectomycorrhiza microbial communities from riparian zone in the Pacific Northwest, United States - 17_EM | ecosystem: Host-associated > Plants > Roots > Unclassified | place...
CAAATGCAAAATCAAAGTTCTAATTTCCTTCAAAAGTAGAAATCAAAGTAATAGACAGTAAGAATTTGGTCTAATCCTACACTAAGGACATGCTAACAGGTCATTCCTTAGGATTTTTTTATAAACAAACGCACAACAAAGAACTCTACCGTTTATCAAGCACATTCAACATATAATACACACAATAAACAGATCAACATGATGCATAACATTGTTTCTAGTAAACAAACGAAAATCAAACAGCAGCACTGTAAACTAGTAGACATCAACAACAAAACAGATTTCAACGAAGAACAACATATAATTACGCACAGTAAACAGATCATGAAGCAACACAGAAATGAAATTTTTAGCTCAATTAAAAAAATTAAAGATGGAGATAAGGCAAGAACTTACGGGTCTCTCTCTCGTGTGACTTTTTCCAGCACGGATCTACTGTGTTTTTCTACAAACCGAAACAATGGAGACCTAACACAAAAATGAAATTTTGAGTTAAATTAAGAAAAAAATTGAAGATGAAGATAAGGCAGGAACTTACGGGTCTATCGCTCGTGTGACTTTTCCCAACACGAATCTGTTGCGTTTTTCTGCAAACCGAAACAATTGAGGGACAAATCAGTGAAGGTAAAGGTGACAGATCTTCATTTGAAAGAAGAAGGGACATAGGGGAACAAGGATGCTCTCCGATCCGGTGTCTAACTTTGGCGTCCTGTATGGGTTGTTTTTGAAAAAATTTGATAAATTGTCTCGTTGTCTTTTGGCAAGAGACGAGAGAAGGGAACAGAGGGGAAGGATGAAATTAGAAAATGGGAGTCTAGATCAATGGCAGTAATTTGGGAACAAAGGGGAAGATGAGCTCTTGGCCGTTGGGAAAGTATCTTAATGTTTAATGCAATGTCGATGGTGAGAGAAAGGAGAACACGCATGAAAAGCAATTGTAAATTGTTTTTCACAAATTGAGGTCCAACCTCAGTTTTGGACTGGGATCCACGTCAAAAAAAAGTGTGGTTGATACTAACCAAACACTTTAAAATAACTTTTAATTCCAGCCGCAACAGCAGACCCAAACACCATCTTAAGGGTGTGTTTAAAATTGTAATAGCGTTGATGGTTTAAAGTGTTTTTCGCTTAGAAATGCATCAAAATAAAGTTTTTTATTTTTTAAAAATCATTTTTTATATCAGCACATCAAAATGATCCGAAAATATATATAAAAAATTATTTTAAGCAATTTTGTTTTTCAAAATTTAAGAGAATGCGATTTAGACTGCATTTCCAAACATATTCTAACATCAGGCTAAGAAAGGAAAGCTAGCTAAAAGATTTTGAAATTTATATTAGTACAGTGTATATTTGATCCTTGCCTTTTATGAAAAAAATAGTCAATTCTTTTAGTTTAAAAAACTCAATATTGAGTCTTATATTGTTATATGTTTTGTAACTCAATCCTTTTATTAGTTTTTCCTAACGTTTAATTTCTTTTTTTTGTCGTCTAAAATATCCTTTATTTTTTTGTTCTTACCCAGGTATTCTCACACTCTTTTAAAGGGTGACACTAATCCCGTTCGAGGTTTGTGACTACCCCTCCCAATAAATGATCAAATTATCACCTACTACAATCAAAATTAGAAATGCATTTAAAAGAGTTCAATATGGGAATTTTAAAAAGAATTAACAGTCAACATGGGTCAAAGGACTAACTTATAATTTAAAAAACTAGAAAACTAATTTACAAAACCCATAAAAACTACAAAGACCGAATCGTAATTCACTCAACCTTTCAGTTTTTATTTTATAAATCTTGAACCAAAAAAAAAAAAAAAAGAGAGTACGAAAGGGATGCTACGACGCCGTTGTTGGAAGTTCGGCTACGGTCTTTAAACAGAACTCAATAAGATGTGCCCTAAATCTCGTATCTCGATGCCTAGTAATCTTGGAAACATAAAACCCTTTTCAACAGCATCGACATAAACCACTGAAAAAAAAACCTTAAAAGCTTTTGTTTTTGTGCTGTAAGAATATATTTTTTTTAAATTAATTTTTTAAAATTTTAAATTTTAAATTATTTTTTTGTGTTTTAAAATTAATGAAAAGATTTGATTTTTTTATTGTTTTATATGATAATATCAAAATTAAATTTTAAAAAATAAAAAAAATATTATTTCAGTATATTTTAAATAATTTATTTTTTAAAAATAAGCATAATCATAAAAATCAACCACTCTCTTGAAAACATAGCACAACAACAGCAAGTAATATTTTTCCTTTTAAAAAAAATCCCCACAAAACAGCCCTTTAGAATCGCACTTCTTTAGCCTAAGCCAGCTTTTACATCTCCTCGTAAACACACCACAGATCACGTCTTTTTGTTGCTCCCTCCCTCTCTCTCTCTCTCTCTAGATTTATTATATATTTCCCCTTCCTCTCTCTTTCTCTCTCTCTCTCTCTCTGTTTTTTTTTGGTCACGGGACCTATATCCCCCAGTTGCCCACAGAAACACATATCTCACTGGCCAATTTTGATAAAAACATGGGACATTCGCACCAAAAAGAACAAAAAAACCACCCTCAGCCCCGCTAACCTTAACCCTCAAGGCCATAACCTTCCAAAACAATTACACCACTACTGGGAAAAAAAGGTGATCTCATCTCTCCTTGCAAGCTCACTCTCATATTCTTTAAAGCTACATTTACAGCGCCTAACTATCTCTCTCTCTTTTGTTTTGTCCATTGACTTATTATTATTTTTATGCATGTGTGTCACATTTTATTTTCTTGCAATCAATTGGAAGACCTAGCTATTGCTGCTGCTGGTATGCATGTATGTCTGGTATATAGCAGCAGCTGCTGCGGCTGGTGTCCCAACAAATATATATATATACAAGTACAAAAACACCTTAATACCCCCGAGAAAAAATAGAAGACATGCAATTAAAACAAACCCTTTTGGCACAAGGACTTTTATTTAGGGATTTTAGGTCTATCTGGTTAATTAAATAGGGGGTTTTTATTTAATTTTGGATCATCTTCTAGGACATGCATGTTTCACATGATGTTGATCATGTACAAAAAAATCTGGTTGTGGGTTTTGGATGGTGTGAATCCATTGTTGTTTTCTTACAGTTACTGCAACGATTAATGGTGAAATGATGCTAATGTACGGTTCCATGGCACGTTTTGTATCTGGGTTTGGTGGGTTAGGGTTTTAACTGATAATCTCTGCAAAAAGATTGAGTCTTTGAGGTGGGTTTTTGGTTTTTAAGGATCTGGGCCTTATTTAATTTTTGTTGTCGATTAATTTATAATGTTTGTTTTGTTTCATGTGTTATTTAGTCGTGCTACTTTGTCTTGTACCGTAGCAGAAGCTATGTTTTACAAGTTTGTAAGAGAAGATAGAGAAACAAAATTTAATTTTTTGCTTTCGGAAGCCTCTGTAATGTACATGGGTTCTGCACGCCTGCATGTTGATTTGAATTTTGCTAGGTGCGGAAACCCCCTAGATTTTGATGACAGCTGCATTTGTTTTTATCTGCATTGTATTAATTTGATAAATTAAAATTCAATCATTTTTTAATTAATTGGCTTTTTTGGGATTCTTAATTGAATGTAATGGGAGTAGAAATGTAATGGGAGTAGATTTTGCTCCTCTTTTTATATTAAAATATCAACATCTCCTTTTTTTAATCAATTACATATGAACACATTATGTTCATTTAATGAGGTCAGTTTTAGGGGAAAAATGATAATACTTTGCAAATTTATTACAAATAAGCAACCACGGTAAGTTATGCACATAAGGTGACCTGGATGAGATACAGAGGGAAGTGACTTCATTCAGACTGACTTTTTTTTTATGCAGTGATAGAACTTTACTGTACTAATATAGAAAAAGATTAAGATGTAGAAATTGCAAATAACCAGGTTGGGCTTTGGAATCATTAGGCAACTCAGTATCTTTGAGTTTTTATTAACTGAAGAGAGGAATGATAACTTAAGTTTTCAACTGTTGAAGGATGTTCACTTAATATCAAATGACTAGCAAAAGCGAAAACTAGGGAAATTTTGTTTATTCAGAATAATGGGTCACAATCTTTTTTGAAAACTGATGAAAACATGACCTTTTTTACAGTTAGATTGTTGTGGGTTTCTGTGGAAATTCAATGATAAGATGAGTTGTTCATTATTTTAGAGATGGTTACAATCATTCTATCTTCCTTTCTTGTAGTGGTCTTGTGAAACATTAGAAGTCATTAACTGAATGAGGTCATGATATGCAAACCTTGAGTCAGTACTGTCCCTGCAATAGTAATGGATATTTTGGTGTTTCCTTTCCCCACCTCAAGAATGATTAGAATTCACAACCCCCCCTTTCAAGGTGCTTCTTTTGAATGATATCGCTCGTACAAGCGTTGACCCTTTGCACCTGTATCGCCTTCCTTTTCTAATGTGGTCTCCAATTACCTCATCACAAGAGAGCTTCCCTATGGTGGAGTGATTGAAAAAACAAATCCCAAGTACAGTTCTGAATATTATTTGGCCCTAGCACCTTAGGAATTCATACTTGATGAAAGCAATAGGCCCTGCTCCCAAGTTGTATTGAATCGGAGCTCTTCTTGCTAACGTCCCCTGGTACATGGAAAGCTGTAGAACATTTTTTTTAATATATAAATATAACAGTGAAAGTAATAAAAGCTTTTGCCTGCTTGCTTTCCTTGTTGGATTTGTAAGTGTTGTTTGAAAATCTCAATTGAAAGGGACATGGTATTCTGTGTTTACATGTTAAAGGGGGGATTTTTAAGTCTGATTTTGTAATGTCAAATTATTTATGATTAAAGATTCTTCAATCTCTTTGTCAAGCCTTCTAGCCATTAGGCTATTATGTATGCTTGTATTTGCAAGTCGCTTTTTCCCACAGCGTAGTACTCTATATTTATTCTGTGGAAAAAGTGCTGATTTTTATGTGTTTGAAAACTTTTCTGCACTATCTTTTTCTGTTGCTATAGAGAAGAAGGCTTGAATTGATGCATGCTTACTATAGTTAGATAAAGCATTACCATGGTTGGTGGGAGGTTCCTTTTTATTTGATGTGCTTAAACCTGGAAATTTGGCATGCATATTGATTATCTGCCATGTGGTTTTCCCTCCATGCCTGAGAATTTGTTGGGCCAATAGTTGGCTTGATTAGCTAACAAGAAAACACACTATGTTGAATTACTGGACTACAGATTGTTTGGAAGTTTACTTATCAAGGACGCCTTTAATTACCACCATTTATGACTGGCAGCTTTTTTTTTTTCTGAACATTTCTCTCTGACTGTTTGATTTATTGACCTGCACTTGAACAGGGAAATGAGTTTGGAATGACCAATACATGTTTTGTGGGACTGCAGATTTCAGTTTAAATTATGGATGTGCTTCCTTGTAATGGTGTTCAGTATGTTGGAGAATCTGATTGTGAATGACAGCGTTCAGAGACAGATTTTACTTATGATGGAGAATCTAATGGTTTTAAACGTGTAGAACAAGTTGCAATGGATGATGGCAGAGTGAATGACTTATTGCTAAATGTAGAAGAGTCTCGTATAGAAAGACAATGTGAGGGACTAGGGACAGTAGACAAATTGCATATTTCTGAAGGTGGAACTTCATATTCTGATTGTCAGGTAGAGAACCAAAGGTTATCCTGTGATTCTCAGGATTTTGGAGAAGATGACATAAACGTACAGAATTATTACACAGAACCCAATGCAGCCTCTGAAAACTCTAATTTAATTGTTGACACCATTGAAAGTGAACCAAACAGCTGTAGGTATGGAGAGCCATCTCTTTTAGAGCCTAACTGGCTAGAACACGATGAATCTGTGGCACTATGGGTCAAGGTAATTTTTTTTTTGTTTTTTTAAATTTCTCTATTCTTGCTTCCATGAAATAACAGTTGGTCTCTAGCAAATGCTGTACAGAAAATGTTGATTGTAAGATGTCACATGCAATGTTAATCTTTTGAGGGTTGGATTGTGCTGTTGGTGCACTACCCTTTTTTTGGGGCTCCCCTGGCATTGTCTTTCACATGTTAGTTTTTACTAGGAAAAGTTTTTTTAATCCAGGAATTTTAAAATTTCTGTATATTACTGGGGATTTTTCCCAAGTTTGATTTTCATGCTGATACTCCTATGATTTTCTAAGTATAGTGGAGAGGCAAGTGGCAGGCTGGAATCAGATGTGCACGGGCAGACTGGCCATTGTCAACTTTGAGAGCCAAACCAACTCATGATCGAAAGCAGTATTTTGTGATATTTTTTCCTCACACCAGAAATTATTCCTGGGCAGATATGCTGCTTGTCCAACCAATCAATGGATTTCCAGAGCCTATTGCATATAAGACTCACAAAATTGGGCTAAAAATGGTTAAAGATATGAGTGTTGCACGGCGGTTTATAATGAAAAAGCTGGCTGTTGCCATGGTGAATATTGTCGATCAGTTTCATTCTGAGGTATGATTTTTAATCTTTTGTTGTTTTTTTTTTCAAATACTTATTGATACTCATGCCTTTGTTACTGTTTCCTTGCAATTTCTCTCTTTGTTCTTTTAAACTTATCATAGGCTTTAGTAGACCCAGCTCGTGATGTGATGGTCTGGAAGGAATTTGCCATGGAGGCTTCACGATGTAGTGGTTATTCTGATCTTGGAAGAATGCTTCTGAAACTTCAAAATGTAAACTCCTTTCCCTGTTGATGGTGTAGGTTCTAGGTCTTTTTTCCTCCTTTTCTTTTTACAATGCAGCAATTAGAACTTATGATCTATAAAAGCCAAACCCCCCTACTGATTTCTTAAAGCTATGCATCTGTTCCTTTCTTTTTTATGCATTGAAACATGTGTTCATTAAACGTGGGAGAAAGCAGTTATGAATAAACTTTACTGTTTGGAAATTAAGTCATTTGCTGTTGCATTTCTTTGTTTTTTGTTTATAAATTTAGTCTTTTTTCATCGCGTGTCAAGTTGCCATGCTCTGGTGTTTTTCTTTGTATACTATAATTTAGGTGCATTGGGCCATTTGAAGACTTCTTTTTTCCCTACACGTTAAAACCTGGACTTTTTTATTCCGCATTTATTCACCATTTCTTTTTTCCCTTGCATTAATTTAAACAACAAACAATCTCCCTCCCACCCCTCCCCCCTCTTGGTAAATGATGATGTAATGGCACTTGTCCTTTCTCTGCAGATGATTTTGCAACAGTACATAAGTTCTGATTGGCTGCAGAATTCTTTTCAATCCTGGGTACAGCAGTGTCAAGTTGCATGTAGTGCTGAATCCATTGAATTGCTTAGGGAGGTATGTTTTAACTTGGCTGCTGACACATTAATTTGACTGCAGGTTGTTCTGACATGTAAAAGGCATGCTGGAGTTAACATTTCTGTCATGTCAAAATTATAATAGAATAAATTTCGTTCCTTGATATGGTATGTGATTTATTCATCTACCGCATGGGACTTTCTAGAAAATTGACAAAAAAGGGCATGCGAATGTCTACTTACCTAAATCAATTAAAATTTATTTATTATGCAAAAACATCCACATTCAATTCATGTTTTTGCTTCTTGTGATTAACTTCAAAATGTTTATTCAATAACCAGTTGATGCATATCTAATGTATTGTTGTAAGAGCTGTGCTATGTGATTTCCACAATTGTATCTGATTGACATAGAAAGCAAATGCCACACAACCTGTGGCCATATGAACTTTCGATACAGTAAGCCTGTCCCTATTTTAGGTTAACCCTGTCTCGTGGGTTGCTTCATTCGTGCAAGGATACATGGTTGTTTGCTGGGCCATTAGGCTTCAGCTTGCACCTGCGCTGCCCACCTCCCTTTTCGTGCTAAGTTGTATAATCTTATATCTTTGTCTTCAAACATTTGTTGATTGTGGCTTTCTGTGATTCAAGGAATTGTACAATTCTATTCTATGGAATGAAGTCGATTCTCTCCATGATGCACCAGTGCAATCGACATTGGGATCCGAGTGGAAAACCTGGAAGCATGAAGCTATGAAGTGGTTCTCAACCTCCCAACCTGTGACAAGTGGTGGAGATATGGAGCAGCAGAACTGTGACAATCTCCCCCCCTCAACCATCAGTCTTCAAGCTACCAGGAAAAGGCCAAAGCTTGAAGTTCGCCGTGCAGAGACACATGCTTCCCAGGTTGAGTCCAGCAGTCCACTTCAAACTACGAATGTCGAAATTGACTCTGAGTTTTTCAGTAATCGAGACACTGTCAATGCTCATACTTTAGAATCAGAGCTTTCTAAGGAGGATGGTTTTGGCGAGGTAGCTGCACCTTTAGAGTCACCTTGTAGCATGGCTGATAGATGGGATGGGATTGTAGTTGAAGCAGGAAATCCTGAGCTTGTACAGAACAAAGGTGTAGAAATGACACCTGTTAATGAAGTTTTGGCTAAGGAAAGCATAGAACCTGGGAGTAAGAATCGCCAGTGTACAGCTTTTATTGAATCTAAGGGAAGGCAGTGTGTGAGGTGGGCTAATGATGGTGATGTTTATTGTTGTGTGCATCTGGCCTCTCGTTTTGCTGGCAGCTCCACTAGAGGAGAGGCAAGTCCTGTTCATAGTCCTATGTGTGAAGGTACCACTGTTCTTGATACTCGATGCAAGCATCGGTCTCTACCTGGTACCACATTCTGCAAGAAACACAGACCCTGGCCTGATGCAGAGAAGACCTCAAATTTGCCAGAGAATCCCCTTAAGAGAAAACATGAAGAGATCTTTCCCAGTTCAGACACCACATATTGCAAAGAGATGGTATTGTCTGGACAAGTTGAAAATCCCCTTCGAGTGCAACCTGTCTCAGCCATGGATGGTGATGCCTTTCATGGAAGGAAAAGCTTACCCGAGAAACTTGAGCATCCTGGCCATGATTGCAATAGCTCCAAGATGCTGCACTGTATTGGCTCAAGCTCTCTTGATAGTAGTATCCTGTGTCCTGAGAGTCCAAAGCGCTATTCGTTGTACTGTGACAAACACATTCCTAGTTGGCTCAAGCGTGCTAGAAATGGTAGAAGTAGGATAATATCAAAAGAAGTGTTTATAGATCTTTTGAAGGATTGTCGCTCACCGCAGCAGAAATTGCATTTACATCAAGCATGTGAGCTTTTCTACAAGCTTTTCAAAAGCATTTTCTCTCTAAGAAACCCAGTTCCTATGGAGGTTCAACTTCAGTGGGCTCTCTCTGAAGCTTCTAAAGATTTTAATGTTGGGGAACTCTTGTTGAAGTTAGTTTTCACTGAAAAGGAGAGACTCAAAAAGTTATGGGGCTTTGCTGTGGAGGAAGATTTACAAGTTTCCTCTGTCATGGAAGAACCAGCAATTTTTCCATTGGCTGTCAACTGTAGCCATGATGATGAAAATTCTATTAGGTGCAAAATATGCTCAAAGGAGTTTCTCGATGATAAAGAGCTTGGAAACCACTGGATGGACAACCATAAAAAGGAAGCACAGTGGCATTTCAGAGGTCATGCTTGTGCCATATGCCTGGATTCTTTTACTGACAGAAAAAGTTTGGAAACCCATGTGCAGGAGAGACATCATGTGGAATTTGTTGAACAGTGCATGCTGTTCCAGTGCATTCCTTGTGCCAGCCACTTTGGGAACACTGACCAGTTATGGTTGCATGTCCTCTCTGTTCACCCTGCTGATTTCAGGCTGCCAAAAGGTGCTCAACAACTTAATCCGTCTATGGGTGAAGAGAAGGAGGATTCCTTGCAAAAACTTGAGCTGCAAAATGCAGCATCAATGGAAAATCACACTGAGAATTTAGGTGGTGTAAGAAAGTACATTTGCAAGTTCTGTGGCCTGAAGTTTGATTTACTACCTGATCTTGGTCGCCACCATCAAGCTGCTCATATGGGACCAAATCTATTCAGCTCTCGCCCCCCAAAGAGAGGTGTTCGATATTATGCTTATAGATTAAAATCTGGAAGACTTAGCCGCCCGAAATTTAAGAAAGGTCTGGGGGCAGCAACATATAGCAGCATCAGGAACAGGATGACTTCTGGTCTGAAGAAACGTATCCAGGCTTCAAAATCACTTAGCAGCCAGGGACTAAGCATACAGTCTAATTTGACTGAGGCAGGGGCTTTAGGTAGATTAGCAGAATCTCAATGCTCAGCGGTTGCAAAGATATTGTTTTCTGAGGTTCAGAAAACAAAACCTCGGCCTAATAACCTTGATATCTTAGCTATTGCACGCTCTGCTTGCTGCAAGGTGAGCCTAAAAGCATCACTGGAGGGGAAATATGGAGTGTTGCCAGAACGCTTTTATTTGAAGGCAGCCAAGCTCTGCAGTGAGCATAATATTCAAGTACAATGGCACCAGGAGGAGTTTAGTTGTTCCAGAGGATGTAAGAGTTTCAAGGATCCAGGATTATTCTCGCCCTTGATGGCTCTTCCAAATGGTTTTAAGGGGAAACAAATGATACATTCATCTGATCATACAAACAGTGAGTGTGAAGTGGATGAGTGCCACTATATTATAGATGTGCATGATGTTACAGAGGGGCTTAAGCAAAAGGCTACTGTCTTGTGTACTGACATAAGCTTTGGGAAGGAGACAATACCAGTGGCATGTGTTGTAGATGAAGATCTCATGGATTCCCTCCATGTCTTGGCAGATGGTTATGATGGTCAAATTAGTAAATTCCCCAAGCCCTGGGATACTTTTACCTATGTAACAGGGCCAGTTCATGATCAATGTGATAGTCTGGACATTGAGGTATCTTTTGGTTGGGTTTCTAATTTTGTTTTTTAGATTTGATTTGATTTCGATTATGACCAATTGTATCGATGTGGAATGCTTTTGTTGGTTGTCATCCTACATTGGAGATGATTGAACCCTGATTGGCTGCTGAGGACACTGCAATTCGAAATATAAAACACATATACACAGACACACATATGCATAGAGATAGACAGAAAGGAAGACAAACACCAAACAAATATGCTCATTCATGCCATCTGCATATCCATATAATTTTAGAAATGCATTAAACACTGCTTTTTTCTCCTCCCACATCCCTTTTTATGTAGGGTTTGCAATTGAGGTGTTCTTGCCAATATTCAATGTGCTGTCCTGAAACATGTGATCATGTTTATCTCTTTGATAACGACTATGAAGATGCAAAGGACATATATGGGAAATCCATGCTTGGCAGATTTCCGTATGACTATAAGGGGCGGCTTGTTCTGGAGGTAATTTCATTATCTTTTTACCAGTGCAAATAGTTACTGATTACACTCCAAAGTTGATGTTCTTTTGATAGCTGAGTATCTATGATTGACTGCATATGGAGTAGCTTCCTCATTCCCTGAACTTTCTATTCTCTGCAAATTTTTTATTGGCCTGCTGCTTTAAGAGTGTCTGGTGGGGTGACTGATACATGCTATTGTTTCTCTCTTCTATATTACTTGCCAATTTGATTCCATAAACTGTATATGTGGGAATCCTGTAATAGAAAATAGCGTAAAAAATTAGCTTCCATTCACATCACCACCTTGCTCGATTCCCCCTTCATAAGTAGTTTTTACTTGATCTGATGAAGGGAGATGGCATGAAAGCTAGTTGAATTTCAAGAAAGTTGAAAAGAGCACAAATTTTTCTTGTTATGAAACATCATGCTACTAATACCAATGCTCTTTTTTTTGTGAGGGATGAAAGAAGAACTGTATTGGAACGGGACGGATATATGGTTTATAGAAGAAATGCCCTCCCATAAAACAATAGAAGAAACAAAATGGAACACGAGAGCATTAGAATTCTATTCAATGTCAGCTAAGTAAACATTCCCAAAGGTTCCTAAAGCATCACACTATAAAGAAGTGAGGAATGCTACCCTGTACCACTAGAGTTTCCTCAAAGTTAAGGATGTTACTACTTTAATGATTCTACAGTATGCCGAACAAAACACATATCTTTTAACTGCTCACACCTCTGATTAAGCCTTCAAGTATAAATATGATAAGTGAAAGGTATTGGTTCAAGATGCTTGCAAGTATCTAGTATCAGTGCTTTAGATTTGATCTGATCAATTAATAAAAACCAGGATTCTGTTGGCCCATGAGATCACTAGGTCTTAATTTTCCCCTGATGGAGTTAAATAGTTCTTAAACATGTAAAACTTTGTACTCCATTTCTCATTTCTATGCCCAAGCTCTATTTGACAAGCAGATATAGCCTTTGTTTTGGTTCTCTCCCTGCCTGTTTGTGAGAGGTTGGTGGGGATTTGGTGGCATGCACCCTTGTTTTGCTGATGAGACTTGCATTTGAAACATTTCTTGCTAAATTGTGCAGGAAGGTTACCTTGTTTACGAGTGCAATAGCATGTGCAACTGCAATAAAACATGCCCAAATAGAGTTTTGCAGAATGGAATACGAGTGAAACTGGAAGTCTTCAAAACAGATAATAAAGTAACAATACTTCTCAATTAGAGTTTTGCTTTCAATTGTTCACTGTCTCTATAGTACCATATTAATTTGTCTTGCTGAAGTACAGGGTTGGGCTGTCAGGGCAGGTGAACCAATCCTACGTGGTACATTTATATGTGAGTACACTGGAGAGATTTTAAATGAACAGGAGGCAAGCAATAGGCGTGACAGGTTATAAACTTTGAAAAATGCAATTTTTGTTCATTTTGGTTTTTTTGCTATGTTTTGAATGTGCCTTGTTTGATTTTTAGGTATGGCAAAGAAGGTTGCAGCTATATGTATAAAATTGATGCTCATACCAATGATATGAGCAGAATGGTTGAAGGACAGGCCCATTATTTTATTGATGCTACAAAGTATGGGAATGTTTCACGGTTCATCAATCACAGGTAGGGAATGCTGTTAGGTATTATTCCTTGCCGTAGTCTTCTCTATAGTTTGAGAAATTTGCTTCTTGGAGACAAATGTATCAATGTGAACCAATTAAAATTTCCTCATACTCGATTGAACCATTTGATTTTCTGTAAGGTGAAGATGTTATCTAGGTTTGATGATGCCTATCTTTAGATATGCCAAGCATTAGCATGATGCCTTTATGAAGATGGATTTGTGAGATAAATGTGTCTGCAAAGCTCAGTTGCCATTTTCATATGAAAAAAGCAAAACGATGCCTGTCTGATATGATCATATGCAGCTTAATGTGACATTATCAGATGAAATGTTGATAGCAAAGTAGATTGCCAGTTATACAGGAGAAGTATAAGAATTGCTAAGATCTAACATATAAGAAACATCAAGCAACTCCAGAGAGTTCTTCAAAGACCTGACTTTCTCCAATCAGGTTACTGGTTGGACCATTCATGGAACCAGTCCCTTCATGACCTTTAGCCCATGCAGTAGCTGTCTGGCCAGAACTGCAAACCGTGGAAACCGATAACCTCATTGATTTTTCCAAGGAAGATTTCTATTGAACTAGAAAACAAAATATTAAAAAGAATTTTTGTTAGAGGACTCTCTAGATGTATGCGAGGTTCTTGCTTTGAAGTACAGGTAGACATTTTGTTATATAGTTATATTTATGTTTAAATGATGGTTAACAACATCCATAAGATTGCACAAGGACATCTCTGTAGCCTTTATTTTCTTGTTTGATGGCTGGTTAGTTTAAGACATTGGTAGGGGAAAAAGGACATGACAATTTAGTATTGCCATAAATCACTTTACCATCCACCTGCTTCTCCTGCCTAAGGAGTGGGGTCGATTCACAACATGCTCTTCAAAATTAGAAGCTTTAGCTTTTGGCATGTAATTTTAACATATAAACTTTCAAATGCATCAACACATGAAGAGACTGATTGCCCATATTTTAAGGGAAGAAAAGCCTCAAGAGTGGGGTAGATGATGGAATAGGGTTCAGGTAGTTGATTAGTTGTCTTAAGTCTTTTCTGGCTTGTTATTTTGTCTGCTTTAGGCTGTGCTTGTTGATTCACACTTGACATATGTTCATGTTGGAAGCTGCATGCCAAATCTTGTGAACCACCAAGTTCTGGTTGACAGCATGGATTCTCAGCGTGCTCATATCGGTCTTTATGCAAGTCAGGATGTAAGTAATCACCTCATTCCATCTTGAATATCAATTTTCATATGCATGGAACTAGGGATGTAGAGATACACATGTTTTCTTGAATCTTATATGTAACTTTAAGAATATTGATATTCATAATTGTTCAAAGGAAGTTTTGTGGGATACTTTTGTGGGCTCTTTGCTTATTCATGGTGCATGATGTATGAGGGGTTCATCTTTACTTTATTGCAGTTCATAGCATACTGCATCTATTTGTTAATAGAACTTATTGTCTCAGTACTGTGTTTGTATTGGTTACTTGCACATTTCATTTATTTGGTTAACCATCTCTTGTGCAGATAGCTTTTGGTGAAGAACTGACATACAACTATCGGTATGAGCTGCTGCCTGGAGAAGGATATCCTTGCCATTGTGGAGCTTCAAAGTGCCGAGGCCGCCTGTATTAAATCTTAAAATTTATCGTGCCCTCCCCTTCGTGAAATAATGGGATGTGGAGAACCTGACACAAGAATCAGATTCGGATGTGCTCAAGGGTATTATGGTTGTTATTCGTTGGCTGATCAAATTGTAAGTAGCTGCCCCAGTGGATTTGGTATCAAGCTGACAAGATATTGGCCAAGTCCCAAGCAATGGAGCCGGAGGCCTGTGTTCCTTGAGCTACAATCATCTTCTCAATGTCCCGGCAAGTAGCCTGTGTTTATTCTCATTTGTTGATACATTTTCATCCATGAAAGAGGACATCCATAATTTTATCTTGGCTTCTTTTTGTATGGAATGGCAAAAATCGGTGCCTCCCGAGCTTAATGGAAAGTGTAGGTTTTATTTTCCTCCTCTTTTTTTTTTTTTCCTCAGATTGTAGGTATATGTGCTCTCCTGTTATGTATATTCTTTTCATGAAAATGCATAAATTGCTAGTTTTTAATAGTCATGCATGGCAAATTTGAGCATGATCAAGGTGTAAATGTTACAAGAAAAACCAAGCTACTGGAGGGCAAGCCGACAAGCCCAACGTTGATTTCATTTTGGTTTGCACGTGTTTCGGTGGGCATGGCATTGAAGTTGAGTGCAAAGAAAAGTCTTAGCAGCTCGTGGAAGGCGAAATTCTGGGTTTCTTTGTTAGCCTTACGAATTAAAGGGGCTCAAGTAAAAGAAATATTATAAAGTCTAGATTAAAAAGATTGAAGGAGTACAGAGACCAATCATGGGTTTAGCCTTCAAGTTATTGACGCAATACATTAATATTATTCCCACAATTTTCTGGATAATTTAGCTTGAGTACTAACCTCTTAATAAATTCTTGTAAAACTAAACAATATTGGAGGAAACTAAATTAGGAACACTTGCCTATATAATATTGGTACATTTTATTTTGATATCGTTCTGAATATCATATGTTATTTGAAACAATTTTGATAGATCATATATTAGAGTTTAAAATAGCAATTTGACCCGTGCATTTTGTGGGTTAAGGTTTTTTCAACGTGTTTTTGAACATAAAAAAATTCTCAATTATAAATAAAAAAACATATGCTTGCAATTAAATAAATCGAGAATTATTCATGCCAATAAATGTTAAAAAAGAAATCATTAATGTTAACTAAAAACTAAACTGGAAAAATCAAGAAAAAAATATAGATCAATATATTTAATTTTGCAATATTGACCATGTACATAGTTGTTTTTAATAACTTTGTTTTTAAGAATAATTTCTTTTATTTAATCAAAAAATTAATCACCCCAATAAAACATAAAATATTGTTAACTAAACTAAAGATTATACTAGAAAAATCAAGAAATAAAAGTAGATTAAAATATTTAATCTTGTAACACGGATCATATACCTAGTTATGTTCAATAACTATGTTACTTAGAATAATTTTTTTTATTCTATCAAACGATGATAGAAACAGACACACATGAAAACGATTGAATAAAATCAAAGAAAAAAAAGATCATGGAAGTTTGCACAAATTTGAAAAAATATCATAAGTTTATATGAAAATCAAGTAAAAACTAAACGATATTTAATCAAAAACTAAATTAAAAAGTTGAGAGATAAATGTGGCTATGAATATCTGATCTTAAAACACGAGCAAGAAATTTGATTATATTCAATAATTGTTTCTTGGAATAAATATTTTATTTAATAAAATGACAATTAAAAAAACACACATAGTAAAGCAAGTGAAAAAAATTAAAGTGAAAAATACTTAAACAATGTTACACAGAAAGAATGCCCCCTAACATAAGAAAAAAAACACTACAATCTTATTCATAAACTAGGTAAAAATTAAATCATGTTTTATTAAAAAAAATCATAAACGTTTGTTAAAAAAATATAAAAAATTGAAAAAAAAAAACCAATAAAAGACAAAATTGCAAGAAAAAACACAAGGGCCAGAAAACAAATGATAAAATAAAAGCCCAGGCACTCGAGCCTATATGATTTTATTTTATTAAGGGATCGATGACTTGTTGTTTACCCCTTATTTTTTTGAAAAAAAAATAAACATTTGACGCGTTGCTTGTTGTGGTAAACGACATGTCGCATGTTAGTCCAACTTCAGGCGATCGAAAAGTCACTGAAAAATCAAGCTTCTTTTTCCTTAAAAAAACTTGATTTTCAACTTTTTTTATATACCAAAAACACATAAAAAAACATTTTACACACCTTGACAAACTTATTAATGACTTTAAATAACCCTAAAAAATAAATCAAAAAACCAAAATCAACCCAAAAACAAGAAATTTCTCAAGGTTTGATCTACAATCTCAGGCAAAATGAAAGGAAAAGAAGACCTAAGATAAAATCTCCTCGTCGAATGAAACCTATTAACACCAAAATTGATATTTTTCATGGCTAGAATCGGTGTCAAACGAGACTCTCTCATCAACCAGATTCTAGCCGCTTTCTCTCTCCTCTCTCAAATCAGGAACTGAAAAATAAATTTTTGTACCCTAATTAAAATTTTGAAATATTGAGGGACCAAAATGCTATCATTTATAAAGTAAGAGGACCAAAGTGAACATTTTGACCCATTTTTTAAACCGCCACTGAATTTTTTTTTCACACTTTGGTCCCCTTTGTTTCAATTATGACCCTCCTTAACACTTTTTTTTGATAATTTGGTAATTAATTTGGAAATAAAAGGATGCAATTGAAGATAAACAAAGTTTAAGGACTAAATTATAAAAAAGAAAAATTTCATTGTGGATTGCTACAGTGAAAAACTCATGCATTCTTGTTTTTTTTTTTTTCTCTAATAATTTATCAACATGATAAGGAAAACAATTGAGATACACATAATTACAATTTTTAAGATTTTTCTTTTAAATTTTCATAAGAAAATTTTACCCAATCTATACTTCATTTCACTTGCATCTATAATTATTCATACTTAATACATAATAGATCAAACTTATCAACCCTGGTGGATGTGCGGAAGTTGCACATCATTTACTCTTTTGTTTTTTTGTTTTTATTTCCTTTGTCTTGCTATAGTTTAGTAATTTAGACACTGAGATTTATAACTAAGGTTTTTTTCCTCTGAATTTTAGATTACAATTCTCTAGATTTTTTTTTAGCTTATAGTGATTTTTAGGTTGCTCATTTTAACAAATGTTGCAAGTTTTCAGGAAAATGGACTAGTTTATCCTTATAATGGGGTGAATTTTTAACCTATCTTTATATTTTTAATTGCATCAATTTAATCTCTAAATAAAAGATCTTCCATCTATTTTTTTCATCCAAACTAATGAAAAAGACACATGATTTGCACATGATGTATTTTTATGAAAATGCCCTTTACTGAATATGATAAGTAATTCTTATGAACTTGTATTTTAAATATCTTGTCTAATATATCTTTAAATATATAATTGTACCAATTATTTCCTTAAATTTTAGTTAAGAGTAGCTAGCATAGATAACTGGATGGACTGCACATGCAGGGATCAACCTCTAAAATGGTCATAGTAAAAAATATTGTTCCATTCAATAGGTAATTTGGATATAGCGAACTCTAGACATGGATTCCCACTATGCCACATGTCTATATTTTTTATGTAAAATATAATATTTAGGTGATGTAAGCACGTTTCAAAAAAAAAAAAACAACTCGGGTTATAACATTGACGGGATTTAATAAGTTGGTTTTATTTTAATCAAATGATAAGGATAATTGGCAACGATAATAAACAAACAAACTTTCGTTTTCTTTTATTT
>Ga0307515_10009961_pt1 | contig 18298 bp, 16 predicted proteins | sample 17_EM_MG_FD_194513 | JGI IMG/M metagenome (GOLD analysis project Ga0307515, IMG submission 194513) | Populus trichocarpa ectomycorrhiza microbial communities from riparian zone in the Pacific Northwest, United States - 17_EM | ecosystem: Host-associated > Plants > Roots > Unclassified | place...
TCCTTCCATGTCCGCCTTAAGCCTCTCATGCCAAATCCGCCCGGCCTGCTTCAAGCCGTAGAGTCCCTTCAATAACTTCCAAACGGTGTCTCCGTCTCCGTGGCCGGGTGGCGCCTCCATATAAACCTCACCATCAATCTCACCATGCAGGTACGCCGCTGATACATCGAATTGGCGCAAATCGAGGTCGAACCAAGCGGCGATCGTGAGTAGAACCCGGAATGACTCGAAGCGCATCACCGGGGCGTAGAGATGAGCCTCGCTATGATCGACGCCCGGAACCTGGGTGAACCCTCTTGCAACGAGGCGGGCCTTGTGCTTGGTGAGCGCGCCGTTTTCGAACTTGCGGTGGAAGACCCATCGTGGGGTGATGATGTTCGTGTTGGGTGGACGTGATACCGTGGTGAAAACATTCAAGCGGCGCATGTTCTCGATCTCGATGTCCATCGCGGCGATCCAATCGCTTGCATCCGGCGCGTCGAGTGCCTCCTGAATCGTTCGTGGGTCCGGCGTTGATGGGGTAGGTTTGAACGCCTGGCTGGACTCTTCGAATGCACCGAAGGCAAGTAATGCACCTGATCCTTCTGCGTGGCGCACAAGGCCGGAGCGTGTGGAGGCTGCTGGGTAATGGTGGACGTTCCCGACGTACTGCGGTGCATCGTCGTCGGCATCACCTGTCAAGTTGGATGGGATAGGTATGTCGTCTGCTATCGCCGTGCTATGGCGTGGTGCGCGTGGGTGGTAGCGGCCGGGTATACGGATGGTGAGCCTTTCCTGCTCGATCGCTGGTGTTCCACTCGTCTCTCCATCGTCCTCGCTCTTGCTTCCTGCAACCTGTGGTGTGGGAACCGCTGCTGGCAACATGGGCAGCGGTGCTGGTGTTACTGGTCCAGGTCCTGGGACCTCGGTGGTGGACCCAAGATCAGGCAACGTAGGCGCTGTTCCTTCATAAAACACAACATCCCGGACCTCCCTCACACCAATGCGAGGAATCCAGACTCTATAGCCCCCCTCGTACTTGTAACCCAGTAAGTACCCCATGACTCCTCGATCCTCCAACTTCCCTAATGTCTCACGGGGCAGCGTGACGCGCACCATACATCCAAAGGTGCGTATGTGACTCACATCCGGTTTCGCTCCATAGAATCGCTCGTATGGTGTTGCACCGTCGTTCGCTTTCGTCGGTGTCCGGTTGCGTAGATACATAAACGTCGTCATTGCTTCAGCCCAGAAGCGTGGTGGGAGGTCTGAGTCACGCAACATCGCGCGGGTGCCATTGGTAGCCACACCGACAAGTCGTTCGGCAATTCCATTTGACGAAGGTGAGTATGGGATCGATGAGTTGATGCGGATTCCTTTCTGATCGCAAAACTCCTTCATTCTCCCAGCGATGAACTCCCTCGCATTGTCAAACATGACAGCCTTGATCGTGCTGTCCGTCCCGTTTTCCATCTTCGCGGCCCATGCCTCGAACGCGGCGGGCGCATCGGATTTGGCCCTCGACGGGAGTACCCAGCTCGCGCGCGAATAATCGTCCATCAATACGAATCCGTACTTGCAACGGCCAACGGATTCCACCGGCATAGGGCCGACCAGGTCCCCATGAATGAGTTCTAGCGGTTCCGTCGCGCGTGTGCGACCTGTCTTGAATGGGAGACGTTGCGCCTTCGTGAGAGCGCATGACGGGCAGCTATCCAGCTTCGGCACGTCCTTCGGCACGTCCTTCAGTACCATTCCTGTCACCGCGCCGTTGGCCATATCGACGATCGTCTTCATGCTACGGTGTCCCATCCTCCGGTGCCAATCATACACACCAATCGCGTCCGATTTCTCCCCAGTGCTAAATGCTGTCATGGGGTTCCCATCTCCATGCTCCAGGCGCAGATACAGCGCTTCATCCGTTACGTCAGGCGTACCCGCAATTAGACCAAAATTGGGGTAAATCGTGTGGAGAGTAGTTGGGTACACACCGTTCCTGGATGCTGCCCGAGCAACCAGGCGTTCTTGGGTGTCATAGAGTGCGAACCCATTTCGGCTGAGTCGGGGTTCCCACCCCTGAGCGAAAAGCTTCCCAACGGAGATAAGGCGATGGCGGATGTTGGGTACATAGTAGACGTTGAGGATTTCTCCATTCGTTTCCTTTCCGTTCACATGTGTGGCGAATTTGAGGGTGCCAGAACCGAGTGCCTGGATGGTACCGCTTTCTGCCGTAGTGATTGACCGAGGCACCTCAAAGGGAATGTAGTCGTGGAGTGCACCGATCTCCTCGATGAAATGGCTGGAGGCACCAGTGTCGAAGTAATACTGTGCCTTGCCGTTCGTATTTGCAGAGTATGCAACTTCCCCTGATTCCATTAGGCATAGGAGAACTCCTCCGGCCGGTTTTGCCGGGATCGACTTATTGTTTCCACTGCCACTCGCTTGAGCGTTCGATCCGCTCGTTGAAGCCGTATTCGGTCCGCCCTTCTCTCCGCCTTTCTTCAGAGATCGACACTCATGCTTATAGTGTCCCTTCTTTCCGCACCCGTAGCAGGTAACATTCGCCTTCTTTCCCTTGTCGCCAGATGACCCTCTTCCACGGCCTATATCTGCCTTTCCGCTGCCCTTGGATCCTTTCTGCTTCGCGAGCAGTCCAACTGGATCCTCTAATGTACTTCCCGCTGTGGAGGTACGCAGCTCCTTGCGGAGCTCAATGGCGCGGAACGCGTCGCATAGGTCGTCAACCGAGTAGTTAGATAGAGTGGGGTTATGTACCGCGATGACCATGTCATATTCGGCAGGTAAAGAATTGATGAAGTACTGATAGAACTGCTGGGGAGTGATGGCGAGGCCAGCTGCAGCCAGCCGTGTGCGGAGAGCCTTCATGTGATCACGGAAGGTTGTAATGGGAGTCTGACCATCCCATCGGGCGAGCGTTAGCTCCGCGTTGATAACCGCCTGGATGCCAGATTGGCGCGACCCATAGCTGCTTTCAATGATTACCCAGGCGTTGTGAGGATCGTCGTCCGTTCCGAACACATCGCCAATGTCTTCCTCGACCCGGAGCGCAATTTCGGCATAAGCCCGTGCAGCACGTAGCTTCCATGCGACTGCTGACTTTATCTCCTCTTGGGTTGGAGTCGCTGCGATCGCTGGCACTGGGGCCGTGGTGGTACCCTGGACGACTTCCCATTGGCCAAGGGCCTTCAGTTGCGTCTCCATATTGCGTCTCCATGCGAAGTAATTCTTTCCATTGAACTTGGGAAAGGATGCAAAAGCGTTCCCAGTGCTGAATGCATATGGGAGTGGATCAGGGGCAGTATTTGGAGCGGCGGCAGCGGGAGCTGCAGGAGTAGGGGCAGCGGGAGCTGCGGCAGCAGCAGGGGCGGTCGACATGGGAGTGAGCGAATGGGAGCTCAGGGCTCATAACCTTTTAGACAGACGGCTGTGTAATAGGGATGCTCAGCGAGATAAGACAAACGCTGAGCGACAAATGTACCAAGTTATGTGTGTTTATATAGAACGGGGGATCGGAATCAAAAGCAAGGGGCCGATGCATGTGTTAAAGCAAGTGGAGTCGAGTCTCGAGATAGCTAAGGAAACCGAGACCGAGAGTGTGATAACCAGGGAGACCGACTAACCAGAGAAACCGACCTCCGGTCCGACAAGTGGTGTTGCGACGCGGAACCTAATGCGGAACCAAATCCAACACATGTGGCTCACTCTGTTATGGGACATGATTTCAATGTGCTGGACCGTCACTGGCTCGCTCCAGGCGACTAATGAGAGGACACCACAGGCCGCGCCAGCGTCTTAATTCGCCTACCACAATCGATAAACCATTGCTCTTTGAATGGTCGAAATATTACCTTACAGGCTTATTCTATTACCAGACCTTTATTTACCAGCACTTTCTTCTACTCTCTGACGTCATTTCTTTTTTCTTCATGGCGCTTACGAAGCAACACGATCTCCCTTGGGCGGTTGGTCCAAACAAGGTCGGAAATTCCTTCAAGCCGTCACCAGCTGACAACCCTTGGTGGGCGGCAAGGTCTGACGACACTGGTGCGATAGAATGTCCACCTTCCACAGCACCAAGATGTCGGGAGCGAGGCCCTTGACAGCTAGGACGTCGTAAAGATCAACAGGAATACACATAGGCAACACTATAAGGAAACTCATATTCTGGGTCATCTCGTTCGACGTGGGAAACGAACAAAAGCCGCATTTTTTTCATGGTCTCTATGGCCATTAGCCGTACATGGCTTGTTGGAATGTAGATGGTCAATCTACTAACCGGGATGGATAGTAACCCCAGTGTTCACTCCAAATGTCGATGCAGTACCACTCGCTGGTGGCTCATGGTAGTGGTCTGAGGAGTCGGAGCAACATGAGCATCGCGATTGGACTCTAAATGGTCAATCTAACCCCTCTCAAGGCGGCACGCGCAAGCTGCGGGACGAAATTTCCAGTATAGCCGCGGGTGAATTTCACCAGCGCGCTGGCTGCGCTTCAACTCGGGTGTATATATTACGACCCAATTCACAGTGCGTGAACCATTTTTTAAATGAGTAAGAAATCGTGCGCACGATTTCTGACCAGAGTGGTCAACAAAGAGTGGAGATACCACCAGAATTCGAAAGTGAAACATTTTGGCTAGAGGGGCTAGAGGCCACCAATATTTGAGAAAGTCCTTGTATACACTTTTCGTGCTATTTAAAGTCCATTTGCGTCACCATCCCCCTTGGGATGGCCAATTCCAGCCGCATTCATGGTTCCTGGAAGAACCAGGAATAGGCCATACGCTTGCGTATAGCGCGAAATTACACGAGATTCACGTGTAATGACCAAATGTGATGCCCTTGGCACCAGGAAGTCGCAGATACGGGCTTCCACAGGGAATGGAGCAAGTGGTGGCCTGGGACATGATGAAGATGTACCAAAAGTTCATGGGGTCTCACCTGCTAGTCATAAGCATCAACAGCATCAGGTTTGTCTTGGCCGGGACGCGTGAATTTCTCGCGATCGTGGCACGCGTGCTGTTCAGTTGAGTGGCCAACGAGTTGGAGGGTGGTCAACCACGTCGCCGAAAAGGCATCTTGAGGTCAAAATGGAAACAAAATTTCCTGTGTAGGCGCCACGTATGTGTCTTCACCCTGGGTGTCGGCCTTGTCATTCAGTAATGTTCCAGTTGTTGCCCGGAGAGCCAACAGCCGGATTGGCCACTCTTCAGGCCAGCTTAGGAAGCTCGAGAAGATTCGGCCTATCCAACTGACAGCCACAGAAAGGGTTTGGTGGTCGCGCCAAGGTTACCGGGCTTTGCGCCGTGTTTGGCTTCATTTCTTCAACCTTCCCCCCTCTGCCATAGTAGCATCCCCTCCATACACGCTCTCAAAAGTCTTTCTAAACTCATTCAACCAGCATTATGGTCAACTCGGACACCCACCAGGCCGCTGATGACTTGACAGCGTCGAGCAGCCACAAAACATGGCTCAACATTTCTGTAAGTTTCTCGGCCTTCTGTCCGAGACTCTATACCCACTCAGGTCCCCCGCTTGATATTAACTGTATGAATCCGTGCCGTCTTCATACTGTGCTCATTGCCAACCCAGGAATTTATAACCCAGTCGACCGCCACAACCTATAACCCAGGCTCCTACACTGTCGCCGCAGAGTCGGATGGATCAAACAGCCACACAGAGTGGCACAATTTTTCCGTAAGTCCCTCAGCTCCTTCCTGAGGGTTTGAACGCACCTAGGTCCCCCCACTTGATATTTCCTGTATTAATCTGTGCCAAATTAATTCTGTGCTCATTGCCAACCATTTTAGCACGACTCCTTCGACCTCGCACCATTTCTTTATGATAGTCACGAAGCCTTCATCGGTGATGGGTCATTGGGGATGGTTGCCAACGACAGCAGACTTTGTGAGTTGACCCGTGCCCACCGCTCGAGTTATGGCTCACGGAACCGCTTCTTGCTCCAACCCAGGGGGTAACCCGGGTACCACTTCAACAGAAGCTGATCAATTTGGTCGAGATGGTAACATTTTATCCACACCACACGACCTCGAGTCCACGTCAAGTGTTTCCAACATGAACCCTGCATCTGCCGATTGTAAGTTACGATATTATCAAGTATCTTGCGCCGTTCACCAAGGACCTTTAGACTTCCTCTCCCACTTCTTCTCTGTACCATCCGGTCCACCAAGCGGGTATGTTACTATCCCGACGTACCTGCATCGCCTCTGACTCTCTTGGTCAGGTCTGAAACTGACGGGGTCGATCCGCGGCTCTTTGTATTTGACACCGAGAGTTCCACGTTGCCCCCGTCGTTCAACGAATCGACACCGTGGTATGGTGACCAAACCAGTCCTGGATCCTTTAGTTGGTCTTTGTCCGTCGATATCAATGCGCTAGGACCCATCTCCACTGTCTCAAGTGGAGAGGACCCAGAGCTCGAAACCGAGCAACCATTCCTCTCTGCAAGGCCATCAAGGTTAGCCGAGTATGTTTTCATGCATTCCGCGCCTCTTCCAGGTATTGACACATGTAGTAGGTATCACTGTGCAACAATCTCACCGCCCATCAAGGAGGTTGAACATAAGGCTCTTGAGGGAGAGGCGGCAGAGGAGGAAGCGGCAGACAAGTCTTCTGCCGGTTCTATGGAGTTTGTCATCGCCACTCTATGGTCATCGCCTGTGTACTTACTCATGCTCCAGGCAACCGGAGAGGTCTTCTCACCCCCGTATGAACGACCCTTCCACCTCGAGGGAGGAAACAAGGGGCGCCGAGGCAGGGTGAGTACTATCTGCCGGATCGGTTGACTGGTCATTCATTCAGTTATCAGACCATCCAACCCAAGCCGCCAACCCGAGGCCACTGCAAGTGCGGCTATGGATGATATCCTTTGTCCGGGGCTGTCCGGCAAGAATAAGGCTGATATAAAATCAGCATTGAACAGCCTCTTGGCTACGGCGGAGGCAGATGGTGCGGAGGCCCGTAAAGCGGGTCTCAGTAAAATAACCCAGAACGGCGGCACTTCCAAGTGCAATGAATGCGGGAAGATCAACCGCCGTGACAGGTTATTAGACCATGTCGCTTTCAAACATCTTGGCCTAAGGACATGGTCGTGTCCCCTCTGGTGCGTCTGCATCCTTTGGTGTGGTGGGACTTGCTTCTTACGTTATGGCAGTCGGAGGGACTATTCAACCCGCGAGGCCTTGTCGGAGCACCTGAAGGCGATCAAGGTAACCTGCTTATGGTATGTTCCTAAGAGCTAGTGATGGTTTGACGTTCTGACGTTTGAGGTCGCAGCCACAAGCAGATTACAAAAAACAATTGGTACGAGCACTCCAAGCTATGCAAAAAGTGTTCATCAGTCGCTGGGGGCCTCAAAATTGAGAAAGGCCGGGTTGTAGCGGTGGACCGGACTGCAGCCCAGGCAGAACCATCGGTCCAGGGCTCCTCACCCGATGACACAGAAAGCGGACCACAGGAGTGCAATCCACGAACGCAAGGAAGATCTCCAAACGTTGGGCGGGACGCAAAACGCAAAGCGTCGGAGATGGAGGCCGAAAGTGGAGATGAGGAGAGAGGCTCTAAGGTATGCACCTCTCAAAGCGCATTTATCCATCGTCACTCATGTGTGATGTGTGTTACAGCGGGCCAGGCGATGATTCAGCGTTTATTACTCTCTGATCTCGGAACTATTCTTATTGCTTCTATTTGCTCTACTCAAGTCTCGTGCTCTCGTGCTTCAATTATATCTCATGTATGGATTTAGCATTGTTATCGCATGGATTGTACTGTACTTTCGGGGCCAACGGGCCATTTTTGTTCTTATGCAATTTCTGAGAGATTGACATGACTAGCAAGCATGATCGATGTAATAATCAAGTAGAAATGGTGATCAAATGAAACTGTGGTTATGGCAACTTGCTGATGCAGCTCGACATTCAGCTAGTGTGAGGGTCCATTTTGGCCCAACAGGCCACCCCCCAACAAGGCACAAAAATATATGATTTATAATTCTTTATACTACAGGATGGGTATAAACTAATTGTCAAGATCATTGGCCTCAGATAAGGCCTCGGAATCATCATTCTTGGCAGGACCACCAACCCAGCCACTTTCGCTCTCCTCCAAAATGGGGGCAGCCTTGCTATCTGTGCTAGACCCAACAGTCTCCTCTACTGCTTTACACCCTGTACGAGTTGTATTGCAAGGCCTGTCAGGACAATCCTTGAGTTTGACAATGGGTGTGATGATTTATAGTCCATGTTATGAGAAAACTGCTGGGCAAAAATGTTAAAAATGCCCCTATTGTATGTTGAGTTTCATTGTTCATTGTTGGTAAGTGAGCGGGTGGGTGCATGTGGCCCGGCCAAAAGTGAGATCGGTTTTTTTGGTCAAGTGCTCCTTGTAGCATGAAATTGCTAGGTGTTGGCTGGCGATACACAAATTAGACTAAAATATTGCTGGTAAACTATTTACAAATGGTCTCGTTTGTCTACAGGCATCGCAAGTGCCATTGGCCCGTTGAGGGGGGTGGCCCGTTGTCCCCGAAAGTACAGTACTTGTCCGCTTGATCGGTTTTCCTTGGGCTTGGGGTGTAATGATTTCTTAGGCGTACTTTAATGGTGGCAATGTCCTTCCTTTGGTATAATACCTTTCTATCAGGGAGAGTCATCGGGCAAAGAAATGGTGAATCGATATACTCTTCATGGCAGCAATATCAGGGCTCTGTAATATATATGCTGTCTCTGAATTGAACGAATGGACCAGGCCCAGGCAAGCCCTTCCTCTTGATACCACTCACGCCGTACTAGAGTGCAACCGTACCCGTCTCGTCGCCCTATGGCGAAGGTGACCACGGATTTCTGGCGACGCCGCCCATTTGTACGTCTGTACCGGTCAGCCTTTCGGCGAATGAGTTGGACCAACGGCGGCTGAAGCGCACAACGTCCACAGGACGGGAACATAACTCGTTGCAACCGTCTGCACGCCTTACAGCAACGAAACGCTAAGGAGAATTACATATCACTTTACGTTAATTCCTAGATACGTGCACCTCCACATCCCGAATTCGGAAGAATTAAATTGGGGTTACTAGATCAAAATGTGCAAACAACACGGATCTACGCGACATCGTCCAAGGCCATCGAGTATCTACAAACCAAAATCGACGAAAGAGGCGGAGTATTAATTGCGCGTACGACGCATATGGGGGTCGCATGCATGATGATGCCAAAATTCCGTCAACTATGGAACGTGTTCGCACCTGGTCACTCATGTGCTCTTATTCTTATATATTCTAGCGTAGTCGAGCAGGACGACCATATAAGGAAACACACAAACACAAACACAAACAAGACACAATAGAACACAATAGAACGTGACGGAACGCGAGAGAATAAGCATACGAATAGAAATCACTGCCAGAAGTCTCTGTGCTGCCATGTACGACGAGAACAATCGTGTTTGTTGGGGCCCGCTACAAACACGTAAGGATACAAGATGAATCCTGAGGCCCTTATATAACCGTCCATCTGGTATCCAGGTAGAAGAGCTCGAGACCTGAAACAACACACCCCTCGGGTTCTGGGGGCCTGCTAACCTGCTGATCCAGCTAAGACATGCACCTCTCGCACAGTACACCCCATTGTAGTACGGGGCCTCTGTCTTGTGAACGTTCGAGCGTAGAGTCTCCGGACGAGTGTCGCAGAAAAAAAGAAAAAAAGAAAAAAAAAGACGGTCCCCCTGCACCGCCAAAACGTCAAATTAAAATGCGTGTGCTGCTCCTTGCCTCCGCGAGAGTGCCGATGGTGAGTATTCCTATGCACACCTATCCGAGGTGCGACCTCCGACTGCGACTCCCTTGACCTTCTAGTTTATAAACTAGAAGATGCGTGCTGGGCATCTGGCTGCCTTGAAACTCGCGGAGGACGGTATATTTAACGCTTTTACTTACAAATAAAGACGATCGATCGTGCTGGATGCATTGGCAGCCGCAGTGCTTGAGGGACGCATCGCGGGTTACGTTAGTTTACGTGCCTCGTGATACTAAGAATCCATTGCGCCGACTCAACCTGGTACAGGGTCATCTCATTCACACGAAATGTCGAACCATTTCAATCAGCCTCTGGTTGTATTTTGGACGGATCTTGAGATGCGAAGAGTGTAGATTTGCTTAGGAAGGGTGTAAACGAGCATAGTGGTGTGTCGTACGTTATCCTCTGTCATTTGACTCTGGTACCGGCTATGTCGGTATTAAAATATCGCCTGATAATATTGATTCAAACCTCGCTTAGCTTCGTCACGGCACACGTCTTGGCTACATCGGTCATAGAGGATCAAGGGTATAGAGTGGACATATTATCGAAAAACAGGGGAGGAAGAAATGACTCTGAGAGACGTGCATAAGAGACATAATAATCAACTTGCACCAACTGGTCGACTGGTACAATGAGCGAGATTATTAGAGGGTATAATGGTATGGGACTGAGGATATACTCGGGACATGAATATGTGGAAAACAAGGGGATTTACACTGATCCATCCTTACTCGTTGCATCAGCATGGCCTTTGCATGTATGGCTCTTGATTTCGCCCTTGCAGTAGAGACTTTTTCCGCTATGACAAAGTTTGGATACAATCGTGAGCGTAGTTGCGGAAATATTGGGTATTCACGGCACATACCACACTTCGCATGTGTCGGCCAAACCAAAGTGAAACTTGCGAAGGTGACGGGGAGCGTTTTTTTTCGCCTTCCAGTACGTCTTGTTGTCTTCCTTGCAAAGTCCGCATTCGTAGTGGGCCTTAACCTTTGTGATAAAGCCATCGTATGCCTGCTGAGGCTCGAAACCGCCAGTGAATTTCATGGCGGTGATCTCTTCTGGTGTAAGAACGCGAGACAGTACATCTACGCTTACCCCATGCTTGAATAATGTAAGGATCCAGTTGGTTGCAAAGTTATTTCCCCCTCTTTCTTTGCAAATCATGTCATAGAGCTTCACTGGATCGGGCTCATGACTAACAGCGGGCTTTTTGCCAGGCCTATCATAGCATCGACCTTGAGAAAGTGATGATTCACTGTGGATACTAGGTATGGCTCCGGGTGTCGTGCGAGTAGAGCCGATATGTCGGTTGGAAATTGGTGGCACAGTGGCGTATCCATGTGAGAGATCTTCTACCAATGATGAATTTTGTAACCGAGAGTGTATCTCAGGGGTTGACATTCCGAGGACTGTCTGCGAGGCGAGTATCAGTGGAAATTACTCGAAGGAGGTGATATGTGCCATCATGGCTAGCGTATAAGGTCAGAAGCAGGACAGATGGGACATACACAATCAACAGGAAGGTCAAGGTGAGTAGATAGATTTAATGCCCCAGCCCAGGTGGGGGTGTTATCAACCACTACTGGAGCAGAAGGGAGCTGGCTCAACTGAGAACAGGTAATCTGTGTGTATGGATTCGAAAATTGGTTTAGGTTGAATGGTACTTGTCCTGCGAGCTGGAGAGGGTCCTGGGGAGCTAGAGAGGTGATAGGTTGCACATTATACGCGAAGGGAAGAGGTGCCGAGTTAAAGTCCATGTTGTGGTCCTCCACGTCAAGTCGATGTGAGGAATGCTGAGGTTCACTGAGACTCGGCGAAGTGAGTTCACATAGAAGAGCCCATTGGGCGTAGTTGAGGCTTTTATGACTGAATTTAGTGAGGTGCTGTTTACACTTGAGGGGTATTGCTCACTTTGAAATAGCAGGTTGTTGCGGGACGGCGGAAGTAGGTAGATCACGGACTCGCGATAGGTCTTCTTCTACTGGGAGATGTGAGGCCATGCAGAGACTGGGGCTGTAAGCAAGGGGGTGTCGTGCTCCATCCTTATATTGCACTTCAATTCGCAATTGCTGGCACCACGCCTGAATGGTATTGTGTCGAAACGGGAAGACAAGGTCTGGAAAGGCTAGCAAGTCAGGCAATGCCCGAATGCCCGCTGCGCGTATAGGAGGAGAAAGCTCCGTCAACGGTGATGTAGTAAGAAGAAGTAGCGCTAACGGTGGAAAAAGCTGGAGGACGCTGCCCTGACCGTACCACCCGCCCAATTCAGAATCACTAGTATCTGGCATTCACTCAGGTTTGACCCTACCATCCTATCTAGACCTCCCTAGCGCAGTCAAACTCCAGTGAATATACTCGTGGTTACTCTCATGAATACATGGTGGCCAAATCCCACCAGAGTCGGGCCAACCGCAGCTGAGGCGCACGACCCCACTGGACAGGAATGTACGGAATTAGAAATCCACCGAGGAACGATCGGGAGAATGATATCCCCAAGGTATAGTTGCTTACTTTACGTTGCTATATATGTGTTCCTTCTCCTTGCATATATCTTGAATTCGAAAAATCGAATTGCGATTACTAGACAAACAATGCAAACGACACGGATCTACACCATACCATAACGTCACTTTAATACCGTAGTGGTAGAGGAATACGAAAGGGGTGAGAGTGGGCGTTCGTCTACAGAATCAAAATCCTTGATGGAGGCGGGGGAATGAGTCGACATTCTCACCGAACGGTCCCTCATTGAGCCGACAAATCAAGCGGGTTAGCCGCCAGTGACGGGGGGGCCACCACCGAAGCCACCGAAGTCACCGAAGCCACCGCAAGACATGATGCCTGCGGCCATACAATCGCTAGATAGTCGGTTTAGCAATCACTCTAAGCACCTTCTGCTTCTCCTTGTAGTCCCCTTTGCTCGTCCCAGCAGAGATATCGAACCGTTAGATCGGCAAGCTAATTGTCTCGCCTCTCACTGCTGCGCAAGTAACTTCACCTAAGCATCTCGTCGTGTATCCAAATGCGCAGGATTCACGCGTACAACTGGAGGCTATTATCCGCGATGTGGCCTTTTCGTCCCCGCGTCGGCTCATTTCGTAACACAGTACTTGATGTTGTCAGAACCCCAAGAGCTCGATCTTGTCAAAGTTGTCCTTTCTGCACGCACGCCCAACCTCGTAGGCTGAGATGAATGCACCGGTCTAGTGGCCCGAGTACCGTGTGGAAAAGACGCCCAACTTCTTCCTTGGGACGGCCGTGCTGCGCTTCATGGGGCCACCACCAACAGGCTCGATACTGTAGAACGGGTGTCAACATAATGCTTTGAATAGAGTGGAGGGAGCAAAAAGAAGCATACGGTGGAGGTGGAGAGCGGCGCGATGTCAGAAATCAAGCGGGAGAACGGCAGGCACCAAGTTGATGGTCATGTTTCGGCTCCTTGCTGTGATAGGGATTTCACAGACGCGCTCGGTGATACCGTGACGCCGAGTCGGTCGATCTCCGAGCCCTGGACGACCTTCCCAGGGTGGAGCGGAAGGGGAAGGGGTAACCGCAGGGGGTGCTCACGGGTCGAGTGTGTAGAGGGTATGCTTAGCGCTCGTTGACGGTTCGGAGACGGTACACCGCACATACATCAGCAGTTAGATCCTTCATTGTGCTTGCGCAGGAGTAAGGCCGCCCAAAGGGTGGCGAGGCCCGAGTCGGGCCCTCACCAACAAATAGGTATCAATTGCGATAGTGCTGACCTCGAAGGTACCACCGTCGGTTGTCAAGAAGGAAGCACCAAAGATGATGACGTTATTCTTCGCGTTGACCACTCTCGGAACTATAGACAATGGCAGCACCTGTAGGTCCATTAATTGGTGATGCAGAGGATGTTAAAACTGCTGATGATACCGGCGTCCTTGGTGGATTGTTGTTGGTAGTCGTTGCAGTCGGGCGCACAGTACATGTTACCGCTTCATTTTGCACCCTGACCGGTTACAGGTGCACAATATAGCTACCATAGTATTTGCATCGGTTGAGGCTAACTCCCTTCTACTCTGTGACTGCTTGGGCGGCAATCATCACCACCTTTTTGTTTCGACCACGATGCCTTCGTTACCCAATGACCTCTGGTGGGAAATCATACCTCATGCTATTTCACTCGAAAACAATCTCGCTATGGTCAAACCCTCATCAGAACGCCTCTATCCGTTCTTTCCAGGAAGCTTTTCCGGATTCAGCGACCCCTACTTCTATTCCTCGCAATTGGCTATATGGAAGCGCAATAACAGGGTAGCACACAGTTTTGTGCAGGTGAACCGCCTGTGGCGGGGTATTGCGGAGCGATTCTTGTACTCGGCGCTCTACGTTGAAGAAGAATGGCGGGTACAAAGATTCATCGATACCGTCAAACCGAATCCTAACCTCTCAAAACAACTCCGTACCCTCGTTATCATGCCTCCTATTGGTAATTGGGGCGTGAAGGGGGTTTGTTTTGGCCCACTTGTTGTACAAGTGCTGAGCCTCTGTCACGGCATAGTTGCTATAGTAATGGAGTCGAGTATAGTGTCAAGCCCCCTCCCTCTCTTCCAATCCCTCGACTCCTCACGGCCTCTTGAGCTACTCTCAGCCTTGCGTCTAAGGGGGGAAGAGTTCTCCACCTTCATGATAAACTTCAGCAACTATGCAAGCCTCCAAGTATTGGAGTTGTCTTTCACCAACAGCAACAGCAACAGCAACACGCTTCCACCTTTTCCCCAGCACATTACTTTCCCATCCCTCCATACTCTCATACTCGGGGGCCGGCCTCCTAACCCACTCGCCCTAGATGTAATTGCGAGGTGGGAACTACCATCCTTGAAAGAACTCTCCATACCTCGATGGTTTGATTCCGGCATACTCCTATTGCCGCTGATCCAGCGCTCATACGACAGACTCGAGTTCCTCAGTATAGGCTCAGATCTCCTATGTGATCGTGATTTCAAGGACATTATCCGGGGCCCTCCTTTTCGTCTCAGGAATGTTGTTTTCAAGTTTGGGCCATTCACATGCAAATCGCCACCCATACGCCCAGCCACGGAACCATTTTTTGGTCATGTAGTCACGCTTGGGATAGTCAATTTCCAAAGGATACGACATACGGACGCATGGGTCCGATTTTTTTCTGACCCAAAGTACATGCCCCACCTTCGCTCGGTGTTGACGGATGTTACAAACAGTCTCTTGGACCGATGTCTAGACACCGGTATCCCATTCGTGGACGCCGTCCGTGCCTTCGAAGAGGTGCTCGAAGACAGGGGTGTGGCTTTTAAAGGTGTGATGGATGACCATTCGTCATTTTTTCCAATCAAACTTCCTGAAAGAGATATCCTGAGGTCAGTATGTCCTGTTTATTAATATAATGGATCGATGCTCATCTCCTCAGCAGCAGCAAAATGGCCTCCAAGGGAATTAGGACCGGTATGTTGAGTGCATCACACGCCATGTTTTGGTGTTTTGTGTTTTGTTCCTGTTTCGTATATTTAGCGTACTGTTTGCTCATATATACTTCACGGTTGTCTCCCTACTCTCTCCAGCGTTAGGTCTGGTCGTACTCGTTCAACACGGTAAGCACCTAGAACTGCGTAAGCAATGATAACCTGTTATACCGATGGTCGCCTAGTGGCTCCATGATACCGTTTCAACGGGATTAATAGCGAATCCAGAGTATCGATGACTTTGCAATATCTTTGATCTCATAAAGAGACCAAACAAGAGGAGCTCGTGGGTTCCTCATAGCAACCTTGCGCAGCTAATGTAAACCTCGTAGATGGTTTTGCATTATGCTCGAAGTCTCCTAGCGGTAAATCAGCAAACATTCTCTGCACTTGCTCGGCGAGATATGAGCCCACATGCCCGCCGTGATGCAATTCTATCAGCTTACTTGATGAGGTGCCTGCGGTGTGTTCAATGGCGGGACTCACAGATACCGGTGAAGGTTGTGCCTTCCCAGCGAGGCTAGGATATGCCTCAGCCCACTTCTCCTCCGATGGGGGCCCAAGGTGCGAGCGTGGAATATTCGCATCCTATTTGGAGGCAAAGAAAATAGGAAAGAAATGTGGAACATTCCCTTAGCGGGTGATTTGGAATCGATTTGAACCTAGCTCCCACGGTCATTCGATCTAACATACAAGAGGTCGATCATTTACCAGTACAAGCAAGCAGATCTAGCTCGAATAGAACTCCTTTCCACTCTTTGGATGTCGGTAACGGGTCTGCCTTGGTTCAGGGGGTTCAAGTAACCGGAATCGGTTCAGGAACGAGCCTTGTGGGAGTGGTAAATGGTTTAAGATTTGGTGACGGGGACTCCCATCGTAGTGCCCATGCTTGAGGTGCAAGAAACGCGGAGCGGTGGGTCTTAGAGTACACGAAGGCGAGTATAGGGGTTGGTGTCGGAGAATCAACATGAGATAACGAAAGAACATGGAAAGGATTACTAAGGGAAGCTGAGATAGAGAGGGTAATGTCTGGAAACAATAAGTCGATCCCGGCAAAACTGGCCGGAGGAGTTTTCCTATGCCTAATGGAATCAGGGGAAGTTGCATATTCTGCAAATACCACAGTATTACCTCGACACTGGTGCCTCCAGCCATTTCATCGAGGAGATCGGTGCACTCCACGACTACATTCCCTTTGAGGTGCCCCGGTCAATCACTGCGGCAGAAAGCGGTACCATCCAGGCACTTGGTCCCGGCACCCTCAAATTCGCCACACATGTGAATGGAGAAATCCTCAACGTCTACTACATCCGCCATCGCCTATGCTGCACGAGCAATAAGGCGTTCATGGGTGTCGTAGAGCGCGAATCCATTGCGGCTGAGTCGGGGTTCCCACCCCTGAGCGAAAAGCTTCCCAACAGAGATAAGGCGATGGCGGATGTTGGGTACATAGTAGACATTAAGGATTTCTCCATTCGTTTCCTTTCCATTCACATATGTGGCGAATTTGAGGGTGCCAGAACCAAGTGCCTGGATGGTACCGCTTTCTGCCGCAGTGATTGACCGGGGCACCTCAAAGGGAATGTAGTCGTGGAGTGCACCGATCTCCTCGATGAAATGGCTGGAGGCACCAGTGTCGAGGTAATACTGTGCCTTGCCGTCGGTATTTGCAGAATGTTTGGGCACATTCATACTTGAACTCCTCGACCATATTCTCAGTACGACAATTTACCTGTAAAGCAGCTATCTTCTCTTTAATAAAGGGACTCGGTAGTACTTGGGTGGTTTATTGAGAACAGCCGAGGACAGCAAGTACTAGCGAATTTTACATATTTTACTACCTCCCACGAAGAGGAGCAAACCAATGATGCCCAAGTATCCAAAAACCGGAAGGGTAAGAAGCCACTCCTCCCCAGGAGAGGCCTGGACGCGACGGGGGCAAAGGAATATATATATGGCTCCCTCCTGGGGCGGAGTGGCCTCTTACCCTTCCGGTTTTTTGGATACTTGGGCATTGCTGGTTCGCTCCTCTTCGTAGGAGGTAGTAAAATATGTAAAAGTTGCTAGTACTCGCGGCCTCGGCATATCATATCACCCAAGTACTACCGAATCCCTTTTATAAAGAGGAGATAGATGGTTACAGGTGAATATGCGTATTGAGGGTATGGTCGAGGTGTAAGTAGAGTAATGCCCAAACACTAACTAACCGAGGCTGCTATATAAATACCTTACAGTGTACCCGCGGTGCGCGCTCTAAAACTCGCGTATATTGAGAAAAAGAATTAAAGTCTTCAAAGGTCGTCTCCGGTGCGATGTCCTGTTCCCTCGGCTTGTCAGAGGGCCTTGTAAGAGAGGAATATCTATCCCCGGAGCCATCTCGATCGTCCGCTGCTTCAAAGACGTCACCCCTGATAATCAACTGGAGGGTAAACCACCCTGGGGAATCGGCGAACATACAGACACGTACCTATAGTACACTCTTCATTAACCTCCTCGTTTTTGAATAGATTTCGGTTGCTTGACGCTCCTGAACCAAGGCGGACCCGAACTGCAGATTCTCTCACCACCCAAGGAGCGGATGGCCGTTCCATTCGAGTCAGATCTGGTTGTTTGTGATGGTAAATGACCGACTTTGTTATTCCTGTTTACCTCCGCGGATCGTTGGCCAACCTCTTGTATGATAGATCGAATGACCGATGTGAAGCTCGAATCGATTCCCCACCGTTTCAAATCATCCGCTCCGGGAACGTGGCGTATTTTTATTTTTATTTTTTATTTTTATTTTTATTTATTTTTTTTGTGGGGGAAGGAAGGGAAATGCATCATGCACCGTGACGCCCGTGCGCCGTGTGTGGGACTCCAGCACGGCTTGCCGTTGGGATCTTTCGCCCGTTGGACAATCTGCCGTCTGACCTACCCACTAAAACCCTCCCCTGCCGGTTGGCTCGGCTACATCCCGTTAAGAAAAGTTGAAAGTCGGGTATGGGTTTGCATCGAAATCGACAAAGCTTCCGTCGCC
>Ga0307515_10009962_pt1 | contig 18297 bp, 7 predicted proteins | sample 17_EM_MG_FD_194513 | JGI IMG/M metagenome (GOLD analysis project Ga0307515, IMG submission 194513) | Populus trichocarpa ectomycorrhiza microbial communities from riparian zone in the Pacific Northwest, United States - 17_EM | ecosystem: Host-associated > Plants > Roots > Unclassified | place...
CAAATTTTAATTCATTCTTCATTTATTTCATTTTACTTGTTTTTCATCATTATTATTTTTTCATCATCATTTTTTTTTATCCTTTTCAGTAAATAAAATAATAATAATAATTAAAATAAAAGGATAAAAAATTGGGTTATGACAATAAAAATAGATAAGTAAGTCAGTAAGCATTGGGAGGAGCAAAATTGAACAAAAGAAAGTAATAAGGCATTAATTTATCGAGAAGGAAAGTATGGGGACAAATTTGGAAAAGACTAAACAAAAGGGGTCAATGTGCAAAATTTAAAAGATAGACTATATAAATGCTCAATTTTTCTTCTCTTGGCCGATGGCTAGAAACCTTAACAGAGGAAGAGAATTTGTGTGATTTTATATCTGTTTTCTTGCTAAGTATATAAAAGAAGAAGAAGTGTAATTAGAGTGATTAGAACTTAGTTAAACAATAAAGAGGGGTGATTTAGTGCTTTGAAGTTCTTTTGAAGAAAGAAATCTAAAGCTAGGGTTTAGAGAAAGGGGGAAGAAGGAAACTTGAATTTTTCTTACATTCATTCCTTGAATCATTATCCAAGTAAGTTAAAGAACATGTTTAAAATGATTAATTGTTATAATTTTGTGTTTTAATGAAGAAATTAAATTGCTATGATTATGAAATTGAGAATTTATGGTGTTAATTATTGAAATGATGCAATTTATGATTGAACCATATTAGAAAGTGTGAATTATGATTGGGTAAGTGTTTAATTTAGAAATGGAAGAAGCAAAACTCCCCTCTAATTATTGGTCTCGGCCAAAGGAGAAGATTTAGGAGATTGAGGAATTTAATACAATTGTTTAAGAATTGTGGGAATTTATAGGCTCATAAATATTAATAAATGGAATGGATAAGAATTTTAGAGAGAGAGAGAGAGAGAGAGAGAGTTTTCACCCTTTTCCTTGTAGGGATTTCCCATGACATTTAAAAAGGAGAAAAAGATTTCAACTTGGATTTTGTTAATGTAAGAAAGTGATTTTAGACGAATCGGTTGGATTGTTGGAGAATTAGTAATTTAAAATGAAATGAGATTTTTATCATTTGGTTATGAATAATAAATGACATGTTGATTTTTGTGTTAGTTCCTAACGAGCTTGCTTATTTAGCATGGTCGGTCAATCAGGGGATACTCTAAAGGTTGTCTACAGAGACCATTTCTCTCTGTTGAGATCCAAAACTACCCCGAGAAATGCTCTAGATCAAATGAAAAGGAGACCAGATAAGGAATCCCACATGAGGATGTTTTCAAATGCAATGGGCGATTGAAATTACTTAAAGAGGTTACAGGATCTAATCAGCAATAGAGGACTACTTCACACCCATAAATGCCAAGTAGGTGTTAAATACCCTGTAATAAATTAATTGTTTAATTTAGTATTTTATAAAAAATTTCCTTTGATTTTAATTTAGCGTAAAAATTGTGAAATGAAAAGAATGGAAATAATGCCCTGTTAAATGGGCGGGACGAAAGATTATTTTCTAGTTAATGAAAATAATGCCCTGTTAAATGGACGCGTCAAAAGATTATTTCCTGATTAATGGAAATAATACCCTGTTGAAATGGGCATATTGGATGAACTATTTCTTTTCTTTCCTTCTTGAACTTTGAAAATAACTTACTAATTAATGGATGACTCGAGAAAATTATATCATGATTAATGTAAAAGATATCTAGTTAAGGATTGAAAAAATGATAACTAAATTAAATTAAGGTATCGATGATAAGTACTACATTTAAAGAGCTAGTGCATATAATATTGTATGCTTCAAATAGTCTTTATTTTAATTGTATATTATTAAGTGTAAATTCTATTTTTACCTAATATTCACACGCTATATAAATATGTTGTTAGGTACCTCGCACTCTCGAGCTGAAAAGTAGATGCATAGATGAAAATCTTTGTTTAAATTAATTTTGTATTGGAAGTATTAATATTTTGTTATCATATCGCTTGTATGTTAAGGAATTTTAAATGTTTAAATTATCCTTTTGTCGGGTATGTAATTAAGAAAAACGTCCTTGCTTTAGCTAGTAATATAGTTTTGTTTTATTTATATTTGATTGTGTTTGTGTTCTAAGAAATTAATGTTTATTATGAATAAATTAGTTTTAAATTTATTATAAGAATTAGAACCCCGAGCTATTTTCTTTAAAATAAAATTTGATAGTGTGTTGTTTGATTTTTTAAATTGTTTAATTAATTTTATGGTGCTTTTATAAATTAATTTGTAGGTTCATTTCATTATTGTATCATTTAGTTGATGTATTAGTGTTTTTTTTTTTTATATCTACTTAGTTTAATAAGTTAAAGGAGAAATTTCTTTTTGGGATTGTCTGTAGTATTTTATTTTGATTGTACGTAGCTCATTAATTCTATATTGTATGTGTAAATTATGTAGAACTTTCTTTTGTTGAACTTTTATGTGGAAATTTTATCTTTATCATCTAAGTTATATGATGCATGAATGAAATTATGTAAGTAATTAATCGATTGTTTCTTTATTTAACCTGTATGTATTGCTCTTATATTTTATGAAATGAGAGTGTGGAAAAGCATTTGGTTACATGAAAACTACTTGAGTCCAGAAGTTTAGATTGTGGATGTAGTAATTAAACGGTATGGATGATGTCTTGATACCAGTCATGTATATATATAAACTTCCTTGGTTTTCTTCTTATTATTTTGGAATCCATGTGAATAGTGTTTGAAAAGTTGAGGTTGTTACAAGTTTTGTCTGTTTTTCTCTTAAAAAAACCAAGTCGAATAAAAAATGGTTGGTTCAAACCAGTTTCCAGTTAGATATGGTTGTAAATATATATAAAAAAGTTTCAGTTTGGTTGATTTTTTCTAATAAAAAACCGAACCGAACTGAAAATGCTCACTCATACTTCGATTTTTTAAACAATTATTTAGGTTGTCTTTGAACCAACCAAGTCGACTAGATCACTTGAGGGTAATTTCCATATTGTTCAGTTTAAACTCCGGCTAAGAAAAGAGTCGGGTCAAGATGATTTTTTGTCAATTTTATTATTTCTTTCTCAACTTCATCATTATATTTTTTTACTAGTCGACCATGTTGTCTTTAAACCAACCAAGTCATCTGGGTCATGACAAGGCAACTACCTTTGATTTAATTTGACACCCAGGCTAAACAAGAAATTGGATCGAGAAGTTTTTTTTAATGTAAATTTTATAATGTTTTTCTCGATTTCATTCTTAGAATTTTTTTACCAATCGACTAAGATGTTTTTGGATCAGCTAAGTCAATTGAATCACATTGAGACAACTCTTACATGATTTGATTTTAACTCTGAGTTAGGTAAGAAGTCAGATTAAGAGATTTCAAGCTTAACCTATTAGGTCAGAGTTAATAAAAATATCAAATAATTTTTTATAACTTGAATGTTTTTTATTATGTTGAAAATTCTTTTACTCTGACCCATAACATAGTATAAATCTTTTAATTAGTTCAATCTAAACTTATAAGGATCTATGTTTTTTAATTAATTTGGATTAATTTATTAACTTATAAATTTATTTTTTCCCAATTAATTCCAAGATTTCATTTGATAACTGTGCATTTAAAAAAGAAAATATACTATTCTCTTTTTGTTGCAATCATATAATAAAGGAGGTTGTCATTTTATTTTATATTATACTATACTTTATTAAAATGTGTGAGAAAATCACTGTTATGATATATATATATATAGTATTTGCCTTGTGGACCACACTATAAATATATAGTATTTGTACTATGAATCATACTGTAGATGTTCAGAGGACTATGGATGATGTTGTCTTTTTTATTTTTTACTCCAAAAACTGCCGGCGCATGTTGGGTCAAGGCATGACCACCTGATCCAAGATTATTGGGTCTGATATTGCCGCAAGACACAAGGCTGACATGACCGCTAGATCCAAGACTATTGGGTAGTTTAAATGTCTTTTTTTTTATAGAAAATAAAAAAATAATAATTAGGATTTCTATTTAGGATGGTTTAAATTTTTTTTTATAAAAAAATAAAAAAAATTAATTAGCATTTCGGTTTAGAATACTTTAAGGGTAGTTTAAATGTTTTTTTTATAACAAAAAAATTACATAAAAATTAATTAGGATTTCTATTTATAATACTTCAAGGATAGTTTATTTTTTTATATAAAAATAAAAAAATTATAAAAAATTAATTAACATTTATGTTTTGGATATTTCAAGGATAATTTTATTTTTTATATAAAATAAAAATATTTATAAAACAATTAATCAGGCATGGTCGCTAGATTCAATATTCTTCAAGGGTAATTTAAATATTTTTTTTATAAAAAATAGAAAGAATTTATAAAAAAATGAATTATCATTTCTGTTTATGATACTTTAAGTGTAATTTAAATGTTTTTTTTATAAAAAATAAAAAAACATTTAAATTACACTTAAAGTATCATAAATAGAAATACTAATTAATTTTTTTTATAAATTCTTTCTATTTAAAAAAATATTTAAATTACCCTTGTTACATTTATAAAAAAGAATTTCTGTTTATGATATTTTAAGGACAATTTCAATGTTTTTTTAGAAAAATAAAATTGTTTTTATAAAAAAATATTATTTAGCACTTCTGTTTAAGATACTTCAAGGGTAGTTTAAATATTTTTTTATAAAAAATAAAAAAAATTAATTAGCATTTCTATTTAGGATATTTTAAGGGTAGTTTAAAAGTTTTTTTTTTTTATATAAAATAGTAAACATTTATAAAAAAATTATTTATGATACTTCAAGATAATTTTAATGTTTTTTACAAAAAAATAAAATAAAATAATAAAAAAATTAATTAGCTTTTTTGTTTATGATACTTTAAGGGTAATTTATTTTTTTTGTTATATAAAAATAAAAAAAATTATAAGGCTTAGTTGTCAGACTCAAGTCTATTGGGTTTGACATTGTCACCAGACTCAATACATTTAAAATATTCTATATACTTTTAACATTTTTTTTGTATTTTTTAAAAAATATTATTGACTTTTTATGGAGCGGATAGTATATTTTAAATTGTATTGGATATATTTTAAAAATATATTTTATATAAAAAATAATATTTTTTAATAAATTTAATGTGTATATAAAATATTTTTGGAAAGAAACAGCAAACATACACAGAGCAGCAGCGCGGGAGTTCCTCTTCATAATTCATCTATCTATTTCGCTGCTCTCAAAAAATCCAATGGAAATTTCTTCCACTTCGAATCTTTGCTTACACGTAATGTTGCTTGCTTTCCATTATATTCTATTCGATTCTATACTCGTTGTTTATCCGTTCCGTAATCGATGGATGGAAACTGAACTTGTTGCAGTTAATTTCTTGTGCATTTCAAAGATGCCGTCTATCTCAACAACTCTGCCGGCTCTCTGCTGTTCTCAAATCACCATCTCCTTCCATCCTTCAAATTTCCAGTAATTATTTCTTTCCTTTTCATTTTTTTTTTTAAATTTCAACTCATATCCATCGATCGATGATTACAATATAAAAGAAGTTAAATCAGGGCTGCGATTAAAATCTTCAATGCAGTTTCTGATACTGGAATCGGTAGCTGCTTGGAAGAATTCCAGGATCTTAACTGCAGCAGCATTATTTCTGCTGAATTTTGGGGTAAACCACGCCAGTTTTATTTCAATTAAGTAAGTAATTTTGGATGACATTCATAGCTTTGTTGTGCAGATGGAATTCTCTCTGTCAAAACTACTGGTAGTTTCTCATTCTAATGATTCTGTCTCTCTCTTTCGTTTTACCTTTTACTACGGAGAAGTTTATACCGCAGTTTGATTTAATTAATGATCCTTGTTCGGCTTTTCTTTGTGGAGACGGCAGCAATTTGTGATGATGAGATATATCATTATCACTTCAATTTAAGGGAAAACATTTCCAGCAGCAGAACCCTTACCCGTCTACCTTCGAATCCTAAGAACGGTCTGAAATTCAGGCATGGAGGATGATGCTTAAGCTGTTATGTTTTAATGTTACTGTTTTTTCCCTTATTATTTCTTATGAATTTATTGGCATTTTTTTCCTTCTCCAGTGGGACTCAAATATGTCTGTCCATTTCAGAGAGCATTGATGTTTTAGTTTCTGAGATCAATCACTTCTTTCAAAAGGTTTGTTCGACTGCACTCTGAAGACTCTGTGTCTTGTTCCATTGCTTGCATTGCTAGCAGTACAAGATAATTGATAGAGCAAAATGGAAATGGTGTGTCAAGCTTAATAACGAATACTGAGATAGCAATGATTTAATTCTTCTGCCACGCAGCCTCAACTTGGCTAGCAATCGCCACTGTCTTTTTACTGCAGACTGCGGTAATAATAGGCCTGGTGGCTGATTGTTACGCCTTTAGTGCTGTATTGTGCAGGGACACTGTTTTAGATACCAATGGATTGAGTTGATCTTGGTCTATCATAATGGAGGATGTAATCTGTATTACCACTAGTTTGGGAATTGTGACTAACTGTACATGCTGTACGCTGTTTAAAAAAATGGCTGGAGAAGGTTTTTCATGCCTTTCCATGAATCTTCCTTTTAGTTAGTTTAAGTAAGGTTTCACCACAACATTCTCTCATGGATGCTGACAAGCAGGGGGCCTTCGGTTACTGAAAATGAGGGTTGTTGTGGTATATCTGCACGATTTGATCTGTAAACCCAGCTTTTATGGGAAAGCTGGCTGCCCGGTTTAGAGAGAACAATTAACCCTCTTACATACTTTGTGGAGTTCTATTCTGCAAGGGCATTTATTGCTCCTTCAACTATGCATTGAAACTGTCAGCAAACAATATAATACTGTAATTTAATGCTTTCAGCTCTAATGGGCAATATTTTTTTTTTTGTCATATTACATATCCAGAATGATCCTTCCAATTTTTATTTACAGTTTGAAGTTCCTATAATACTCTATAGAGCAAGTGGTTGCCGGAACTTTTATCAATTGTTTCCACTATTTATTATGTTTTGTTGTCTACTTATTTTGCAGATGATGATCTTGAATATCCCAGTAAGTTTAGCCTCCATTCCTCATTGTTGATCTTTTTTGTTGCACATATGGAAGGCATGCCTCCATTTGGATAGAGAAGAATGAGAGGAGGCAATGAGAAGGGTTAAAATGGTCAAACAGCTAATATTGCAACCATTTTAACCATTCTCTTGCCTTTCTGTTCTGTTTCCATGATCAAAGTTAGCCTTAAGGTATTGATGGTAGCAGCAGCAATCCAGCAGCTATTATGACATGTTGATGAGCTTAAAGATACCAGTATTGCTACTTTTATGCAAACTTTTTTTTACCTTGTTTGTTCTTTTAATTGGTCTAAATATCACATATCACTAGGAGACAAGAAACATGCACTATAAACTTCAGCTTGTAGATTACAGTGGCATATACTTTAAAACTAATAAACTAATGATGAACAGTCTCTCCAAAAAAAAGAAGAGCTTCCTTGAATTTGTTATCCATAGATTCTGTAACAGATGATAAATATTAGCTTAGGTGCATGAAAAATTTTGCCTTGGGAAACTTTTGTCCTGACTAGTAGCCAGCTCTTCGTCTTTTGTTTTTTCAGAATATTGCAATTGAACTGTTGATTGAACGTGAAGATATTCCTGGATCAAGATGTGAAAATGTCTTTCTAGCAAATAGAAGCAATCCTGGACCTCTTTCAACCTCAAATGTTGAATTTCTAAAGTCAGGCCTTGAAGATTATGTTTTAAAGCATGGGAATTCTCTAACCCAAAAGTGCAGTACATGCTTTGCAACTTCGTAAGTTTGTACCGCATTTGTCCCTGCTTCCGTTCCAGAGTCTGCTGCATTCATTGAAGATCCTTACATTTTCAATTTTCTAACTTAGAGTTACAAGTTTTCTTATTCACATTTGCATGCAAGCCAACCAACTCTTTAACCAACAAAGCAACTTGAGGTTGGTCATATGAATTTAATTTGCACATCCCTGCTATGTCTTGGTTTTATTTGACATGGAATTATTGATGTTTATATAAACATTGAATCCTCCCCTATTCTCCCCCCCCCCCTGCAATATACTTCATCAATATAATTTTTTTTTCTCGAATACCATCTAATTAATTAGATCCTCAAGATCACAAATTACAAGAAGAAGATGGTGGTTTGGAACATGGCTAATTTTACTCCACATGACCAAACTGCATGATAAAGAGCCTCCTCATAACCAATTGAAGTTATTAATTCTTGTATATACACACTCACTCACTCACACACACGCGCACGCATTGTTTTCCACAAAGCCAACTTTAAGTTTCAGGAATTTGTGAAACTTGCTACATAGCTGATCTCTTGGAAATGACTAATATCCTTTCTCTGTGTCTCATTAGTGAGTGTCTTAAGGTTGGGAGTGGAATAGCATGCAGCACAGAAAGCCATAAGAGTTCTGGACTCATGATGGAAGTGGTGATTATAATAAGTGAGATAGAGTCAACCTGTCCTTGCTTCAGGGAATGCAGTTCTAAAACAGAGGTTCGCATCATTTTCTTTTCTGTTCACTTTACAGACCTTTTTATTAATCAAGTTTGTCAGACATATTCTGGCAAGATTGGCTTGCAAGAAAGAGGTATAAGTTTTATGAAGAGAGATTGGCAACATTGAAGTGCAGAAAGTTAAATATGATAATCATTTCTTACTGTTGTTTTTCAGGACCTCAAATTATTAATGGGAAGATTCTAGACTATTATTTATTTATTTATTTAGTCATATAAAAAAAGAGCTGAGACATGAAATCCATGTGGTTTATCCACACAAAAAGGGTTAAGAGCTGTTAGTACAAGTTTGGTCAAATTGTTAGAATTGTGCAAGTATCGGAGTCAAAATTGTTATAGCATATCATGTTATTGTAGAAGTTAATTTTGATCTGGGCTTTACATATATTATTGCAATTTTCCCAGTCATTGAATTCTTCTTGTTGTTCTTATGTTTTCCATTTTTTTGTATTTGATTTGGTTGACCTGATGTGCGTTTCCAGGTATTGTATTTCAAGGATTTCACACCCTGTTCAATTTCCCATTCAACGCTGAATGTATTGTCTACCATTGACTGGAAAAGTTATGGACTGACTCTGGAGAACGTTGTGGATCAAGGTGTCTGTGTACTAGAGTGGGAAGACTCACCATCTCATTCTCAAATTGATATGGTCCTCCACTGCTACCATAAGCAATATCCAATGTCAGCTCATATGCAATTCATTTCACTTTGCTTAATCGTTATGCTTAATATGTTGCTGTGCCATGTGTTTTTATTTTCCTTGACTTGATATCAAGTTCACGTTACCATTGGGCAGGCATAAAACTCAACTTGAACGGCATCTCATAAAAAAAGCAGTTAAAGCTGCATTGAATAATTTGAAGGAGAAACATCCAGGAATTCTTCTAAGTGCACATGCCCTCAAGGTAAAATCCACCGCTTCACCCTGAAATTATTATGCGAATTCAAGTTTCTATACAATTCAATTTGTTTCTTCATTCGAAAACCAAAGAGCTGATGAACTTCATAATCCTTAATGGTGAAGTTTTTTTCCTCAACCAGTAATTGAAGACTTCTCATTTAGTTAGTTGGCTGTAGGCAGCTTTAAGTATTACTAATTAGGCATCTTAACGATGGAAGTTACATTCATCTATTTAATCTAGGTCTCCATTCTGATCATGTAGTTTGGAATTGTCTGTATCCTCAGATTTGCAGTCATGCCCCTGACCTTGCAAGATCTATTGCTGGCCTCATCTTGTCATCTAATGATCCAGACTTTCAAGGAGAATGCTTCTCTCTACTTGGTTTGCAGTCAAGAGAAATTGGAGCGGATGTTGTTGAAGATTGTATCCAGGAGAAGATCGTTTCAGTTATAGAGATGAATGACAGGAAGTCCAGGCAACGCAAAGTGGTGGCGCCTTTTCTTTTTGAAGACGACTGCGACCAGGATTCGAACTATCAAGACAAAGAATACGAAGAAGGTGAGGATGAATTTAGTTACGTGGATTAGTAAATGTATCTATGTGTCAAGTTCTTATCAACTCCTGAGATTGCTGTAAAGCTTTGTTAGCCCACATGTAGGCTATAGTTGTAAATTGAGGATGGTTACGGGATTAGTTTGGGAAGGTCTGTTTTCAAGCTGCATGCAGTTTACTCGTTATCAGAGCAGCATTAGTACCTGAAATGTTGAAGGACATGCTCCATTAGCTTCAGCATAGTATTAACCATATCACCTACCTAACACAAGCCAAACCCCCCCACCCTCCCCCTCCCTCTTATTCTTTTTTTCTTTTCTTTTTTTATCATATCAAATGCATTTCATGTGTATACTATTTGTTAGGGTCCTTTTCAAGTTCCTTTTACCTTTTTAGACTTCTTATTTGAAGAGATTTTTGTTTATTGTTGGACTTTCTTTTGGGCATTTCTTGTGCACTCAAGCTGTATTTATATGATTTTCATTCTCTATGTGAATAGATAATAGGATTATGAGGTTGATTTTGGTTCCAAAATTAGTTTCTTGGGAAAGAGAGAAATTTTTTGAAGTTTTATGATGAAGGCCTAGAAACATATTTGTAAAGGTAAATGTTTTTTAGAATATCCTCTTACCTTTTCTAGGAAGTCTAATTTTAATTTTTAGTAAATTACACTATATATAAAATTAAAACCCTATACAGTATTCTGTTTCAGTGAGGTTATAGTTTGAATGTACCAATAACACGACTGAATATGAAGAAGTTGTTTTAGAGCTGAAAGTTGAAAAACTTGCTTTAGAAATTGTATCGTCGGTTTAGAAATTGCTTTAGGGTTGAAAGTGTTTACAATCAATGCTAATTATCTGCCAGGTGAAAGGGGAATGCCAAACTAAGAATGAGAAATTATGGCCATACTAAGATTATCTCTTGAAGTTGGCTAGTGAGTTCGATGAGATAAAATTCTAATATAAGTAGAAACAATAATCAATTTGTTGATGTCTTGGTCACCTAAACCTTGATGACGCTGATCAATATTAGGGGCAGGATTCAACTAATAAACATTAAAGTTAGAAATCTCCAAGCTTATAAGCTCATTACTGCTCACTCGAAGAGATACCAAATGAAAAACCATGGTACAATGATATCAAGAGGTTTATCCAGCATTGGGAACATCCTTTGGGAGCCTCCAAAATGGATGCAAAAACTTTAAGAAGGATGGTGATGGATTATTATTTGGATGGTGAAATCCTGTATAAAAGGTCATTGGGACTTTGCTAAGGTGTTTGAACGAGAAAGAGGCTAAACAAGCATTACAAGAAGTTCACGAGAGAATTTGCACAACTTATGTTAATAGGGATACATTAGCAAGACAGATGCAGTGATCCAGATACTTCTGGTTGACTATGAAAATGGATTGTGTTGATTATTTCAAGAAATGTCATAAGTGTCAAGTATACGATGATAAGATAAATGCATCTTCAACACCTTTGTTTAATATGACCTCACATTGACCTTTTGATATGTGGGGATTAGATGTTATAGGACCAATCAATCTAAAGACCAGCAACAAGCTTAAAGTCATCTTGTTGGTTATCGAATACTTCACTAAATGGGTAGAAGTTAACTCTTATACACACGTTACACAGAAAGTGGTCAACAGGTTCAACGAAAGTGATTTGATTTGTCACTACGACTTGTTGGCAAAATTGATAACTAACAATGCTTAGAATTTTAATAGGTTGGACTCTACACTAAGTGGAAGATTAAATACTTTAAGTTTTCTCCTTACAAACCCAAGATGAATGGTGATATCGAGACAACTAATAAGAATCTCAAGAAGATAATCTAAAATATGTTAGTCACTTATAAACATTAACATAAGGTGCTTTCGTACGCATTTCATACATACCGCATTACAATTAAAACTTCTATGGGTGCAACCCTTTACTTTTTAGTATATGAGATGGAAGCGATGATGCCTTTCAAAGTAGAGATTCCATCATTAAAGGTCTTGATGGATGCAGAACTTGAAAAATTAGAATGGGAAAAACTAAAGTTTTAGCATTTGAATCTAATTAGTGAGAAGAGACATACAACAATTCATCACCACTAGTTTTACTAGAGCAGAATGGCTAAGGCATACAACAAAAGGATTAGACTAAGAGTATTCAAAGAAAGAGACCTTGTATTAAAGAAGATCTTGTTAGTATCAGAGTAAATAAGCATCAAACTATGAAGGACTATATTTGGTAAAGAAAGCCTTTTTTAACCAAGATGGTCGAAGATGATTTACCTAAACCTATAAACTCTGATGTTGTAAGGAAGTACCATGTATAATGTATTGTGTCGATAAATCAATAAAGATCAAAGTTTGGCCAAGAATTCTTTGGTATATTTTCCTCTTTATAAACTCTAAAAAAACTCTGCATATCTTTTTCACAAAAGATCAAAAGTTTTTGGAAAATCAAAGGTATTAGTACAAATTCAAAGGTCAAATTGGTATTTGTTTTTAACAAGTGAGTTTTAGGAATTCAAGTGATTTTCTAATGAGGTGACCAAACGCTTAGAAACCTGAGAAATGAACCAAGAACCATTCAAACTAACTTTCAAGTTGAGTTTTAATTGACTGAATAATGATCCATAATTTAATTATGATGGAAACTATTTTGCATGTCCAACTAATCACAATGGATGAGAGCATAACTTATTGATCCTAAACGCATGCGTTTGAAATGATGAAAGATCATCTTCGATAATTCGTTCATAATACTTGAAAAATATCCTTTGCATGCCTTTGTTAAGCCTAGTAAAATCTTTCTTGCAAACAAACCCTAACTTGAATCACACCCCATACTAGGGGTAAGTTTAAGGATTAGAAAAGCAATTTGACCTCAGATTTATACAAAATAATCCTCAATGGTAAATGAAAAAACCAAAGGTACCCATATAAAAGTTAGGTGTACAAAGAAATTCAATGATTCAAAAAGGTTGAGCATGTCATACAAAAATAAAAATAATAAGTATGATGATGATAGTCCAAACCCAATATTATGGGCATGACAAGACCATTTTACAAAGTCAGTCTTAATCTAGAAGGTCATCAACCAAAATAAGTGCTAGTGATCCTTAGTTCTGAGATCTTTTAATCACCTCTTGAGCTTATAAATATCATTTCCTTTCATAACCAAGATCTAAAACCCACATTACATGTTTAATAAAATCCTTTATAATTAAAGGCAAGCAAGCTTAGTTAGTAAGCAATGCTTTCTCATATGAAATGAGATCTTTAAAATATTACAATTATGCTTTATTATTCATATAAGTAAAATGAATGCTTTAAAAATTTTCTTTCCTCTGAAACTCTCAAGTTGAAACTCGAGCTTTTTTGACCAATAAATAATGAAAATAGAAGGTCACTTCATATTTTCACTAAGATAAAAAGATGAAAAAACCTAACATCAATGAAACCCTGTCCACAAGAATCGCTTGATTTTTTCAAAATAAATTTGCTTTAAAACTTGCATCGAAACTACTTTTGTGTTTGGAAATAGCTTTTAAATTCCAAAGATTTTCCTATGAAAGCGATCTTTTATATATATATAAAAAACCAAACATCTTCTACATAACATCATCATTGAGAAAACCCAAGCAAACAAAACAAGATAAAAAACTTGGGGGCATGATCAGGCTGGGGGGGAATTTAAGTAAACCAACAGGGTTGGCTATATAATTCCTATTATAGGAAAATAGAAAATGGGAAGCAAGTTGTTCAAGTCCTTTAATGTCTTTTGAGGAAAGCCATAATGAAACAGGTATAATGAATACTGAGTTGTGGTCATAATACCCTAGAAGTGGTACTCATATAATTACAATGATAAATATGGAAAACTTGAAAGGTTATAATCAATTAGATAAAATCGCCTAAATAATGGGATATGTAAAGATCATCTTAGCTCATTAAATGAGCATCCATTTTCCAGAGATCAAGTCCACAGGATATAGCTCAAGTAGACCAAAGCGGGGGAGCCATGAAAACTTGTTATAGAGATTTAAGCTTTGAGAGACAGTCCATGAAGAAAAGAGACCTACATTTTCAGGTAAAAATACATGCATATTAACCCCAAAACATTGCGTAAATCCAAGGAAAGCATTTTTGATAGATTTGAATATTTTCTAGCAAAGGAAAACTATTAAAGGCTTAATTCCTACCAATACAAAGGAAGCTTAATTTTCAAGATATGAGATTGTGGTATATCTTCAAGGTTATGTGAATGCAACTTTGAAGCATGTCATTTCGAGTGCACTTTAAGTTACTAACTTTTGGACAACATCTTTGAAACTATCACCTTTGAAGTGTACTTTTGAGCCCTCGTTTTTAGATAGTGTGTTGTTTAGCCCTATCTGCTTTACATAATGCTTTTGACACAATTTTTTTTCGAGCGCGTCTTTGAGCCCTCACCTTCTAGATAGTGTATTGCTTAGCCCTATCTCTTTTACATACTTTTTTGGTTCTTTTGAGTACGCCTTTGAGCCCTCGCTTTCCAAATAACATGTTGTTTAGTCCTATCTATTTTACATGGTGCTTTCGGTATTATTTTCTTCTCAATGCGCCTTTGAGCCCTTACCTTTCAGGGAGTGCGTTTCTTAATCCTATCTCTTTTAAATAATGCTTTTGGACATTATTTTTTTATGAGCACGCCTTTAAACCCTTGCCTTCTAGGTAGTGCTTTATTTAACCCTATATCTTTTAGATAGAACTTTTGGGCGCTATTTTCTTTTAAGTGTGTCATTGAGCCCTTACATTTTAGATACTGCGATGTTTAGCCATATCTTTTTTAAATATTGCTTTTGGCACTATTTTCTTTTGAATGTGTTTTTGAGCCTTTGTTTTTGACATTTTTGTTAAATCTATCATTCTTGGAGATATCTAAAATCTCTTATAAGATTTTTATCGTAAATATTGTAAAGAGAGGGTAGCTTTTATAACATAAATTTGGGTTCCCTAAAATTTTCTTTTTAAAAAAAAAAGAAAAGAAAAGAAAGATAAGTGATTTGGTTGGCAAGAACAGGTTGGAGAGAGATTTAAATGCATAAACTGGATCTTTGAAAAAATTAGGAACTCAATTGCACCCCTTAAAATACTTGAATATGAAGGACAATGCAAATTCAATGTTAAATTAAAAGAATATTAGAAAAATTTGTATAAATATTAAGTCTAAAGACTTAATTAGACTTTTAATAGGCCAATTTAATTTAATTATGGGCCTAATAAAAGATCTAATCAAGTTTAAGATTAATTTAGGCCAAAATTAAAAGAATTCATTAAGTACAAGGACCTAAATAGACATCTAATGGGTCAAATTAATTTTATTAAGGATTTAATTGGTGACAAGTTAAATTTGAAAGCCTAATTTGGGATTAATTGAGAAAATTAGAATTCTGGAGGACCAAATTCAATCTTTACAAGCTTAATTAGATGAAATCAAGGGTGAAATTGTAAGAAAATCAAAATTTATGGGTCAATTGAAGGCCAAATTAAAGAAATTCAAGACCAAGAATCAAGATGCAAAAAACATAGAAATACAAAGACTAAAATTGAATAACATAGAGGCCAAATTAAAAGAATTAGAAGTTTAAAGAGCTAATTAAAGATGAAATTGAAAATATCCAAGACTAGGGACCAAGTTGAAAAAAGGCTAAAATCAGATGGTCCTTTTGAAACATTGCATGGATGAAATTAAATTGATTCCCTAAAATCGGATCCAATTAAAAGTACAATTAAAAATTTCTGAGATTGAGGACTAAAATTAAAAGGGGGTGATTTATGACCTAATTTAATCAATGGTTAGCAAAATGATATTTCATTTATTGAAATGGTGCATTTTGACCAAAACAAAACAGTTTGTTTTGGTTCAAAACGACGTTGTTTTGTTTAATATTAAGATAAAAAAAATAAAGGTTAAATGGCATGTTGTCTGACGCTATTCATTTTCTTTCTTATTTCACCCGTGAAAAAATTGATTGGGATCCCTCTTTATAGAGCCATTTTAATGCTCTCTCACACCTCAGGTAAGACAAAGAATATGCTCTCTTGGTAGCCCTAACAATGTACTACAACCCAACATAGTTCCTGCCGAGTAACCACCCTTATAGTCGCTGTAATGTCAATCTAAAGACATTGACCCGACCAACCTTTAACAACCTAGTTTGACAGTACTAGGTTGTTGATTTGTTACTAATGGTTGAGATACTCCCTAGAAGGATCAATGACCAAGATTTGAATATGAAAGGGAGCCCATATACCTTCCCCACCTCCTATAAATAGGAGGAAGCCATTCCAGCCAAAGGAGGAAGAAAAAAAAGGAAAGAAAAAGAAAAAAAGAGAAAAAGAGATTATCATTGTCTTTCCTTATAAAAGAAAAAACAACTTCCTCTGTTCTAACCAACATAACCAACCCGAAACACAACTTTTCATCCCATATTCTAGCTAGATATCACTTTTCTTCCACACCAGTAGCAACAGTTGAAGAAGAACCATAAGCAACAACACACACCAACTCTAGTAGCAAGTAATACCTTTTCTATACAACCATAAGCCTCCAATAACATCTCCAACATAGGTACACCCCCCCTATTTTTCATTTAGCCCTTAAATCCATTCTTTGATTGACCTTTGAGTACTTGGTGCTAGTTTAGAAACAATAGAGATTTATGTTTAAGATATCTCATTAAGCCATGATTTAACATGTATATATGTTCATGTTTTGTTAATGCATAAGGTTGATGTGTTATGAGTGTTAAACATGATGATAAAAGTTAGTTTAGAAAGTGTTTTATCAAATTTTATGATTGTTTTGATTAGTTTTTTTTTTGTTATGGGATCATTTTGAAAGTTTATTTTCCGGTTTGCATTTTTTTTGTTCTAATATGTTTCTGGGCCATAACAAGCATGAGTTCATGTAATTGTAACTTGGATTATATGGCAGATTAATGCAATCAACTTGTTAGATTTCTAAATGTGTTTGCTAGAAGACTTGAGCAAGGTACTATTACATTGATTTTCTGGGTCTTTTTGATGTTTTTTATGTTTGTAGAAGTGTACATAAGTATGTTTAAATCAAGGCTACTAGATTTAGACCTTGTTTTCAGGTTTTTATGCTTTTTCTATGTTTAAGTTTATTGTTTCTCTTCCTGGGTTTAGGGATGAATTTTTGGGTTCTATGCTTTGAATGCCTTGAACCAAAATTTGGGTTTTCTCATGTCTTGATATTTAGCCTCCCTTTTGAGATTTGATCAAAGCTATAACATATACATGATCATTTTATAACTTCATTTGGTTCTCTTAAACCTTATTTTAGATTAATTGATCCCTACAACTTTTGAATGCTGGGTTTAGGGTTTCTTTATTGTTGGAGTTGATTTGTCCATATCAGAGCTCATTGTTGTTGTTTAATGCATGATTGTGTCTTAGTTTTTTATATTGCATCTTTCAGTGCCTTTAATTTAATGTAATTTGGTCTAAATTGCAGCCCTAGTTTCTAGGTTTCTTCGGGTGTTCTTCATGTTCTTGAATAGATTCAAATGAAAATCTCTCTTTGATCTTCATTTTTTCTTTCCTGGGTATAGATCTTGTTTTTGGGCCTTTAGGCTTATGCTGGTAAGCCCAGCCCTCGTGTCTGGGTCAAGCCCTCTTTAATCATAAAAACGTGTTTGGCATGTCCGATTTTCACCTAAGAAAAAATAGTTTTTTAATTCTTAAAGCGTTTTTGCCAAACTCAATCTTAAGGTATTTTTTATGCCTCTAATTTTTGGATAAAGACGTGTTTGGAAAACACACTCTACTCCTTTTTTTTAGCATTGATTTTTTCCTTGTTTTCTTGTTTTGTCAAACAAACCCTAAATGACTTCTAAAAACTTTGTAAAAGTTTAGGGACCATTTTAAAATTATTTATGGGTTCCTTGCATATTTTTCCAACCATTTCACTTAATATTGGGGCTATAGACTTACACTGTAAGGTATTGACCTAGTATTAAAAATACCATTTTTTCATCAAATTGTTTTTAAAAATACAAAAAAATAAAAAAAAATCCTTATTTAAAAATAAAAAATATGTTTTTATTTGTTTTCATACAACAAAATTCTAAAAAGTTTCATGCATATTTTATAAAAAAATTTGTTTTTATTTTATTTGTTTTCATATGGCCATATTCATCACCATTAAAGGTTGCTGAAGGGTGATACATCTAGGGTGTGTACCAATTATG
>Ga0307515_10009963_pt1 | contig 18295 bp, 6 predicted proteins | sample 17_EM_MG_FD_194513 | JGI IMG/M metagenome (GOLD analysis project Ga0307515, IMG submission 194513) | Populus trichocarpa ectomycorrhiza microbial communities from riparian zone in the Pacific Northwest, United States - 17_EM | ecosystem: Host-associated > Plants > Roots > Unclassified | place...
TGGAAGTTCAATCAAATCGGCCGTCAATCAGGCTAGCTTCAATCAAATACGGCCCGTGCGTCAGTCAATCAAATATCCTGGCAATCAGTCCGGATATTTGACTGTTGGCAGCACTGCAGGGAACCAGCATTGGCAAAGCTTTGTCGTCTCATTATCCTTCTTGATTTTCCAGACTGAAGGGGAGAAGGGGCGGCGACGTTCGTCAAGAGCGAGAGCTTGATAAGCATGGAGGATTTCTAGGTGAGTTAGTCGTTAGTGGTTCCAGTGTAAAGAAGGGTAACTTTGGGAGGGCAAAAGCCTTGTTCATACTTTCGTTCAGTTCCGTATCATGAAACTGCTAGGCTTTACGAAGACTGGAGTTACTCCATCTATAGATATGCCCAACGTCCGGGATTCCAAGCGCCCCTACTGTATCCCATACACCAATAACCTTGATCGTGACCACATTATTCTCGGTGATAAAGTAGTTAGGGTTATCCTTAACAAAATGCTGTCCATGCTCTGACTCGGTGAACTGCTTGGTGAAATCTTCAGCTTTAATATATTCATTATAAAGCTTGAGAAACGGGCGCATCGAGGCCGGTTTAAGGACACCGAGTTGACAAACAAGCCCTGCAGCAGAGCGAACTGTATAGGCGCCCCGCGAAAATCCGAAGAAAAAGAGCTCATCACCATGGCTGTAGTTGTTCACAATGAAATTGTACGCCTCAAGTACATTTTCGAGCAAACCTATGCCCTGGCTGCCTGTGGTTATTTGAGTTAGCTTGGATCGAGTTTTTAGGAGAATATATTGACCAGGAATAAAACTTAGTCGCATCATAAAGACAGCGTCTACCTACCTTGCCGTGTCTTCTCGTAGTCAGTAATTTCTCCTGTCCCAACCCCAGCATCATAATATATGATTTGCTGCCACTCCTTCATGTCCTTATCGATGCCAGCCTTGGCAAGAACTCGACAAAGGCGGGCAACATTTGATGGGCATCCTTGCTTCGGATCGAGAGATATTGCGGATTGCCAGGTCCCATCGCAACATATCACAATCTTTTTCGGCTGTGGTGTTTTGGCTTCCGACACGAACGTTTTATCATACGTTGAAACCATGCTCTCGAAGTCAGATCCAACTTGACAAAAGGAAAAAGATTGGCAGTAGATGTCGACCGGAAATACTAAGTCAGGAACTCGTGTATAGATTGATCTACGAAGAAAGAAAAGACTAAGCTCGGATCCCTTGAACTCAGCTACCCCCTCAACTCGGCTACCTAACCAAATCGGTCACCGCCACTTTGGAAGAATTTTGCTACGTCTGCAGCTAAATTAGTATGTAGAGCTAGCAGGAGGGGGTGCAGTACGTGGCCAGGGCTTGAGTCACGGCCCATCTCGAATTCGGAGCTCTGAGCTCGATTTTGAAGCTATTCTGAACTCTTCTCCCTCACTAAAAGTCGTGATATCTGTTCTAGATCATGGTGTTATAAAGCCTCTTTCTCTTATCAATATAAGCTCCAAACGCGGGCATATACATGCTTGCTGGCGCCGGCTATAAGAAGGATCTTAATAAAGGCGTACTGCCAATCACCTATATTTGGAGCCACATTAAGGAAGGCAACGGGGTCAAACACTAAGATCTAGAGGCGGTGTTACAATTTAGTAGGAGAGAGGAGTTCAGAATAGCTTCAAAATCGAGCTCAGAGCTGCGAATTCGAGGTGGGACGTGGCTCAAGCCCTGGCCACGTACTATATTAACGGGATTAGATATTAGTTCTTAATAGTAACGGTATTAAGAGCTTAGTAGTCTACGCAGAAGCGTAGACCGCCGCTAGGTTTTTTAATAAAGATAACTAGTGCGGCTATAGGTAAAGAGCTTACTCTAATAAATCATTTACTTAGGTTCTCGTCTAAATACTTCCATAGTGCTCAGAGTTTATTTTAGGATATCTTATATAGGGGTCTAAATTTAGGCTGGTTTCCTTCTTTTAGTATAATCTTATAGTTATATAGTTAGTATTCTAGTAGCTTATTAGCTTCCTTTTATAAGAATATATCTAGGCGTTTATAATACTCTACTAGTACTTTTATAGCAGAGTTAGAATACTTCTTTAGTGCTAAAGCTTTCTTAATACCGGCTATTGTAATAGTAAAGATTATTGACCCGAGGTACGAGTGGTCTATACTTTCAGGTTGGGTGTTTGAATTTTCAAACTCCCGCCAAGCCAGCTTCTGATTGGCCGAAAAGCTAGCTTTTGATTGGTTAGAAACAAAACTGCGCGCGGTAAGTTGTGGCAGAATCCATATGACGAACTTCAAAACATTAAGTTCGACCAAAGCTCTGCAAAAGCTCTGCATCGAGCTCTACCGAAGCCCTGCAAAAGCTCTGCACGAAGCTCCGTACGAAGCTCTGCAAAAGCTCTACCAAACGCTCTACTAAGCACTCTATTAAAGCCTCTGCAAGAGCTCTGCCCACGCGGTAAGTAGAGCACGCACGGGGTCCCAAGGGGGTCTCCCCCCTAAAGCTCTGCTTGAAGCTCTGCTTGAAGCTTTACTCGAAGCCCTATATAGAGCTCCAAAGCTCTACTAACACGCAGCACTAATATACTAGGAAGGTTCTGCAATCGGCCGTATAACCGCCCATACGACCAATCGCCGTACAATTGCCTCTACGAGCGGCTCTACGAACGGCTCTACAAACGTCTACACGATCGCCCATACAAACGCCCATATAATCAATCAATCAATCGATCAAACGCCCATACAATCGATCAATCAAACGCCCGTACGATCGTCTCTACGAACGGCTCTACAAACGTCCATACAATTAACTAATCAATCAATCGCCCATACGAACGCCCGTATAAACGCCTATACAATTGATCAATTTAACACCCATACAATCAATCAATCAAACGACCATATAATTACCCATACAATCGTCTCTACAAACTTCTCTGCAGTTAATCGCCCGTGTAAACGCCTGCATATAGCTTTATATAAGGCTCTACATAAAGCTCTACGGAAGCTCTACCAAAGCTCTACCAAAGCTCTGCACATGCTCTACACATGCTCTACACGAACCTCCATTAAAGCTCTACAAAAGCTCTACTAAATACTCTATTAAAGCCTCTGCAAGAGCTCTGCCCACGCAGTAAATAGAGCACGCAGTGCGCAGGGGGGGTCCAAGGGGGTCTCCCCCTTGAGCTCAAAGCTCTACTTAAAGCTCTACTTAGGGCTTAATACGGAGCTCTAAAGCTCTACTAACATACAGCACTGATATACTAAGAAGGCTCTATAATTGTCTGCACGTCTATATGTCTGCACATCTACACGTCTACACGTCTACATGTCTGCACGTCTGCACATGGCTTTGCACAAGGCTCTGCACGAAGCTCTACACAAGGCTTCACCAAAGCTCTGCACAAGGCTCTACTAAAGCTTTGCATGAGGCTCTACTAAAACTCTACATAAGACTCTGCCCAAAGCTTACCCCCGGGTCAAAATTTTCGTTGGGGGGTACCAACGATCCGCATGTTATATTTAGGTTTTTTTAGTAAGTTAAGCTAGTGGAGTAACTCTAATTATATAGATATTTAGGGTATTAAGGAATAGTTAAATACTTATATACTGAAAAAAAATCGTTATTAGATTTTATCAGATATTTTATCGTATTTTACGATATCGTAATCGTTTTAAAACGCGTTATTTTTGGCCACACTGAGACGCTTAACTCGCTTGTGGAATACGTTAAAGCTGAAACCTTACCTCAGCGAGCTTAGACGTGATTTTTTTTGGCTAGCGTCGGAATAACAGCTACGCCGTCTCCTTCTTGCAAAATCACGTCTGAGAGCCTTTGGCGAGATTTGTTAAAAACGTAAGCAAAATCCGTAAAACGGATATTGCGGATATCTAATTCATTTATTTATATAACGCGTTATTATTACCAAAAGTTCATACATTATTTTTAAGACTTAGGGCTTCTAAATGGTATAAATTTTATAATACGGCTATTACTTAGTTCTAACATTAATTTCGTTAAAGTTAAAAAAACGCGTTATTAAAAGCGTAAGCACACATTATATCTTATTAAATAGTCTGCTAATATTAATAAAACTATACAGATATGTAGATATCTACTACTTAAAGCTATTATAACACCTAGTAGGTGCTATAGTTGGGTCCTTCCTTAAAAATATCCTCCCTTAGCCCGGAGTGCCTCTACTTCTGCTAGGTATTATATCAGCATAAAAAACCTACTATGGCTTTAAAGAAAATCACTAAACGTAGGGGTCGTAAGCCTATAGTTAAATAGGAACACTAGTAGGTTTCGTAGAGCTTATAGGGGCTAGATAATTATATATGGGAGGATCTTACGTCCCTAGTAGAGAGGCAGTTATAGGATATATAAGATAAGCTTCTGGCCTTACGGGAGGCAAGCAAAGATAAATAGTTAAGCGTAATAGATAGAGCTATTAAGCTTCTATATCCGTATAGCGGACAACCTAGTTAAATTAAGGTGTTAAGATAGGTAATATATAGGCGGAGGGACTTATTTCTGGCGGCAAAGATATTATGGGGTAAGAGTATAATAATATAGGCAATTCCATTACTGATTCGAGCTTCCGTTACTATTATTATATTACCTCTAAATATAATTAGAGAGGAGTAGCTATTAAAGATACGGGCCATCCTAGAAGTAAATCCCGTATTTATATATGCGGAGGTAATAAAAGTGTATACGGATATCCTAAAATATATTAAGGCGGGTCGGTTTACGTATATTCTAGTATCGCTAGAGTTACTATTAAGTAAACGGTTCCACTATATCCTTACTTAGCCCACTTTTCGCTTATATATTTTCTTAGTTATAATTAATAAGTGTTATCTAGTTACTAACTGGGGTAAGAGCTTCCGGCCCTATTATATATAGCTCTTTAAGGTCTAATTACTACTTAGTCTAATAGTGCCGTGGTTTATATATACTATAACACTTAATAAGGAGATGTATATAAAGGTAATAAAGCTAGTAGGGTTTTATTAGAGTATAATAGATCTTAAATAAACGGATATTAATCGGCCTAACCTATCTATTATTAGGGGCTATATTAAGAGGAGGGATAAGAATAATTATAAGGCACTGTTTTTTGTTATTAAAGAGGCATTTAAGGAGGCGGTAGTAGAGGAGGATTATATATCCGCAACCCTTGGCCAGATATCCGCAGGGTCTAGTAAAATATCTACATTATCTAGCTAAACGCCCGTAGCGCCTAGTAGGATATCCGCATCTTCTAGTTAAATATCCGCTACCTCTATTTATTAATTAGTTAGGCAGATTTAAAATCCGGCAGGACGTAATATATAGCTAAAGGGACAAAAGGTTCTAAGTCCCGAATTAATTCCTAAGACAATTATCTTTCTTTATACCAAAAATTATATCTATAGGTGTATAAATACTATCTATTTATAGCTTATAACTAAGGGCTATACTATTAAGTAGGCTAAAATAGCAGTGCGGAGTTATTATGCGACATTATCCGAACGTAATAAGAGTAGGAAGTATCGAAATTTCTATATAGAAGACTTACCTACCCATATTCTTATTACGTCGGACGCCCTAGCCTATAGTGTAGATATTCTAGATATTATTCGTTCTATTATATATAGTTATTATCCTAATAAAAGCCTAAATATAATACTATAGCGATTTAGACGGGCTGCCTGACGCGATGGTGTTACTAGATATATAATTATCCTTATTAAAGACTGGTATAAGGGCGCTTTTGCGGATATTGCACCGCTAAAGCAAAAGTCTTGAAAACCTATAGCTCCTCTATCTACCCAACTCGGCCGTAACTTTATTACTACTAAGATGGCGATATAGGAGGATGGGGTAGCGGATTTCGCTAGCGATCTAGTTTTATTTATTATAATTAATAGTAATATTATCTCGCAGGTATCTGCTTGGGAGGAGAAAGATTAAATACTTAATAAGAATATAACATTATTAGCCCTGCTAATTAAGTATATAGAAAAATAGAAGAGGGTAAAGACTAATATAGAGAAACGGGTAGTACTTCCAGATATATTATATAAGCTCGCGAATAAAGCTACTGGATATCTACGTAATATTCTACTTAAGCTATATAAGGAGATGAGTCCGTTATCTGGAGGTCCACACTATTGCTTTAATTATAATAATTTATTATAGGCTTATAAGGAGTATAATATTATTACACTATATATTAGGAATATTATAAAGAGTAAGTACTTAAAAGATCTATTTATAAGTGTTAAGAAGTGGATTAAAGGATGGCTTAATATAATATACTAGGATATAGTTTAGAGTTTAATTTCCAGTTATATTATATCTAATAATTAAATCTATATGCTCTGTATCTAACCTCCGCTAACTTATAAGGGCCTTAAGTGGATATTACCTAAATAGGATTATAGCTTCCTAGGAGATAAAGTAGACGCGCTTATCCGCTTTATTTATAAGGAAGAAACGCGATGCTTTAGTACTAGTGTTTTATAGGTTGCGTTACAATCTAGTAGACATATTACCGTATCTAGAAGCTCGTCACAGATACCTTTACTGTTAGTGGGTTAATAGGGACCTGTTAGTATATTAACTATAAGGAGTGCTGGCCTTAATTAACCGTTGTAAACTAAAGTATTACCGCCCTTATAGCTATTATTAGCATCTAGCTCGTAAACGGATATAACTAAGTCTTAAATATCTTAGCTTATATTAACCTAAGACTTATAGGCAAACTAGTTCTAGACTATATATGCTACTCTATTGCAGTCATCTTAACAGCTAGATATTTAATATCCGTATACTTTAAATACGCGGCTACCTACTTAAAAATCGTCTGGTGCATATCCGTAGTACCCTTAACTTGGCCTTCGGCATCCTAATAACTCCCTATAGCGCCTCTATTGTTCTTAATAGCTTTTTAATATAGCCCCGCACTATCCTTATAATTCTCTACTACCTTAGTTTATATCTTAGAACAACCTAGGTATTAGTCCATAGTATAGCCTTTAAGCTCCACAGCAGAAGTTTAATAGTATTATTGGCTTAAATATAGGTGGCACTAGTCCATAGCGTGGTGTTCGATCTCCGCAGCGATCTCCGCGTGCGGTTATTGCAAATTAATATGGCCTTATTAATGCTTAATCTCCGCCCTTTAAACTAGGCATAGTTTAGAATTCGCGTGCTAATGCTCGATCCCCGCCTTCTAAATTAGGTGCGACTTAGAATTTATAGCCTAATATTCGATCTCCGCTCTTTAAACTAAGCACAGCTTAGAACCTACAGCCTAGCGCTTAATCTCCGCCCTCGGGTTTAAATATAACGCAGCCAATATTAGATCCGCCTCGTAGTAAGAGAAAACAAAAGAACGTATCTACGCGCTTTAAAAGTAAGAAATCCGCTTACTAAGTAAACCTAATATCCGCTTATAACCCTTCTCCAGCACCTTAATTAAGCGGCGATTTTATATTAATATTACTTCGCAAGTTAACTAGACGGCGCCCACTTACTTTAATTAGTAGTAACTTAACTATAAAGAATTTGCGCGTTACAAATAAGCGTATATAAGGTAATTAATATTTACTAAGGTAAGTTATAGTAGCAATTATTTGTTAGCGAGCTAATTTAATAAAATCGGCAGCGCGGATATTTACCTTTAATTAACCTCCGCACCTATTCTTCCACTAACCTTCTACCTTATAGCACCGCACTATAAACTTTACCACTGTTATTTTATTTACTGTCTATTAGCATACTACTATCTATAATACCTTTATTTACACCTCTAAATACGTCTAACAGCTATTTAGTTAAGGAACTTAATATACGTGGCGTTAACGATAAAATAATTAAGGACGCTTTTAAGGACGCTCTTTCTTTCACTAATCCTTTAGAATCTCTACCTAAAGAGTAAGCTTTCTAATACTAAATTATACCTGTAGCTAATATAATTTTAGGAGATATGTACTAAAGCACTCTTTATTGGATATAGCAGAGCACCATAATAATGCTATTGCGAAATCCGCTAGAAATCCACTTACCTTTTTACTGCCTGCCTCTTTGCCGCCTACTTCTCTGCCGCCTGCCTATTTACCGCCTACCTCTTTGCCGCCTACCTTTAAACCGCTTATTTCTCCGCCTACTACTTCTAAAAAGTTTAATTATTATTACGCTTCTGCTTCTCTTAGGAGGTAGGCTAATAGAATTGCTGCGTAAAATGTTAAGTATAAGATAGCCTTTGGATCGTATGTGTTAACTATACTATTTTAGTATCTTATCTATTAATTTACCTCTTATAGTAACCTAACAGAAATATTGGAGATTTTAGACGACGATAAAAAGAGTAATCTTAATGACGCCGACTCTCCTAAAGGCTTTCCTCTATCCTCTTATAGTCTCCGCAGCCCTTATAAGCTCCGCACTACGTAGACGGCCTAAGCTATAATATTAGATATTAATATAAACGAGCGCCTTCCTATTTAAGTGCTGTTAGTAAATAAATAGTATACCCTAAAAGCTAGTGCTTAGGAAAATATAAAAGAAGCTCATTAGCGGATATATACCTACGTTTAGAATATTAAGGGTAACTCTGGTATACTGCGCGATCCGCTATACGCTCTATGCGTTAAGTAAGACTATAAATGCCGCGTTTATAAGCAGAACTTTAGGCCTTATTTTAGAGGTATATGCTTAAGATGTCGCTTAAGTAGTAGGTCGTGCGAAAAGGTATATGCTAATAATATACTACTATCCTATCAGCTAACACGTATATAGGATAGTTTGCTAAAATTAGAGCCGGTTACACTTTAGCGCAAAAAACGTACGCAATTAGCTTCTGCTAGTAATCTAGCTAGAACGCCTACTAAGAAGGTATAATATCCGCATTTTAATAATACGGATATTGCTAATATCCGCATAGCTTTATACCCGCACCATCCCCCCTCTAAAGACCTCCCCTCCCCCTAAGACTCCTACTCTTTTACTAATTCCTAGCACGCCTGGTGCTGCTTCTAGTACTACTACCGCTCCTACTGGCACGGAATCTGTTAGGGTATATTTAGCAATTACTATTTCCGCGCGCGTTAATATAGTTTATAAATAGGTAATTAAGATAGCGAAAGATGTTTGGGCTATAGATCGCTAGTTAAGTAAGCTTAAAGATTCTCTAAGTGAGATAAAGGATAAGCTTACGTTTATAAGGTATAGTATTACTGCACTTATATATAACGCTAGGTTGCCGGATATAGAATTTAAGTAGATATAGGTTAGCTGTTGCTGTGGGTTGGCTGTTATTACGGGTTTAGAGTAATAAAATAGTAGCTCTTACCTCTCTGCCTTGCATTTAATAGATATACTTAATTAATATTATAATATCCGTATAAGCTAGGATAAAGATGTTCGTATAAGTTAGGATAAAGATATCTATATAAGCTAAGATAAAGATATTTATATATCCGTACCGTTAATGTCTACTAAGTTAAGTTACTATAGTAGCGATTATTTGTTAGTGCGCTGTTTTAATAAAATTTATAGATTAGATATTTACCTTAAATTAACCTCCGTACCTTTTCTTCCTCTACTAACCTTTTACCTCATAGCACCGCATCGTAAATTCCATTATTATTATTTCATTTGCTGTCCATTAGCATCCTACTATCTATAATACCTTTATTTACACCTTTAAACGATATTAATGCGAATAATAGCAGCTAGGTAGTTAAGGAATTTAATATGCGCGAAGTAAACGAGGATGCTGTTAAGCACGCTATGGCTACTCTTACTAAGCCTCTGGACTTTGTTCCTAAAGAGTAAGCTTTTTAATACTAAATTGTGCCTATAGCTAATGTGATTTTAGGAAATATGTACTAAAGCGCTCTTTGTAAGATTTAGTAGATAACCAAAATATAAATAGAGTGAAATCCGCTAAAAATCCGCGCACCTTTTTGCTGCCTGCCTTTCTATTACCTATATCTTTACCGTAGGCCACTCTACCACTAGCCTCTCCGCCGTCCGCTTCTTCACCATCCGCCTCTCTACTGCCGCCACCTAATACTTCTAAAAGGAGGCTTAATAAGGCTCGTTTATCTTCTTTTCTTAAAAAGCAGGCTGAAAAGGCTACTGATACGAATCTAAAGGCTAAGATAGCTATTAAATCGTATATATTAGTCATACTGTTTTAATGTCTTATCTACTAATTTATCTCTTATAGTAACCTAAACATTATTTATAAGGTTTCTTTAGATAGCGAATCTTTAGACAGCAGCAAAGATAAAGATCTTAATGACGCCGACTCTCACAATCTCCATAGCCCTCGCAATCTCCGCAGCCCTCGCAATCTCCGCAGCCCTCGCAATCTCCGCAGCCCTCGCAATCTTCGCAGTACCACGAATATAAACAAGCGCCTTCCTATCCAAGTGCCGTTAGCGAATAAATGGTATACTCTAAAAACTGGTGCTTAGGAGAATATAAAAGAAAGTCGCTAGCGGATATTAACACACGTTTAGAATATTAAGGGTAGCTTTAGTAAGCTGCGCAACCCGCTATATACTCTATATAAGAAGCATAGCTATAAATATCGCGTTTACAAGAAGGACTCTAGGCCTTATTTTAGGGGTGCGTACTTAAGATATTATATAGGTAGCAGGTTATGCAGAAAGGTATATATTAATAGTATACTGTTATTCTATCAGCTAACACGCGTATAGGAAGGTTTACTAAATCTAGAGCCGGTTATACTTTAGGGTAAAAAATACGTAAAGTCAGCTTCTACTAATAGTCCAGCTAAAACGCCTACTAAAAAGGTATAATATCCGCGCGTTAATAATACGGATATTACTAATATCCGCATAGCTTCGTTCTTATACTATCCCCGCCCACGCTACTACGCCTCCCCCCACTAAGACCTCCCCCGCTATTAAGACTCCTACTTGCAGTAGTATATACGGCCGTAGAGGCACCCGCTCTACTACTGCTCCTTTAACTCTTTCGCCAATTACTAGCACGCTGGGTGCTACTATTGCTGCTGCCGCTTCTATTAGTACTAGGTCTATTAAGGTATATTTAGTAATTGCTGTTTCTACGCGCGTTAATATAGTTTATAAATAGGTAACTAATATAGCGAAAGATGTTTGGGGTATAGATTGCCGGTTTAATAAGTTTAAAGATTCTCTTAGTAAGATAAAGGATAAGCTTGCGTTCCTAAGGCGTAGTGTTATTGCACTTATATATAGTGCTAGGCTACTAAATATTGAATATAAGTAGATATAAGTTAGCTGTTGCTACGGGTTAGCTATTGTTACTAGTTTATAATAATAAAATAGTAGCTCTTACCTTTTTACTACTATATATATAGGAATTAAGTCTTTGCCTTATATTTAATAGATATACTTAATTAATATTATAATATCCGTATAAGCTAAGATAATAATATCCGTATAAGCTAATATAAAGATATCCGCATAAGCTAAGATAAAGATATTTAAATAGAGAGTTTATTCTAAAGGTTAAGTTTCCGGAGTATAAGGTATTAGTTTTGCTATGTTTTTATTTAGAAGATTATATATTATAATACTATTTTTAATTCTTATAATATTTACACAGAGTTATTACATAAAATTAGAATATCTGTAGATACTCCGCTTATATTAGAAGTATATCCGCAATTAAAATAATATATTACTATTACTCTTAGTATTTATTAAGCAATTTATATACTAACTATTATATATATTAGCAGAGGTATAGGTATAATATTAGGACAATAAACTATATAAATATATTCAGTAGCTTCTCCTAGTACCTTTATATTCTTATTGGCATTACTAAAGCTATATATAAGGGGATTAAATAACAAACCGGCTATAGTTAATAGGAAGGCGTTAAATATATTTACGCCGTCCTTCGTAAGTTTCTTATATCCGCGCTATAGAAGCAAAGGAGCCTTAAAATCCGCTAAGCGCCGCGTATATTATATAATTAAATCCTTCCTAATCTAATCTGTAAGATAGCGGATATCTAGCGCTGGAGACTTAGTTATATATTCGCTGTTTATACGCTCGCTAAATATACGCTTAAAAATATCGCGGAGCGCGCTAGTGTAACCTATTATAAGAATACTCTACTTAAACAGCTTATCTATGCTAAACGTTAAATTCCCGCGCGTTTAGAGCAACTCCTTAAGTTAAAGATTTAGCAGCTTATTAAGGCGATTTGTCTTAAAGAAGCTATCTAGCCGCCCTTAGAGGTTAACTAAACTATTAGTAAGGATAGCCTATTAAAGTACTAGATTATAAGCGCTTGTTCTAACTAGTTACTATAGGAGCAGTATATTATATATATAGTTTTTTAATAAGCTTTTAGCGAAGTATAAGTAAAGGCGGGGTATTATACGCTTTAGTAGTCCGATATCCGTATGCTTAATAGCGTATTTTAAAAGCTTATAAGTATTAACAACCTATAGAAACTGGATATAATTAAAGAACTCCATATCACCACTTTAAGGAACTTAGTTATTAGTAGTAGAACTTAATATATCCATAGAGGATAATGTCGCTGCTAGCTGATATCCGTTGGCAGGTGGCTCTAAATAATCTAACATGCGCTAATTTGCATCGCGGCATATATCTCTTAAAAAAGCCGCTATGTGGATATCCTTAATATATTCTAGAAATTGCTGCGGAGATAGGTTTTATATATACTGCTCGGCCTTACTATTTACTTTAATGTTGCACTTATTGCAGATATGGAGTAGGAATAACGCAATAATATAAGCGTTAAAGCTATGGAGGATTAGCTCTTCTATATAATAGAATAGGGCCTTTTCCCTAGGAATATTGCGCCGTTCTAGGTGGTTTATATAGGTATAAAGCGCTAAAAACTGCTACGCTGCTTTTTTACCCCTATAGAATGTACGCATAACTATATATAGGAAGTTTAATCGCATATACTATAGCCCCGGAATAGGCAACACCTACTTATAGCTATTATACGCACCTTCCGCCTTAACCCGCCCCTCTTTATATAATTAAATAAGCTTTATAGTCTTTTAATCTCTATATACTAGGAAAAGCCAGTTATTAAAAGTGGTTTTATAATTATACTGCAGTTATTCTAGGAAGATATTCTCTATTATACGATAGTTGCCGTTAATAGAAGCCTCGCTATCTAAAATAGGTCCTAGAGTTATATACTCTGTCCTTCTATAAGGGAGAATATTAACTACTAGTATACGCGGATATTTAATATCTATGTTAGAGTTAAATATACTATTAACCGCAGTAGGATATGCGCATTAGATAGCGTCCGTAATAAAACTTATAGATATCCGCTTTTGGAGGTTATTAAACCTATTTTTAGCTGTATTAATAACCTTATCTAGCTTAAGTTAACGGGTGTTGTTTAATATCGACTGCTTAAGGCCCCCTTTAGGCATATATACTCCGCGTAAAATCTTTCCTATAGTATATAAAGTAAACTCACCAGTCTCGCCGATAACCTAATATTAAGTCTTTTAGCAATAGTTAAAGTTATTATAGATAATGCAGATATTATTATAAATTAATAGAGACTTAATTAGTTTCTTAAGGGTTATTAGCGCTAGAAGGGCCAGTAGAATTAATAGAACCTTCCTTAAAACGTTTGGCTAGCTTAAGCTTTTTAGCGTTAAGAGCCTTATAACCATTAATTAGACTAAGGCTATACAGGAAAAATAGTATATGGCGCTTTACACTAAGCGTCTAAAGATATAGACTAAGTAGACGGGCGAAACTATTTGTAGAGTTCTGGGCGAACCCTAGGAGGAATATAGAGGTAACTATAACTATACGTCCGCCGTGCGGATCTTAACTACGTTCCTCTCTATTTAGTGCGGATATCCCCTTAATAAGCTAGAATAGTAGCGGACCGTGCTACTAAATAAACTTGGCCGCATTCTTAAGGTTAATATCCTAAAACTCTATATCTAGAGTCTATGTGTTAAAGGGGCTGTGTTATAATTATAGTTGGCGGAGCTCTTTCCGGATACAGCGGATAGTATAGGTTATTAGCGTTGTATAAATATCAGCCCTATTAATAAGTTCTTCTTATATTTCCTTATCCTCTAGTAAAGGAATAAGCAGGTCCCTTACTTTCTTCTTCTTCCTATTACCTCTGCGCCTATTTTTACTTTCTAAGTACTTAGAGACCAGCCTATAAAAAGACCAGCCCTATTAACATAGAAGGTCCCTAACAATATTAACCTTCTCTTCCTTTAATGTCTTTGTCCGACTAGCAGATGGAATATCCGCTAGAATATCCGCTAGAATATCCGCTGGCTGTGGAGAGGGCTGGCGGCGTGGGCGTAAGCGTTCAGCGTTGGTGTTTACTGCGCGACTCGGTAGTGCGGAGGTAGAATTAGGGCCTCTACGGCAACAAATTCCTCTTAACGTCGCGAGTGTATAAGGGGCTAAAGATCTCATAACTTATAGAGTAGGCTTTTCTCTATAATTTGGTGTAATTTTTATGTCGACAGGTATTGTAGGAGGGTAGATTAATTTCGTTAAAGTTAAGGAGGTCTTCTCATATAAACAGTGTTTAGGTTTTCTACAAATCTCGCCAAAGGGCCTCAGACCAAGAAAACGATTGCCGTCCTAAATCAGCTTAGCGGACGGTGCGGATATTCCTATATCCGCACAATCGATTTCTTGGTCTGAGCTTCTGAGGTAAGCTGAAACCTCCCCGCGTGCGGCTGACATAGCTTGGGCACCAAGCTGAACCAGTAGAAGCCCACCTTATTATCAACTACCGGAACTAATGTACGAGTACAATTTGCCCTCTGTTTCATCTAAATCCTTGCATTGTCATCTAAAGGAATATTTCCTCCTGGAAAAAGGTGCACACACGATTAACGCCGCCAAGCTGCATCATGTCGTCTGTATCTAGGGATGAACCTCCCCAGGAAAATCCAAAGGGTGATTCGGTAAAAGACTCCAGTGGTTTAGATTGGGATTGGCTAAGTAATAATATTGAAGATTGTATGTGCAGTCTCGATTCTTTAGTTCGTGAAGCCTATATCTGGTCATACTTTGTTAGCACCATGTTAATACTCGTTCCAACAGCCTACTGCTACACGAGCTATGTCTGGAGCCGTGCTGGGAAGACAGTCGATTTCGGCAAGGATGGCTTCACTGCATCTGTTTCGGACTGGCATTACCTTCTTCAAATAACAGCGCCGCACCCGAGTTCTGGGCTTGTGTATGCCCGAGGAGATTATCCGGACCGCTCAAGCTCTATATTAGCAAGAGCGCAGGATCAAGATGGCCGTGGAAGTTGGGGTTTTAGGATCTCCCACACCTCCGAAATTATGACTGAAGATTGCATAGGCCAAGGCTTGCTCAACTATCGTTGGCCTTATATGGCATACAACCTTAAGTTAAAGCAAGTCCCGAAAATGGATGGCGCACGGGACATAGTTCTAGATGATTCCGATCTGGCCGCTGGCACACTGCACAATTGTTCTTTTGTGAAGGATGGCACAGTTTACCAAATTTCCGTCATCCGTACTAGTTCTAAAATGGTGACCCCGAAGAAATTGGTCTTTACCCTGGGTGGACAAGTCCGGTTCAGTCTGTGTGGAGACAAAGAGGCGTACAAGGCAACTAGTTCTCCTGTGAGCGATATCATTGAGCCATTGAACAATACGCGAATTTCGGCAACATCACCGTCAAACACTTACGACGCTCGATCTACGAAAACAAACAGTGTCATCTTCAATAGTGAAGATATTCTGTACGATCTACGAGCTTTCAATCTCAGCGAAGGACAGGTCATGACTGCAACCTGCAGAAGCAGTAGGTACGATAATGTCCGACTAGACATGCAGGCGTTCATGAATAGTAAACGGATGACTATCAGAAAATCAATGCAAGAAGATGGCACCAGTCTATCCACTAGGGAAAATCTAATTTGCTCAAACGGAGAGATAGAGGCTAGTGAAGCTGAAAATCGTCTAGTGAAGTCGACATCCGAGAAAGGAGTTGAACAAAGGCCAAGTTCTGCAAAAGGGAAGCTTGATTTGACGTCTGACCAGCAGACCATAACTCTCGGTCCGGGTCAGAAGGAGGTGGTTATCATTGCATCATACTCACTCAGCGGTTCGTGTATTAAGCATGAGGGTTTAGAGAAGGAGGTCCCCTCATCCGACGAGATCCAAACGTACTTGGGTGTGAGAGAACAATCACCCCAATGCACAGCCAAATTATGGACGGAAGCTTACAATGCTGACTATGGTTTTGAAGAAGATGGCTCAACTGAGGATTCAGAAATTCACGCTATTGCAAGATGTGTAGAGCGAATTATTGCCGTCTCTTCCATTCCTGCAGACTTTGTGGCCCACAGGCTTAGACAGCCCGGAACGCCAGACGCGAAAGGACTGAATGTTACCCGGGTGAAAGAGTCAGAGAAAAATACGGCTGCTAGCCTAGAGACTGCAGGAACAACAGCAAATGATATTCAGACTGGGAGTAGTGAAACATCCAAGCATCCAAATGGGAGAGAAGAATCTACGGCTGAACCACCAGAAGGGTCGAAGCCAGAGTTAGAAATCAACCCTCCAACCGAGGCTGAAGAAATTCAAGTGTTAAGTAGGGAAGACGGTTTAAAGGATGAGGCAAACACCAAATTGATCCCATTAATTGAAAACATCATGACCTTGGACGGTGTTGATTTTGAGAGCATGTTGTAAGTTGAACTGTCTTGGAAAGTGCTTGAATGCATCTTAAAGTAAAACAGTTGGCAGATTCGGATGCTTGTTATTGCTTACAACTTTCTCAACAAAGTCGATATAGCCAACCATGAGGACTCGAAGAGTTGGTATCTTGCTCAAATAAAATCACGCATAAGTACCACACTAACCTGGCTGATCTCGAGCGCGTCATATCTCCAGTCATCAACATCTAGCCATCCTACAATTTTCTGGCAAGATCAGGTTGTCAAACGTAACCCATTCCGGACGATATGTATCTGGTACATCATGCATAACTGGTCAGCATTCAGCCTAGATGATTTCCTTCCTATCATTGAAGATGTGACGAAGAACGGTGAGATATTGGAAAGTTTGGCCTCGGAGCTTGATAGACACATTGATGATTACATCAATACTAGACCGGCGACTTTGGATCGACATTCCAATATAGAAAAATTGAGAAAGGACCTCACTAAGATCAGGGATGCGATACTTCAGAGATACGAAGATGTGTCGGCTGACAGAGCAATGGAGGTATTATTTGAACCAGCCGACGTAGAATGTGAATGCCTGAACCACGAAGAAATTGTATGGGTGAGCGCAGCATTAGGAGGATTGGCTAGAGACCTCCGGCTTTTTGGAACTAGCCAGCTCGAGCTGGCCCTGGACGAGGAGATTGTTAAGGATAAACATGATCCTGAAAATCCTCAGGCATCAAAACTGTGGAATGCTCTGGCGAACTGGTATTGCTGCGGATGCCTCCAACACTTTGTCAAAGCAATCGGAGAACGTAAGCCGAAACTTGACCTGGTTCGTAATATTGAAAAAATCGTCACCAAAGAAGAAGCCCATAAGAGGGAGGTTGAAAAGCTGCTGCGAAGTTATGCTCGAAGAGCACAATCAGAGCATAGGCTACAAGTGGATCCTAACCAGAAGTACCTCCCTATCGACGAGGAAATTCATCGCCTTGCCCTCCTTTACCAGGATTTAGGGCTGCAGTCTACCGTGGGTGATCAATGTGTTAATCGGACTTGTAGCAAAATCTCGGCAAGGCAATGGACAACGCGTTTCTGCCGTGGGCGTGACAGCGCTGCTTGGGATAATGATAAGGATAGATTCGCACCCTGGGAGCTGAGCTGCTTAAATCACCATGGTCTATTGACTGCGGTCTCGAGGACGACTCAGGACCCTGAACGCAAAAAAGATGCGAAGGATCGCTGTTTCGATTTTTTGCATGGCGATTATACCTTTGCACTATCATGGGATATTAGCAGGTCGGATATGCTTGGAGAATGGTGGGGTGTTAACGTGTCTAGTGTGATATGTGCCACGCTTCTCTTATCAAAAGACAAAGGTAATCTGCGGTTAAGAAATGATGCACACCATCCGCTAACCTATGTATAGAGAGAGAAGATGCTGGAGGTACGATCGGGGACAGGACTTTGGGCACGAAGGAAGCCATAAAAGACAAGAGCCCGATCTCACCGAGTGTGAACGTTAAGCCACGCCCATTTAAGGAACAAGCAATCCTGGGCCTGATTGTGGATACTGAA
>Ga0307515_10009964_pt1 | contig 18295 bp, 24 predicted proteins | sample 17_EM_MG_FD_194513 | JGI IMG/M metagenome (GOLD analysis project Ga0307515, IMG submission 194513) | Populus trichocarpa ectomycorrhiza microbial communities from riparian zone in the Pacific Northwest, United States - 17_EM | ecosystem: Host-associated > Plants > Roots > Unclassified | place...
TGTCCATCCTTGAGGCAGCGGTGGTGGCCCTATTGGAACCTGACCAGGGATAGGTGCAGCCATTATGGTGGTCGATTAGAGAGACCAATAATGCATTCTGTCACCGTGATCGGCACAAGCGCCGTAGGGTTGAACATGTCTCCCACCTCCACTTCGCATCCGTTTGTTCCTCCCAGTTCGTCTGACCTGCGTTCTCCTTGCCCTGCCTTGAACGCACTTGCAAACCACGGATACATGTATGTGGTGATTTCTTTAATCCCACTGGCCAAACTCCGAGAGTAACTTGTGTTATAGTAATCGCGACGGCAGGAATCTCACGGTACACGCGCTCGTCGAGGCAATCCAGCGTGTATATAACTTCACAAAACCGCTGGCTTATCTCTTAGCTCTCGCCGGCGTTTTTCTCTGCGGAAACGGTCGAACCGTCGACCTTGATCGTCTCGCCAAACACAACGTTATCGAACACGATGCGTCATTATCCCGCCAGGATGCCCAACCTTCAGATGACTATTCTCCCATCCCCGCAGATCCTAACCTCGTCGACCAGCTTATGCGCGTATCTCCTGGGACCCTTCTGGTGTTGAAGGATCTTGCTGTGGCTCGTGTTATCAGGGAATACCAGGCTGTCGGTGGGCCGCTCAGCTCCCTTCATGCCGAGATTGCCAGAGCAGAGAGTGGGCTAATACTTCAAGTCTTTGGAGGTGAGAACCACGAGGTTGACAAGGATATTTTGCGCGCTTGGCTCGTAGATGGCCATCTCCCCGGCTACTGGGAGCCCCCCAGGAGAAGGACCGGGATTCGTACGACATCATCCATAGGAAGGCACATCGCGGATGTTATGAACTCTACTCGGAATCCCAAGCATGTGCGACCTTCGTTGCTGGGGTCGTACTATCTGGCCCCCCACCTCCTTGGTAGAGAGTTGCGACTTTTGACTTTCGGATTTATGCTGTGACCTGATACGCATAGTACCTTCGACCGACTCCCGATTACTCCACACACGCGCCGCGCTAATTCGGAGGTGTCCTCCCCTCTCTGTGTCCTTCCCTTCTAAACTTTGTCCCCCACCTCTGAATTCGAGACTGGATTCCAGCCTACGCCGCACTATACTTGGCCACGTCTAGTCTGACCCACAATGTTTCCCAGCCTGCCTCCCATCCTTTCAGGCGTCCGAAGAACCCTAACCCCGATGAATTCCCCTGGAATACTTCCACAAAGTTCCATCGCGATACCAACCCGCGATTTCCGGATTGTTCATTCAACCTCCTCACGCATTCCCGCACAGCGAGTCCACCTAACCCCTTTCCTCTGTAAGCCGGATCCACATACAGCAGCCCCAAACTTCCGTCCGATTGTTTCAACACCCATGCCACGGGTCTTTTTCCGTCCGCACTGCCAGGGTCCCGAATGCACGTAGATACCGGAATCCGTGTTCTGAGATATTCGATCGTTCGCCGAACCTGTGAGGTCGATCGCACGAGCTCGAGATCCGATTCCTCTAGGTTCGTCACCAACCACCTCGCATCTGGACCTGTTGCGGCCGTATCGATAACCTTGGCATTGGAAGGAGGGTAGAAGAAGAGGCGGCACGGTGCGATGGGAGTGCCCCCCGCGTACGGTCCGACGAGAGGGGCAAACTTTTCATGTATAACACCGAGGATGTATTCAGAATCTTCTTCATGGCCTGGGATAGTCCGCACCAACGACGTAGTAGTAACCGCGTATAATCGAGCGACCTTCTCTCTGTGGACTAGCTCCTCGGGTGTGACATCTTCGGAGGACGCATCAGCAGAACAGAACAACCGTCCTTGGATTGGTGTGAACAACGCAACGGCGAACAACTCCGGGACTTCGGACGTGGTCCGGTAGCTGGAAAAGTCGAATGTAGCCCAAACCTTGAGGTAAGGATCGGGTTGGGGCGTGAGATGACTCTGAGCGAGCCCGATGAAGGCACAGCTGGAGGGGAGGAATGGTTCTAGGAAAGCGATGAACGCTCCCGCGGTTTCTGGATGGTGGATGTCGACGGGGATAAATTTGAGATCTTCCGTGGCCATTGAGAGGGTATGTGGGGGGTGCCAATGGCTCTGCCGGAAGTTACTTGATTATAATAGTTGAAGTAAAAGCGAAAGGCGGTTATTCGATGGTTGTGACTTGTTCAAGGCAATCATCGTTATCTTATCAGGCAATTTTTTCGTTCCAATTCTGTACGAAAGCCAGTGCGCTCATTATCTAGACGCAGCATTCACTAAGAAGACAGTGGCCAGATCAGGAAACCTTGAGGAGGACTCGAGCTAAGATAAATTATCGTTCCCAATATGATGAGCAACCATGGGAATACGATAAGTTGTTTGGTGAATCCCCGACTCCTGACCGTGGCCACACGCATCGTCAGTTCCTCTGCGCGCCAGCGAGGTTCACCCCTGGTGCTGGACGTACCCAAGATAGCCCCGCGTACAATATTGCGCGCTCCCTTTCCTTCCCCTTATCCATCCCCCTCCTCGTCTCCCGAACTTTCAAAAACGAGCTGTAGAACGTGTGCAGGAAATAACTGTAAAGATAGTTTCGCCGAACCCGTGTATGGGTGGTCCCGGAAGATAGGGGTTAGGCTGCAGCCTTTTCTTTTACTTGAAAAAACAGCATTGTGCGGACCGGCACCCGCGCTGCCCTGCGAAGCCAAGCCGATCGTCCAAAGGTCACGGTGAGTCACGTCACGCCTTCCCCTTCCGCTTACGATTCCAATGACCATGGAATCTATCAACCGATTCCTCTACGGCCCCACACCAGAACAACGTGTACGAGAATGGCAGTCTAAGCTGCGACAGGAGTCAAGAGTTTTGGATCGTGAAATGAGGCAGGTCGGATGTTCGGACGTCCATGGTTTGAATCCGCAGTTAACCTCGAGGATCCACAGCTGGATATCGCCACGAAAAAAGCCCAACAACAGGTGAAACAGCTCGCCACCAAAGGGGATGTTAAGAATGCTAGGATTCTTGCGCGCGAGGTTGTGCGGAGTCACAAGCAGAAGGATCGTCTTTCCGTTAGCAAGGCGAGGTTGGGGTCAATTAGCCACCAGCTGCAGCAACAACTTGGTGCGGTGCTCCAGATGTTCGTAAATTGCCTGGATACTCATACACGAGAAACAGCGATGGTCAAGGTTACAGGATCTCTGCAAAAGTCGACCGAGATCATGAAACTCTCGAATTCGCTCATCAAGCTCCCGCAGATCAGTGAAGTCATGCGGAACGTGAGCATGGAAATGACCAAGGTAAATAATCTGCGAGCTTCGCAAGCCGGGCACAAATTGACTTCCGTTACCAGGCTGGTGTCATAGACGATATGATGGAAGACATGCTCGACACCGAAGAAGACGAAGAAATCGAGCAAGAAGCCGATGCTGAGGTGGATAAGATCTTGTTTGACCTCACCGATGGCAAACTGGGACAGGCTGGAACTGTGGGAACCGGGCTACCAGTACGTTCCCTGTCTTTCCGGTTTGTTCTCCGCTTATGTCCTTATCCACAGTCCGCGCAGGTGCAGTTGGGGGACGAGGAGACGGAACGTGCAATGGAACAGTACCGTCAGCAGCTGAATGGTATACTTAGTTCATGATTTTATGTCCCTAGATTTTTGTGTAATGTACCCGGTGTTTTTGTGCATCCGTACCTCTTCCGTGCTGTCCCGCCCGCCCGCCTCCGCCTGCCCACCGGAGGGATATTTGATATCGGGGAGTATCTTTCTGGTCGGAATCCGGGTCCGAATGATTGACGGAAGCCGTCACGTGGTCCAACTGGTCCTTCCGCTCATCGCCGACTTTTCAAATCTTCACTCTTCTCAATACCATGTTAAGTTCCAGGTATCTCTCCGGCGCTGCCCAAAACACCCTGAGGCGTTCTCAGGTACGCACTCGGGTAGAAAACGCTTGCGCCCACGCTGACTATCGGTGTAGACACTCAGAAGTTACGCAACTGCCAGCCCGACTGCCACCTTCGCTGGACAGAAGGGCAGCAACGTAGGAAATTTTCATGCGCGCGTTGGAGTCAAGCACTGACAGCCTCTCAGGGCAAATACACCGTCACGCTTATTCCCGGAGATGGTAGAGCACTTATCTCTCCCACTACGCGTCACAATGCACTGAGGTCACATGCTCCTAGGTATTGGTCCAGAGATCAGCGAGTCCATAAAGGATATCTACACCTCTGCCAAAGTATGCGCCTCCAGATGCTCGTTTTTGTCATCTGACAACATCCCGTCAGGTCCCAATCCAATGGGAGGAGGTTGATGTTACACCCGTCCTGAAGGGAGGCAAGACGGTCATTCCCGATGCCGCCGTCAGCTCCATCAAGAAAAATACTGTGGCCCTCAAAGGTACGTGGACACGTTGAGCGCTCTTGAGATTATTTCTGAGGGTTGTATCCGAAGGTCCTTTGGCTACACCGAGTGAGTCCCATCCGTGGCCCTAAAACTTACGTGCTTATTGGTGCGGGGCAGTCGGAAAGGGTCATGTTTCTCTCAACTTGACCCTTCGAAGGACTTTCAACCTTTTTGCCAACGTCCGCCCATGCGTTTCTATCCCCGGGTACAAGACACCATACGATGACGTTAACACCGTTCTCATTCGTGAAAACACGGAAGGAGAATATTCCGGGATTGAGCACGAGGTTGGTGCCTACGGGTTTCTTGACGTGTACGGGTGCCTCTAACCTTCGTTTCAGGTTGTTGACGGTGTTGTCCAATCAATCAAGTTGATTACTTGGGATGCTTCGGAGCGGGTGGCTCGCTATGCCTTCAGCTACGCCCAGGCTCATGGCAGGAAGCGCGTCACCGCCGTGCACAAAGCGAATATTATGTGGGTATTCAGTTCAGCTAGCAAGTGACCCCCCTCACCATGTACACACAGGAAAATGTCCGACGGAATGTTCCTGTCTGCCTGCCGCCAAGTCGCAAAAGAGTTCCCGCAGATCAGTTATGATGAGGACTTGCTCGATCGTGCCTGCCTTCGGGTCAGTACCTGTTATCTCTCTCGCTCGAAGCGATAGAATTTGATCACCTTGCGCAATGGCAGATTACCCAAAACCCCGCTCCTTACTCGGACAGGGTTATGGTGATGCCGAACTTGTATGGTGACATCTTGTCCGACATGTGCGCTGGTCTCATCGGCGGCCTGGGATTGACTCCATCAGGAAACATCGGACGGGTGAGCGCCCATTTCTCCTGTTCTCTCGGATCAAACCTCACCTCGCTTGCAGGACGCTTCAATCTTCGAAGCTGTCCACGGCTCAGCACCCGATATTGCTGGCAAGGGCTTGGCTAACCCTACTGCTCTGCTCCTCTCCTCCATGATGATGCTCAGGTATGCGGTTTCAACATGGTTGTCGTGGCTACCGGACTGACCTTGTCAAGGCATATGAACCTCAACGGTTACGCTGACAAAATTGAGAAGGCCGCTCTTAACGTAAGGTTTTGCCATTACGAGCGCAATTGATCTTTTCTGATGACACATTTTAGACCATCGCCGAAGGCAAGCATGTGACAGGCGACCTCGGTGGAAAAGCTTCGACCAAGGAGTATACCCAGGCTATTATCTCCAAGTTAACTGCTTGAGCCTGTTAGGGACTTACATTTGTACCCTATTTATACACGGTCACCAGGCAGTCTGTATTAGCCCACCTCGCTCGACTTATATACTAGACCGACACTGTTAGACTTGGAAACCGTCAGACTGGCGTGAGAAATGATGCACGTGTCGCTACACTGCCCAGTTATTCGGTCAAGGACTCATACACCACTTCCCCCCCACCCACATCTTCCGTTCACGATAACCTAACCCCCCTCGCCTCACAAGGCACCACTTCCATTATCCCTCACGCGCCCTACAGGGCAAGCCAACGTTCTTCTACGCAAATCTCCCATCTCGTCCGTATACACTCTTCGATTACCTGGCCTCCGCGTACTGATGTAGATGACTGTTGACTCCATGCTCCAGTTCATTGTACTCCAACGCATCGGAAAAGCCAAAACCAAAAAACACTCCCAAAACTGTTTAACAGCCCGCAAAAAAGAACTGGAAACAAGCAAAATACATCACGAACGAAATGACAGACCAAGTCGCGGTGCAACAGCCTCCTTCTCAGTCGAAGGAGGAAAAGAAGCCTACCACGTCTAACACCTTCAACCAGAACTCAAACAAGGGGACGCCAAAGAAGAACTCAAACAGGTCCAACAACTCCGGCCAGGGGCGGAGAAAGCCATCGTCCACCGCTAACGAATCAGGATCGGACACCGGTGGCGGACGTAAAGGTAACGACAGCAGCAATAGGAAGATTTCAGACAACCGTGGCAAGTCTCAAGGTGGTCGAACTGGGGGCCAGAAGAACCGCCTCCCGTCTCAAGGCCGCCCAAGTAACTCCAACAATGGGCAATCTGGAAACAGGCAGGCTAGCAAGTCAAACTCTAGCACTCCCGCTCCTGCGACAGGTGCCGAGACTAGTGATGCCTTGTCTTCTCTTCAACGTGTTATCGCTGACCTCAAGACTGCCTCCCCTGCAGTTCAACCTTCCCCCATCCCACCAACAGAGGTCATTTCCTCACTTCCGGCCAACGCCCCCGTCTTTCACCCGGGCATGCAGGCTTGGCCTGGTCCCTCGCAATCAATCGACCAGGCTAGGCATCGCAAGGCTGCCTCAGTTGGTGCTTCCTATGGCAACAATACGATCGGAAACTATGCGCCCAACTTGGGTGTCATGATGGAGGACGCTGAAGATCCCGCTTCCTATGAGGACGGCGAAATTCAGGGTGACCCCGGCTTCCGCCAGCAACAACAGAACCACAACCGCCGCTCCCTCTCTCAAAGCTTTACTGCCCCACGATTCGCTGCTCTCGCTCACCAAGATCAAAGTGAGGTGTTGGGACCTACGGGTCGTCCCCAGCTGGCTCCCGGCTTCATGTTTGGGGGCGGTACCAGGCGAAGGGGTAGCACGAATGGTCCCATGGGTCCACCAATCAACGAGGAGGATATCGGGTTCCAGTTCCCTCAACAGCAGCCGCGTCCTCTCGATGCTCAGGGCCTTCCTCGACCGGATGACGCTGGAGGCGAGATTACGGGCATCATGGCAGAACAGGTAAATCATCTGCACCGCCATAATTTGTTATCGAAGACTCAACTTCTGTATAGATCGCTATTCAGAAGCAGATCGAAGCGTTGCAACAACAACAGCAAGCACTTTATCAGCAGCAGCTCGCTTCCAATCAAATCCTCTCTCTGCAAACTCCGGGACTCGCTCCAAACCGCCCGTCTGCTCACAGGCGTGTTCAGAGCACTGTTCCCGTTGGACTCGCTGGCGGAAGCAATGTCTTTGGCGCTCAGAACCCGATCAACTCACTCGGCAACCTCAGCGGACTTGGTATGGGCCTTGACGGTCAGACCGCTGGAATTCCTCGCGGACATGGTCGCAGACACAGTGTGAATGTTCTGAACAAGGCTGTTGGTCAGAGCGTCGGATCTTTCGAGGACGGAGGGTTCGAGCCTTTTGAGGACGGATTCAACCCACCTGGTCAGCAGCAGCGTGGTGCGTACTTGCGAAGTTTCTTTCCACAATTCCAACTCATTTCGTCTAGGTGCAGGAACCTCCATCACGCAGTCCAGCAACTTTGCGCAAGATCTTGCTCAGGCTCAGGCTCAACTCACCAGTCTGCAACAATTCCGTGCTGCCTCTGGTGGTCATCACCACAAGATGCCTTCCTTCAGCTTCCCTAACATGCTTCCGAACATGATGGCTGCCAACATGATGGGCCTCGGCAGCGGTGTCAACTTCTTACAGCAACAGACTCAACAATTCCAATCTCAATTACAGCAACAGTCCAATCAACCACAGCGTAAATCCCTGTTCGCTCCATATCTCCCCCAGGCTTCGCTACCTCCGCTCTTGGCCGCTGGGAAGCTCGTTGTCGGTATCCTTCGTGTCAACAAGCGCAACCGTTCCGATGCATACGTCTCTACGGAGGTCTTGGACGCCGACATCTACATCTGTGGTTCTAAGGATCGTAATCGCGCCCTCGAAGGTGATATCGTGGCTGTTGAGTTGCTCGATGTCGATGAGGTTTGGGCAACGAAGAAAGAGAAGGAAGAGAAGAAGAGGAAAAAGGAGGAAAACTCTGCTTACGAGTCCAAGAGCGCTGCTGGTCGCAAGAACGACAAGAAGAAGGATGACGTTGAGGTTGAAGGCCAGGGCTTGATGTTGTTCGAGGACGAGGAAGTTACCGACGAAGTCAAGCCCCAGTTTGCTGGTCACGTCGTCGCAGTTGTTGAGCGCATGCCCGGGCAGCTCTTTTCCGGTACCCTCGGTCTGCTTCGTCCATCATCCGCTGCTACCAAGGAGAAGCAGGAGGCTGAACGTCGCGAGCGCGAAGGTGACCGTGGTGATGAGCCCAGGCGACCGATCGAACGCCCCAAGATCGTCTGGTTCAAGCCAACTGATAAACGTGTCCCTCTCATTGCCATCCCCACAGAACAAGCACCGGTAGACTTCGTCCAGAACCCTGAGGTATACGCTAACAAGCTTTTCGTTGCTTGCATCAAGCGCCACGTGAGTCCACCCTTTAGTTTTCCGAATTTTTTTTACTGAATTCTCTTGCTTCTCGTAGCCCATCAGTTCTCTTCATCCGTTCGGTACCTTGGTAGAGGAACTTGGCCCCATCGGTGATATTGAGGTCGAGACCAGTGCGTTGCTCAAGGACTGCAACTTCCCAACCGAAGAGTTTAGCGAGAACGTACTCAAGTGCCTCCCTCCCACCCCTTGGGTGTAAGTATGGTCTTCGCCATGTAATTGCTTTTTCTCACCATATTCGCTTAGTATTCCTGAGCGCGAGCTCGAGGTTCGAAGAGACCTGCGGCAAGAACGTATCTTCACAATTGATCCCGCTACCTCCAAGGACTTGGATGATGCATTGTCTGTCAAAGTCAATGACGATGGTACCTACGACATCGGTGTCCACGTTGCTGATATTTCGTACTTCGTGAAACCCAATACTGCTCTCGACCGCGATGCCAAGAAGAGGGCCACTAGCCTCTACCTCATCCAACGAGCCGTCCCTATGCTCCCACCTACACTTAGCGAGGAACTCTGCAGTCTCAACTTTGGAAAGGATCGCCTTGCGTTCTCCGTCATCTTCACGATGACCAAGGAAGCAAAGGTTACCAAGAAATGGTTCGGCCGTACGACAATCAAATCATCTGCCCAGCTTTCGTACGAAAATGTCCAGGACGTGATCGATGGCAAGGTCCTCGGAGGAGTTCCCGTCGCCCCCGAGCACGACGCTTCAGCAATCGAGCATGACATCAAGATCTTGCATGAAATAGCCAGGGTCTTGAGAGAACGTCGGTTCAAAAATGGCGCCCTTTCCGCCGACACACCCAAAATGGCCTTCACTCTGGACAGGTCTGGTAGGCCCATCGACTGTGATCAATTGGTTTCCAACGATTCCAATTCACTGGTACAAGAGGTATGGTTTACCAACCACTTTTTATGTATAGCCCAAGCTGAATTGAGCCCGATCCCAGTTCATGCTTTTGACAAACATGGCCGTTGCTGAGCAAGTTGCTGTGAATTTCCCTGAACAAGCACTTCTGCGCCGCCACGACACTCCTCTTGAGCGTCGACTCGTACGTAATGGTCCTCTCATTCGCAAATGGTGCTCTGAACCACTACACAGAAAGGATTCCAGGAACGAGCAGAAGGTCTCGGGTACACGATTGACGTCACTAATTCGGGTACCATCATGAAGTCTCTCGAAGCTGTTCACGATCCCATCGTCAGGAAGATCCTCGAGTTGTTGTCCCGGAAGGCCACAGTCAAAGCCAAGTACTTCTGCGCAGGCATGCTTGACATCGCGAAATATCAGCACTACGCTCTTTCAGCCCCTCTCTACACACATTTCACTTCTCCGATTCGTCGGTATGCCGATGTGTTGGTCCATCGTCAACTCGACTCCATCCTTCAAGCTGGTGGCGAACGTAAGTAGTTGTAAACTTCACCCTACCATGGCTAATACTCCGCCCCCACAGAACCCAAGTTTGCTTTGGATCGCGACGCTGTCGCCAAGGTGGCTCAGCAGTGTAACATGTACGCCGAACTTTGATTCAAGTTTTGAACACCGACTAACATCTTAATGTCAATAGCAAGAAGGAATGTGCTCGACTTGCAGAGGAGCAGTCCGCCCACTTGTACCTCTGTGTACTCATTTCGGACTTGACCCAGAAGTATGGTCCCGTCGTCAGGCAAGCTCGAGTCGTTGGCGTCTTGGATGCTGCCTTCGATGTGTTGGTGCCCGAGTTCGGTATCGAGAAGCGTGTCCATGTGGACCAGATGCCGATCGATGTAAGTTAATGAGGGAGTCTTGGGGAACCCTACTGATCGGTCAACAGAACCACGTTTTCGACGAACACACCCGGACGTTGCAGATCTACTGGTCGGATAGGGACGTCATTGGTTGGCTAGCGGAGAACAGCGATGATGATCACTTGAAGAAGGTCCATCGCACTGCAGAACAGAACGCGGTGAAGATGGAGGTTGTTTCTGGGAGCGTGCATGATGAAAAGGCTTTGTTTGAGGAAGATGAAGATGAAGATGACGATGATGATGAGATTGTTCTTGGAAGGACAAGCGCGAAGGAGAGCCCTGAGACGCCCCCGGTCGTCGAAACTTCGAAGCAAAGGCTGCTGTCCATGGCCAAAGTAGAGCCTGTCTTCGAAGGATTGAAGACCCCCGCAGCTGGGCACAAGATCCAGGAGATCAAGGAGTTGATGTCGGTTCCCGTATGTATACTCTATCGTTCCTCCAATTCTTTCTGTTGACGCCGAAACTTTCAGGTCATTGTTACGGCCGATTTGACCAAGAGCCCACCGGTCATCAAGGTCTACAGCGTCAACCCCTTCGCCAGAACGAGCAACAGGAAGAATTGAACGTTCCTTACCCTAACGCGTGTTTTCCCATTCCCCGCTATTCCTTCCCAGTTGTACTAGTACCCTGATTACGTTACCTGCAAATCGTCGATCCCTCACGTCCCCCTCCAGGAGTACTGGGCTCCTTCCAAACATTAATTTTTTCGTCTTTTCTCGTCCCGATTCTTGTAAGCTATAAATTGAAGTGGCGCGCTCCGTGCTCCGTGCTCCGTGCTTCCTTTTTCGTACGGATGTGTTTTTTCTTGCAAACTCGCTCGGATCTCCTTTATTCCCTCGCTCCTCTGTGGTTCGCTTGGTGCTGTTGGCTTGCTTTGCAGCTCCTCCATTCCCGTTATTAATCATCTCGCCCCCCTCCCTTAGCGACCCCTCACCCTTCCCCGGTCCTTGTTGTAATCTAATTCACCGACGCCCCAAGTTTTTCATTCCCAGTGGTTCATTGAGAGACATTCCTTCCATAGCTCACCCTCGTACAAGTGGTGTGCTCCATTCGTTGAACTTTCCCAGGCCGTCGTTTCCAATGTGATTTCATTTCTTACGTATTAGGGCCGCCCGCATAAAGCATGTCGACCCGCGTGTACATGTGGAAAAAAACTAGCAACCGACGCTCGCAGAAAACGAGGGTCCATGACATAAGCTACTACTATGAAAAGCCGTTCGAATAGATACGCTCGGGGTAATATAACGGGGATGAAGCGAGGTGGGGTGTCCATAAAGAGAATTGTCCGATGGAAAGCGAGGAAAGCAATCACAATGAGCGGGTGTATGCGACGAGATAAGAAACTGGAGGAGAGGGGATCTGAACGAGGGTGACGGCATGAAACATAAAGATGCAAGGGAGACTCTGAACGCGAAAGTCGAGACCAAACATAAACAAACGGCCTATAACCAGGCGGGGCTGGGACGGGCTTTCACCGTCATTGACGGATCACTCCGCAATTCGGTGGCAGATTTCGAGGACAGGGGATGAACGTTTGAATACGACTTTGCATGGCCACGGAGCTGGGTCAAAAATGGGGGAGGGGTGGGAGTAACGGTCACCTCGTGTCTGGAACCTTCTCTGGAAGAAGGGGCACTCGAATTCGGGGTGGGTATATTATGAGTATCGAACTCGATCTCGTTCGGGTCTTGAGCGAACTGATGGACGCTCTGGATTGATAAGTTCTTCGACCGCCTCCCGAGCTGATGATGGCTCTGGGCGTGTGTGATAGAGGGTCGTTTGGAAGATCTCATTGAGCTCGAGGTGGATTTCGAGGAGGTTGTGCTTGAAGCGGGGGTATATTTGGATAGCTCCTCGGTGCACAGCTTGGATAACTCCTCGAGTTTGAGGAAGTTGGCTTCGTCCTTCAATTCGAGAAGAGTTTCGGCCATTGCAGGAGGGTATTTGTGTGAGAGCCTAATAGCTCGTGGGAGAACGCCTGGTTGGTCAGGTGAGGTAGGTGTGCGGAGGTAGGCCAGAATGTGTGTGTATCTAGAACGAAAAGGGAATGGCCCAGGAATTGAGTTTCGACGGTCGTATAGGACATTATTGAATAGGACGGGAGAACACATGGAAACTTACGGAGCACTGGGACGATCCAAAAACACGTGTAGTGTGGCAGGTATGGGGGCAAGCAACCCAGACGCCGGGATGTGATTCACAAAAATCGAGTTGATCGAGTCCAAATTCTCCTCGATCCCACTCGATTGCGAATAGACGGAACTTGCCTCGGAATGTTGTTTCTTACGCGCCTCCATTAGGGTCTTGGAGAAGTACTCGGTGAAGTGGCAATCCTCGCGGGAGATGAGGGTGGCCATGGTCGTCTTAATCGACTCGGTACTCGTCTCGAGGGTTATTATGGTCTTCTTTGGATCAATTGGAAGGGATGGAATGGTAGATAGAAGAATCGGATCAAATGGTGGAGGAGCAGGTGATGGGGGAGGGGCCGTTTCCACGGGGGTACCCATGGAATATTCGTTTAATGATGCAGGATATGAAGCCTTGACGGCCCGCGGCGATGGTACTGGACGAGGGACCTGGGGAATGGCCATCCGCGGGGGTCTCATGGCTGGCCTAGAAGGCGACTTGGGTGAGACCCTCTCCAGATCCGGCAAGGGAGGTAGAGGCGGACTTGTAGGAGGCGAAGGACAAGGGTTTCGGGGGGAGGAGTAGCCGTCGGTTTGCGTCCGTTGCGTATCCGAACGCTTTAGACGCGAATCTTTATGTTCGAGGCTGCCTTCCCTCGCCACTTCCTTGTTCTTTTGCGAGATGGTGAGAGCTTCCTGGGGTGTCCGTACGATGGTCACGGTAGGTGCTTGTTCGACTCGACCGAAGGCGTCGTTGAGCTTGGGTTCGGATATCCGAAGCGGGGGAGATGCGGCGGTGCACGGGGCTTTGGTGGACTTATTTCCTGACAGCCATGCCATTGTGCCGGACAAGGAGGACTGCTTAGACTTGTGAGACTTGACCGAAGCCTGTCTCTTGTGAGACGGAATGTCGATGGGAGTCGGGTAAGATATCGAGTTCGACTGCTGATGAGGCATATCGCGAAGACCGTGGAGAAGATGAGAGTGGCGAAAAGAGGACGACCGAGGACATTGTCGCGTTTTTATTCTATTTCAAACGGAACAATGACACCACGACTGAAAGAACAATAGGGAAGGTGTTGGGCGCTTATTGGAATTCGATCAAAGACCGCCATTGTGGTTCACGTGATCTCTCGTATGGCTGCACTACCAGTACCACTCGCTCTCCCTTTGACCCTTCAGTCGATTTCTCCTGCGCTCTCCGCCATTCACATCAACCGAGCGCGGTACCATACTCGCTCCGGAGGAGAAGAGGAGGAGAGGGAGGCGGAACGGCCCGTTGATAATCTCGCAGACACGCACTGTCTCAATTGTGGGAGATTCCAACTCGACGGGTCGGCAGACACTAGACTCGTTCGAGATAACAAGCCCCGGGCCCCGGCCGTTATCTTGCAGAAAACCTGCAGGTCTTGTGGTTTCATTCGGCGGTCCTCTCTCGTAAAGAGGGGTGCAGCTGCCTTCCAAAACCGGCGGAAGCGCAATCAACAAAATCCGAACCTTAAACAAGCGGAGATGAAGAAAAAAATACAATCGCCACCGAAAACGGCCGTCACACAGCCGGTGCAGGCTCAACAGCCTACGGCTTCGACATCGGATGGGTCAAAGAAGTGGAAAAACAGGAAGGCGAGGTCTGGGTTGCAGGAGATGTTGGAGAGGAAGCGGAAGCAAGATCAGGCAAAACCAACAGGCACATCCCTTGCCACGTTCCTTCAACGGTTATGAAAATAGCATTTGTTATTACCCTCGTAATGTTCACCCCACCGTGTCACGCACGAAGTTTCCAGGCCGTTAGGTCCATGAAGGCACGTTGTGGAAAATGAAATCACACAAGCTGGATTGCCGGGGGAAGGGGGAACGGAAGCAAAGACCGGAGACGGTTATCGCTGTTGGGGTGCCCAAAGATCATAAAGTTCCTTGTCTGCTGGGTCGAAACACGTCAACAACGCTGGGTCCGCCTTCAAAGCGGCCCTCCTGACGTTTGCAGGCGTGTCTAACGCACTCGACACGCTGTTATATGAAACCCCGCCGGTCATTATGCGTGTCAAAGACGCAGACCCAGGATTAACATCCAAACTCGTCTGCAAACACATGGTCAGCGCGGGTTAGAGCAGGCTTTCATATATGCCCAAACCTTCTCTGGGGTCACGTATGCCCCCAACCTGTTCCTAAAACTCTGCTCGGGCGTTCCTAACAAAAATGGGAAAGATTTTCAAGCCTCGCCCCCGCATGGCTATCCGCTTTGAAACTCACCTGGAGTCGACATCACCGTGCGTGACAAGGAGTCGCGTGACCGGCGTCTGCATCGAGGTGACCTCAGCCGTCACGGTGACGCTCGTCATTAGCCTTCTTCCGCTCGCAACGATGAACATCTTCAAAAACCGTAAGTGATCGCACGCCCGGTTTGCGGCCAAACGCTGACCCCAGTCCCACGGAATAGTCATGGGCAGAGTGTGGCGTCAGTATCACCTTCCCATAACCATCCACTTCAGAAATTCACGACCTATTACACCCCAGACGATGCCAATGCGGCGGAATTGGTCAAGATATCGACGGGGCAGTTGTATCTGGTACGCCCAGGGAACATCAGGACATCAAGAGAGTGCATGTTCGTCGTCCTCGATGTTCTCGTCGGCGAATCCACTTAACTTGAGTGCAGCTACAACGACGCCATGGCCACAATCCGTCGCATACCCTCCGTGGATCATAATTTCCAACTGGTGGTGACGCGCGTTTACGAGGATGGTGATCAGGAACTATTAGAGGACGAGGACGAAAGTGCATCGTCGCCATATCCCTATCCCTCTGCTACCATTTTGCTCACTAGTTGATCAAACAGCCGACGAGGAGCGCGTGTTTCTTATCGGGGACGAGCTGGAATTCAGGACTGGTCAGACCGAAGGCGAACCCACTTTCGTGTGGCGCGATATGGAAGGCGGAGTCGACGAGTTCTTCGAGTTCGTGGCAATTGGGACGAACGAGGCAACACAAGCGTTTTTCGAGACGTGCATGTACAGGGCGATGCATGAAAGAAAATACAAGGCAACGGCCGATCGTCTCTCCGACACTGATCTTCAAGAGTTCATCTACAAGTCAGTTCGCCGCACTACTTGTCCTCATCACACAGACTCACGTCGGTTTTCAAGGCCTCCGGAATCAAAGAAGCAGAAATCCAAACAATCATCGTCACGAAAGAAAAGCTCCGAGTCCGATCCCGCTGCCTCCATAACATCCAGGATGCAATCCCTCACCGTTTCGTCTCAGCCCCCCGCATCTCAAACCTCCTCAACCTCCTCCACCGACACCACGACCTCACCTTTCGACTCCTACCCAACTCTCGTCAACGAAGAAGCAGAACTCCATCTCTGGGATCGCGAGAAAGAGTACTTTGTCAAACAGACTGACGGACGGGCAACAATCGCTGGCCTACCCACCAACTCCAAAGCCAATGGTTACGAATACTGGATCATCGCGCGTTCGACCGAAGGGGATGACAGAGGTCGCGTCATTCTGTGGCACAAGATCGATCCTGATATGAACCAGAGATGGTCAACAAAGGTTTGGTCCTTAACATGGAACCATATGAACGACACGGGGGTCCAGACGAGTTGGTGCTTCAGGTTCCTTACTCAGGAGTCATACGCGATCTTTCAGGAGCAGTTTACGAGAGCTCTGTGGGAGACCCTGCACCAAGTTCCTTGGTCAACTTCAAAGGTGGGGTATTACCTCGCGCCAAGAGATTACTACTAATACGCTTGAAGCCCGACGAACAAGCATACGCGCTGCGGTCAAACGAAGATGTTGAGATGTATGACGTCGAGGATGACGAGGTAGAAGAGGAAGCGGTGCTGGATGAACTCGACGGTATGAGGTTTGACGTTTCTCTCTATGCGAGGGCTAACGCCAGTCCTCCTAGCTATCGATTCGGAGGAGGAAGATGAGGCGCAGGGGGAGGAAGACGATGAATTACCCGAGGCGTTCACAAAGGGAGACAAGAACTCCCAACTTGCCGTCGGCTTCAAAGGAGATCGGTCCTACGTCGTACGGGGTAACAACATCGGGGTATTCAAACATTCTAGGGACCAAGATCAAGTCAAGTATTACGCAACGATTGGAAACGTCAGCAATCCCAAAGGCAAGAAATTCAACCCGAAGAAGGTACTCGGACCTGTCATCCGAACGCACCAGCTTCTAACTCTCCGAAAACAGGTCATGCTACACGACTCGGATAACAAGATGATCTTATTCGACGACGCCACCCCGAATTCACTCTTTGCCTTGGATATCGAGAGAGGAAAGGTAGTGGAAGAGTGGAAAGTGGACGATTACGTTCCCATCAACCACATCGCACCGAAGGAAAAATACGCGCAGACAACGGGAGAACAGACGGTCGTCGGCATTTCGGGGAACGCCTTGTACAGGATTGACCCTCGGCTGTCCGGGAACAAAATGGTGCAAAACGAGATGAAGCAGTATGCAACGAAGACCAAGTTCTCTGCCGTCACTACAACTGGCTCAGGGAAACTGGCAGTGGCAGGTGACAAGGGAGACATCAGGTTGTTCGACTCCATCGGCAAAAACGCGAAAACGGCACTCCCAGCGTTGGGTGACCCTATCCTCGGAATAGACGTCTCCGGCGACGGGAGATGGATTGTGGCGACGACCAAGACGTACTTGTTACTGATTGACACAATGATCGGTGATGGGAAGTATGCGGGAAATCTGGGGTTCGACAGAGCATTCCCCGCCGATGCCAAACCGATACCGCGTAGATTGCAGCTAAGGGCTGAGCATGTGGCGTACATGAGTCACTCGGTATCGTTCACACCTGCTAGGTACGTGGTGAGAAAAACTCTGATGTTCCAGTTGGGGCCAACGAAACCACGGCTTTAGGTTCAACATGGGGGCGGACCAGGAGGAGAACGCGATTGTGACTTCGACGGGAGAGTACGTCGTCGCTTGGGACTTTAATAAGGTCAAGAAAGGATACCTTGACAAATACCACATCAAGAAGTGCGTTTCTCTCCACCTTCCCCGTTAGGACCTTGTTTCGCTCATGGACTGTTGTGTTTGCAGGTATGAAGACCAAGTGGTGCAAGACAACTTCAAGTTTGGGGATGACAAAGAGATCGTAAGTCCGAGTTCTAGGCTCCATGGTCAACGTAAAGACCGTAAGCGTGGCACTTGACGGTTGACATACCCTCCGACAGATCGTGGCTCTGCAGAATGACGTCCTGGCGTTGAACAAGAAGCAACTGAAGCGGCCAACGCGGGCATCCCTCGCACCCGGACAGTTAGCTCCGAGCCATTCGGGCATCGTCAACAGCCCTTGGTAATGTCGGTACCCCGCTGAGCAGCAAGGAAGCAGCAGACGTGATACTATTGTAGGCAGTTCTCTCGTTACAAATGTACGAAGTAGTATGGGTATCAAGAAGAGTATTGTTCCCGCGTAATTAGGTGTACAGCAAGCGAATAAAGCAAGGGTTCGTAAACATCGGGAATGCGTGGTGGCGACCAGACGCAGAAATGGTACAGGTATTGGAATGAATGTGAATGAGGGAACATACAAATGCTCGTGAATCCGGAGGGTTTATACAAGAGAGGAAGGGTAGGTCATATAAGGACAGAGGGCGGAGAGTAAAAGGGGAGCGGGTATGGCTATTTTTGTCTGTTGGGGATCCATTGCCATTCTTTAAAGTCGAGGTACCACCTCGCCGCCATGGAGTCCCTGTTGAGGAGGCCCTCCCTCTGAAGGAGAGCGCCAAGTGCGAGGATCTC
>Ga0307515_10009965_pt1 | contig 18294 bp, 12 predicted proteins | sample 17_EM_MG_FD_194513 | JGI IMG/M metagenome (GOLD analysis project Ga0307515, IMG submission 194513) | Populus trichocarpa ectomycorrhiza microbial communities from riparian zone in the Pacific Northwest, United States - 17_EM | ecosystem: Host-associated > Plants > Roots > Unclassified | place...
TCCTTGCATTATATTTTTATTTAATTAGGCGAATGTACAGTTAAATAATTAACAATCTGTTATAAATAAGGCAATTAAAGTTTTACCACGTAAAAAAACTCTAAATAACCAAGGCCCCGGGGTTACCGCGGGGCCTTTATTATTAGCATGTTAGCCTGCTATTAGTGCGTTAAAGCAGCGCTGCTGTACACATGATACTCGCCTGGCGCAAGAGTTACGGGCATGGTTGCCGAGGTAACATTTAGCGTTGCCCCTGTTAATGCATCGGTATAGGTACCTGTTGACGGGAAGGTAATATTAGCGGTTTGCGTCACCACATCAAAGTTTCCTAATACTTCCACATTGGCGCTGGCATCCTTTAACTGGATGCTTTTAATGTAACCTGATAAATCGTACACATAATTTGTTGATGCAAATACCGCGTTCTTTTTATGCAGGTTAATCATTGCCGAATAAACTTTATATAGCTGCACCCGCTGGGCATCGGCAAAATAGTTCCACAAAATAGGTTTATTACCTGTGCGGCCGTTCAGGTCGATAGATTTATCGTAACCTAATTCGCCAAACTGCCATAACATTTTAGGGCCCGGTACCGAGAACAGGAATGCCGCCGCCATTTCTTCGCGTTTCAGGCCGGTTGTAATATCCTTAACATTATAACCACCCGATGCGTTTCCGTAGCTTTCATTTTTAAACATCAGGCGCTCCTCGTCATGGCTTTCAAAATAACCCACCAGTTGGTATGGCAGGGTAAAAGTATGCTGATCGTAAAATATCCCTTTAAAATCCCAGCCGGTAATGTAGCCCATGGTAGCCTGGTTGGCTGCATAATTCAGGTTGTTCCAAAGCATCATGCCCTCGCCGGATAGTTCTTTTTCTTCCTGGTTGGCTGCAAAATGCTCCAGTATTACATAAAAGTTATTATTGTCGATACTTTTGATGTAATTGTTGTAATCCTTCCAGATGGCAACGCGGCTGGCATCATACTGCCCCCAGGGACCTACCGCGGCATCGCTGGTACCATAATTTACCTGCGTGAAGCCCTTGGAAAGATCAAACCGGAAACCATCTATCTTATACTCCTGCATCCAGAATTTGAGCACATTTTTTACAAAGTATTTGGTAGCAGCGCTTTCGTGGTTAAACTGGTAGCCTACATTGTACGGGTGCGTAGGATCAACATTGTACCAGGGGTTATTTGCCGCCGGCTTGCCCGCGGCGGTATTAAAATACATTTGCACCATTGGCGACTGACCGAACGAATGATTTAACACCATATCCTGAATAACCGCAATCCCTCTGGAGTGGCATTCGTCGATAAACGCCTTTAAAGCATTCTTGGTGCCATAATATTTATCGGGCGCAAAGTAAAATGAAGGGTTATATCCCCATGAAAGGTTGCCTTCAAATTCATTTATAGGCATCAGCTCAATGGCATTTACACCAAGTTTTTGCAGGTAGTTTAATGAATCTTTTAAGGTTTGATAATTGTGATTGGTAACAAAATCGCGCACAAGTAGTTCATATATCACCAGGTTCTTTTTCTCAGGGCGTACAAAGGTTGATACCTTCCAGCTATAAGCAGGCTGGTTTGCCTGCAGCACGCTAACATTTCCTGTTGTTTTACCGGTTGGGTAAGCTTTTAAACCAGGATAGGTAGTTGCCTCTATATAGCTGTCATTGGCAGGGTCCAATACTTTTTGGGTGTACGGATCGGCTATCTTAAGTGTGCCATCAATCAGGTACTGATAGGCATATTCAGTATTGGCATCAAGGTTATCAATCTGTATCCACCAGTTTTTGCCATCGGGCGTATGGTTCATGGCATACTTGGCATTGGCTGTCCAGTTATTGAAATCGCCTATAACGCTTACCGATGTTTTTGATGGGGCGTACAAATTTAAAATAACCGACTTGCCCGAGTTGATGTAAGTAACCCCGTCAACAGCGCCCGAGGGCAACGCTTTACCACCTGTAACCACCGTCGTGGTATCTCCGGGAACGTTCCCGGAATTATCTCCGGAAGAAGGCTTCTTGCATGAAGTAGATCCAATCACCAAAAAGGTGACCAGCAAAAAGTAAACATTTTTGATTATCATATATTTTGTGTTTATAAAATTGGCCGTATAAAAGTAACCTGAATTTTCTATTTTAAGTATAACAACACCCAAAATAAATTTCTCAAAAACAGCATCTGAGGTTATGCTATGAAAACCAGGCGTTTACAAAAGTATATAATTAGGTTTTAAGAAACAATAGGCGCTATCACTTTCAAACAACCGAATTTCGCGGCAAGGAAGCTACGCAGCAGAACGGTTGCCTGCAAACTTTAATGGAGCCAGATGCGGAGCAACATGAATATTTTCAAATTAAACCTATAAATCAAAAAAATTATGCTTAGCATTGTCCTTATTTAGAATCATTCTTGAAAAGAGCGTTTGCCATCGTATTACTCATTGCCCACCTTTTTAATTTAGGGGGATACATGCTGCTGAGCCAATACCTGGTTTATCGCTCGGATAAGTTTGCCAGCGAACAGATAAGCAAAGGCAGGTATGATACCGCAAACCTCATCGAAATAAAAATTCCGCAGCACCTGCCTGGTATCAGCAATTGGAAATCATACATCAGGGTATCGGGGCAAATTCAACTGGAGGGTGTTGCTTATAACTATGTGAAACTTAAAGTAACGCGCGATACCGTATTTGTGCAATGTATACCCAATTACCAAACCACCAAACTGCTAAGCCAGAATGTGATTTATGCCAGGCAACTGAGCGATATCCCGGTGAGCAAAAAAGCGCACGAATCGTCGGGCAAAAGAACCGGGGTGGATAATAAATATAATCACCCGGTAATAGCCTATAGGTTTACGCCCGGTGTATCGGCAGTTAAAAAGCCTCGCGGGGTTATTTTCATCAAGATAAATCCACCATTAATTTCGGTTAGTGCCCGGCCGCCCGAGCTTATAGGTTAGTAAGCAATTTATTATTTATCAATAACAATATTAATGGCTGCATAACAGGCCTGGGTATTTTACCCGTGGGTTGGCTATGTGCATATATCATCAATTTAAACTCATGAATAATTTTTATAAAATAACACCATTTATACTAATCATCGTGGCATCCGGCTATGCCCATGCGCAAAAAAGCACTAAAGATACGCTGCACCTGGATAGTGTGATAATTAAAGAAAGCAGGGCAAAATACCTGCCCAATGTACAGGGCACTTATATTTTCGCCGGCAAACGCACCCATTTAATTTATCCCGATGCCGGCAAAACAAACCTGGCCAATAATACTGCCCGAATGCTGTTTGCCAAAGTACCTGGCCTAAATGTTTGGGAAATGGATGGCGCCGGTTTGCAATTGAACATAGGCAACCGGGGTACCGATCCGCACCGGTCTATCGAGATGAACATGCGGCAAAACGGATACAATACCAACTCCGACGCGTTTGGGTACCCGGAAAACCATTATAACGTACCCTTCCAGGCCATTGGCGAGGTACAGTTTGTACGGGGCTCGGCCGCTTTACAGTTTGGGCCCCAGTTTGGCGGCATGGTAAACTACAAAATTAAAGAGGGCGACAGCACCAAAGTATTTGGCTTCGAAAGCGAACAAACCGCCGGTTCAAATAATTTTTTCAACTCATACAACGCCGTTGGCGGTAAAGTTGGCAAACTAAGCTACTACGCGTTTTACTCCACCCGCCGGGGCGATGGCTGGCGGCCTAACGCGGCTTTTGCTTACCACTCGTACTATGCCAATATCAAATACCAGTTTAATAGCAAAGGCAGCATAGCATTGCAGTTTTCACGATCAGATTATGTGCAGCAAATAGCGGGCGGCTTAACAGATGCTCAATTTGCGGCTGATAACCGGCAGTCATTCAGGGCAAGAAACTTTTTCAACCCCGAAATTAATATCCCGGCATTGTTATTCAATTACGCGTTTAACAGCAATACCCGGTTTGAGATTACATCGCATGTGGTATTTGGCCAGCGTAACAGTGTGCAGTTTATCAATACACCTAACATTAAAGACACCGTTAACACCAGCCTGAAAACTTTTAACCCACGCCAGGTAGACAGGGATTATTATGCAGGCTTTACCACCGAAGCGCGTTTACTGCATACCTACAAATTGGGCTACCTTAAAAGTACCTTTACCACCGGGGTAAGATATTTTGAAGAAACCACCAAACGCAAGCAAAAAGGAGTAGGTACCATCGCCTCCGATTTTGATTTAACACTGGTTAAACCTTACGGAATAGATTTAAGGCTGCACTCCATCAACTATGCAGCCTTCGCCGAGAATATTTTCCAGGTTACGCCACAATTTACGGTAACGCCAGGAGTACGGTACGAGGTTATCAAATCAACCACCTCGGGCGTTATCAGTAATGCTACCTTCCCCATTGGCTACAAAGGGAACCGCAGCTTCCCGCTGTTTGGCACAGGGTTACAGTACCAGTTCGGCAATGGCAGCCAGTTGTACGGCAATATTTCGCAGGCTTACCGCCCCTACCTGTATGCAGCCGTTACTCCTGCCGATAACCTGACAGTTATTGACCCTAACATTAAAGATAGCCGGGGATATGATATAGATATGGGTTACCGCGGCAACATCGGCACCATATTTAGTTATGACATCAATGGTTTTTATGTGCGCTACAACAACCGGGCAGGTACGCTCACCCAAACCGACGCTCAAAATGTAAGCCATTTGTATTTAACTAATATTGGCAATGGCGTGGCCAAGGGGGTCGAGGCTTATACCGAAGTATCATTACTCCGCTCGTTTGATACCCGTGCCGGCAGCGATATCCGCTTGTTCAACTCGCTGGCTTATACACACTGTCGCTACATCACCGGGGCAATTAACCAGGCAGGTAAAAATATTAGCCTGGTGGGCAACCACCTTGAAAATGTGCCCGATTGGATAAACCGTACCGGCCTCACCTTTTTAAGCGGGCCGATGAGCAGCACCCTGCAGTTGAGCTATACCAGCAAAAGCTACAGCGACGCCAATAATACGGTATTCAACTCGACCGGCGCTACAGGAATAGTACCCGCTTATCATGTGGCCGACTGGGCATTCAACTACTGCTTCATGAAAAACTACCACATCAGCGCCGGTATCAATAACCTTTTTAATGCCCAATATTATACCCGGCGTATTAACATGTACCCCGGGCCGGGTATTTTACCGGCAGATGGCCGAATATTTAATGTAGGCTTTGGGATTAAGCTGTAAATAAAAAAGGCCTTCCGGGATTATCTGGAAGGCCTTTTTGTTTAAACGTTTTACAAATTATTCTAAATACTTTTTCACTATTCCGGTTAGCTCGGTTAAATCGAATGGTTTTTTCAAATAACCGTTGGCGCTTCCGGCTTTGGTAATTTCTTCAATATTGTTTACGGCCGATATCATGACAACCGGTATATGGCTTGTGGTTGGGTCGCTTTTAAGTCCTTTGCTTATTTCCTGGCCGCTGGCATCGCTTTTCCAGTCGGTAAGCCAGTTATCCAGCAAGATAAGGTCAGGGTTTATTTCTAAAAGCTTTTTTAATATCCGGGCATTGTCCGAGGCTACAACTTCGTAACCCTCCTCTTCCAGAACGTACACTATAGTATCCCTGATGTCTTTATCATCTTCGATCACTAAAATTTTCTTAGCCATAAGGTATTGATAGTTAATACCGAATATAGTTAACTTTAATTAAAAATTATAAAAATTTCCTATAATTCATTTTAAATTTAAACAGGTCCGGTGTTATAATAACAAACAGACCACTTTTTGTTTTGGCAATTAAGCTGATACAGGAAAATATTTTCGGCTATTACCTTAGCTATTATAGCAAATGCGGCAGCGGGGTTCGTAGCTTTCTTTCTCGCCCAAAAGGATGCGGGCATTATCGGGTACAAGGCGATAGGAATACATAGCTGGGTTGCCGCACTGCACGCAAACGGCATGCAGCTTGGTAACCGATTCGGCAATGGCCATAATGGCTGGCATAGGGCCAAAAGGGCGGCCCTTAAAATCCATGTCTAACCCGGCAACTATTACACGAATACCCCGGTTAGCCAGTATGGTGCATACTTCGGGCAACTGATCATCAAAAAATTGGGCTTCATCTACCCCTATCACGTGGGCATCATTGGTGAGCAATAATATAGCCGAAGCACTATCAACCGGCGTTGAGCTAAACCTGTTGGCATTGTGCGAAACGATGGCATCTTCGCAGTAACGCGTATCTGATTTAGGGCTAAATATCTCCACTTTTAGTTTAGCGATGCGCGCACGGTTTAACCTGCGGATAAGTTCTTCGGTTTTACCCGAAAACATAGATCCGCATACCAGTTCAATACTGCCACCTGATTCGCTTTTACGCCTGAAAACATCTTCGTGGTAAACCATTCTTTAAATAAATTCTAAATCCTAAATTCTAAAAACCAAGCTCTAAATCCTAAATCCCAAACTCTAAATTTCAAAAACCTGGTGTAATTGCCAAATTTGATGTTAGATTCTTGACTCCTTAACCCGAAAAGAAAAAAAGGAAGATGTAAAACAAAGCAACTGATATTCATATTGTAACTACAGCATACAACGTGTATAGTATAGCACGGCGCCAAATATCAGAATTTTATCCTATTTTTGGTAAGCATTTTCCCAACATTGAAGCCATGAAGCAAATGGATATTTTTAAAAAGATTGGTGGTATTTTACAGGAGCTTAATGACCAATATGATTACCTGAAAGCCGAAAGCAGCGATTTGAATGAACTTGAACTAGAGCTTTTTGTAGCCAATGCCCATTTTTTAAAAGATCATGCCGAAATATTGCGCAAAATACATGAGCGCAAAACCACACCGGCCGAGAAACCGGAGCCTGTTGCCATGAAGCCGGAACCAGTAATTGAAAAACCCAGGCCGGTGGTTACAACAACACCGGCATCAAGACCAGAGCCCTTGCATGAGCGCCGCTTTTTTGAGCCTGTAGTTCAGCAAAAACCGGTAGTTGAAAATAGGCTGGAATTAAGTAAAGAAGCCGAAACGCCTGTTCACGTGCCTTATAATCCGGTAAAACCCGAAATAGAATTGCCTACTGCCGCTAACGATGAACCGATCTCGTTTATCGACACCGAAGCGGATAACACCATAGATTCATTTGAAGCAGAACAGCCCGAAATATTAAAACAAGAATTAGTTTTGGATGAGGCCGAAGAATCTGAAGCGGATTTTAAAGATGCCGAACCCGTAACGCAGATTGAAGAACCGATAGTAGTAAGTGCTCCCCCCGTTGAAAAACCGGCACCTGCGCCACAGCCCGAATTGTTTAAACCGATGGTGGCTAAAACTGAAACAGCTAAAGAAGAAATCCTCACCTTTAACCAAAAGATGTCGGCCCAGAAAACCGAACGGGACAACGGTTTATCGGCACATGTAAATGCATTGCCTGTTACCGACCTGAAATCGGCCATAAACCTGAACGATAAATTACTTTACATTAAAGACTTGTTTAACGGTTACAGCCTGGCCTACAGCGAAGCGATTGAAATAGTAAACCGCTTTAACACTTACGAAGAGGCCGAGCGCTTCCTGAAAACCAATTACGTTGCCAAAAACAACTGGGAAAGCAAAGCTGCCACAGCCGAGAAATTTTATGCTCTTTTAAGAAGAAGGTATCCTGCGGTTTAGTCATTAGCCATTAGTCATTAGTCATTAGTCATTAGTCATTAGTCATTAGTCATTAGTGGCAAAAAAAATGCGCAGTCAATTGTTTGATCTGCGGATTTTTTTTGTTTTTATTTTGACTTTCGACTCAGGGCTTCGGACTTTCGACTTACAACGTCGATCCTTGTTTCTTTCCTTCTGTCGCCTCACCGCCTGTTGCTATGTTACCTCCCCTGCCTTTTGGGTCAAAGGCGCGGAATTTAATTTCGCCTCCTTTATAATCAACCGGTGCAGTGTATATTTTGCTGTTAGCATCAGGGTCTTTACCGTTGGTGGTGTAACGGATGGTTAGGCCCGGAAATTCGATATTGCTTGCGTACTTACCATCCTGCAAGCTGATGCCTGGCTTAGGTACTCGGTAATTATAGCCGCCATTATAATAACTTAAGCGGGGCAATTCCCGTTTACCCAATACATTCAAAAATGTCGACCAAGCTAAATCGTACTCTTGTTTTGCTTTTATGGGGTCTTTTTCGGTAGCCCAGGCGGGGTCTGCCGCCCACGCGCGCTCGGCCAGGCCAAACAGGCGGGGGAATATCATGTAATCCATACGCTCGGGCCCTTTAACTGTTTCGGCCCATAGTGCGCCCTGTAAACCAATAATGTTGCTTTTGCCATAATCGGTAAGGCGCTGCTTGCCTAAAAATAGGCTTTGATTTATGGGTGCCCCGTTCTTGTCAACATCTGCATTCTTAAAATAATCATATGGGATAAAGGAGTAAAATTTATCGATACCTAAAAACGCGCCCCAATAGTAGCCTGGCTCATCAAATGATTTATAGTTGGCCATATCAAAGTACAAGTTGGTAACACAGGTAAGCACTACTTTGTAGCCGCCATTGGCCAGTTTGTAGGCCAGGTCTTCCTGTCCGCCACCTAACACGTTGTTCCATACATCGGCCTGCAGGTGCTCGCCGGTAAAATCGGGATTGGGCACATAGGTGTCGTTACCATCTATCTTTGTTTTGCGCAGGGCCATCTCTTCCCATCCCGCCAGGTGAATTCCTTTGACTTTTACTATCTGGTTTACCCGGCCGTAAAAATAATACCATAAATCGCCTGTGTTTTGAATTTCGGGGTGGCTGGCCTTTAAAGCCAGGTAGGCCGGCGATTTTTCCCAAACGTTGGGTGGCACCTCATCGCCGCCAAAATGAATACCAGGCAATGGCGCACCGGCTTCTTTGTAAATGGCTATTAAATCATCAACAACCCTTTCAACAAAAGTATAAGTTGATGGCAAGGATACGTTAATCACATTATCATTCCAATATTGTACAGACCGGTATTCAGATTTATCGCCCAAATCGCGCAGTAAATATTTGGTGGCTTCGCCCTTTTTGCCTTCGGCCACCAGGCGGTCATAGCGGGCATCCATGGCTTTGATAGATGCACGGGCATGGCCGGGTGTTTCAATCTCGGGAATTACGATGATGTGCCTATCGGTAGCGTATTTTAATATTTCAATGTACTCCGCCTTAGTATAAAAACCCGAGCCGTATGGATTATTTACATCGGGCCCCGAACCATGGGATGCAGGCAGGTGATTTTTACTATCAAGCGTATGGCCGCGTTTTGAACCAACCGAAGTAAGTTCGGGCAATGATGGGATTTCAATTCGCCAGCCTTCATCATCTGTTAAATGCAGGTGCAAAACATTTAGCTTATAAAGGCTCATGGCCTCAATCAATTTAATAACCTGTTTCTGTGTTTGAAAGTTGCGGGCCACATCCAACATCACGGCGCGGTGGGCAAAACGGGGAGCATCCTTTACATCTACGCAAGGAATTTTAATACTCTTTTCGGCTTTAACCCATGCCGCGGGCGAAACCAGGTTTGTTAACGATTGAACGCCATAAAAAGCACCGGCAGCTGTCGATGCGTTAATGACAACACCTTGTGCACTTACCTTAAGTTCATATCCTTCGGGAGCAATACCCTCAATTTTTTTTAATGCTATAACTGTACCCGCGGCGCCTGCCGAAACAGTTAACGGCCTGCCCAATATTTTACTAAAGCTGTTGGCCAGGTAAGCTGCTTCTTTGGCAAAGGCGCCATCGGCAACAACCGACGTTCTTCCGTCAACGGTAAACGTACCACCGGTTTCGGTATAGCTTACCGGCGTAGGCAATATTTTAGGCAATTGATCGGCAGGAATATCGGTAACCGTTTTATTCCTGTCGTAAACAATTTCGGGATTAACCAGGCCTGCGTAGCTTGGTTTGTATGGCTTGATATCAAAAGAGCCAATACTGTAGCCTTGTTCGGGCTGCTCATCCCAGACCATATATATACCTTCGGGAGCATCGGTAACGTTTACCACAGGGTCGTCGTTTACGTATTCTATCCGGGTCGATTCGCCTGGTTTTAAATCTTTAAAGCCAGCCGTTGGGGTAATGCTGTATAAATCGCCGTTTACCTGGTTTATTTTGGCGTTACCGCTTACCGCGCTCTCGGTAAAACCACGTCCCGAGTTAAAGTAAAACTTCCACCCGCCGGCCGGTAAGACGGTTTTACCACTATTGGTAATTACCAGTACGGTTAGCGCTTCATTTTTATTCTGATAATTGTTATCTATCACCTCCCAACTGATGCGCAGGTCGGCGGCATTAAATTTTACGCCATCCGTAGTTTTGAAAGCTGTACTCATAAAAAATGCTGCAAACAGCATCAGGATAAAGATTTTGCGCATAGTAGGATTATGTTAGATAATAAAGGGCAGCTAAATATAGGCAACTTTTTAAATAATTTTAATAAGTTGAAATATTATTATCTCTGTATTTTTCAAAACCTTCGCAAACTTTATGCTGTGTGTACCGGTACAGGTAAAACACCCTGGTACGCGGTGGTCCACCTCCACTATCAAAGTCATTGATTAAAATGTGCAACACTTTAAAATAAATCCGACAGCCTATACCCCAAACTTAATCCACCCTTCGCCCTCGTACCCAAAAGCAAATTGTTTTGGGCGGATGATTTCGGCCAGGATTTCAATAGAGTCCACAACCCGCGGGCCAGGGCGGTTAAAGTACTGGTTGCCATCGGCTATGTACAATTGATTGTTTTTTACGGCCTTTAAATCGGCAAAGCCCGGTAACTGCATTAAAACATCAATCTCTTTTAAAGTACGCTCTATCGAAAAGCCACAAGGCATCACTACTATTATTTCGGGGTTCTGTAGCCGGATATCGTCCCAGCTTACGTAGGGCGAATGCTTTCCGTCCTGAGCCAATACGGGGGTACCGCCGGCAATACTAACAAGGCCGGGCACCCAGTTACCGGATACCATCATAGGTTCAAGCCATTCAATACAGGCTACAGTAGGCATGCTATCGGCAAATTTCAATTTATGTTTAATAATGTCAACCCGCTCATTTAATAGCTCCAGCAGTTCGGCGCCTGCATGTGGTACGCCCAGGGCATCGGCAATAGTGGCGATATCATTAAAAATATCGTCGAGGCTGTTTGGGCGCAAAGAAATTATCCGGGCTTTTTTATCAAGATAATTATCCAAAGCCAGCTCAACATCGGCCAATGATACCGCGCAAACCTCGCACTGATCCTGCGTAATTACTACATCAGGGGCCAGTTGTTTAATCACTTCGCGTTTAACGGTGTAAACGGATAAGGCATCGGCCAGTAATTCTTTCACCTTTACATCAATAGCGGCACTGCTTAATCCATCCGGAAAATTAGCCCCGGTACAAACCGGCAGCTGTTTTACAAATTCAGGATAATCGCATTCGTGCGATCGGCCCACCAGGTTATCCTGAAGCCCCAGGGCACATATTATTTCGGTAGCGGATGGAAGCAGGGAAACTATTTTATCAGTTGACATTATTTCAGATGTGCAGATTATCGATGTGCAAATGTACGGAAGATGGATGGATTAGATGTGCAGATTTCAGATGTGCAGGTGTGCAGATGAAAAAATTGATTTGCAAAGATCAAATTAAAATTTGCCCATCTGAATTTGCACATTTGAAATCTGCACATCTGAAATCTGCACATCTATAATTTGCACATCTGCACATCTACACCCTATCTTTGTGCCAATGATATTCCTTACCTTTTTTATCGGGCTTATAGCCAATTTTATTGGTTACATCCCGCCCGGTAACATCAACCTGGCACTTTTACAACTTACTATAAACCGCGGCATGAAAGAAGCCATGCGCTTTATTATAGCTTTCTCGTGTGTAGAATTTTTTTTTACGTACTTTATTATGCACGCTGCCAACTGGCTGTCAAGCCAGATGCATTTAAGCATAATTATAGACTGGATAATGGTTGTTTTATTTGCTGTTATGGGCGCAATTACCTGGGCCAACCGTAAAAAACCACCAGAACCCCGCAAGTCGGAACATGATAGTATTAAGTATGGCATTTTGCTGGGTTTTTTAAACCCTGTACAGGTGCCGTTTTGGATGATAACCGGCACCTATCTTATTACACATGAATGGATCCTTACCGGCAAAGTTGCTTTGGTGATATTTAGTATTGGCTCGGCAGCTGGTGCTTTTTTATGCCTCTTTTTGTATGCGGAGTTTGCCCGGTACATGCAAAGCAAATTTGCCCTTAGCAACCGGTTAATCAATACAGGCATTGCCATACTATTTTTCGCGTTTGCAGCCTATCATATTGTAAAACAGGTGTATCTGACGTTTTTTAAGCACTAAGCTTTTGATTTGAGGATTTGAAAATTTGAAGATGAATGCCTGGTGACCACTAAGTATTGGCGTAAAAAAAAAGGCCTCATCACTGAAGCCTTCTAACTCATATTACATTTGAGGATTTCATTTTCAAATCCTCAAATTTTCAAATCTTCAAATTCAAGATTATGCTATCTCCAGCTTGTTCTCTTTATAATATCCGGCTTTTAGTTTTTCGCCCATTTCGCTGTAGGCGTTTAGGGTGCGCTCTACATCTTCTAAGGTGTGTACGGCAGTTGGGATAAGCCTTAATAATATTAATCCTTTAGGGATAACCGGGTAAATTACTATCGAGCAGAAGATGCCATAGTTTTCGCGCAGGTCGCGGGTAAGGCTGGTGGCTTCGTAAAGGTCGCCCTCTAAAAATACGGGGGTAACCATGGTATTGGTAACGCCCAGGTTAAAGCCGCGTTCTTTTAAGCCATTTTGCAGTGTTGTTGCTACAGTCCAGAGTTTTTCGCGTAGTTCAGGCTGCGATACCAACAGTTCAAAACGTTTTTTTAAGCCCAGCACCATTGGCATCGGCAAGGCCTTGGCAAACGTCTGCGAGCGCATGTTGTAACGTAGAAAGTGTACTATTTGCTCATCAGCCGCAACAAAAGCGCCTATACCTGCCATTGATTTGGCAAAGGTGGCAAAGTATACATCCACACCTTCAATAACATCCTGCTCCTCGTGCGTACCTGCGCCGGTTTTACCCATGGTACCAAAACCGTGCGCGTCATCAACTAATAAACGAAAATTGAACTCTTTTTTCAGATCTACTACTTCTTTCAGTTTACCTTGCGCACCCGACATACCAAAAACCCCTTCGGTAATCAACAAAATACCACCGCCGGTTTGCTCGGTTAGTTTGGTAGCACGCTCCAGTTGCTTTCTGCAACTTTCAATATCATTATGCTGGTAAACAAAACGTTTGCCCATATGCAAACGAACGCCATCAATAATACAGGCATGCGATTCGGCATCATAAACTATAACATCGTTCCTGTCAACCAGGCTATCTATAATAGATACCATTCCCTGGTAACCATAGTTCAATAAAAACGCGGCTTCTTTACCTACAAACGCCGCCAGGTTATTCTCCAATTCTTCGTGGTGAATGGAGTTACCCGACATCATACGGGCTCCCATAGGGTAGGCCATGCCGTAATCGGCAGCGGCTTTGGCATCAGCTTCCCTTACTTCGGGATGATTGGCCAGGCCAAGGTAGTTATTAAGGCTCCAAACCAAATGCTCTTTCCCATTGAACTGCATATGCGGCCCAATTTCCCCTTCCAGTTTGGGAAATGAAAAATAACCATGTGACCATTTTTGGTGCTGACCCAACGGCCCGCCCAAGCTTTTTGTTATTTTATCAAATAAATCCAAAATAATTTACCGTTAATCGTGAATAATATGCAAATATAGCTGTAAATAGAAGCGAATACAATAGCTATAACTTTTTAGAATAGCTTATAACTGGGTAGAGCTATCAAGTAGTAAGTATCTAGTAGTAAGATTTTTTCCTGGCACCAAGTTAATGACATCGAGGCATCAAAGTAGATTTTCATTTAACCAAAAAAGCCGATAGTAAGAATGGGCTATTACTTATAACGGCTTTGCGATTTTTATCTTGATACATGCGACTTACTACTTGATACTAATTGATACATTTATATCAATTATATCAATTAATCATCAATAGCAAATTTACCGTTCTTTCTGCATAAACCCTGAGCCAATTAGTTAATATGAATCCGTACAACCAAAATTTAAATAGCGCAGTTTGCGCTGTTTTGCAAACCCAGGCCCTGACATTAAAAACGCTTAAAGCACAGCATACCGCTTCCATGTTTACGTTATATTATACGCAAGGGGCAAAAATTGCAGCCACGCAAAATCTGGTATATGCTAAAAGCCAGTTAGCGACTCACCATATACCTATAAAACAGCTGGCTAATAATGCAACTAACTTATCGGCCAATGTGTTGACAAGTGCCGATCAGGCAAATCAATATGTAAAACAGGCGGTTACAAACGGGGCGGTTGCCGCCGCAAATATACAAGTAGCGGCCAATGCCATTATCAGGCTCGCAAGCGATGCGGAATCGATTTTCAGTATTGTAAGCGCTGCAGACTTTGATTCAGAAATATACGAGTTGGCAAAAAAAATGCGCGAGCTGTTGAATGAAACCGCTTATGGTGCAGAACAATTAGCTGAGGATGCCATGGAGGCATCAATGAAAATAGCCGAAGTTTCCGCAGCCACAGTTTACGATGATGCAAAAAATGCAAATTTATCAGCATGTAATTTGTTTAAAATAGTATCTGCCCACTTTGATGCTGCCCTACAAATAGTTAACGCTGTCAGTGATAGTCTAACTGCAGTGGATATCAGGGAGAATACTGCCGAAGGCAATTACACTGATATTGAAACCAGTGTAACAGCAGCGTTAGCAGCCTACACAAGCACTAACAACACCCTCAATCTTAATTTAAATGTAGTGGTAAATAATGTGCCGGGAGGATATTTCAGTATCTCGTTCACTCCCCTGCATAATCCATTTAAACACGACGTAGCCAACGTAAATCCCATTAAAGCGTACTTTATTTTATTGGTTAAAACGAGTAAGGCCATAGCTTTTAATATTATCCAGGCTCAACAACTGCACGCTATTAACGCACGATGCTGTGTCGCAGTTACCGAATCTGTAAGTGATAAAGTGCTTAGCCAGCAAATAAGTACAGAAACGGCCTGGGATGCCGACGATGAAGCCATCATTCCCGGCAACCAATACGTCGCCTTTATATTTGCCATATTCACAGATAGATATAAAAAGGAGCTGAATGCTTTCGATGATTTTCTTTCGGCTCCATCCGCTCCGTTTGCATATTCCATCCCTTTAAATACACCGGAAAACAGCAGCATATGGGTTGAAGATAATAATTCAAACATTATTGAAAACGCTGCCGATCTGCAAATATCGCAAGCAGTAAAATTTTCGCTGCCGGCCAATACACCCGGCTTAGCTGTAGAGTATCGCTGCATATTTTTAACTGTAAAAAAAGCCGGGAATGAAAAATTGAAAAAGAACACGTTCGGCTTTATATTTAACGATGTGCTCGCGGAGGCTATTGCATCCGGCAACTACGGCGTGGCAGTTCCTGCTACCGGCGCAACAAATGAAACAATTACCTACAACACGGCTATTACACCCGCCACTACCGACAACTTTGGAAACCCGTTAATTATTAACAATGAGTACGTGCCGGCAATATTGGCCGTTTACAGCGGAGGGGAAGCAGAGAAGCGAGCCTGGTATAAGCCAACACTGTCAGACTTTTATACCACAGCAAGCTTTAAGTATTTGGCAAGCCATTATTAACGTTAAGAAAAAAGATGAAAATACATTTAAGCCCTCATTCGCAAAAAAGTCACGGCGTTACCGAAGCGAAAAAAGCAGAATTAGACTCACTTACAAGCCAGGTACTTGATGCTCAATTAGCAGTTGATACCCACCAAGCAATAGTAAATTCAGTTGCTGCCAAGCAGGCTAATATACAAACATTGTTAAGTATTGCTGATAACAACAAAGTCGCGAGCTTAAACAATCGGAACGTTGTCAATGAGCTTGTACAAAAAGTTATTGAACTAAAGGCCAATTCTGCTATAGCTATGGCAGAAACGCAGACTGCAAACACTTGTACCGATAAGATAGTTACAGGGATAAAAACGTTAATTGACCGACTCATATATTCCGCGGAGATAGTTAATAAGCTATCTGCTTTAATCATCAGGAGAAAAGCCATAAATCCACTTGTATCGGATAATTTAATTACAATGGTGGGCACGGCGGGTAATAATGCCAATAACGCGATTTCGCTAACACTTGTAGCATTAACAACATCGTTTGCAACGCAGGCGAGCAATACAGAAAGTTTGGCAGCTATGACACTGGTGTCTGCCAAGGCGAAACATTTCGCTGATTCCGTTTCCGTTACGCAATTACAAAGCTTACCATCGCTACTTCATGAAGTGTACAACGACAGTTGCCTGCAGTACGACCGTACTTTTAACGCACTTACAATAGTTACAAACCAGCTAAACCTAGCCCAGGCCCAATTAAATAAAGCACAAATCAACCTACAATCGCTTCAGGCAGGGCTGGCAGCTGCAAATGCAGCGGCGCTGGCATCATGACAAAGCCAACAGTTTTTTTAACTATATTAAAAAGAAAACGCCGCCATAAAGTAAATACTCTATAGCGGCGTTTTTATCTTGCTACTTGATTCCAACTACTTGATACTAATCTGCATTATCATGCAAAAACGAGTTATTTCTCCTTATCTCGGTGTTGCCTTCGTTATCGGGCATCAGGCTGAAACGGGAAATGGCGCTTTCGTCAGATTTTGGGGTATCCTGCAGGGCAACTTCTTTACGTTTGTAAGCAGGTACATTTTCCAGCTCCTGGATGTTGCCTGTACGTAGTTTCATGCTCAAATCTTTAAGGCGCATGATACGCTCGCGCGATTTTTTCAGCTGCTCCTCTATCGATTCGTTTGTTTTATTATCATCAGCACCTGCAAGGGCTACCGGTTCCGGCTCAGGAACAGGAGTTGGCACAGGCTCGGGTTTGCGTGCTTCCTGTACAGGCGTACTGTAAGTTTCAGGCTCACTCATTTTAAAAGTGAATCCAGCCATATCCTGCTCGTTTTCTTCTTCCTGCTCCTCTTCGTGCAGGTTAAACTTAACTACATCGTCGTCTCTTTTTTCGGTGGCTCCAAACATATCAAACAAACCGGTTTGCTTAGGCTCCTCTTTGTGTTTAATATATGGCTGAGCAGGCGTGTTGGCCTTAACCGGGTTTATGAATTCATTTACAGGTTTTACCAACGGTGCGTTCTCGGGAACCAACATTGATACTATCTTTTTGTTGTTTTGCTCTTTTGCGCGCTCGTCCTGGGTTTGGAAACCTGTTGCTATAATGGTAACCGAAAGTTTATCTTCCAGGTTTTCGTCAACGCAGTTACCCCAAATCAGGTCGGCGGCCAAACCGGCTTCTTCCTGTATATAATCGGTAATAATGCTCACTTCATCCATGGTAACCTCTTTAAGGCCCGAGCTGATGTTAAGCAAAATGTAACGTGCACCTTCTATCTCATTATCTTTTAATAATGGCGATGCCAAAGCACCTTCAACCGCCTTTAAGGCGCGGCCTTCGCCTTCGGCGCTGCTGCTGCCCATGATACATACACCGCTATCTTTCATTACGGTGCGCACATCTTTAAAGTCGACGTTGATATAGCCCGGTAAGGTTATAATCTCGGCGATGCCTTTTGCAGCTGTGGTTAATATATCATCTGCCTGGCCAAAAGCCGAGCTCATGGTTAGGTTACCAAAAATCTGGCGCAGCCTGTCGTTCGAGATCACCAGGAACGAATCAACGTATTTACGTAGTTCTTCCATCCCGGCATCGGCCTGCATTTTGCGGCGTTTACCTTCAAAAGAGAATGGCGTAGTTATAATACCCACGGTTAATATATCCATTTCGCGGGCCGCTTTAGCAATAATAGGGCTTGCACCTGTACCGGTACCACCGCCCATACCTGCGGTAATAAACAGCATTTTGGTATTAACGCCCAGCATTTGTTTTATATCGTCGATATTTTCGATAGCCGAGTTTTTACCGACTTCGGGAATCGAACCGGCACCCATACCTTCGGTAAGGCTGGCACCCAATTGTACCTTGTTGGGTATAGGGCTAAGTTCCAGCGCCTGGGCATCTGTGTTACAAATTATAAAGTCGACACCGGTAATACCTTGCCTGTACATATGGTTCACCGCGTTGCCGCCACCACCGC